>Ga0079224_100002112_pt1 | contig 23839 bp, 22 predicted proteins | sample Stecom2015_FD_80414 | JGI IMG/M metagenome (GOLD analysis project Ga0079224, IMG submission 80414) | Agricultural soil microbial communities from Utah to study Nitrogen management - Steer compost 2015 | ecosystem: Environmental > Terrestrial > Soil > Agricultural land | place: USA: Utah... | reverse complement strand
TTCTGATTCATGGAGAAAATAGAAATCTTACAATCAGGATGGGGAAGTTCAGCAACAATACGCATATATAATTATATAAAAAATTTTAAACAATAAGAGCCCGTTCTCTTCTTCGAACGGGCTCTCAAAGCTACAAGTAAAAATAGAATTAAACTAATCCTTGCGCTTTCATTGATGTGGCAACCTTAATAAAGCCACCTATGTTAGCACCTTTCAGATAGTTTACATACCCGTCTTCTTCTTTACCATATTTTACACAAGTCTTGTGGATATTCTCCATAATTCCTTTCAAACGGCCGTCCACTTTCTCAGAGGTCCATTGCTGTCCAATCCAGTTTTGAGACATCTCAAGCCCCGATACAGCAACACCTCCGGCATTGGCGGCCTTGCCAGGAGCGAAGAAAATCTTCGCTTTATGGAACACCTTGACAGCCCCCATTGTGGATGGCATATTTGCGCCTTCACCAACATATTTACAACCGTTCTTAACTAATTCCTTCGCATCGTCCTCGTTAAGCTCATTCTGTGTTGCGCAAGGAAGCGCAATATCACATTTGAAATGCCAAGGTTTTTTGTCCGGATGGAAAGAAGCTGCAGGATATTTTTTTGGATATTTATTCAAATCCCGACCAATCGAGCTTATAAATGTTAATTTCTCCGGTGTGAAACCATCCGGATCATAGATTGTACCTGTACTATTGGACAGAGTGATCACTTTAGCTCCGAGGTGGATAGCTTTTTCAGTAGCGTAGTACGCCACATTCCCAGCGCCTGACACGGTAACAATCTTGCCTGCGATTTCCTCATCAAGGCTCTCTAAAATACATTGTACAAAGTACAACAAACCGTAACCAGTTGCTTCGGGGCGTATAAAAGAACCACCCCAGTTTTTACCTTTACCAGTCAACACACCCGTAAAGTTATTTTGGAGCTTTTTATATTGCCCGAACATGTAACCAACCTCACGCTCACCAACACCAATATCTCCAGCAGGAACGTCAGTTTCTGCACCAATATGGCGATAAAGTTCGCTCATGAAACTCTGACAAAAACGCATAATCTCCATATCAGATTTGCCTTTTGGATCGAAATCTGAACCACCTTTGCCACCGCCCAAAGGAATACCGGTCAAGCTATTTTTGAACACCTGCTCAAAAGCAAGAAACTTCAAAATACTGAGATTTACAGTGGGAGAGAAGCGCAAACCGCCTTTATATGGACCAATAGCACTGTTCATCTGCACACGATATCCTCTGTTGACTTGGACTTCATTTTTATCATTCAACCAGCTAACACGAAAACTGATAACACGTTCAGGTTCAACAATACGTTCCAAAATCTTCAAATCTTTCCATGTGGGATGCCTTTCATTAATATATGGAATCAAGTCTTCAGTAACCTCTGCAACGGCTTGTAAAAACTCGGGTTCATTGGGATTTCGTTCCTCAACATATTTAATGAAATTTTTGAAGTTTAAAGACATTTTATTTAATGTTTTTTAGTTTTATGATATTAAATTTTACGAATTTATCAAAAAATATGAGATTTTAAAAATGGTTAATTGATTTTTTATTGTGTTCAAAGCTCTGCTATTCAAAAATTCCTTTAGAGCAACCAACAATGTAGTACACAGGTTCTAAAAAACTTATGTTAAATAGAACATGATATTTTTCCAGCAAATACCTTATTTCTTCGTTTAAACCTCCTTTTTTCAATATTACAAAGTGTTTTATAATTTATATTATGTTAAATAATAATATGAACAAATCCTCCCCTCTAATACTTCACCATATACTTAAATAAAAAAAGTCACCGTAGAGCATCTTTCTTTACGGTGACTTTTGGTTTAAAAAAATTATAAATCTATTATGCTATACTTTCAATCATCAATGCACCTACAGTCAAATTCGTACGTGGGTCAATAATAATTGCTTGCGAATTTTCAGGGAAATCCTTATGCAAATCAAATACAACATCCTGCGCGGCTTTTACAGCGACTTTGCCAATATCATTAAGTTTGATTTCTTCACCAAATAATTGCTCTTGTGTATTGACATCGTATTTATGCAGAATATCAGCAATTTTAATTTTTGTCAGTGCAGTATGATTTTGCAATAAATAAACTTGTGTAGTATCCAGGGCTTTGTTGTCAAACCAACAGATATTGGCCTCAAAATTCCGTTCAGTCAGAGCTGGTTGTGCTGCACTAACGATAATATCGCCACGGGATATGTCAATATCATCAGCCAAATGTATGATAACAGATTGCCCATTTTCAGCTTGCACTAATTGTTCCTGATTAATTTCTATAGCTTTAATGGAACTTCGGGTTCCGCTTGGCAACACAATAACCTCCTCCCCCAACTTAAGCCCCTCTCCTAACACTCTTCCGGCATATCCCCTATAGTCGTGTAAATCATCTGTTTGTGGACGAACGATCCACTGTACAGGAAAGCGCCAAGGCTGGTTTTTACGCTCTTCCAAATCTACATTTTCCAGATAATCAAGCAATGAAGCCCCATCATACCAAGTCAATCTATCCGATTTGTGAACAATATTGTCACCTTTCAAAGCCGAAACGGGAATAAAATCCAATTCTTTGATTTCCAACCTTTCAGCAAGCTTAAGATAATCTTGCTTGATACTTTCAAAGACTGTCTGATCATAATCCACCATGTCCATCTTATTGATACAGACGAGTACTTTCTTGAGAGATAATAATTTAGCTAAAAACGAATGTCTCTTCGTTTGCTCAATTACACCTTTGCGCGCATCAACCAAAATGATGATAAGATCGGAATTAGATGCCCCTGTAACCATATTTCGGGTGTATTGTATATGTCCAGGTGCATCGGCAATGATGAATTTTCGTTTTTCAGTTTGAAAATATTTGTAGGCTACATCAATGGTAATCCCTTGCTCTCTTTCCGCTTTAAGTCCGTCAGTAAGGATAGCCAAATCCACCGTACCATCGTTATTTTTCCGATTGGCTTTCTTGATGGCTTCCAATTGGTCATCCAGAATAGAGTTTGTATCGTATAGCAATCGTCCGATCAATGTACTTTTACCGTCATCAACCGAACCTGCTGTTATAAATTTGAGTATGTTCATTGTTTATTGGTATTGAGTTTTAAGTCCCCCTAACCCTCAAAGGGGGAATCTGTTGTGCTCCCCTCCTTTGGAGGGGTTGGAGGAGGATTAAAAATATCCCTGCTTTTTCCGCTCTTCCATTGCTGCTTCAGATACCTTGTCATCCATCCGTGCCCCTCTTTCGCTAACCGTGGATGCTTTAATTTCAGTGATAATATCATCCAACTCGGTTGCTACAGAATCTACAGCAGCTGTACAAGTCATATCCCCTACTGTTCTGAAACGAACAGACTTATGTTCAACAACATCTTCCTCATCTATTTGAAGGCACGGAGCTGCGGCCATCCACTGTCCGTTTCTCCAAACAACTTCACGTTCGTGGCTAAAATAAATGGATGGAAGCGCTATTTTCTCACGTTTGATATAATTCCACACATCAAGCTCTGTCCAATTAGAGATTGGGAAAACACGTACATTTTCGCCTTTATGTATCTTCCCATTGAGAATATTCCAAAGTTCCGGACGCTGACGTTTCGGATCCCACTGCCCAAACTCATCACGAACGGAGAAAATACGTTCTTTTGCACGTGCTTTTTCCTCATCCCGTCGTGCTCCTCCAATACAAGCATCAAAACCGTATTTCTCAATCGTATCTAACAGTGTAACGGTCTGCAAGGCATTTCTACTGGCATTCTTTCCCTTCTGCTCCACAGCTTTTCCTTCATCTATACTATCCTGCACCAAACCTACAATCAATCGCTCCCCTGTCTGTTCAACCAGCCAATCACGGAACTTAATAGTTTCCGGAAAATTATGGCCCGTGTCGATGTGCACCAATGGAAAAGGAAACTTTCCCGGACGAAAAGCTTTTTTAGCTAAGTGTACTAAAGTAATTGAATCCTTCCCTCCAGAGAAAAGCAAAGCGGGATTCTCAAACTGCCCGGCAACCTCCCTTAAAATATATATGGCTTCCGCTTCTAAATGATCCAAATAATCCATTTTTATCTCTTCTTATTTTATTGTTAATTTACGCGTTGTGCATTAGTTTCTTTGTCATACTGAGGCTTCGACAGGCTCAGCCTGACATTCGTCGAAGGTTAGAAATCTTGCTCTCTATTTTGTGATATGCAACCCACACTCTTTTTTGCTCTTATCTTCCCACCACCAACGTCCGGCACGAAAATCATCCCCGGCTTGTACAGCTCTTGTGCATGGTTGGCAACCTATACTCGGAAAGCCTTTATCATGCAAAGGGTTATAAGGCACAAAGTTCTTTCGCAGAAAATTGTCTACTTCTGTTAGACTCCAGTGAAAGATAGGGTGAATCTTGATGATCTGATTGACTTCATCCCATTCCACCATGTGCATGTCCTCCCGATTTGCAGACTGTTCTGCACGAATGCCAGTAATCCAAACCTTAAACCCTTGAATTGCGCGGTGTAAAGGTTCTATCTTGCGGATATAACAGCATTCTTTACGGTTTTCAACAGACTCATAAAAGCTTGAAGGCCCCTTTTCCGTTACCATTTTTTCAACAGCTACGGTATCCGGGTAGTAAGCTTTGATTGACAGTTTATATTTTTCCAATGTACGGTTCCAGACATAGTAAGTTTCCGGGAAAAGCCGTCCGGTTTCCAGCGTAAAAATCTTTGCTTGACTACCACTCTCTGCAATGAAATGTGTCAGAACCTGATCTTCGATACCGAACGAAGTAGAAAATACCGCCTGCTCGCCAAACTGTTGCTCGATATAACGAATGACATCAATAGCATCCAGTCCTTCAACTTCTTTCTGAATTTTATGTATTGTCGTAATTTCCAAAAAACCCCCTTTCTAAATTTTCAACGCTCCTTTGGTGTGTTCGTTCAACGCCTTTACTTTCTCTTGAAAATCCCCTTTTAAAGAATCTCGCAACTCACCCATAAGCGCTAAAGTTTCATCGATTTCCTCCGGTAGTAAATCTGCAAGAAATTCTTTCAACCTTTTGGCCATTGTCGGGGATTTCCCATTGGTGGAAATGCCTATTTTCAGATTACCCTTCTGCACAACAGAACCCAGATACACATCACACAGATCAGGTTTATCAGCCACATTCAACAGAATATTTTGCTTGGTCGCCAAAACTCGGATATGTTGGTTCAGTACAGCATTATTTGTTGCAAGAACAATAAAGCCAACATTTTCCAGGTCTTCATCCCGAAAAGCTCTTTCTGACAAATAGATGTTTTTTCTGTCTTTGATAAACTCCCGCACGCCTTCGCTTACTTCCTCTGCCACGAGATGAATACGTGCATTCGGCGAACTGGAAACCATTGCCTGAAGCTTTTCCAAGCCCACAGCGCCTGCTCCCACCAAAAGTGTATTCACTTGGTGTAACTTTAAAAATATAGGAAACAGTTCGTTCATTTAGATAGCGACAGTATGTAATTCCTTTTTCAAGTCTTCAAATCGTTCATGTTTGGAGACAACATCCCCCAACACGATGATAGCAGGAACACCAACCAAATTACGCTCAGCTTCCTGCAAGATGGTATCTATCGTTCCCAAAGCAATTCGCTCATTGGGCAATGAACCATTTTGTATCACAGCAATAGGAAGATTTCCCTTACCATGTTCTTGATAAAGCGACACAATCTGAGCCAGTTTCGCATAGCCCATCAATACGACAACTGTAGCGGTAGTTGTTACTGCAGTATACAGATCTTTGGACAAATTGCCCTCTGTGGTTGCACCAGTAATAACCCAAAAGCTCTCACTGACTCCTCTGTGCGTCAATGGTATTTGTTGTAGGGCAGTCAATCCGACAGATGAAGAGATTCCCGGAATGACAGCAGTCGGAATATTAAATTGCCTTGCGTACTCCAGTTCCTCTCCCCCTCGTCCGAAAACGAATGGATCTCCACCTTTCAAACGTACAACATGACCATGTGTCAAAGCGTAGTCCACCAACAGCTTATTAATATAATCCTGCGAAGTGGAAATACGTTCAGCACGTTTGCCAACGTATATTTTTGTGCAGCCTGGTTTCGCATAATCCAATAATTCTTCATTCACTAAGGCATCATACAAAATAACATCTGCTTGTTGAATAGCCCTAATGCCTTTCAAAGTAATCAAATCTGCTGCACCCGGTCCGGCACCTACTAAAGTTATATATGGGGTAATCATTGTTCTTTTTAGTATTGAGTATTTCTTCTACTTATTCTTTTATCCGCACTACGCCTTCACTACTGCTTGTCTATATTCTGCTGCCTCATAGTAAAATGCTGTAGCCTGTGTAAGATATGCTTCGGCAAACTCTTTAGACGGCTCATATTTATTGATCTGAAGCACACGTTCAGTAAAGGCCGTTGGAAATGTAAAGGCTCCTTCCTGAACATAAAGTGTCTCAAATTCATTGATAACCGCAATTTGCGTGCTCGCATTCACACCTTTATCCAATAATAATGCTTTTGCTGTCCACACAAATGAGCTATAAATATGATAAATGGCATCGGCATAGGAACCTTTTTCTAAGGCTTGTTTAGCCAATTCCAATTTTTCTTCAGTCTCAAACAATAAAGTCGCGACAAGATCGATAACCACACCTGCACATTCGCCAACGCCAATCGCTGTATTATAGACATCCTCACGCCCCCAATCCAGAAACTCATCTTCGGTGAGTGTAGAAAGGTTCGCGATAGGCTTTAACAGACGGTAAAAATAATCTTTGGTTTGTCTGTCATAGTATTCATGAAAGCTTTCATCAGCAAGCTTGTTAATTTTAAAATCATTCAAAACCAGATCCACAGCTTGTGTTACGCGCTTAGTAGGCACTTTTGTAATCCGGTCGGCAATACGTCCGACTCCATTACCAACCGTACCGCCACCGATCATCACTTGCGCAGCCGGCAATACTTTGCCAGCGGCCTTCAATGAACCGCCATGAAAACCGATATGTGCCAAACTGTGTTGACCACAGGCATTCATACAGCCCGAAATCTTGATTTTCAAATTCTGCTCATACACAAAATCATGATGAAACTCTTCGATATATCGTTCCAATACACGGGCCATTTCTGTCGAGTTGGATATACCAAGGTTGCAGGTATCCGTACCTGGGCAAGTGGTTACATCCAAAGTACTGTTAAATCCATAGTGGGCATAGCCCAAGCTGTGCAGCACATTATAAATATGCGGTAAAGAAGCTTTGCGTGCATATTTCAACAACAGATTTTGATCTTGTGTAACCCGCATGTCGTCTGCAACATGCTCTTGGATTCCTTCGATAAGCAAACGGGCTTTAGCGGTTGGTATATCACCTGTCGGCACTTTAACATACACACCGTAAAATCCAGATTGCTTTTGTTCAAATGTGTTCGTTTTCAACCAGATTTCGTATGCTTTAGCATCTACAGGCTCTACCTCGCCTTCAAAAACAGCTGGCGGTTCGGGTTGAGCAACAGTCTCCCGATCGATAACAAAATGTTGAGTTTTATTCGCAAGGCGCTCCTCTTCTACCAATCTTAAAACCTCTTCCAATCCTAATTTTTGGACTACATATTTGAAACGTGCTTTGTTTCTATTGTTTCGTTCACCATAACGGTCAAAGACACGGATAGTGGCTTCTATAAGAGGAATAAACTCATCTTCCGGAAGAAAATCGTGAATTTTCTGTGCCAGAATAGGCTGTGCACCAAGTCCACCACCATACATAACGGTAAAGCCTCTTTGCTCCTCTCCTTCCACAATACGTACTTTAGGGATAAAACCAAAATCCTGCAGGTAAGAGAATGCCGTGTCTTTATCGCTCGATGAAAATCCAATTTTAAACTTCCGTCCCATTTCAGCACAGATAGGATTCCGAACAAAGTATTCAAAAGTTGTGCGTGCATACGGCGATACATCAAAAGGTTCGTCAGGATCAATACCCGCTGCCGGCGACGCCGTTACATTCCGCACCGTATTACCACAAGCCTCACGCAGGGTCATGTCATCTTCTGCCAGTTGTGCCCACAGCTCCGGAGTTCTGTCCAAGCTTACAAAATGTATCTGTATATCTTGTCTTGTTGTAAAATGGATATTGCTGCTGGCATATTCGTCCGAAACATCAGCTATACGAAGCAATTGTTTGAAGGTCACCTTACCGAAGGGTAATTTAATACGTATCATTTGTACGCCCGGTTGGCGCTGTCCATATATTCCCCGAGCCAAACGCAGGGACTTGAACTTGTCCTCCACCATTTTTCCTTCTCTATAAGAACGGATTTTTCTCTCCAGCTCAATAATTTCTTGTTCTACAACGGGGTTCTCCAGTTCTGTTCTAAAACTCTGCATGTTATATCTCTTCTCGTATTATGATTTTTACAAATCTAACTACATAATAGTAGTTTCTTTTCAATAACTCCGCGACAAAGTTATAAAATAAATATCTATAAATTATATAAACTCTACTGATTTAGTATATATTTGTAGAAAATTTTTCATCCCTTACATTGTGATTATTGAGAAGAGAAGATATAAATGGCTAAAATATAGCGTGTTAATCGCTTGTTTAAGCACCGCCTGCGCACCGAAAATCAAAGAAGGTTATGATGAAGCAACAGGATATACTGGGAATATTTCCATATCCGGAGCCTTTGCTTTGTATCCAATTGTGGTTTTATGGAGTGAAGATTTCAAAGCTTTACACCCGAACGTACGCTTTAACATTTCTGCAGGTGGTGCCGGGAAAGGTATTTCCGATGTATTGACCAATATGGTTGATATAGGCCTTGTATCACGGGATTTGCATCCACAGGAAGTGGAAAAAGGAGCTTACCCTATCCACATAGCCAATGACGCCGTATTGGGTACAATAAACAGTAAGCATCCAAACATTGATCTGATTAAGAAACGTGGTTTTACACAGGAAGAGCTTGCCAATATCTTTGTCCATCAACGTTACAAGTATTGGAACGACATTGATTCCCGATTCGTAAAAGAACCGATTGAAGTCTATGTGCGCTCGGATGCTGCTGGTGCTGGCGAGACCTGGGCAAAGTATTTTGGCGAACGCCAGGAGGATCTGAAAGGGATAGGCATATTCGGTGATCCCGGACTGGCACAGGCTGTTAAGGAGAAGCCGTTGTCCATTGGCTTTGGCAATATCAATTTTGTTTACGATTTGCAGACGAAAAAGACTGCGGAACATATCACCACCATTCCCTTGGATCTGAATGCAAATGGTAGGATTGATGAAGATGAAGATTTTTACGGCCATTTAGATAGCCTCACCAAAGCTATCGCAGAAAAAAGGTATCCTTCTCCTCCGGCACGTGATCTTACGTTCGTGATACGAAAAGACAAGCAGACCAAGCTCATAGCCGCCTTTATATCTTTTGCCCTGGACAAGCAACAGCAAGGATATCTGTTGGAAAACGGTTATGTGCCATTAAATGATGAAACAAGAAATACAGAATTAAATAAGTTATCAAGTGGACTGGAGACTGATAAAAGATAGAATTGTCAAATATACATTTGCATTCCTGTTATTTATAGCATTGGGCATGGTGTTACTGATTTTTGTAGGATTGACAGGAAAATCGCTCCCTTTATTGCAAAACGAGCCTATCGGGCAGATTTTGACGGAAAGCGTTTGGTCACCTTTGAAAGGAAACTTTGGATTTCTGCCCTTCATTATGGGCACGGTTTGGGTTACTTTTATTTCTTTATTGATAGCTGTACCACTTTGTACATTGGCCTCGGCTTATTTAGTGGAATATGCCAGTGAACATTTACGGAGACTTGTATTGCCATTAATGAACGTTCTTGCTGCGATTCCACCGGTACTTTATGGTGTGTGGGGCGTGTTGTTTGTCGTTCCTGTTTTAAGCCGTTATGTAGCACCGATGTTTGGCATAGACTCTTCTGGTTATTCGGTATTTGCCGGGGGAATTGTATTGGCAGTTATGATCTTTCCAATTATGATCAGCATCATGGTACAGGTTTTACAGACCATTCCTCAGGATCTCAAATCAGCATCCCTCTCTTTGGGAGCTACCAAATGGGAAACAATCACAAAAGTGGTTCTTGTAAAGGCCAGACCGGGATTGATTGCAGCGGTTGTATTGGGGATTTCTCGCGCTTTCGGTGAAACCATCGCGGTTTTGATGGTCTGCGGAAATGTTCCGCAGATTCCAAAATCGCTTTTTGATGCCGGCTATCCTATTCCGGCATTGATAGCCAATAATTTTGGTGAAATGATGTCTATTCCTTTATATGATTCAGCATTGATGTTTGCCGCGTTGTTATTATTCGTCATCATCTTCGGGTTCAATTTAATTTCTAGGCTTATCTTAAATAGATTGGAGGGTAAAAACTAATGTCGAATATTCAACGAAGATTACGAAAAGAGAAAATCGCAAAAATAGTGATGCAGTTATCCGGCATATCCATAACAGGCTCGTTATTTCTCATCATCGGTACGATTCTATACAAGGGATTGCCTTATCTCTCTTGGGAAATGATAAGTCAAACTCCTAAAGGAGGTTTTTATATTGGTAAGGAAGGCGGAATTTTGAACGCTATTCTGGGTTCGATCTATCTGGCAACTTTATCTACTTTATTGGCAACCCTCATTGGTATACCTATTGCTATTTATCTGGATGTTTACGTAAAATCCAAATCTTTTTTCGCTCGCTGCTGTAAGCTTTTGTTCGATGTATTGTTCGGTATTCCGTCTATTGTCTATGGTGCGATAGCATTCAGTATTATGGTTTGGTTGGGGATTCGGGCCTCCTTATTAGGTGGCGTAATCACGATTACACTATTGACGATACCTATAGTGGTACGCACCATTGACGAGTTATTGAAAACAATTCCTGTCGATTTGAAAAATGTGACCTTTTCCATGGGTACAACACGATGGGAAACAGCCAGAATGCTGTTAAAATATATCAAGCCCGGCATATTTACAGCCATCTTACTTGCTTTTGGCAGAGCTATCGGCGACGTTGCAGGTGTGTTGCTGACCACAGGTTTTAGCGATAACCTGCCGAAATATCTGGATGAACCCACTGCTACACTACCGTTGGCGATTTTCTTTCAGCTGAGCAGTCCTGTGCCTGAAGTACAGGGGCGCGCTTATGCATCAGCATTAGTATTGACTTTTATTATTTTAGTTATCGTTATATGCACACATATCCTCGCTTCGAAACAGAAGAAACACAAAATATAACGCAAATGGCGTTACCCCATATCGAGATAAAGGATTTGAATGTTTTTATAGAAGGACAACATATACTCAAAGATATCAATCTCTCTATTCCCAACAATTCCATTACCTCCATTATCGGCCCTTCGGGTTGTGGGAAAACAACCTTGCTCAAAACTTTGAACCGATTGGTGGACGATGGCAAAGGCGTTGAAATCAAGGGATCAGTATTGGTAAACGGTGAAGATATTTACGCTCCGCATGCCGAAGTAACGCATATCCGTAAAAAAATGGGCTTGCTCTCCCAACGACCTTTTCCACTGCCGATGTCCATTTTTGACAATGTTGCCTATGGTCCGCGCATTCACGGTGAACGCAATAAAGCCATATTAAAACAGATTGTAGAACAACAGTTGCGAAATGTTGGTTTGTGGGAGGAAGTAAAAGAGCGATTGGATGCTTCGGCAACAGGACTATCCATAGGTCAGCAGCAACGCCTTTGCTTAGCACGGGGATTGGCTGTAAAACCTGAGATTATTTTAGGCGATGAATCAACCTCTGCCCTCGACCCTATATCTACCCAAACGATTGAAAACTTGCTAATTGAATTAAAGAAAGATTACACCATTGTACTGGTAACGCATATCTTACGGCAAGCACGCCGTGTATCTGATTATATTCTTTTTGTCTATAATGGGGAAATTGTGGAATTTGGAAAAACGGAAGATGTTTTGTTGAACCCACAGAACGAGATAACCAAGCAATATGTCAAAGGCTTTATTAGTTAAGTTAAATAAAAAAGGCTGCGAAACCAGAAGGGTTTCTGCAACCTTTTTTTATTTCAACATTTATGCCGCACCTCGAATAATTCTTAATAAAATGGCAATAATGGCGATAACCAGCAAAATGTGAATGATACCCCCTGTTGCATAACCTCCGAAAAAACTAACCGCCCAAATGATGACTAAAATCACAGCGATCAAATACAAAATGTTACCCATAACTTTTAAAATTAAATCAATAAAAAATATCCAACTTGTAAATATTGAACAACTTACAAGCATAATAGTTTTTGATTCTCAAAAAAATAATGGGAAATTTATGTTATACAATTCAAATGATGGATTATATCCCTTAAGAAAAGTAAGCCTATAAAATATCCAACAACTCACTTTTAGACAATTGGTTAAAGAAAGTAGCATCCGTGGCAATCAAATCTTGTGCTAACTTGCGTTTCTTCTGTTGTAATTTGGCAATCTTTTCCTCAACAGTATCCTTACATATTAGACGCACAGCAACCACATTTTTGGTTTGCCCGATTCGATAACTACGATCTATGGCTTGATTTTCTACTGCCGGATTCCACCATGGGTCTACCAGATATACATAGTCCGCCTCCGTAAGATTAAGCCCCACCCCTCCAGCTTTTAAACTAATTAAGAACACCCTGACGTCTTTATTCTGCTGAAAATTACGAACATTCTCCCCTCTGTTTTTTGTCTGTCCTGTAAGATATTCAAATACTATCTTCCTATCCTCCAATTCTACCCGGATTAAATCCAGCATCTCCACAAACTGTGAAAACACTAAAATCTTATGGTTTTCGGATTTGTTTTCAATCTGTTCCGCAATAACCTCAATCTTGACCGCATTTTCACCAGAATACCCCTCTTTCAGAAGCCGTGGCGAATTACAGATCTGCCGAAGTTTTGTTAATCCGGTTAACACATGCATACTACTTTTTTGAATCTCGTCGTCACTTTTGGAAGAAATGAACTCCCTCAATTCGCGTTCATAAGTATCATATACCAGTCTTTGCTCCGCATTCATTTCGCAGTAAATAAGCATTTCCGTCTTTTGAGGCAGCTCTTTCGCTACCTGTTGCTTAGTTCTACGCAACATAAAAGGGTTTATCTTTCTGCGGAGTTCTGTAGCCCGCTTATTATAAGCAAACTGGTCAATTGGTATAGCATATGTATCTTTGAAAAACTGCTTGCTTCCCAACAATCCAGGACAAGCAAAAGAAAGCTGTCCATAAAGGTCAAAGGTATTGTTCTCTACCGGAGTGCCCGTCAACACTACCCTATTCCGCGCCTGTAGCAAGCGTGCAGCTTTATAACGTGCCGAGTTCGGATTTTTGATTGCCTGTGCCTCATCCAAGAAGATATAGTTAAAACGAAAAGTTTTCAAAATACGAATATCCGAGAGTAACATTCCGTATGTTGTTAAAACGACTTCATATTTATTTAGCTCCTCGACATCTTTCTCTCTCTGCGGACCATAATGAACCTCAACCTTCATCGATGGTGCAAATTTTTCTATCTCTTCCAGCCAATTGAATAATAAAGATGTCGGTACAACAATCAGGTTCGTCCTGTGTCCATGTTTTTCTCTTTGGGAAAGTATGAATGCGATAATCTGCAAGGTCTTGCCTAACCCCATATCATCCGCCAAGCATCCCCCAAAATTAAAATTATCCAAAAAATTCAACCAGTTCAACCCTTCTTGCTGATAATCTCTTAGCTTAGCTTTTAATTCCTTAGGTCGTTTTACGACAGGAATATTCGTAAAATCCGAAAAATGCACTTTATAATTGTTTATTTCTTGCTGTGCCTCTTCACTTAACACTTCTTGCACAAACAATTTTTCCACTTCAGTAAAATTTATTTTGGCAATCTTAAGTATATCGCCATCGATATCACCAACCTGAAAATATTGGGCAATCTTGTTTATCCATTCTTCAGGAAGTATCCCTTGCGTACCATTATCCAACTCGACAAATCTATTCTTATTTCGAATTGCTCTATGCACCTGTTTTAAGGTTGCCTTTGTTTTCCCAAAGCTTACAGTCAATTTCGCATTGAACCAATCCTCCCCACTATGGACTTCGATATTAATTTTTGCCTTAAACGGGTTCAGGTTATTGTCTTTTATTTCATTAAATCCCAAGACCGTAATCCCAGCGCTGACCCATACATCAAAAGCGTCCAAAAACCAATCTTCCTCCAAAAATCTATCCTTGTGGAGGTAGAAATACTCTTGCTCTTCAAGTTGTTCCTTAAAATCACTATGCTGCTCCATTATAATGGACGTGAGGCGAATTTCCTTTTCCTTATTTCGTTCTATCTTAAATTCATTACCATTCCTATCCCTGTCAAAAAGTTGTTTTTTTGAATATACAGGAACTTCAATCACACCATATTGCATAACCGGTGTGATGTAAATAAAACTACCCTGTTGTTGTAGATAGATGATTGGTTGTATCGCCCATTCCTTTTCTTCAAGCTGAACAGACGTAGCTGTATGTATATAAGTATAGTTGATATGGACAAATTCTTCCAATGACGCAAGAGTAGTTTGGATAAACTCTTCATATTTAGAGGCATGTATCAATAAGATTTCATGGTTTGCCTTAAAAAACTTAATCAGTCGTAACATATCTGGATTGTCCACCAGATAAAAGGCTTGATGATGGTAAACAAAATAGTCGTATCGGAGAGTAATATTTTTAAATGGAATAGCAACATCTTGAAATATCAGTTCTCCAGTGATTTCATAGAACGGTTCCTTTTTAAAAACTGTTAACTGTATTTCTGCTTTCAGCATACCAATAGCAACAGGCAACAGAGATTTTGCAGAGATTGTTTCAGAAATATCCCGATCATGGTAATAGATCGGCAAGCCAAGAGGATTGGCTACAATTGCTTTTAGAGCCTCATGATCGATTTCGAAATTATCCTCACTATATTTATTTTGAAAAGCTAAGATAGCTGTGTAAAACTTGACTTCAAGCGCATGATCGGATTTCCAGATAGCCTGCAATGGATCTATATTCGTCAATGGATTTTTTATTTTTCCTGACTTGGTACAAGCAGATTCCATCAGTAGGAAGTTCAGCTGATTGTAGTAACGATGACGACTAATAACTAATAGTTGTTTTTTCTCTTCAATCTTTTTTACTAAAACAGACCGTTGCTTCGGAATGAGATTATTCTCGATGGCGTATCCATCAAATGAGAGCAATTCCTTTACTTTTTTTTCAACATGAAGCTTACCATCCTCATAACGCAATAGGAAATAGACGTCAAGGTCAGCTTCATTCTCGAGACCATAACCCCTTGCCGATTGCAACAGGATTTTATGACGGAGTTGTTTATCATAAAAAATACGAAAATCTCTTTTTTCAAGAATACAATAGATAACTTCCGCCTGATGCTCACACAATTTTTCCGAGCTATTATTGCAAGAGCAAACGGATATAATCGTATTATCTCCCTGATTTACGGATACGTGAGGGGATTCAACAGTTTCATCGTTTTTCGTGAAAAAGCCCGTGTTTAATTCCAGAGATAATGGATAGATATTTCCAAAATCTTTCCTATCCATGAAGTTACTGTCTTGCGTATGCTTTAAAAGATCGAAGACCGAGAGTGTAGCGATATTTACATTCTCCAGTATATACCCATTTGGTAAACTCATGAATTACCTCTAATTAAATTATTACTAAGCTTACAAATTACTAAAAAATCCAAAAAACAACTTCTATAATTAGGTTGTATAATTCCTACAACTAAAATAAAGGGTGATGGCTATAGCCGTGAAAATAGCGATGAATGATATTGTTATATCATCTCCACAACGCAGTGTACTTTAAAAATACTACATCTTTTTTAGAACTTTTTCAAAGGTATTCATATTCCGGGAAGTCAATGAATCTTTAAGTTTTTTGCGCCCTAATATTTTTCCAAATTCTGACCCTAATGTATTTCCTTTTGGCACTTTCCAATAGAAATTATTTGCGACAATTTTTGCTTCTTCGTCCTCTATTTTATCTGAAGATTCAAACTCTGCCATTAATAGCTCTTCAATTCCAGCCAACCCCACAAACCCATAAATATGAAAATCCACATGGGCTGTAAAAGGATTATTGTTGAAAATCTGTGCAACTTCATTTTTATCCTTCACGAAAAGAAAAGCTTCGTATTTAAAATGCTCAGACACGGCTTTCTCAAGTATCATTTTTAATTCAGTTTCATCTTTCTCGGACGAGAACAAAATATTTCCTGAAGCCAAAACGGAGGACACTCCTTCCATACTTATCCTTTCAAAAACAGAACAGACCTCTGTCATCTTCATATTCGTGCCTTTTACATTTACGCCCCGTAAAAAAGCACAGTAGCTCTTATTCGCCATTCTTAATTCTTTAATTTATTTATAAACACCATCGATAAACCATCAAGAATAAACAATATAAAAAGAATAATTCATTGGTCTAATATAAAAAAGAGGGGCTTCATAATGAAGCCCCTCTTTGCAGAGAGGATGGGATTCGAACCCACGATACGGTCATCCCGTATACAGACTTTCCAGGTCTGCTCTTTCAACCGCTCAGACACCTCTCTGTTTTGCGGAGTGCAAATATATTTCTTTTTGCCAATTAAAAGAAATAAAAACGAAATTCTGCTTATATTTACTTGACAACAACCTGAAACACTTTATGAAAAGAATTCTTTCCATAGATGGTGGCGGCATAAGGGGAATTATCCCGGGTATGTTTTTAGTGGCATTGGAGGAGAAAATCAAGTCTGCTACACAGAATCCCGATGCCCATTTAATCGACTATTTTGATTTTTTTGCTGGAACGAGTACGGGCGGTATTTTGGTTTCCATTCTGCTTTGTCCGGACGAAAATGATCCGAGCAAACAAAAATACAGTGCAAAAGATGCTTTAGATATTTATGTAGAGCATGGCACCAATATTTTCACAGCCACACGTTGGAGGCGCTTCCTTAGTAGATTCGGCCTACTGAGCGAACGCTATAACGATACTGTATTTAAAAATGTTCTGGAAGATTATTTTGGTGACTGCAAACTGAGTGAACTTCTCAAGCCTTGCATTATAACAGCCTACAATATAGAATTACGCAAAAATCATCTATTTCGCCAACAGAAAGCCATATCCAATGGAAAATCTCGGGATTTCTATCTTCGCGATGTCTGTCGGGCAACCTCCGCTGCGCCCACCTATTTCTCTGTTGCTGAAATATTCTCTTTAGCCAATACACGTTATCCCCTGGTTGATGGTGGCGTTTTTGCTCACAACCCCTCCCTATCGGCTTTGCTTGAAGTCATCAAAAGCTACAATACATATCGTATCAACGATATCTGGATACTTTCCTTGGGTACAGGACTTTCCAAGGAATCGTATAATTATGAACATTTCAAGAAGAAATGGGCAATTTCCGTTGGTCCTGCACTGGTCGATATTATGAGTAGCAGCTCTGCCGAAAGCACCAATTACTACCTGAAACAACTGTTTCGTTCCGTCAACAAACCGGAAAACTATATCCGTATTGAGCCAACCTCCCTTTCGTCCATTGACCCCGCTATGGATGCTGCCTCCAAAGGCAATATCCAAAAAATTATTTCCTTGGGAGATAAATTAGTCAGCGAAAATGATGACTTGCTGAATCAAATAGTTGCCGAAATCATTCAAGACAAAAAAGACAAGAAGGATAAATCGGTTTGGAATTTTCTAAAAAATTAACATTATCACATTCCTTTTGATGCTTTTGATGATAAACCTTACATTTACCCCTATAAACACAATTACATGGCTTTAAATTACGTATGGGTATCCTTTTTTCTCATCACTTTTGTGGTTGCAATAGTGAAGTTAATCGGCGGAGATACCGAAATCTTTCAAAACATCGTCAATTCGCTTTTTGAAAGTGCCGCTAACGGAGCAACTATCTCTTTGGGATTAATAGGTATGATGGCCTTCGCCTTGGGAATTATGAAAATCGGGGAAAAAGGTGGTATGATTGCTATTTTTGCTCGTTTAGTAGGACCTTTTTTTAACAAATTATTCCCAGAAATCCCTAAAAACCATCCAGCTTTAGGTTCTATTCTCATGAATTTTTCTGCTAATGCTTTAGGATTGGACAATGCCGCCACGCCTTTAGGACTTAAAGCGATGAAGGAATTACAGGAGCTTAACCCGCAAAAGGATACGGCCAGCAATGCGCAGATTATGTTCATCGTATTGAACGCATCCAGTCTGACATTACTCCCGATTTCCATTATGGCGTATAGACAGGAAGCCGGTGCAGCACAGCCTTCCGATATTTTCTTACCAATTCTGATTGCTACGTTTTTCTCCACATTAGCAGCACTTATTATGGTTGCTATCTACCAGAAAATAAATCTTTTCAACAAGACCATTCTATTATACTTGGGCGGGTTAACCGCATTGGTTGGTGGTACGTTATACTATTTCAGCACGCTTGGGCAAGAGGAAATCGGAGTTATATCGCGGGTAGTAGGAAATTTAGTTCTATTTGGGCTTTTTATTTCTTTTATAGCGCTGGCTTTTTTCAAACGCATTAATGTATATGATGCCTTCATTGAAGGGGCAAAAGAAGGTTTTGATGTCGCTGTGAAAATCATCCCCTACCTTGTTGCTATTTTAGTCGGCATTGCCGTTTTCCGTGCTTCGGGCACAATGGATTATCTCGTGCAAGGCATTTCATTTTTAATAAGTTCCGGAGGCATAGATACGGGTTTTGTTGATGCCCTACCAGTTGCTTTCATGAAACCTTTGAGTGGTTCAGGAGCACGTGGACTTATGGTTGAACTGATGGCGACTAAAGGCGCAGATGACTTCGCTGCACGTGTAGCCTGTGTCATACAAGGTTCTACCGAGACTACATTCTATGTGCTGGCGGTCTACTTTGGCTCAGTAGCTATCAAAAAGACAAGGCATGCATTACCTTGCGCCCTTATCGCCGAACTTGTCGGAGTGATTGCTGCCATTATTGTTGCATATATTTTCTTTGGATAAATTTAAAATCACCTACAACACATGAAAAAAACAATTGCTTTAATCGCTCATGACGGTAAAAAAGCCGATATGGTGGCTTTTGTAAAAGATCATATCGAAGATTTGAAACAGGGACATATCATTGCTACCGGAACTACCGGCTCATATATCCAACAGACTGGACTAGAAGTGGAGTTGAAGTTAAGCGGACCTATGGGAGGCGATGCTCAAATTGCTGCATTGGCAGCTGAAGGCAAAGTCCATGGCATTATTTTCTTCAGAGATCCTTTGGGCAAACATGCACATGAACCTGATATACAGATGTTGATGCGCATATCGGACTTGTACAATGTGCCGTTGGCGACCAACGTTGCAACCGGCACCCTTATTATAAAAGGACTTCTTTAAAGTTATCAAAGTGGACGAAGTGATAGTAAATCGCCATAACCAACATCACTTTATTTCAAATAATCTTGCTCGTTTTTTTCCAAAGCAAGTATATTTGCCGCATTAAAAAAACAAAATACGATGTCTTTAAGTACAGTAAGCGCAGCCAACGGTCCTTTTCAATCCTTTAACAGGGCTGAATGGAGGGACCTCAACGGTCATTTTTCTTATGACCTGACCGCGCATGAAATAGACAACCTTCATGCACTTAATGAGCCGCTTACAATAGAAGAGATCAATGATGTGTACTTTCCTTTAGCACATCTACTCGATATTTTAATTCAAAAAAACAAGGATACCCATACCCATGTCAACGGATTTTTCAAGAAAAATACACAAACGCTACCATATATTATCGGTATTGCGGGCTCGGTAGCCGTAGGCAAAAGCACCACCGCACGAGTTTTGCAAAAAGTTTTATCCTTATTGCCTAACAAACCAAAAGTAGACTTAGTGACAACAGACGGTTTTCTATACCCAAATAAAATCCTAGTCGCGCGCAATATTCTCAATAGAAAAGGATTACCAGAGAGTTACGATACCAAATTATTGTTGAATTTTCTATCTGCCATGAAATCCGGAGAGGAAAGTTTTGAAGTACCCGTATATTCCCATATGGAATACGATGTCTTGGAAACAGAGAAACAGATTATTACCCGACCAGATATACTGATTGTAGAAGGGATCAATGTTTTGCAGGTCGATTCCAACAAAGGGAACCATATCTTCGTATCTGATTATTTCAACTATTCTATTTATGTAGATGCACAAGAGACAGACATCATGGATTGGTATGTCAACCGTTTCGAATCTTTGCGTGCTACCGCTTTCCAAAATACAAATTCATATTTTCACCGTTTTGCGGATATGAACCAGGAAGAAAGTAAAGTAATGGCTACACAGATATGGAATGAGATCAATCGCCCGAATCTACACGAAAACATCCTCCCTACCCGTTCACGTGCAGATTTAATCCTTGAAAAAGGTTCACATCATTTCGTCAAGAATATTCACGTGCGAAAAATCTAAGAGCGCGTGACCCTTTTGTTTTTTGTCACGCTGAGCGGAATCGAAGCGCTAAAAAACACTAATCTTTGGTGAGTACATCATGACTGCGCTTGAATTTCAAGACTTCCTTCAGCACTTCATTTTCCACCCGTTTGTGCAATCTATTGCTACTGCTGGTCGCGTGCATCTCCAATTTATACTTGACATAATCTTTCCCTATTTCCAAGACCATTAGATTCAGATCATCTTCCCCACTTAGATAAGGATGATTAGATAACGAATTTTTGAGTTGCTCCTCCAATTTATCCACTTCCACAGCAGTCTGCAACGGCAACTCAAACTTCACAGTGAACAAACTGGAACGGTGTGCTGACATATTGACCATGGGCGAAACAAAAACCATGTTGTTGGGTACATTCACTAAATCATCCTCTTCATCCTGCAACACTAGACTGGACAGCGTAATATCCACAATACGCCCTTTATACCCTCCTATCTGTACACGGTCACCAACAGCCAACTGGTCTGAGAACATAATAATCAGTCCGCTGATCATGTTGGTGATATACTCACGAAAAGTCACAGCTATGGCCATAGCAACAATTGTCAAGCTTGTCAGAAAGACCGCAATATTAATCCCCAAGGCCGTCATAAAAGCCACAATCCCCATGATTGTATTGAGAACTGTCGTCAGCCTATTGATTCCTAAAGTAAAATTACTGCGTACGCTACGGTTCTCGTTCCTCTTATTGTATAGTGCTATAATAATGAAACGCCCTATGGAGAAAATGATGCTGCTGGTGAGGAACAGCATAACAGCATCACTCACCCTATCCAACCGAGAATGGGATTTATAAAAGTCCTCAAAATAGAAAAAAGACAGGTAAAGCAACACCCAGGCTATCACCTTCAGAATAAATTGAACAGGGATTACCCGTTTATTAGTTTCTTTTATCATCATTATTATCAGTGCACTAAAATATTACTTTTACCACGTTCATGCAATGGCTTTTCGACGAAATGTCGTATTTTGGTTACTGGATTATTAAAATAATCAAAAATACGTTAACTTAGCAAGCTGAAATGTGCAAGAAACATATTATATGGAAATAACATTTGATTTCGAAAAACCTATTGCAGATTTGCTAACCCAGATAGAAAAGGTTCAACAAGTTCAGGAAAAAACCAAAGTAGACATGAGTGCTACGATTCGTGAACTAGAAGAAAAACTGGAACAAGCAAAAGTAGAGATATATTCCAATATGACCGGTTGGCAAAAAGTACAGATGTCCCGTCATCCGGAACGTCCGCAGACTTTCGATTATATTGAGATGATATGCGAAGATTTCATCGAATTACATGGCGACCGCACTGTACGTGACGACAAAGCCATTATTGGTGGCATGGCTTCTATCAATGGGCAGCCTGTAATGGTCATTGGTCATCAAAAAGGGAAGAATACCAAAGAACGTCAATATCGCAACTTCGGTATGGCAAACCCAGAAGGCTATAGAAAAGCTTTGCGCCTAATGAAGATGGCAGAGAAATTCAATAAGCCTATCGTCACGTTCATCGACACAATGGGAGCTTATCCGGGCTTGGAAGCTGAAGAAAGAGGACAAGGCGAAGCAATTGCCCGCAACTTGTTGGAGATGTCGGTACTGAAAGTGCCAGTTATCTGTATCGTTATCGGTGAAGGTGCTTCTGGTGGAGCATTGGGAATCGGTGTTGGTGACCGCGTTTACATGCTAAAAAACACATGGTACTCCGTTATTTCTCCTGAATCCTGCTCCTCTATCCTATACAGAAGCTGGGATCAAAAGGAAAAGGCGGCTGAGTCATTGAAGCTTACGGCAGATGATATGTTGAAAAATGGACTGATCGATGGTATTATCGATGAGCCGATTGGTGGAGCACATCAAGATCCTGCAGCTACAGCTGAATTTGTAAAAGCTCGTATTCTTGCTGACCTAAACGAATTGGGGTTAAAAGATGCTGACACTTTGGTTACTGAGCGTATTGATAAATTCAGTAAAATGGGTGTTGTTGTTGAGTAAATAAGAATATTAAGCATAAAAAATCCCGCTTTTAATAAAAGCGGGATTTTTTATGCTTAATATCTAAAGGGGTAATCCCTAATAAATTCAAACTTATAATCCGTATTCTTCTGGATGCTATCGATTAAAGAGGAAAGTAATTGCTGTCCTTTCTTATTCTGGAACATATCATCATGCATCAGTAGCACCACATTATTTGCTTCCATGGATGTTTTATTATTCATATAGTTTGTCAACCGGCTGTAAACCTCCTGTACAGATTGCACTGGTGTCCCTGTCAAACCGTTGATCTTCCATTCCACATCCCATCCGTATACTTTATAACCATTTGAATACAGCATATCTGCTGTACTTGCGCCACTTTGCAAATCGATGCGTCGCACATCATCATAAATCCAGATGTTACGCCCCGGCAATCTCACAATCTTATGCTTTAAAGCCAAATCAGTTTCATTCTTTTCAAAATCCTCATAAGCAGATACAGGATTACTATAGAAAGTCACAAAACGATTATTCGCATGCGTATAGCTATGGTTATAACATTCGACCAAAGGGTTATTATTATACTTTTCAAAATCCCTTTTTAGTCCTTTTGACATATTCGCATGCTTACCGACCAAAAATACGCTTATTTTAATGTTTTTTGATTTGGCGATAGAGTCAATGGCGGCACTGCCTTTTAAGGGGCCGTCATCAAAAGTAAAGTAGATATGCTTAGGTCTTTTATTCAACTCCGTACGTACAGAATCACGTATCCGACGGCGTTCCTGTTTTACGTAACGTGCAATGGAATCCTTAGAAATAGGGTTCAATGTATCCACCGGAACAGCAATAGGATCTTTCAATCGCTTGGCCAAGCGACCATTTGCTATTGGCGAGGTATCTTGCAAAATAACAGGAGTTACGGTATCTAAAACAGAAGCTTCCTGCCCCTGTGCCGCCTTTGTTCCCAATCCACTCTGGCAAGCGAAAAAAGAGGAGGCTACCACGACTGCTGCCCCTATATACGATAGGGAACGAATTCCTTTTAACATCTTCGGTGATTACTCAATTTTTTTACAAAAATAGAGTATTGCACGTCCAAACACAAAAAAATGTATGAATAAAGTAAAAGCCCGCACTGGTGTGCAGGCCTTTACTTTATTAACGTCCTCTACGAGGATGTTTTTTATACTTTTTATCGTGTTTCTTATGCTTCTTATCATAATGTTTATGGCCATAATAGTCATTTCTTACACGCTG
>Ga0079224_100002111_pt1 | contig 23839 bp, 19 predicted proteins | sample Stecom2015_FD_80414 | JGI IMG/M metagenome (GOLD analysis project Ga0079224, IMG submission 80414) | Agricultural soil microbial communities from Utah to study Nitrogen management - Steer compost 2015 | ecosystem: Environmental > Terrestrial > Soil > Agricultural land | place: USA: Utah... | reverse complement strand
GTCGGCCGGTCGCTCGAGAAGACGTGGGAGATGTCCGCGCTGACCGTGCGGATGCTCGGCCGGATGGTTGTCGGCGACGTCTCGGTGCGTAATATGTCGGGTCCGATAGGCATCGCCGGTTATGCGGGGGACAGCGCGCAGGCGGGCTTGAGCGCATTCTTGAGCTTTCTCGCCATCGTCAGCATCAGCCTGGGCATCCTGAATCTGCTTCCCGTGCCGATCCTGGACGGCGGTCAGATCCTGTACCAGGCGGCCGAGTGGATCAAGGGCTCGCCGCTGTCGGAGCGAACGATGGCATTCGGCCAGCAGCTCGGCATTCTGCTGATGATCCTTCTCATGGGTTTCGTGTTCTACATCGATCTGGCGCGGGTATTCAGCTGATGGCAATCGCAGCCCTAAATCCCCAGGCCGCACTACGGCGGCTCGCCGTGGGCGCATTGGCCCTCGCGGTGTCCGCGGGCGCCGGCGCCCAGCAGCCGGCGGCCTCCGAGACCCCGTTCGTCGTGCGCGACTTTCGCGTGGAGGGCGCGCAAGGCATCCAGGAAGGCACCATCTACAACTATCTGCCGATCAACATCGGGGACACGATCACGAAGCAGCGCGAGCGGGAGGCGATCCGGGCGCTCTACCGCACCGGCTTCTTCCAGGACATCGAGCTGCGCCGCGACGGCGACACGCTCGTGATCGCGGTCCTCGAGCGGCCGTCGATCGCGGAGTTCACGTTCAGCGGCAACAAGGACATCCCGGACGAGGCGCTCCAGTCGTCGCTCAGCGACATCGGTCTCGCCCGCGGCAAGACGTTCGACCGCTCCGTGCTCGACGAGGTCACGATGGTGCTGACCGAGGAGTACTACGCGCGGGGCAAGTACGGCGCGAGGATCACGCCGACGGTCGAGGATCTGCCCGATAACCGGGTGCGCATCTCGCTCGAGATCGAGGAGGGCGAGCGGGCGAAGATCCGTCAGATCAACATCGTCGGCAACGAGTCGTTCTCGGACAAGGAGCTCCTCGACCAGTTCCAGCTGACGACGGGCAACCTGCTCTCGTTCATCCGCGACGACAATCGCTACTCCAAGGAGGCGCTCGAGGGCGACCTCGAGACGTTACGCTCCTACTACATGGACCGCGGTTACGCGGACTTCCGCACGGACGCCGTCAACGTCGCGATCTCCCCGGACAAGCGGGACATCTTCATCACGATCAGCATCACCGAGGGGGATCAGTACACGTTCGGCAAGATCGACCTCGCGGGCGACATGGTCGTGCCCGAATCGCAGCTCCGCGCGATGATCCTGCCGAGGGAAGGGGGCACTTTCTCGCAGCGTCTCCTGACCTCGACGGAGGAGAACATGCGGTTCCTGCTCGGGGCTTCCGGTTACGCGTTCGCCGAGATCCAGGCGGTGCCCCAGCTGAACCCCGAGACGAAGCAGGTCGACGTGACGTTCTTCGTGAACCCGCAGAACCGGGTGTACGTGCGCCGCATCAACTTCAACGGCGCCGACAACGTCGACGACGAGGTCTTTCGCCGCGAGCTGCGCCAGCTCGAGGGGGCGTATCTGTCGAATCAGGCGCTGGAGCGCTCGAAGCAGAGGCTCCAGCTCCTCCCGTACGTGCAGTCGGTCGAGTACGAGACCGTGCCGGTCGCGGGCCGGGCGGACGAGGTCGACGTCGAGTTCGAGATCGAGGAAGGGCTGCCGGGGCAGTTCGGCGGCAGCCTCGGCTATTCGGAATCGCAGGGCATCATTCTCGGCGGCAACTTCATCCACTCGAACTTCCTCGGCACCGGCAACCGCGTCGCGCTGAACCTGAGCGGCGGCGAGTACTACAAGCTGTACGAGTTCTCCCTGACGGACTACTACCGCACGGTGGACGAGCTCTCGCGCACGATCCTGTTCTCCTACCAGGACATCACCCGGTTCACGTCGTACACGTCGCAGTTCTCGACGGAGACGCTGAGCACGGGGATGAGCTGGCAGTACCCGATCACCGAGTACCAGTACTTCAACTTCGGGTTCCAGTACCAGGATTCGGAGCTATTGACGAGCAGCTTCAGCTCGCAGCAGGCGCGTGACTGGGTCCAGCGCAACGGCAAGCCGTTCACCGTGCCGGGGTCGAGCGATCTCCTGGGCACGAAGGTGCAGAGCTTCGAGCTCTCCGCGGGCTGGCAGTATCGCAACCTCAACGCGGCGCTGTTTCCGACGCTCGGTTCACGCATCCGGGCGAACCTGAGCGCAACCGCGCCCGGCAGCGAGGTCGAGTACTACTACGCGTCGCTCGACTTCCTGAAGTACATCCGGATGCCGGGGCGCTGGCGGTTCAAGATCAACAGTGAGCTCGCCTACGGCGAGGCGTACGGCGATACGACCGCGCTGCCGCCGTACCGCAACCGTTACGCGGGCGGCCCGGGCTCCGTGCGCGGCTACAAGCAGAGCTATCTCGGGCCTCGCGATTCGCTCAACAATCCGTACGGCGGCAACCTGCTGTTCGCGAGCCAGTTCGAGATCGTGATGCCGACGCCGGCGAAGTTCGCCAACTCCGCGCGGATCTCGCTCTTTTACGATATCGGCAACGTGTTCTCGACAGACGACGTCGTGTTCTACGATCGGTTGGGTGACCCCGTCGATTGGAGCTTCGACTATGATAAGTTGAAAAAATCCGCCGGAATTGCCGTCGAGTGGCTGTCGCCCATGGGGCTTTTGAGCTTCAGCTACGCAGTGCCTCTCAACGAGGACAAGGAGACGGACCGCTTCTTCGGCGACGAAGTCGAAACCTTCCAATTCAATGTCGGAAACGCGTTCTAGCACGTGAGGATAGATTTCATGTTTACGGTACTTCGAGCGTTGACTCCTTTCGCGCTGTTGACGGGAATGCTGCTGGCTGCGCCGGCTCATGCCCAGAAGATCGGCGTCGTCGATTCGGCGCGGCTGGTGCAGGAGTCGCCACAGTTCGCGGCGATGATGGAGATGCTCGAGACCGAGTTCGCCCCTCGGCAGCGGGAGCTCCTGAACCTGCAGCGGCAGATCCAGGAGAAGCAGCAGACGTACGAGCGGGATCGCACGGTGCTGAGCGAGCAGGAGCGCATCGCGCTCGAGCGAGAGCTTCGCGACGGCGCACGCGAGCTGCAGCGGCAGGCGGCCGAGTACGAGGAGGATCTGCAGATTCGCCAGAACGAGGAGATGATGCGCATCCGCACTCAGGTTCTGCAGGCCATCCAGGCTTTCGGGCGCGCCGAGCGGTACGACCTGATCGTCGGCGAGGCGCTCTACTTCGACAGCGACATCGACATCACCGAGGACGTCCTCAAGCGGTTGAACAACTGACGGCGCGCGCCGCACCGCCCCTTCCGATGATCCTGCGGACGCCTTCGCCGGCCGACGGGCCGGCGATTTTCCGTATGCGGTAGCCGGACGATGCCGCTGACACTCGGCGAGCTCGCGGAGCGCTTCGGCTGCACGCTGCACGGACCGGCCGAGGCCGTCGTCGCGCGCGTCGCGACGCTGTCGAACGCGGGGCCGGACGCGGTCGCGTTCCTCGCAAACCCCGCCTACGCGAAGCGCCTCGCGACGACCCGCGCCGGGGCCGTGATCCTCGACGAGCGGCACCGCGAGGCCTGCCCGGTGCCGTGCCTCGTCGCCGCGAATCCGTACGCGACCTACGCGCGCATCGCGGCCGTGCTGCATCCGCCGCGCCCGCCTCGGCCCGGCATACATCCGAGCGCCGCGGTCGCCGACGATGCACGCATCGCCCCGAGCGCCGAGATCGGTCCCCACGTCACGATCGGGGCCGGCAGCACTATCGGCGAGCGCGCGATCGTCGGCCCCGGCTGCACGCTCGGCGAGCGCGTCGAGATCGGCGACGACACGCGGCTCGCCGCGCGCGTCAGCATCCTCGACGGGGTGAGGATCGGGCGCCGGTGCATCGTGCACCCCGGCGCCGTGATCGGCGCGGACGGCTTCGGCTTCGCGGAGGATTTCGCGCACGGCGGCTGGGTCAAGGTGCCGCAGCTCGGCTCGGTGGTCATCGGCGACGACGTCGAGATCGGCGCGAACACGACGATCGACCGGGGCGCGATCGACGACACCGTCATCGAGGACGGCGTGAAGATCGACAACCTCGTGCAGATCGCCCACAACGTGCGCGTCGGGGCGCACACGGCGATGGCGGCTCGAACGGGCATCGCCGGCAGCACGACGATCGGGAAGCGTTGTATGATCGCCGGCGGCGTCGGCATCATCGGGCACCTTACGGTCTGCGACGACGTGATCCTCCAGGTGCGGAGCCTCGTCGCGCAGTCGATCGACAAGCCAGGCATGTACGGCGGCACCTTGGCGGCGGACGACGCCGCGCGCTGGCGGCGCAACGCGGCCCGCTTCAGGCAGCTCGACGAGCTCGCGAAACGAGTCCGCGCGCTCGAGCGAAAGAAATGAGATGACAGAACCAAAACTCGATATCGCGGCGATCTCCAAGCGGCTGCCGCATCGCTATCCGTTCCTCCTCGTCGACCGCGTGCTCGAGATATCCATGCCGGATACGCTCGTCGCGTTGAAGAACGTGACGATCAACGAGCCGTTTTTCACGGGCCACTTCCCCGGGCTTCCGGTGATGCCGGGCGTGCTGATCGTCGAGGCGCTCGCGCAGGCGGGCGGGCTGCTCGTCTTCGAGCTCGTCGGCGAGGAAAGGCACGGGACGGTCCTTTATCTCGCGGGCGTCGAGAAGGCGCGGTTCAAGAGCCCGGTGCGGCCCGGAGATCAGCTGATCCTCCGCGTCGTGCTGACCGCGAGCCGCACGAGCCTGTGGCGCTTCGACTGCCGTGCCGAGGTGGACGGCCGCGTCGCCGCGGAGGCTCAGATCACGATGGTCGCCGGGAAACCCTCTTGATCGACGAGCGAGCGGTCGTTTCGCCGAAGGCCGAGGTGCATGCCGACGCGTACGTCGGGCCCTACGCAATCATCGGGGACGACGTCGTTATCGGCCGCGGCACGAGGATCGAGGCGCACGCGGTGGTCAAAGGGCCGACCACGATCGGCGAGGACAACCGCATCTTCCAGTTCGCGTCGATCGGCGACGATCCGCAGGACAAGAAATACGCCGGGGAGCGGACTCGCCTCACGATCGGTCATCGCAACACGATCCGCGAGTACGTGACGATCAACCGCGGCACCGCGCAGGATCGCGGCGAGACCCGTATCGGCGACGACAACTGGATCATGGCGTACGTGCACATCGCGCACGACTGCGTGATCGGCAATCAGACGATCTTCGCGAACGCGGCGACGCTGGCCGGCCACGTGTGGATCGACGACTACGCGATCCTCGGCGGCTTCTCGGGCATCCATCAGTTCTGCCGGATCGGGGCGCACGCGTTTCTCGCCGCGCACAGCTTCGCGTCCATGGACGTGCCCGCGTACGTGACCGCGGCGGGGCGCCCCGCGGAGCCGCGCGGCGTCAACGTCGAGGGGCTGAAGCGGCGCGGCTTCACCGCCGCGCAGATCCGCAACATCCGCGACGCCTACAAGATCGTGTACCGGCAGGGCAGGAAGATCGAGGACGCCATCGCGGTGCTGGCGGAGCGCGCGGACGAGCAGCCCGAGCTCGAGCCGCTGCTCGAGACGCTTCGCGCCAGCCGGCGCGGCGTCGCGCGTTGAGCGGCGTATGGCGATTCGTTTCGCGCTCGTTGCCGGCGAGAAATCCGGGGACACGCTCGGCGCGGGGCTGATCGGCGCGATCCGCGAGCGGCTGCCGGACGCCGAGTTCTACGGCGTCGCCGGGGAGCAGATGATCGCCGCCGGCTGCGAGGCGTGGTACCGGGCCGAGGAGCTTTCCGTCATGGGGCTCGCCGAGGTCCTGCATCACCTGCCGCGGCTGCTGCGGCTGCGGCGAAGCCTCGTTCGCCGGCTGAAGGCCGACCGGCCCGACGTCTTTGTCGGCATCGATTCGCCGGACTTCAACATCGCGGCGCTTGCGGCGCTGCGCGCGGCGGGCGTGCCGACGGTGCAGTACGTGAGCCCGCAGATCTGGGCGTGGCGGCAGTCGCGCGTGCGCACGGTGCGCGCCGCGGCGGATCTCGTGCTGTGCGTGCTGCCGTTCGAGACGGGCTTCTACGGCGAGCACGGGGTCAACGCGCGCTTCGTCGGCCATCCGCTCGCGGATGCGATTCCGCCGCACGTCGACCGCCTGGCCGCGCGCGCGGCGCTCGGTCTCGGCGGCGACGGGCCGATCATCGCGCTGCTGCCCGGCAGCCGGCGCGGCGAGGTGTCCCGGCTCGCCGAGCCGTTTCTCGGCACCGCCGCCTGGGTGCAGGAGCGCCTGCCGGGCGCACGTGTCGCGGTCGCGCTCGCGAACGACGAGATGGGGCGTGTGTTCGACGACGCCGTGCGCGGCATGCGCCTCGACCCGCCGCCCGACCGGATCACGGGGCGCGCGCGCGACGTGCTTGCTGCCGCCGACGCCGTGCTGACCGCGTCCGGCACCGCGAGCCTCGAAGCGATGCTGCTGAAGCGGCCGATGGTCGTCGCGTACAAGGTGACGCCGCTGACCTATCGCGTCGTGCGGCGGCTCGGCGTCGCGCGTCTGCCGCATTTCTCGCTGCCGAACCTGCTCGCCGGCCGCGGGCTCGTCCCCGAGTTCGTGCAGGATCAGGTGCGGCCGGACACGATGGGGCCCGCGCTGCTCGGCTGCCTGACCGGCGAGGCGCTGGATCCCGACTGGTACCACGAGTTCGACTCGATCCACGCGTCGCTGCGCAGGGACGCGAACGCGACGGCCGCCGCTGCGGTGATCGAGCTCGTCGAGGCACGAAGCCGCGAGTCGCTCGCCGCGGCGCGCAGCTGACGCCCCGTCCCGAGGTCACGGCGGATCAGCGGCGCTCACGAGCACGAACACGAGGCCGAGGATCACGTCGCGATAGAGGTAGAAGCCGGGCTCTAGCGGCGGCAGCGCGTCGAGCACGAGCCCGACGCCGAGCACGGGCAGCTCGATGCCGGCGAGGTCGGCGGCCCGCCGGGCGATGCCGGCGAGCTCCTCGCTCGAGACCGGCGGCGGCGCCGGCCCGTCGAGCATGAAGTCCTCGACCTCGAGCAGGTCGAACAGGAACTGTCCGCCCTTGTAGAGCGGATGCGGCTCGAGCTGCGCGAGCCACGCCCGCGTACGCTCGGGCTCGATGCGCCGCCACGCGGTGCCGAGCCGGGCGAGCGTGCAAAGGACTCCCCGCTGCACGAGCTGATGCTCGCCGAGGATCGAGAGCAGTTTCCGATCGACCGGGGTCAGCGGGCTCGGTGTGCGGGCCTTCTTCTTGCTCATGCGCGATCGGGCCCGGTGGGGGTCGCGGCCGTGCGCGCAGCGGCCTCCTTCCTTGCTGAGCCGTTCATGGGCCGTCAGAGCGCGCGCGTCGTGACGTAGTTCGCGATCTGGCGGAGCACCGCCTTCGCCGGATTCTCGTCGATGAACGCGAGGTCCTTCTCGAAGCGCCGCACGGCCTGGTTCGCGAGCCGGTCGGCGAGCCCGATCGCGTAGTCGATCGAGCCGACCTTACGCATCGCGGCCAGCATCTCCTCGGCATGCGCGAGGGTCTTCTCCGCACGCGGCATCGCGTTGATCTTCGTCATGCGCCGGCGCACGCGCTCCGAAGCTTCTCGAAACAGATGGATCATCATGATCGTGCGCTTGCCCTCGAGGAGGTCGCCCAACGGCTCCTTGCCGTACAGCTCCGGCTCGCCGATCAGGTTCAGCACGTCGTCCTGAATCTGGAACGCGATGCCGACCAGCCGCAGCGTCTCGTTGAAGCGGTCGAGCACCTCCGGAGCCGTTTCGCCTGCCGCGACCGCGCCCATCCTGCACGGAGAGATGCACGTATACCAGCCCGTCTTCTTCGTGCTCATTCGGCTGTAGTCGACGTCCCGGGCCGGCACCGTGTTGCGGCGGATCCAGCCGAGCTCGATGGCCTGGCCTTCGACGGTCTCGCGGCACATGTGCAGGATCTCGTGTATCAGCCCGAGCGTGCGCGCGAGGCCGAGGCTCTCGAGGTTCGACAGGGTCATGTCGATCGCGAACAGGTTCATCGCATCGCCCGTGTTGACCGCGAGACCGACCCCGTAGGCCTCGTGCAGCGTCGGCAGGCCGCGCCGGTGCGTCGACTCGTCCGCGATGGCGTCGTGGACGAGGAAGCCGTTGTGGAAGAACTCGAGCGCGGCCGCGGTGCGCAGCGCGTCGTTTATGCGCCCGCCGAGCGCCATGCACGTGGCGATCAGGAGCGTCGGGCGCAGCCCCTTGCCTTCGCGCGACACGTACTGCCGCATCAGCTCGTAGAGATCCTCGCGGGGGGCCTTGCGCGGGATCAGCCGCAGGACCTCGTCGACGACGGCCCGCTTGCAGCGCGCGAGGGTCTCGTGCAGGTCGTTGTCGAAGATGTCCGGCCGCGTCTGCCAGCTCGCGCCGTCGCGGCCGTTCCACAGCGACCGCGCGGGCGCGAGCACCGGCTCGTTCTTCTCGATCAGCTCGCGCGCCGCAGGGTGCCGCCGGTCGAGATAGGTCAGCGCCGGCCAGCGCGAAGCCTCCCAGAAGGCGCGGCCCCGGCGCCGCCCGTTCGCTCGCGGCGGCGGATCAATCCGATCGGCCGCGCCCGGGAAGCGCCCGGCCGCCGCCTGCTGCTCGCGATACCGCAGCCAGATCGCCTGCACCATGCGCATGCCGGACGCGCGCTGCGACAGGATCGAGAAGCAGCGCCACGCGGCGAGCAGCTCGGCGCGCGGGCCGCGTACGTCGAGGCTGCCCTCGAGCACCTGATCGGCCGGCCGGCGCTGCGCGTCGAACAGCAGCGCGAGCGCGCGGTCGTCGAAGTGCACGTCGACCGTCGCGTCCGTCGGCGCGCGGGCGGCGACGAGCCGGCTGCGGCTCGCGACGAGCGACGCCCGGCTGCCGTCGCCGAAATGGAGGTTCAGCCGCGTCGCGCCGAGCGCGGCCGCGGCCGCGGCGCCGATCGCCGGGGCCCGGCTCGTCAGCGCTTCGATCGTCTCGACGAGCACGTCGGCGGCTTCAATCGCCACCGGCGCCTCCGGAGAACTCGACGATCCCGCGCGTCTCGAGCTCGAAGCGCCGCCCGCAGACACTGCCGGCAAGCAGGCACGGCCCGACGACCTCGTGCACGCTGAACGCGTTGAGGCTCGTCTCGCTCGGCACGACGATGCGCACGGCCGCCTCGCTCTCGAAGTCGAGGAGGGCCCAGTCGTCGCCGAGCCGGGCGCTGATCGCGAGCCGTTTCGGCACGGGCGACATCGGCCGCACGCCGAGGAGACGTGCGAGCGGCGGAGCGATCGTCAGCGCGTCGGGCTCGAGCGTGCCGCGCACCGCGAAGCTCGTGTTGCGGCGCGGGAAGTGGCGGCACATCCGGCCGTCGCGCCACAGCATGAACGACGCGGTCGTATCGCGCGGATCCTCGACGGGCCGGATGAACGTGAAGACGCCCGCCCACGCGGGCGGCTTCGCCGGATCGCCGGCGAGATCGTTCGCGAAGCCGAATACCCATTCGCCGAGCTCGGGCCAGCCCCAGCGCCCGCGCACCCGCTCGTGGTAGCCGACCGCGTCGAACGGCACGCGGCCGGCGCCGAGATCCACCGTGCCCGTCGCGCGCACGCCCGTCTCGGATTGCCAGCGCAGGTGATGACGCCCGCCGAAGAACGCGCACTGGCTCGTGCACGGCCGGCTCGTGCGCGTGAGGTCGAGCTCGACGGCCGGCGCCCCGGCGCGCGCCGCGACGGCGAGCTTGCCGGTCTCGCCGTGCGGATGCGGCAGTCGGAACGTCGACCAGGCCGGCACGTTGATGTGCGCGTTGAACTGGCTCGACGACCACAACCATCTGCCGCGCTCGTGCAGCAGCAGGATCGTCGTGAAGCGCTCTCGGTCGTCGTCGGCGGCGGCGGGGCCGAGCCAGGCCGCATTCGCGACGAGGCTATACCGGCCGTCGCGGGCGAGGAACGCGTAGTGCAGCCAGCGCCGATCGAGCACGTGCGTGAGGCGGGCGCGCGGAAACGGACCGGCAGGGCCGAGTCCGGTTTGCGCGGGTGCAAGCGGAGCATCGTAAGCGAACGGCATCGTACCCCGATCGTCCTTGCAGGGTATAGAGAATTTTAGAGGTTGCAACAATGGTCCAATGTCCGTTAGGTTTACGCAACTCATGCGCCTTCTCGTACCGGGGCGTGCAACGTGACCGGAAAGTGACGCACGGATGCGTGGTCCGTCCGACAAGACCGAATCGAACGCGGCCCGTCCCGGCGCAGAGCTTCTCGCGGGGCGTGTGCGCCGCAAAGGCGATGCGCTGCCGCTGCCGCAGCAGCACGAGCGGATCACGGTAACGAGCCACCGCGAGCTGCTCGCCATGGCGCGCGTCCTCGCCCCGCGGCTCGCGCGCGATCCCGAGTTCAGCGTGATGCTGCTCGCGAATCCCGTCCTCGCGCTCCGGCACTACGGCATCGAGCTCAGCAAGGCGATGCAGCGCCACGTGCTCGAGACGCTCCGGCATCCGCCGAAGCGGCGCGCGCGGAGGCAGGCGCTCGAGCAATCGCTCGAGGCCGCGCTCGGCGAGCGGCCGAGGCCTAACGACGAGCGCTGGATGGCGCGGCTCGTGTTCGAGCTGCGCGGGCTCGAGCCTCGCGAGACGCAAGGCGCGGAGCCGCGCTATCGCGCGCCGCTCGGCGCGGAGACGGTCGCGCGTCTTACGCGGCTGCGGCCGGCGGCGACCCGGCGTTACGCGCGCGCCCGCACATCCGCCCCCGCCGGCGAGCCCGCCTCGGCGCCGCGCGAAGCGGCGCGAATGCGCGCGACGATCCGCCTCGCGGCGAGGCCGCGGGCCGTGCGTCTGCTCGACCTCGACGCCGCGCCGCCGCGCGACCTGCCCCGAGCACAACGCGCGCCGGCCGGCCTCACGCTCGAGGAAGCGTGGTTTTACACCGACGATCCGCTCGTCCGCGATGCGGTCGAGCTCGGCCAGATCGAGCGGCGGGCGTTCCCGTTCCGCACGCCCGCAGCGTTCCGCGACCTCAAGGCCGGCAAGAAGCTCGATGCATTCGGGGCCTGGGTGCGGGCCGTTCGCATTCCGGGCGCAGAACCGTGAGCAACACGTCGAACTTCGACTACTGCGTTCAGCTCGGTCTCGCGTCCCTCAAGGCTATTTTCCACCTCGCGCTGAAGAACGAGGCGCTCTTCCCGCACAACGTCGGTCCGCTCGAGCGGGACTTCGGCGGCCACGCGGCGCGCATCGACGTGCGCCTGCTGGACGACGCGGACAGCCCCGCGGACCTCGCGCTCGAGGACGAGAAGCACATCCGCTTCTCGCTGCCGATCGAGATCGACGTCGAGATCGCGGACGCGCCGGACCCGTCGTTGTCGCGCGTCACGCTGAAGGCGACGATCGAGGCGCCCGGCGCGCTCGCGACATGGCCGGTCGACGGTAAGGACCAGCTCGGCATCGATTTCGGCGGGATCGCGCCCGGCGACGTTGCCGTGCCGGCGCTGGCCGGTCTGCCCGCGCTCGATGCCGGGCGCTTCGAGGCCGCGATTCACGCCCGCTACGACAGCCTGCCGCACGTCTTCACGCTCGGCGGCAACACGCTCACGTTGTACGACGGCCTCCGCGATCCGACGCTGTCGCCGCCGAACGCGCCCGGCAATCCCGAGATCCGGGCCGCGCTCGAGGCGCACTCGGGCCAGCGGTACCTCAAGATCGATTTTCCGATCCACGCGAGCGTGCCGGCCGCGGCCTTCAACGCCTACGGGACGGCCACCGTCTGGCGAAGGGTCGACGAGGGCGGCGGCACGGTCAGGGTCGACCTCGCCGCCGAGCCTGCGGACGCGGCGCTTCAGACGCGGATCGAGTTCGACACGACGCATCCGGCCGCGGGGCTCGTTGCGTCGCAGCTCAAGCCGCTCCTCGTCTCGCAGCTCGCGGCGTTCGGCACCGTCAGCGAGCCGTGGTTCGGCGAGGCCGAGGCCCGGGCGCTGATCGCCGCGGAGGCGGCCGCGTACCTCCGGCCGCGCCGCTTCCCGTTCTACACGCCGGAGTCCGGGGACGACGAGCTGCCGCTCGAGACGCCCGTCGGCTTCCTGCTGCCAGCCGACGGGATCCTCGCGATCCTGATGAACCGGCGCGACGCGAGCGCGCCGGATGCGCCGCCCGACGCCTTCCTCGGCTCGAACCAGCTCGCGCTCGCGATCAGCCGCGCGCTGCTCGACGAGACGATCACGAAGGCGATGAACGAGGAGTTTCCCGGCGTCAACGACGGCGGGGCCGCGGTGAGCACCGACGAAGGCGACGCGACGCTGCGCACGCTGTCCGTCGCGCCGTCCGATCCGGGCGAGCACGGCGTCGGCGAGGGCCACCTGTGGATCAGCGGGGACGCGGAGGTCCACATCGACTGCTGGCCCGACCCCGACGTCAGCTTCAGCGGGCCGATGTTTCTGCGCGTGGTGCTCGAGGAGACCGACGAGTCGTGCGACCTCGCCATCGTGCCCGAGCTCGGCGAGTTCGACGCCGGCCAGAGCTGCTGCGACGTGTTCGTGGATCTGCTGATCCCGATCGTCGGCTGGATCATGCTCGCCGTCATCGAGACGATGATCGACCGCGTCGGCGGCGAGCTCGCGGAGACGACGGCCGGCGCGCAGGCGCGCAACGTCAACGCGATTCCGCCCGTCGTGGCCGGCGTCGCCGAGCTGCAGGCGTGCCTCGAGTCCGTGTCGATCAGCCGCGACGGGCTCGTCTTCCCCGGCAAGCTCAGGATCAGGCGCGAGGGACGCAGCTTCGAGGACCTCGCCGAGAGCGGCGCGCTGCCGCGTCCTTGAATCGAAAGGGATCTGCACCATGCCGACGATAAGAGGATTCGTTGAGGGGCTCGAGATCGGCCGCGCCGGTCTCCTCGTCGCGATCGTCGTCCACGACGACGGCACGCGCGGCGCCTATCGGCTCGCCGACCTCGACGCCGATCCCGAGCGCTTCAACGAGAAGCTGTCGAAGCTCGGGCTGCTGCGCGACGCGATGGACCGGGCGGAGCCCGTCGAGATCGAGTTCACCGCGGAGGGCAACTCGAACCTGATCGACCGGGTGCGGCGCATCACGCGCGACAGCCTCGCGCGCGCGGGCGACACGGAGCGGGTCACCGGCATGGTGATCGGCGTCGGGATCATCGCCGAGAATCGGACCGGGCCGTCGGGCGAGGCCGCGGACCGCGCCGTCGTCGCGGTGACGGGCGCGGACGGCGCGCGCAGCTATGTGCTCGATCTGCAGGCGCCCGAGCGCGGCGTCGTCGAGGCGCAGCTCGGCCTGCTGCGCGCCGCGCAGGCGGCCGGCGAGCCCGTGACGCTCGACGTCTCGAGCAGGGACCGGCGCATCGTCGCCGTCGCGCGCGGCGAGCTCGGCGCCGGAGGCGACGGCGGCGGCGCCGAGATCCTCGACGGCTTCGTCGAGTCGATCGGGCACAGCCAGCTCGCGCACACGCACGTGATGATCGTGACGCTTTCGACCGCGCCGCCGTTCGAGTCCGTGCCGGGCGGCAACGTCGTCAAGCTCGAGCCGTTCACGCCGAGCGAGGTGGCGCTCGCCGTCGTCCGCGGCTCGCCGGAGTACGCGCTCCTCGAGGCCGCGCTGCGCGACAAGCTGCGCGTGCGCGTCCTCGCGAGCGCCGCGGGCGAGCCGCAGCAGCCGGACGGACCGGGCGAGGGGCCGCCGACGCACGTGCCGCGCGCGGCCGCCGCGGATCTCGCGAGCGGACAGGTTGCGGGACCCGCGGTCGAGCGCGACAGCGCCGCCGCGGGGCTCGAGGTCGAGCGGGACGGCGCCGCCGCGGTGCGGCCGTCGCTGCGCAAGGGTCCGGTTGGCCCGCTGCGGCTCGTGCGCGCGGTCGAGCTGCTGCATGCGCTCGCGTCGGCGAGCCGCCCCGTATGGATCGAGGTCAAGCGCCGCTCGCTCGACGTCGGCCCCGACGAGGCCTGCGCGGACGGTCTCCCGTCGAGCGACCTGACGCCGAAGTCGCTGCGCGACCTCGGGCTGCCGTATAAGGCCGAATGGTCGGGGTCCGCGTGCTTCAATCACGGCGTCTACCGCTTTCAACTTATACTCGACACGCCGTTCGAGATTTATATCGACGGCAAGCCGTGCTGCATTCACGAAGCGGAAGACGGCAAGACGAAGTTCGCGCACGCGTGCCTCGATGGCCTGCACGACGTTCGCGTCGTGCTGCCCGAGTGGACGTGCAAGCACGACTTCGTCTTCGACGTCTACCGCATCCGGTAGGAGGAGCGATCCGATGGCCGACGACATCGAAGTCGAGAAGCTGATCGTCACGCAACCCGAAGGGGAGGCGTTCGCCGTCGTCGGCGACGACGACCGTGATCCGCTGAGCCATCGCCACGCCGGCGAGCTCACGCACGCGACCGCGCCGAACCGGCCGCTCGTGCATCTGGTGTGCTGGGACGAGAAGGCGTCGTGCGACGTGAAGGGGCGGATCGCGCTCGTCGGCGACGAGAAGCAGCCGGTCACCGTCGATCATCGGTTCCCGGATGCGCACCCGCAGACGCACGCGATCAGGACGGCCCTCTCGGAGCCGATCCATCATGCGCTGCAGATGCGCACGCCGCTGCAGGTGCGCTTCTGCAACGCGTGGCAGATCGCGTCGAACTACACCGTCGACATCGACGTCGCTGGACGACGCTGGATGACGATCCGGCTGACCGGCGCGACCGTCGCGACACCGAAGCCGTGCGAGGACGAGGGCTGCCCGCCCGTCGTCGCGCGCCAGCCGTTCCATCCGTGATGGCCCAGGATTCGCTGCTGAAGGGCGTCGGCAGGCTGATCGGCACGGCGACGGAGATCGGTGCCGCGGTCGCGGGCGCCGTCGACCGGGCGACCGCGGGCGGTCGCGAGCTGCCGCCTGCGCCTGCCGGCGAGACGCCGGTCGGCGCGATCATCCGGCACGGCGTGTCCGCGGCGACGAACGTCGTTCGCCACATCGTCGCGGCGGCCCAGGGTCAGCCCGCGGGCGGGGCGGTGTCGGCCGGCGGGCCGCCGCCGCCGGCGGGCCCGCGCGTGCGGCAGGGCGGCGAGCTGCGCGTGCCGCTGTCGATCGAGAATCCGGGGCAGGCGCGCATGACGGGTCTTGCGCCCGCCGTCGCGGCCTGGCTGCGCGACGGCGTCGCGTCGCCGGCCGCGGGCGCGGTCCGCTTCGTGCCCGAGCGGCTCGACGTCGAGCCGCGCGACTTCGAGAAGCTCACGGTGTTCGTCGACGTCGACGAGGACACGCCGCCCGGGAGCTATCGGCTCGACATCGCGCTCGGTCAGGGCGCCGAGGTCAGCATCGCGTTCGCCGTCGTGCCGGGAGACTCCGACGCGCCTCCGGCCTGAGCCGGACGGCCGAAGCGGCACGGATGCGGCCGGCGCCGGCATGCCCGGCGCCCGCGGCCGCGAGGATGCGGCCGGCGCCGCCCGCTACGCGTTCGGCCGCGCGGGCTCGATCCGCGGCTCGCTCTTTCGGGGCGCGCTCACGAACGCGCCGAACGCGTCGCTTGCGGCCGTGATCATCGTGCCGGCGATGTCGAACGCGACATCGACGCCGCGATGCGCGCTGCGCCGCAGGCCCGCGAGCACCTCGTCCTTGCGCGCGCTCTCGAGGCGCTGGGCCGCGATGACGCGGTCGCGCAGGTCCTCGGCGATCGTCGCGAGCATCGCCGCTTCCCGCTCCGCCACGGTGCCGGCCGTCGTTGCGACATCCCGCAGCTGCTCGGCGAGGCGCGCGGCGGCGCGGATCACGTCCTCGAGGCCCGCCCGGTCGCGCTGGTCGTTCTGATTCGACATTCGACTCTCCTTGGTACGCGCGTCGTCCTTCGCGCCGCGCTGCGTCGTCTCGAGCGGCGCGCCGCTCGCGGAAACATAGCCGAGGATCCGCCCGAAAGCGAGGGCGGGGCGCATGCGGCCCGGCAGCGTTGTATGATCGGCCGCCGACACTGCAAGCAGATCCCCTCGTCATGCCGCAGCCGCGAAGAGCCGAGCCGGGCCGCAGGGCCCCGCGCCGTCGCGATGCACGCCGTCCCGGCGTGCGCCTCGCGGCGGCACGCCGCGGCGGCGCCGATCGGCCGGTCGGAGGCGGCCGGTGAGGGGGCGTGTGCGCGGGCTGCCGTTCGTCGGACGCGAGGCGATCGTCGCGGGCGTCGACGAGGCCGGCCGCGGGCCGCTCGCGGGCCCGGTGGTCGCGGCTGCCGTCGTGCTCGATCGGCGCCGGCGCATCCGCGGGCTCAGGGACTCGAAGAAGCTGAGCCCCGAGGAGCGCACTCGGCTCGCCGCGGAGATCCGCCGCAAGGCCGCGGCGTTCGCGCTCGGCTATGCGGGCCCCGCGGAGATCGACGAGGTGAACATTCTGCAGGCGACGTTGCGCGCGATGGAGCGCGCCGTGCTGCGCCTCAAGCTCGTGCCGGACCTCGTGCGCATCGACGGCAATCAGCTGCCTCGCTTCGAAGGGCATCCGCGGCCGTTCCTGCTCGAGCCCGTGATCGACGGCGACGACAAGGTCCGGGCGATCAGCGCCGCGTCGATTCTCGCGAAGGTGTGCCGCGACCGGCTGATGCGCCGCTGGCATCGGCGCTATCCGCTCTACGGCTTCGATCGGCACAAGGGCTACGCGACCGAGGAGCACCTCGAGGCGCTCGCGCGGCACGGCCCGTGCCCGATCCACCGCCGAAGCTTCGCGCCGTGCGCCGCGCCAAGAAGGATATTAGACATTTTCGATCCGGCGCCGACGGCGGAAGCCGAGCCCGAGTCCCTGTTCGGCGCCGAGTCGATCCCGTTCGACGATGAGCGGGGCTGAAGAACGTGTCTGACGCCCGTTTCGATCCCGCCCGCAGCTTCGTGCATCTGCGCGTGCACACGGAGTACTCGCTCGTCGACAGCGTCGTGCGCGTCGGCCCGCTCGTCGACGCGATCGAGCGGCTCGGCATGCCCGCCGTCGCGGTCACGGACCTCGGCAACGTGTCCGCGATGGTGAAGTTCTACAAGGCGGCGATCGCGCGCGGCATCAAGCCGATCCTCGGCGCGGACGTGTGGACGGCGCCGGGCCGGGACGGCGGAGACCCGCATCGCATGACGCTGCTGTGCATGAACGGCGAAGGTTTCAAGAATCTGAGCCGCCTGCTGACCGCGGGTTATGCAGAGGCGCAGTCGCACGGCCGGGCGCTGCTCCTCGACGAATGGCTGACGCCCGCCGCGCTGGACGGGCTGATCGCGCTCTCCGGCGCGCAGCACGGCGAGCTCGGCAAGGCGCTCGGCGCGCGCGGCGAGGAGGGGGCGCGCGCCGTCCTCGACAAGTGGCGCGGCCGGATGCCTGGGCGCTTCTACATCGAGTGCCAGCGTCTCGGCCGCCCGGGAGAGGTCGAGTATCTCGAGCGCGCGGTGCGGCTCGCCGCGGAGGAAGGCGTGCCGATCGTCGCGACGAACGAGGTGTGCTTCATCGAGCCCGCGGACTTCGATGCGCACGAGGTCAGGATCTGCATCGCGCAGGGCCGCACGCTCGACGATGCGAACCGGCCGCGGGACTACTCCCCCGAGCAGTACCTGAAGGGCGCGGCCGCGATGCGCGAGCTCTTCGCGGACCTGCCGGAAGCGCTCGATAACACGATCGAGATCGCGAAGCGCTGCAATCTCGAGGTGCGGATGGGCGAGCTGTTCCTGCCGGCCTTCGAGACGCCTGACGGGACGAGCACGGCGGAGCACTTGAGGCGCGTCGCGGCGAGCGGCCTCGCGGCCCGGCTCGAGGCCGCCGGGCGCAACGATGCCGACGGCGCGTACGCGCAGCGGCTCGAGCGCGAGCTCGACGTGATCTGCCGGATGGGGTTCGAGGGCTACTTCCTGATCGTCGCGGACTTCATTAACTGGGCGCGGCAGAACGACATTCCGGTCGGGCCCGGCCGCGGCTCGGGCGCGGGCTCGCTGGTCGCCTACGTGCTCGGCATCACGGATCTCGATCCGATCGAGCACGACCTCCTGTTCGAGCGCTTCCTGAATCCCGAGCGGGTGTCGATGCCGGACTTCGACGTCGATTTCTGCATCGAAGGGCGCGACCGCGTGATCGGCTACGTCGCCGAGCGCTACGGGCGCGACCGGGTCTCGCAGATCGTCACGTACGGCACGATGGCCGCGCGCGCGGTCGTGCGCGACGTCGGCCGCGTGTTCGGCATGCCGTACGGCTACGTCGACCGGATCGCGAAGCTGATCCCGTTCGAGATCGGCATGACGCTCGAGCGCGCGCTCGCCGAGAGCGAGGACCTCAGGAACGAGTACCGCAGGGACGAGGAAATCCGCGGCCTGATCGACATGGCCCGCCGGCTCGAGGGGCTCGCGCGCAATACCGGCACGCACGCAGGCGGCGTCGTGATCGCGCCCGCGCCGCTGACCGAGTTCATGCCGCTCTATACCGAGCCCGAGGGCGCGCTGACGCAGCTCGACAAGGACGACCTCGAGGCGATCGGCCTCGTGAAGTTCGACTTCCTGGGCTTGAAGACGCTGACGATCATCGATAAAGCGCTCGCGACGATCAACGCCGAGCGCGCCGCGCGCGGCGAGCCGCCGATCGACCTGAACACGCTGCCGGTCGACGACCCGAAGGCGTATCAGCTGCTGAACCGCTGCCAGACGACGGCGGTGTTCCAGCTCGAGTCGCGCGGCATGCGCGACCTGATCAAGCGCCTGAAGCCGGACCGGTTCGAGGATCTCGTCGCGATCCTCGCCCTGTTCCGCCCGGGTCCGCTGCAGTCCGGCATGGTCGAGGACTTCATCAACCGCAAGCACGCGCGCGGCGGCGCGCCGATCGACTACCTGCATCCGTCGCTCGAGCCGGTGCTCAGCGCCACGTACGGCGTGATCCTCTACCAGGAGCAGGTCATGCAGATCGCGCAAGTGCTCGCGGGCTATTCCCTCGGCGGCGCGGGTCTGTTGCGCCGCGCGATGGGCAAGAAGAAGCCCGAGGAGATGGCGAAGCAGCGCGAGATCTTCGTCACAGGCGCCGTCGAGCGCGGCATCGACGAGAAGCTCGCCACGCACATTTTCGATTTGATGGAGAAGTTTGCGGGCTACGGCTTCAACAAGTCGCACTCCGCGGCCTACGCGCTCGTCGCCTACCAGACCGCGTGGCTCAAGGCGCACTATCCCGCCGCGTTCATGGCGGCCGTGATGACGGCCGACATGGACAACACCGACAAGCTGGTCGTGCTCAAGAAGGACTGCAGCGAGCTCGGCATCGAGCTCGAGCCGCCGAACGTGAACCGCTCGAACTATGCGTTCGCAACGCTCGGTCCGAAGCGGATCAGCTACGGGCTCGGCGCCGTGAAGGGCGTCGGCGCAAGCGCCGCGCAAGCGATCGTCGCCGAGCGAGAGGCGAACGGCGAGTACAAGGACCTGCTCGATCTGTGCCGGCGGATCGACGGGCAGAAGCTGAACCGCCGGGTGCTCGAGGCGCTCGCGCGCTGCGGCGCGCTCGACGGCCTCGGCGCGAACCGCGCGACGCTGATGCAGTCGATCCCGGACGCGCTGCGTCTCGCGGAGCACTCGGCGCATGCGCTCGCCGGCGGCCAGGGGACGCTTTTCGGCGACGATCCGGGCGAGGCGCTAGAGCACGAGTTTCCGGTCGTGCCGGAGTGGACGAAGCGCGAGCGGCTGCAGGCGGAGCGCGAGAGCCTCGGGCTCTATCTGACCGGGCACCCGTTCGACGACTTCGCGACGCACTGCGCGCATTTCACGAACGGTCCGATCGGGAACGTGCTCGGCGCGCTGCCGAGCGACGGCGGCGGGCAGCACCAGTACTCGATGCGCCGCGACGTGACGCTCGCCGGCGTCGTGATGGACGTGCGCCGGCGCGGCGGGCGCGTGTCGCTAGAGCTCGACGACGGCAGCGGCGCGCTCGAGGTCACGCTGTTCGACGAAGTGTACGCGCAGGCGCGCCATCTCGTCGTCAAGGACGCGGTGCTCGTGATCCGCGGCCAGCTTCGCTACGACGATTTCCTGTCCGCATGGCGGCTGACCGCGCAGCGCGTGCGCTCGGTGGACGACGAGATCGAGGAGCACGCGCGGCGGATCACGATCCGCTGGCGGGGCGGCGAGACCCGCCCGGATTTCGTGCCGGCGCTGAAGAGCGCGCTGAAGCCGTTCACGCGCGGCAAGTGCGAGGTGTGCCTGAAGTACGAGACGAGCGCCGCGGAGGCGCTGCTGACGCTCGGCGAGGAGTGGGCCGTGCGGCCGACCCGCGAGCTGCGGGACGCGCTGACGCGCCTCCTCGGCGAGGAGCGCTTCTCGATCCACTATCCGAAGCACTTCGTCTGACCGCCGGTCGAGGTGTCGGGCCCCGGTTCCCCGAAAAAAAGGTGTCAGACACCATTTTCTGGGAAATTGGAGAAAATGGTGTCTGACACCTTTTTGGGGGACTCGAAGATCAAGGCACCTTCCTTCGGGAAAAAGCTATGGAAAAAGGTGTCTGACACCATTTTTCGGAAAAAAGGTGTCTGACACCGATTTTTTCGGGAAAGGGTGTCTGACACTTGCGCGGAGAATGGGGTGCCAGGCGCCGGCTTTGCGGCGTAAGCTCTTGAAAGCCGCGCCTCGATGGATGTATCGTGCAGAGCAAGTCAACAGGCGTTCATATGGATTTGAAATTCCTGGATTTTGAGCAGCCGATCGCGGAGCTCGAGGCGAAGATCGACGCGCTGAAGTTCGTCGGCGACGACTCCGACATCAATATCAGCGAGGAGATCGACCGCCTGCGGAAGAAGCGCGAGTCGCTGACCCGCGGGATCTTCTCGAGCCTGACCCCGTGGCAGGTCGTGCAGCTCGCGCGCCACCCTCAGCGTCCGGACACGCTGCACTACATCGAGCACTGCTTCACGGATTTCCAGGAGCTGCACGGCGACCGGATGTACGCCGACGACCACTCCCTGATCTGCGGTCTCGCCCGCATCGAGGGGCAGCCGGTCGCGCTGATCGGTCACGAGAAGGGCCGCGACACGAAGGAGCGCATCGATCGCAACTACGGCATGACGCGCCCGGAGGGTTACCGCAAGGCCCTGCGCATCATGAAGCTCGCGGAGAAGTTTTCGCTGCCGGTCGTGACGCTGATCGACACGAAGGGCGCGTATCCCGGCGTCGGCGCCGAGGAGCGCGGCCAGAGCGAGGCGATCGCGCGCAATCTCTTCACGATGGCGAGCCTCAGGACGCCGATCATCAGCGTAGTGATCGGCGAGGGCGGCTCGGGCGGCGCGCTCGCGATCGGCGTCGCGGACAAGATGCTGATGCTGCAGTACAGCATTTACTCCGTGATCTCGCCGGAAGGCTGCGCGTCGATCCTGTGGAAGACGGCCGAGAAGGCCGAGGTCGCGGCCGAGGCGATGGGCGTCACGGCCGACAGGCTGCTGAAGCTCGGCCTGATCGACGACGTGATCGCGGAGCCGCTCGGCGGTGCCCACCGCGACCCGCTCGGCATGGCGGAGACCCTGAAGAACGCCCTGCTGCAATCGCTCGAGGAGCTTCGCGCCGTGACGCTCGACGAGCTCGTGCAGGCGCGCCGCACGAAGCTTGCCGGCTACGGCGTGTTCAAGGAAGGGTGACGACGGGCCGAGCGACCGACGCCGACGGCGACCGCCCGTTCCTCGCGCGCGTCAGCGCTGCACTGCCGGATCTCCCCGCCTCCCGATACGCCATCGCGTTCAGCGGCGGCCTCGACTCGACCGTGCTGCTCGCCGCCATGTCGCGGATCGCCGACGCCGGCCGCCTGCGTGCGCTGCACGTCGACCACGGCCTGCATCCCGACTCGGGCGCATGGGCCCGCCACTGCGCGCGGTTCGCCGAGTCGCTCGATGTGCGCTTCGTCGGCCTGCGCGTCGTCGTCGATACCGGGCAGGGGATCGGCATCGAAGCCGCGGCGCGCCGCGCGCGGTACGCCGCGCTCGCGGCCGAGGTCGACCCGGGCGAGATCCTGCTGACGGCGCATCACGCGGACGACCAGCTCGAGACGCTGCTGCTGCGGATGCTGCGCGGGGCGGGCGTGCGGGGCATGCGCGGCATCCTGCCCGCCGCCCGGCTCGGCCGCGCGCGCGTCGTGCGGCCGATGCTCGGCTTCACGCGGGCGGAGCTCGCGGCGGCGGCCGAGCGCTGGAGCCTCGCGTGGCTCGAGGACCCGTCGAACCGCTCGCTCGACTTCGACCGCAACCTGATTCGGACGCGGCTCGCGCCGGTCATTCGCGAGCGCTGGGGCGACTCCGCCGCCCGCCGCGCCAACCGGCTCGCGGACGCGATGCGCGATGCCGAGAGCATCCTCGGCGAGGTCGCGCGGCGCGACCTCGCCGACGCCGGCGCCGAGCCCGGACGCGTGCCGCTCGCGCCGCTGCGCGCGCTCGGCGCCGCGCGTCAGCGCAACGCGCTGCGCTGCGCGATCCGCGAAGCGGGTTTGCCGATGCCGGACGCGCGCCGGCTCGAAGCGCTGCGCCGCGCGATCGGCCGGACGCCGGACGAGGCCGCGCGGCGCGTCGAATGGCGCGGCGCGAAAGCACGGATTCATCGCGACCAGCTGTACCTCTTCGCCGGCGACGCCGCGGAGGCGCCCGGCCCGCTCGGCCGCGAGCCGGCGCCCGCCATGCGGGTGAGCGCGGCGGAGCCGTGGCAAGGACCGGAAGGACGCCTCGTGCTCGAGCCGACGGATTCGCCGGTCGGCTTGCCGGAGTCGTGGGCCCGCGAAGGGCTCGAGGTGCGCTTCCGGCGCGGCGGCGAGCGCTTCAAGCCGCCGGGCGCCGCGCATCACCGCACGTTGAAGGCGTGGCTGCGCGAGCAGGGCATCGTGCCGTGGATGCGCGGGCGCATTCCGCTCCTTTACCACGGCGGCCGCCTCGTCGCGATCGCGGATCTCGCCGTCGACGATGCGGCGTGCCGGGCGAGGCCGGACGAGCCGCGCTGGCGCGTCCGTTGGCTCGATCATCCGCGCATCGACTGACGGCGACTGGCCGCATCGAGGCCGTTCTGGTACGTTGTAGCACCGTCTCCGAAGCATCAATCGTACTTGCGCGTGTGGGAGCGCCGCCGCAAGGCAGGCGCGTTTTTTCGACGTGATCTTCCTGACGGTCCGGGCAGGCGGAGTATGACCCGATTCATTTTCATCACCGGCGGCGTCGTGTCGTCTCTCGGCAAGGGGATCACATCCGCTTGTCTCGGCGCGATCCTCGAGGCGCGCGGGCTCAAGGTCCGCCTGATCAAGCTCGATCCGTACATCAACGTCGATCCCGGAACGATGAGCCCGTTTCAGCACGGCGAGGTGTTCGTGACCGAGGACGGCACGGAGACGGACCTCGATCTCGGCCACTACGAGCGCTTCGTCCGCACGAAGACGGGCCGCAACAGCAACTTCACGACGGGCCGGATCTACTCGAACGTGATCGCGAAGGAGCGGCGCGGCGAGTACCTCGGCGCGACCGTGCAGGTGATCCCGCACATCACGGACGAGATCAAGCAGTCGATCTTCAAGGGCGCCGAGGACGCGGACGTGTGCATGGTCGAGATCGGCGGCACCGTCGGCGACATCGAGTCGCTGCCGTTTCTCGAGGCGATCAGGCAGATGGGCGTAGAGCTCGGCCGCGACCGTGCGCTCTACATCCATCTGACGCTCGTGCCGTTCATCTCCGCATCGAAGGAGATCAAGACGAAGCCGACGCAGCACTCCGTCAAGGAGCTGCGCTCGATCGGCATCCAGCCGGACGTCCTCGTGTGCCGGTCGGAGCTGCCGCTGCCGGAGGACCAGCGGCGCAAGATCGCGCTGTTCACGAACGTCGAGGCCCGCGC
>Ga0079224_100002109_pt1 | contig 23844 bp, 24 predicted proteins | sample Stecom2015_FD_80414 | JGI IMG/M metagenome (GOLD analysis project Ga0079224, IMG submission 80414) | Agricultural soil microbial communities from Utah to study Nitrogen management - Steer compost 2015 | ecosystem: Environmental > Terrestrial > Soil > Agricultural land | place: USA: Utah... | reverse complement strand
CGGCGGCCGAGGCCGCCGGGGGCTGCCCCGCGGCCTCGGCAATTTTCCCTTCCTGCCGTGAAGGGTTGACGCCGGGCGGGCCCGCCGGCGCGGGTCCCGCACCGAGAGGAGGATGCCTGTGGCTGTCAAGATCCGTCTCAAGCGCATGGGGGCCAAGAAGCAGCCCCAGTACCGGTTCGTGGTGTCCGATGCCCGTTCTCCCCGGGACGGCCGTTTCGTCGAGGAGTTGGGCTACTACCATCCCACCAGCCAGCCGGCCGTGGTCAAGGTCGACGAGGAACGCATGCTGGAATGGCTGCGGCGCGGCGCCCAGCCCTCGGAGACGGTCCGGGCGCTCTTGAAGCGGGCGGGCGTGTGGCAGAAGTTCCAGGCCGAGCGCCGGTCGTCGTCGTGAGCAGCCCCGAACCCGGACTGGAGGCCATGCGCAGCCTGGTGGCCTTCCTGGCCAGGTCGCTGGTGGACAATCCCGACGCGGTGGAAGTCCGCGAGGTGGTCCGCGACGACGCGGTGGTCCTGGAGTTGAAGGTGGACCCGGCCGACGTGGGCAAGGTCATCGGCCGCCAGGGACGGGTGGTCCGCGCCATCCGCACCGTGGCCAGGGCGGCCGGCGCCCGGGGCGGGCGCCGGGTCGAGGTGGACGTGGTCTGAGGCCATGGCCGGGCCGTGGATCGCCATCGGCCAGATCTCGGCCCCCCACGGCGTCCGCGGTGAGGTGCGGGTGCGGCCCTTCGGCGCCTTCCCGGAACGGTTCCGGGCCGGGCTGGTGGTGCGCCTGGAGGGCGAGCCCGAGCACCCGCTGCGGGTGCTGCGGGCCCGGATCCACGGCGACACGGTGATCCTGGCCCTGGAAGGGATCCGCGACCGGAACGCCGCCGAGGCCCTCCGGGGCCGGCGCCTGGTGGTGGCGGCCGACCAGCGGCACCCGCTGCCCGAGGGCCACTATTACGTCGACGACCTGCGGGGACTGCCGGTGCTGACCCCGGCGGGGCGGCAGGTGGGCGTGGTGGCCGACGTGGAGCCCAACCCCGCCAACGACCTGCTGGTGGTGGAAACGCCGGGCGGGGAGCGGGCCCTGGTGCCCCTGGTGCGGGCGCTGGTCCAGGTGGACCTGGCCGGCGGCCGGGTGGTGGTGGAGGACGTGCCGGGGCTGCTGCCCGGGCTGGACGCGGAGGAACAGGTCTGATGCGCATCGACGTGCTGACCATCTTCCCGCGCATGTTCGAAGGCCCCATGACCGAGGCCATCCTCTACCGGGCCCAGGAGGTGGGCCTGGTGGACCTCCGCGTCCACGACCTGCGCGACTACACCACCGACCGCCACCGCACGGTGGACGACTACCCCTTCGGCGGGGGACCGGGCATGGTGATGAAGCCGGAGCCGCTGTTCGCCGCCGTCGACGCGGTGACCGCCGTGGCCGGCCGTCCCCAGCGGATCATCCTGACCACGCCCCAGGGCCGCGTCTTCGACCAGGACCTGGCCTGGGAACTGTCGCGGCAGCGGCACCTGCTGATCATCTGCGGCCGGTACGAGGGCGTGGACGAGCGGGTGCGGGAGGCCCTGGTGACCGACGAGGTATCCATCGGCGACTACGTGCTGACCGGCGGCGAACTGCCGGCCATGGTCATCATCGACGCGGTGGTCCGCCTGATCCCCGGCGTAGTGGGCGGGGAAGAATCGGTCTACCAGGATTCCTTCGAGGACGGCTTGCTGGAGGGCCCCCAGTATACCCGGCCCCGGGAGTTCCGGGGTCTGGCGGTGCCCGAGGTGCTGCTGTCGGGCCACCACGAGGCGGTGCGCCGGTGGCGCCGGCGCCAGGCGCTGCGCCGCACGCTGGAGCGGCGGCCGGACCTGCTGGCCCGGGCCCGGCTCACCGACGAGGACCGGGCCATGCTGGAGGAACTGCGCCGCGAGGGCCCTGTGCTATAATTCTCCGTGTGCCTCGGCCAGTGAGGCGCGAAAGGGGTCTTTTCGATGGACCTGATCCGCATGATCGAACGCGAGCAAATGAAGGAAGATGTTCCCGATTTCGGGCCGGGCGACACCGTGCGCGTCCACGTGAAGGTCAAGGAAGGCAACCGGGAGCGCATCCAGGTCTTCGAGGGCGTGGTCATCGCCCGGAAGGGCGGCGGCCTCGACGAGACCTTCACCGTGCGCCGGGTTTCTTACGGTGTGGGGGTGGAGCGGGTGTTCCCCATCCACGCGCCGGTGGTGGACCGCATCGAGGTCGTCCGCCGCGGCCGGGTGCGCCGCGCCAAGCTGTATTTCCTGCGCAACCTGCGGGGTAAGGCGGCCCGGATCAAGGAAAAGCGTTGAACGGGGCGATGTCTGTCCAACGCCGGTCCAGCCCGCTGCGGGAACTGCTGGAGACCCTGGTCGTCGCCGTCGTCCTGGCGCTGCTGATCCGGGGCTTCGTGGTGGAGTCGTTCCTGGTGCAGGGCAGTTCCATGGAACCCACGCTGCACCACGGCGACCGCCTGCTGGTCAACAAGATCGCCTACCGGTTCGGCACGCCCCAGCGCGGTGACATCGTGGTCTTTCACGCGCCCTTCGGCGACACCCGCGACTACATCAAGCGGGTCATCGCCGGTCCCGGCGACCGCATCCGCATCGAGGACGGCGTCCCCTACGTCAACGGGGAGCGCCTGGAAGAGCCCTACGTCCTCCGCTACGACGACACCAGCATGCCGGAGATGGTGATCCCGCCGGGCTCCGTCTTCGTCATGGGCGATAACCGCCGCAACTCCCAGGACAGCCGCTCCTTCGGTTTCATCGGCATCGAGGAGATCGTCGGCAAGGCCATGGTGGTCTACTGGCCGCTGGAGGTGGCCGGCGTCCTGCGCTGACGTCGCCGCCGGCGTCGCCTTCCCCAAGACAGGAACGCCGCAGGCGGCCAGCGAAACTGCTCCCGCGGAGGGGGCGGAATCCGGTGGCCAGCGCCGACGTACCCGCCGGTCCGGCGGGCCGGGGCGTCGACGCCTGGGATGACGGCTTTCATCCCGGGCGGCTGAGCCTGGCCCAGCTGTACCACCTGGCCGACACGCTTCCCGAGGACCGGCTCCCCCGTTTCATCGCCCTGCTGGAAGAAGACCGGCGCCGCGGCGCCCGCCGCTGCCTGGAGCGGGCACGGCGCCGGTGGGACCGGGCGCGACGGCTGCGCCGCCGCTTCCAGGAGCGTTTCGCCCTGGAACGGCGGCTGTGGCGCCGCGGCTTCCACCTGGTGGCGGGGGTCGACGAGGCGGGCCGGGGACCCCTGGCGGGCCCGGTGGTGGCCGCGGCGGTGATCCTGCCGCCCGATGCCTTTATCCCCGAACTGGACGACTCCAAGCGCCTGGACCCCGGCACGCGCCGGCGGGTGGCCGAGCAGGTCCGGCAGGTGGCGCTGGGCATCGGTATCGGGCAGGCCTCGGTGGCCGAGATCAACCGGCTGAACATCTTCCACGCCGCGCAACTGGCCATGCGGCGGGCCGTGGCCGCGCTGCCCCGGGTTCCCCAGTACCTGATCGTGGACGGGCTGGAACTGAGGGAGGCGGGTGTGCCCCAGGTGGCCGTTCCCGGCGGCGACGCCAGGTCCAACTCGGTGGCGGCGGCGTCGGTCATCGCCAAGGTCCACCGGGACCACCTGATGGACCAGCTGGACCGCCTGTACCCGGAGTACGGTTTCGCCCGCCACAAGGGCTACCCGACGCCCGAGCACCGGAGGGCGCTGGCGCGCTATGGCCCCTGCCCCGAGCACCGGGCCTTTGCCCCCGTCATCGCCCAGGGAGGAGGTTGACCGTGCTCGTCCGCGACTACATGACGCCCGACCCCGTCACCATCGAGCAGGACCAGAACCTCCGCGACGCCTACCTGCTGATGAAGCGCCACGGCATCCGTCACCTGCCCGTCATCGACATTTACGACCGGATCCTCGGCATCGTGTCCCGCAACGACCTGCACCGGGCCATCGGCCTGCAGGAGTCCCGGGACCTGGACGACCACCTGGACCGCCTGGAACGCCTCTGGGCCCAGGACGTGATGATCTCGCCGGCTCACTCGGTGAACGCCAACGACCACCTGACCGTGGCCATCGACCTGATGCTGACCGCCAAGGTGGGCGCCCTGCCGGTCATCGACGACGACCGGCGGGTGGTGGGCATCATCAGCGAGATCGACCTGCTGCGGCTGCTGAAGGACCTGCTGGCGTCGAGCGCCCGCCCCGAACCTGGACGGGGACCCGCAGGCGCCGCGTAGCCGAATCGGCCAGCGCCCCCACCGGCGCTGGGCAGGAAATTCTTCCCATCCCGCCCAAGTGGTGGTTGACGCCGCGGGAAAGGGGGGATGGGGGTGGAGACGACCGCCGCGGAGCGGCGCCGGCGGCTGGGCCGCTGGGGTGAGGCGGCCGCGGCCGAGTACCTGCGGGGCCTGGGCTTCGTGGTGCTGGCCTCGGGGTACCGCAGCCCCCGGGGCGAGGTGGACCTGGTCTGCAGGGACGGCCGCTGGCTCGTCTTCGTGGAAGTGAAGACCCGGCTGTCCCGGGCCGCCGGGGCGCCGGAGGAAGCCGTCACGCCCGCCAAGCAGCGCCGGCTGGCGGCGGCCGCCAGGCACTTTCTCCAGCAGCACCGCCTGCATGCGGTTCCCTACCGGTTCGACGTGGTGGCCGTGGACGTGGGGCTGGTGGATGGTCGGCCCGGCCTGCCCCGCATCCGGCACTACCGCAGCGCCTTCACCCCGGCCGGATGAGCGCCCTGCGCCTGCACAGCGCCACGCTGTGGGGCGTCGAGGGCTGCCCGGTGTCGGTGGAGATCGACGTGGCCCCGGGCCTGCCATCTTTCCGCATCATCGGCATGCCGGCCACCGTGGTCCGGGAATCCTGCGAGCGGGTCCGCGCCGCGCTGCGCAACACCGGGTTCCCGCTGCCCCTGTCGCGGATCACCGTGAACCTGGCACCCGCTGACCTGCCCAAGCCTCACCCGGTGTTCGACCTGGCCATCGCCCTGGGCATCCTGGGCGCCGCGGGGCACCTGCCCCCGGGCCCATGGATGGACTGGCTGCTGCTGGGGGAAGTGTCGCTGGACGGGTCCCTGCGCCCGCCCCGCGGGCTGCTGTCGCTGGCGGGGGTGGCGCGCGGGGAAGGACGTCCCGGCCTGGCCGTGGGAGCGGCCGGCGGCCTGCCGTGGGAGCACGCCTGGCTGGACGACGTACGCGCCGTCTGGCTGCCGGACCTGCGGGCCGCCATCGCCTGGGCCCGCTCGGGCGCGCCGCCCGGGGCACCGCCGGCGGGCCAGCCCCGGCAGCAGGCGCCGGAACCGCCTGCCGGCGGTGCGGGAAGTCCGACCGCCGGTGCCGGCGCCCGGGCCGCGGGCGCCGGGGCCGCAGCCGCCGTGGACCTGGACCAGATCAGGGGGCAGGTCCACGCCAAGCGGGCCCTGGAGATCGCCGCGGCCGGCGGCCACGGGCTGTTGATGTACGGGCCGCCGGGCACCGGCAAGAGCCTGCTGGCCCGGTCGGTGGTGGGACTGCTGCCCCCGCCGGAGCCGGCGGAGAGCCGGGAGATCGCCCAGATCTACAGCGCCGCCGGCCTGCCGCCCCCGCCGCCCGGCGTGCGCCCCTTCCGTGACCCTCACCACACCGTGACCCGGGCGGCGCTGCTGGGCGGCGGGGCGGTGCCCGAGCCGGGCGAGCTTTCCCTGGCCCACCGCGGCGTCCTGTTCCTGGATGAACTGCCCCTGTTCCGGCGGGAGGCGGTGGACGGCCTGCGGGAACCGCTGGAGCAGGGCGTCGTCAGCGTCCAGCGGCTGGGGCGCCGCGCCCGCTTCCCGGCCCGTTTCCTGCTGGTGGCCGCCGCCAACCCCTGCCGCTGCGGCCACTTTGGCGACGAGGAGGTGGCCTGCCGCTGCACCGAGTTCGAGCTGCGGCGCTACTGGGCCACGCTGCCGGGTCCCATCCTGGACCGCATCGACCTGTTTGTGCCGGTGGGCCGCCTGTCCTTTGACGAGGTGACGACGACCGCCAGCGCCGGCCCTCCCCGGGTCCCCGAGGCGGCGGCCCGGGTGCGGGCGGCCCGGGAGATCCAGACCCTTCGCTTCCTGGGCGAGGGCATCCAGTGCAACGCGGAGATGGGGCGGGTTCACCTGGACCGCCACGCCCTGCTGGACGCGGGCCCGCGGGAGGTGCTGCGCCGGGCCTACGAGCGCTACCGGCTCAGCGTCCGGGCTCACGACCGCATCCTGCGGGTGGCCCGCACCATCGCCGACCTGGACGGCAGCCTGGCCATCACCCGCGAGCACGTGCTGGAAGCCTTGAGTTACCGGGAAGCCCCGCTGGGCTGGGCCTAATCGGCGCTCTGGGCCGGGTCGGCCGTTCCGGGCGTTCAGGGTGTGCCGGGGGTGGCGGCCGCCGACGTTTCCCGGCACGCGGCCCGCAGCGATGGCAGCGCCAGGGCCAGCACGCCGCCGGCCATCATCAGGGCGGCCAGGCCGGCCCAGGTGACCTGGAGCCCGGCGGCGGCGGTGATCACGCCGGTCAGCAGCGTGGAAACCACGAAGCCGAAACTCATGGTGACGTTGCGCAGGGCAAAGACCCGGCCGCGGAAGGCCGGGTCCGCCACCTCCTGCACCCAGGCGTCCGGTGGGGCGTGGAAGGCGGCGTTGGCGAAGCCCGCCAGCAGGAACAGCGCCAGCCCCACGGCGAAACTGGACGCTCCCAGCACCAGCAGCGCGGCCCCGCCGCTGAGCCAGTAGCCGGCGGCGAACAGGTACGGCCGCGGCACGCGCTGGCCGATGTAGGCGATCAGCAGGTTGCCCAGGGTGATGCCCACGGCCATGCAGGTGCTGATCAGGCCCACGGCTTCCTCGGGCCGGCCGAAGTGCCTGCTGGTGATGAGCACCAGCAGCAGGTTCAGGCCGCCGGCGCTCAGCGCCGTCACCGCCAGCAGCAGCAGCAGGTCCCGCACCACCGGCGCCCGCCGGTGATAGCGGATTCCCTCGACCAGATCATGGGCGAACTGCCGGATGCGGCTGCCCGCCGGCGCCGGAGACGCTGCCGCCGCGCCCACCCCCGAGCGGGCCAGGCCCAGGACGAACAGCGCCGAGATCACGTAGGTAGCGGCGTCCAGGGCGAAGGCGGCGTCCAGGCCCGCCAGCGCGATGATCCCTGCGCCCAGGGCCGGGGCGCCGATGTCCACCACCGAGCGGCTGGAGTAGAGCAGGGCGTTGGCGTCCATCAGCTCACGTTCCGAAACCGTTTCCGGCAGCACCGACTGGAAGGCCGGCAGGAAAAACGCGGTGCCGATGCCCAGGGCAAAGCTGATGGCGTAGAGGTGCGCCAGCTGGTCCGCCAGCATGGCGGAGGCGATCAGCAGGGCCCGGGCTACATCAGCCGCCAGCATGACCCGCACGCGGTTGCCCCGGTCCACGATGGGCCCGGCCAGCGGGCCGAACAGCATCTGGGGGCCGTAAAACAGGGCCAGCGTGACGCCCAGCGGGATCGACTGCCCGCCGGAAAGCCGCAGCGCCGCCACCGGCAGCGCCACCGTGGAAACCCCGGTTCCGATGCGGGAGATGATGAGGGCCAGGGCCAGCCTGCGGTAGTCCGGCCGCGTACCCAGGAGCGAGACCAGTTGTCGGATCCGGCCCGGTCGGGGCGCCAAGGGCGGAGCCCCCTCCCCTGCTCTGATCGTGGAATTGGCCCCGCTCATACCAAATCCTGCCTCGGCCCGGCAGGTCCTGCCGGTTCTGATCCCCGCCGGACAAACGTACGGATGTCCGTGACGAAGGAGGGAGGCGTAGGGGCATGGGCCGGATCCTGTGGAAACGGCGGCGGAGCGTCCTGGCGGTGCTGCTGGCCGTGGCGATGGCGTCGCTGCTGCTGGCGGGCTGCACCGAACAAGTGCTGCTGGAGTGGCGCCGGCGGACGGCCGGCGGGGATGGGGGGCCGCCGGCGGCCGGCGGCGGCACGCCCGGCGGCGTGTGGGTGGAGTCCATCGCCCACCCGCCGCGGACCCTGGACCCGGCGCTGGCGGTGACCAGGGTGGAGGGCCGGGTGGCGTCCCTGATGTTCAGTGGCCTGCTGGCCCTCAGCGCCGACGGCAGCGTAGTGCCCGACCTGGCCGAGGAGTGGCGGGTGCTGGAGGGCGGGCGCGTCTACGAGTTCCGCCTGCGGGAGGGCCTGACGTTCCACGACGGGACGCCGCTGGTGGCGGCTGACGTGGAGCGGTCCTTCCGGCGCCTGCTGGACCCGGCGCTGGGGTCGCCCCGGGCCTGGGTGCTGTCGGGCCTGGCCGGTGCCGAGGCCTTCGCCGAGGGGCTCACCGACCGTCTGGAAGGCGTCGAGGTGCTGTCGGACCGCGACCTGCGCATCACGCTGGCGCGGCCCTTCGTGCAGTTTCCTTACCTGCTGACCATGCCGGCAGCCGCGGTGGTGCGGGAGCCGGACCCGGCAGCGGGCCGCGACTACCCGCTGGGCGCCGGGCCTTTCCGGCTGGCGGGCCGCGACGAGGACGGCAGCCTGCGCCTGGAAGCCTTCCCCGGCTACCACGCCGGGCCGCCGTACCTGGACGGCGTCCACCTGCGGGTGCTGCCGGAACCCCAGGCCGCCCTGGAAACCTTCGCCGATCGGGGCCTGCACGTGGTGGACCTGCTGCCCGACGCCGCCCGGCACCTGACCGACGAGGTGGGCTGGACCGGTCCCGTGGAGCGGGTGGACCTGCCGGCGGTCTACTACCTGGCCCTGAACAACCAGGCGGAGCCCCTCAACGACCCGCTGGTGCGGCGGGCGCTGAACCACGCCATCGACCGGCAGGCCATCCTGGACGAGGTGCTGCCGGGCGGGTATGTGCTGGCCAACGGATCCATCCCGCCGGGGCTGGCGGGCCACGATCCGGAGGCGCTGGGTTTCGCCTATGACCCCGACCTGGCCCGCCGCCTGCTGGAACAGGCGGGGCTGGGCGGCGGCTTCGAGATGGACCTGGTCCAGACCGGGTCGCCGCTGGTCATGGCCATCAACGAGCGCATCGCCGACATGTTGGGCGAGGTTGGCGTCCGCGTCAACATCCGGACCCTGGCCGTAGACGACTTCTACGCCGCGGCCGGGCGCGACGGCGACGCCGACGCCTTCCTGATCTCGTGGTGGGGCGACTATCCCGACGCCGAGAACTTCCTGTACCCGCTGTTCCACTCGCGGTACTGGGGCGCGGGCGGCAACCGGGCCCGCTTCGCCAGCCCCGACGTGGACCAGATGCTGGAGCAGCTCAGGACCACCGCCGACGACGCCACCCGTGCCAGCCTTTACCGCCAGGCGGAACGGCAGATCTTCGAGCGGGCGCCCTGGGTGCCGCTGTTCTTCCCGGTGCGGTACCGGGCCGTCCAGGCCGACGTGCGGGATTACGTGCCCTCGGGCTTCTACCACGCCCGGGACCTGAGGCCGGTGTGGCTGGAGCAGCCGGCCAACTGAGGGTCCGCTGCCGCGTTGACCGCCGGCCTGCGCCTCTGCTAGACTCGGTGGCGGTCTTGCCCCCGGCCGCGCCCTGCGGCCGGGGGCCGCCGCCGGTCGGGAGGTGGGCGGGGATGGAGGCCCGGTGGCAGCAGGCGTCGTCCTCCCTGCTGGCCTGGTACCGCCGCTGCGGGCGGGCCCTGCCCTGGCGGACCTCGCCCGACCCGTACGCGGTGCTGGTTTCCGAGTTCATGCTGCAGCAGACCCGCGTCGACACCGTCATCCCCTACTTTCACCGCTTCCTGCAGCGCTTCCCGACCCTGGAATCCCTGGCCGCCGCTCCCCTGGAGGATGTGCTGGCGGCGTGGGAAGGGCTGGGCTACTACCGCCGGGCCCGCCACCTGCACGCGGCCGCCCGCGCCATCGTCGACCGCCACGGGGGGCGGGTTCCCGCCGACCCGGCGGAGCTGCGGCGCCTGCCGGGGGTGGGCCCCTACACGGCGGCGGCGCTGGCCAGCATCATCCACGGCCGCCCGGTTCCGGCCCTGGACGGCAACGTCATCCGCGTCATGGCCCGGGTGCTGGCCGAGCCCGGTGACGTGACCCGGGCGCCGGTGCGGCAGGCCCTGGCCCGGGCGGTGGAGGCGCTGCAGGCCCACAACCACCCCGGCGACGTCAATCAGGCCCTGATGGAACTGGGCGCCGTGATCTGCCGGCCGCGGGCGCCGGAGTGCGGTTCGTGCCCGCTGCAGGCGGCCTGCGAGGGATGGCGCAGGGGAGACCCCGAGCGCTACCCCTCCCGCGGGGCACGGGCGGCAGCTCCGGTGGAAGAGCGGGCGGCGGCCCTGCTGGTGGTGCCCGGCGCGGGCGTGGTGCTGCGCCGGCGCCCCGAACGGGGGCTGCTGGCGGGGTTGTGGGAACTGCCCTCGGTGGAGGGCCGCGGGCCCGGGGCCGCCGAACGCCTGGCGGCGCTGCTGGCACGCGCCGGTTTCGGCGCCGTTCCGGGGCGCGTGCTGGAGCGCCGCCGCTGGGTCTTCTCGCACCTGGCGTGGGACGTGGAGTTGTGGCGCTTCGAACCGGCCGGGGCCGGCGGGAACGCGGGGCCCGCGGCCGCGTTGGCGGCGGAAGGCCCGGATGCCGGGCCGCCCGGTGCTGCGGCGCCTCACCCGGCGCCGGCGGGTCAGGAGCTTGAGTGCGTCCCCCTGGATGAACTGGCCCGGCGGCCTATGCCTGCCCTGATGCGCCGCTGGCTGGAATCCTTTGCCTCTTCTTCCATCAACCCACCGGACCTGTAGGGAAGGGGGTCCCGCTGGCCCCCGAGAACCAGGGCTGCCGTAGGCTGGGCATGGCCGCCCGGGCGCGTGCCGCACCGCGGGCGGCGGTGCCCGGCGCTGCCCGGAGGTGGCACGGCCCTGATCCCTCGCCGCGGTCCTTGCCGATGCCGTTGCTGCAGTCCTGGCCGCCGGCGGCCTGGCCCCGCGCCCTCGGCCGGGTTCCGGGGCTCCGCCGGCCGCGCCGGCTGGGCCCGCCGCATCCTGGCCGCCGCCGTCTTGATCCTGGCGCTGGCGCTGGTGCCGGAGGCGGCCCAGGCGGCCGTCTTCCCCGACACCGCCGGCCACTGGGCCGAACCGATCATCGACCGGCTCTACCGGCAGGGAGCCGTGGCCGGGTATCCCGACGGGTCCTTCCGCCCCGATCGGCCGCTGCGCCGCGTGGAGGCCGCCGTCATGGTGAGCCGCGCCCTGGACCTGCCGCCCGGCCAAGGGCTTCCCTACAGCGACGCCGCCGGCATCCCGGCCTGGGCCCGGAGCCAGGTGGCCGCCGCGGCGTCCCTGCTGCAGGGGGTGCCCGACGGCCGAGGCGGCCTGGCCTTCCAGGGCGAGCGGCTCCTGACCCGTGCCCAACTGGCGGTGCTGCTGGCCCGGGCCTACGCACTGGCGGCGGGCCGGGCGCTGCCCCGCCCGGCAGGCGGTCAGCCCAAGTACACCGACCGGGCCGCCATCCCCTCCTGGGCCGCCGGGGCCGCGGCCGCCCTGCAGGCGGCGGGCCTGATGCACGGCCGGCCCGACGGCCGCTTTGATCCCGGCGCCCCGGCCACCCGCGCGGAGCTGGCGGTGGCGCTTTACCGCCTGCTGCAGGAAAGCGGGCGGGGAGGTGACGCAGGGCGAGGGGCGGGCGGCGAGGTGGGCGGGGGCTCCCGGCCCGGCACCGGGCCCTACGTGCTCGGGTACTACGCCGGCGGCGGGGATGCTCTGCGCTCCCTGTCCGGGTCGGGGGACGGCGTCGTCACCATGGTTGCCCAGGTGGGTTTCGCCGTCGCCGCCGACGGCCGCGTGCTGGGCCGGCCCGACCAGGCGCTGCTGACCCAGGCGCGGCAGGCCGGCGTACCCGTGGTGGCGGTGGTCCAGAACGACCTGGGCTCCGGCTTCGACCGCAGCCTGGTCCACCAACTGCTCAACACGCCGGAGGCGGTGGAACGGGCGGCCGCTGAGATGGCGGGCCTGGTGGACCGCCACGGGTACGCCGGCATCAACCTGGACCTGGAGAACGTCCCGCCCGGCGACCGGCAGGCCCTGACGGCCTTCGTGTCCCGGTTGGCCGAGGTCCTGCACGCCCGCGGCGCCCTGCTGCTGGTGGCCGTGCCGGCCAAAACCGGCGAAGACCCGGCCGACGCCTGGTCGGGCGCCTTCGATTACCGCGCCCTGGGACGCGCTGCCGACTACGTGGTGGTGATGGCCTACGACCAGCACTGGGCGGGCGGCTCACCGGGTCCGGTGGCAGGACTCTCCTGGGTGGAACGGGTGGCGGGCTACGCCGCCCGCGTGATCCCCCGCGAGCGCATCCTGCTGGGGACCGCCGCCTACGGCTACATCTGGCCCTCCGGCGGGCACGGGCGCGCCGTCACGGCCCGCCAGGCGCCGCGCCTGGCCGCCGCCCACGGCGCCCAGATCCGCTGGGATGACGTGGACCAGGTGCCGTTCTTCCATTACCGGGCCGGCGGCGTGGACCACGTGGCCTATTACGAGAACGCCCACAGCCTGCGCGCCAAGCTGCGCCTGGCCCGTTCCCGGGACCTGGCCGGCGTCGCCCTGTGGCGGGTGGGCTTCGAAGAGGCCGACGTCTGGTCGCTGCTGGCCGAATACCGGCAGGGTGGGGCGCCGGCGGCAGCTCTCCGCTGAAGGAACTGGAAGGAATTACCTTTCTCCTGGCGAACTCACCTCCGGGAGGGAACGGGGTGGACGACCAGGAGCGCTGGTACGCCGCCGCCTGTGCCGCCCTGGAGGTGGGCCCGAGGCGGCTGCGGGCGCTGAAGGAGCGGTTTGGGTCGTGGCGGGCGGTGTGGACGGCCGGCCCCGGCGCCTGGGCAGAGACCGGCGCGGCGCCGGCAGCGGTGGAGTCCTGGCGGGCCCGCTACCGGCCTGATGCGCCGCAGCGGATCCGCGAGGCCTGCCGGCGCCACGGCGTCACCGTCCTGGTCCCGGGCGACGCCGCGTTCCCCGTGGGCCTGGAGGATCTCAAGTCGCCGCCCGTGGTGCTCTACGCCCGGGGCAACCCGGCGCTGCTGCAGGGGCGCCTGGTGACGGTGGTGGGGACTCGCCGGGCCACGCCCTACGGGCGCCGCACCGCCGGGCGCATCGCCGCGGCGGTCGCGAGGGCGGGCGGCGTCGTGGTCAGCGGCTTGGCCATGGGCATCGATTCCTGTGCCCACCAGGGCGCCCTGGAGGCGGGCGGCGCCACGGTGGCGGTGCTGGCCGGGGGCGTGGAGCGGTCGATCCCGCGCTGCAACCGGGCATTATACGAAGAGATCGTGGACCGCGGCCTGGTGGTCAGCGAGTACCCGCCCGGCACGGTGCCGGAGCGGGGCCGCTTCCACGCCCGCAACCGGCTGATGGCCGCCCTGGCCGCGGTGACCGTGGTGGTGGAGGCGCCCCTGGGCAGCGGGGCGCTGATCACCGCCGAGCGGGCCCTGGAACTGGACCGCCGGGTGATGGCGGTGCCCGGCACCATTGAAGCCGAGACCTTCCAGGGCTGCCTTTCGCTGCTGCGGGAGGGCGCCGCGTGCGTGATCGACCCGGTCGACGTGGCCGTCGAAGCCGGGCTCCAGGCGGCGCCCGGCGGCGCCGGGACCGGCGGCGGCGAGGCGCGTTCCTTGACGGGTTTGGAAAGCGTCGTATATGCTGTGCTCGACGTTGACCGGCCGGTCAGCGTCGAGACCATCGTTCGTCGGTCCGGCCTGCCCCCAGCGCGGGCCGTCATCGCGTTAACGGCCCTTGAACTGCGGGGCCTCTGCGTCCGGCAGGGCGGCAGCGCGTGGCGGGTCCAGGCCGGCATCACCGCTCCAACCTCTCGACGGGTTTGAGGAGGAGACCCTTGGGTCGGACCCTGATCATCGTCGAGTCGCCGGCCAAGGCCAAAACCATCGAGCGCTTTCTGGGACGCCGCTACAAGGTCCAGGCGTCCATGGGCCATATCCGCGACCTGCCCAAGAGCCAGTTCGGCGTCGACATCGAGAACGGTTTCGAACCCAGGTACATCACCATCCGCGGCAAGGGGCAGGTGGTCAACCGCCTGCGGCAGGAGGCGAAGAAGTTCGACCGGGTGCTGCTGGCCACCGACCCGGACCGCGAGGGCGAGGCCATCGCCTGGCACCTGATGGAAGCCCTGGACCTGCCGCCGGATGAGCCCAACCGCATCGTCTTCCGCGAGATCACCCGCGACGCGGTCAGAAGCGGCGTGGAGCAGCCCCGGGTCATTGACCGGCGGCTGGTGGACGCCCAGCAGTCCCGCCGCATCCTGGACCGCATCGTGGGGTACAAGTTGAGCCCCTTCCTGTGGCGTAAGGTGCGCCGGGGGCTCAGCGCCGGCCGGGTGCAGTCGGTGGCCGTCCGCCTGATCTGCGATCGGGAAGCCGAGATCCAGGCCTTCCAGCCCGAAGAGTACTGGACGCTGACCGCCGTGCTGTCGCCGGTGGGAGAAGACGCCCGCTTCGAGGCCCGCTATCACGGGCCGGTCGACCAGGTCGGGGAAGCGGATCCTGAGGCAGGCGAGTCCCAGGGCGGCGACCGCCGGCCCATCCGGTCGAAGGAAGACATGGAGCGGCTGCTGGCCGGCTTGGCGGGCGCTTCCTACCGTGTCGTCGACGTCCGCCGGCGCGAGCGCCGGCGGAACCCGGCGCCGCCTTTCACCACCAGCACCCTGCAGCAGGAGGCGGCCCGCAAGCTGGGCTTCACCGCCCGCCGGACCATGCGCACCGCGCAGCAGCTGTACGAGGGGCTGGAGATCAGCGGTGAGGGCACCGTGGGTCTCATCACCTACATGCGCACCGATTCCACCCGCGTGTCCCCCCAGGCGGTGGCCGAGGCGGCCGAATTGATCCGCGGCCGGTACGGTGAGGCCTACTCGGCGCCCAAGACCTTCGGCAAGCAGCGGGAAGGCGCCCAAGACGCCCACGAGGCGATCCGGCCCACGTCGGTCAGCCGGCTGCCCGATCAGATCAAAGACGACCTGACGCCCGACCAGTACCGGCTCTACCGGCTGATCTGGGAGCGTTTCATGGCCAGCCAGATGAGCCCCGCCGTGTATGACACCGTCACCGCCGACATCCGGGCCGGCGGCCACCTGTTCCGGGCCAGCGGGTCGACGCTGCGCTTCGCCGGCTTCACGGTGGTCTACATCGAGGGCCGCGACGACGAGGAGCACGACGAGGACGGTGCCCTGCCGCCGCTGGAGGTGGACCAGGTCCTGGAACTCCACGACCTGGTCCCGCGGCAGCACTTCACGCAGCCGCCGCCCCGCTATTCCGAGGCCATGCTGGTCAAGGCCCTGGAGGAACACGGCATCGGCCGTCCCAGCACCTACGCGCCCATCATCGAAACCATCCAGGAACGGGGCTACGTGACCCGGGAGAACGGGCGCTTCAAGCCCACCGAACTGGGTATGGCCGTCACCGAGCTTTTGAAGGAACATTTCCCGGACATCGTCGACATCGACTTCACGGCCCGCATGGAAGAGGAACTGGACCGCATCGAAGAAGGGCAGCGGCCGTGGCGCGAGGTCTTGAAGGAATTCTACGAGGGCTTCGAGCCCATGCTGGCCCGGGCCGAGCAGGAGGCCGGGCGGGTCCACCTGGCCGCCGAGGAAACCGACGAGGTGTGCGAGCAGTGCGGCCGCAGGCTGGTGATCAAGCAGGGCCGGTACGGGCGGTTCCTGGCCTGCCCCGGCTACCCGGAATGCCGCTTCACCAAGCCGCTGCTGGAGAAGACGGGCGCCGCCTGCCCCGAGTGCGGCGGCGAGGTGGTGGTGCGGCGGAGCCGCAAGGGCCGCACCTTCTACGGGTGCGCCCGCTATCCCAACTGCCAGTTCGTGTCCTGGTACCCGCCCACATCCCACGCCTGTCCCCGCTGCGGCGCCTTCATGGTGGAACGCAGGGCGCGGGGGCGGGGGACGTACCTGCAGTGCAGCCGCCAGTCCTGCGGGCACACCGAGGACGCGCCGCCGCCTGCCGAGGCTAGCGGCGACGGCACCGCGGCGGCCCGCGCTCAGGGCCGGCGGCGCCGGCAGCCCAGCGCCGCCGAGCGCGAGATGGTGGAGGCGGCCGGTCGCGTCGTCCGCGCCGGCGAGCGGCAGCCGGCTGATGTCCAGTGATGCCCGGGTTCAGCGGCGGGGCGGGATGGGCATGAAGCCGTTCGTAACCGTCATCGGCGGCGGTCTGGCCGGCAGCGACGCCGCCTGGCAGGCGGCGCAGATGGGCGTCCCGGTCCGCCTTTACGAGATGCGGCCGGTCCGCGGCACGCCGGTCCACCGCACCGACCGCCTGGCGGAACTGGTATGCACCAACTCCCTGCGGGGCGACGGCCTGGAGCACGCGCCCGGCCTGCTGAAGGCCGAGATGGAGCGGCTGGGCTCCCTGATCATGCGGGAGGCACGGGCCCACGCGGTGCCGGCGGGCAAGGCCCTGGCCGTGGACCGCGAGGGCTTCGCGGCGGCGGTGACCCGGGCCATCGCCGAGCACCCGCTGATCGAGATCGTCCGCCAGGAGGTCCGCCACATCCCCGACGAAGGACCGGTGATCATCGCCACCGGACCCCTGACCTCCGAGGCGCTGTCGGAGGCCATCGCCCGCTTCACCGGGGAGGAGTACCTGGCGTTCTACGACGCGGCGGCGCCCATCGTCACCGTCGACAGCATCGACCACAGCAAGGTGTTCCGTGCTTCCCGGTACGGCGCCGGAGACGGCGACTACCTGAACTGCCCCATGACCCGTGAGGAATACGAGCGCTTCTGGCAGGCGCTGGTCAGCGCCGAGCGCGCCGAGCCCCACGACTTCGAGAAGGACGCGCCCTTCTTCGAGGGGTGCCTGCCCATCGAGGAGATGGCCCGGCGGGGACCCGACGTGCTGCGCTATGGACCGCTGAAGCCGGTGGGGCTCAAGGACCCCAGGACCGGCCGCGAGCCCTACGCCGTGGTCCAGCTTCGCCAGGACGATGCCGCAGCGACGCTATATAACATGGTAGGTTTTCAGACGAGCCTGCGCTGGGGCGAGCAGAAGCGGGTCTTCCGCATGATCCCCGGCCTGGAGCAGGCGGAGTTCGTGCGGTACGGCGTCATGCACCGGAACACCTTCATCAAGTCGCCCAGGATCCTGCGGCCCACGCTGCAGACCCGGCGGCGGCCGGACGTTTTCTTCGCCGGTCAGATCACGGGCGTCGAGGGCTACGTGGAGTCGGCCGCCACCGGCATCCTGGCCGGGATCAACGCCGCCCGCCTGGTCCGGGGGGAGGAGCCGCTGGAACTGCCGGCCGAGACCGCCATCGGCTCCCTGTGCCGGTACATCACCAGCGCCAACCCGGACCATTTCCAGCCCATGAACATCACCTTCGGCCTGCTGCCGCCGCCGGAGCACAGGATTCGCGACCCGCGCCAGCGAAAGCTGCACCTCAGCCGGCGGGCGCTGCAGGCGCTGGACGCCTTCATCCGGCAGCACCTGGCCGCCTCCGGCACGGCGGCGGCCGCCCAACCGCCCGGCCCGGTGAGCAGCCGTTGACCCGGCAGCCGGCACCCTGGGGGTGACGCCGTGACCGGTGCACCAAGCCCGTACCTGGCGTTCATGGAATACCTCCAGGTCGAGAAGGGCGCCTCGCCCCATACCCTGGACGCTTACGGCCGCGACCTGCAGGAGTTCTTCCAGGCGGCGGGACTGGGCGACGACCCGCCCGCGGCGGAACTGGAGCGGCTGGACCACCTGGCCATCCGTGCCTACCTGGCTGACCTGGCCCGCCGCGGCCGGTCCCGGCGCACGGCGGCCCGCAAGCTGTCGGCCCTGAGGTCCTTTTTCCGCTTCCTGGTCCGGCGGGGGTTCGTCACCGCCAACCCCACGCGCCTGGTGACGGGCCCCAAGCAGCCGCGGCGGCTGCCCAACTTCCTGGAGCGCGAGGCCGTCGCGCCCCTGCTGGAAGCGCCGCCGGCCGACAGCCCGGCCGGCCTCCGGGACCGCGCCCTGCTGGAGTTAATGTACGCCTCGGGCCTGCGCCTGGCTGAGGTGGTGGGCCTGGACCTGGACGACCTGGACCTGGGCCAGGGCCTGGTGCGGGTCATGGGCAAGGGGGGAAGGGAGCGGGTGGTCCCCTTCGGCCGCGCCGCCCGGGCGGCGCTGGCCGAGTATCTGGAGCGCGGCCGGCCCCACCTGCTGCGGCCTCCGCGGCCCGGCGAGGCCGCGGAGCGGGCGCTGTTCCTCAACGCCCGCGGCGGGCGCCTGGGACGCAGGGGCGTGGCCTACGTCCTGGCCAGGTACGCCCGCGGCGCCCGGTCCTACCGGCGGGTCACGCCGCATACCCTGCGGCACACCTTCGCCACCCACATGCTCCAGGGCGGCGCCGACCTGCGCTCCGTCCAGGAACTCCTGGGTCACGCCCGCATCTCCACCACCCAGATCTACACCCACGTGACCCGGGAGCACCTGCGCCGGGCCTATCTTGACGCCCATCCCCGGGCGAGGGGTGGTTGACGTGACGGAAACCTTCCACGGCACCACGATCCTGGCCGTGCGCCGCGGCGGCCGGGTGGTCCTGGCTGCCGACGGCCAGGTGACCATGGGCCAGAACGTGGTCATCAAGCACACGGCCCGCAAGTTGCGGCGGCTTCACCACGGCCAGGTGCTGGTGGGTTTCGCCGGCGCCGCCGCCGACGGCTTCACCCTGGTGGAGAGGCTGGAGGCCAAGCTGGAAGCCTTCGGCGGCCAACTGCTGCGGGCGGCTTACGAGCTGGCCCGCGACTGGCGCACCGACCGGGTGCTACGCCGGCTGGAGGCCCTGCTGATCGCCGCCGACCGCCGCCAGACCCTGGTGATCTCGGGCACCGGCGACATCATCGAACCCGACGACGACGTGGCCGCGGTGGGCTCCGGGGGAAGCTTCGCCCTGGCGGCGGCCCGGGCGCTGATGGCCCACACGCAGCTGGACGCCGAGACCGTCGCCCGGGAGGCCATGCGGATCGCCGCCGACATCTGCGTATACACAAACCACCAGATCACCGTAGAATCGCTGGAGTCGGAACGCTGACGGCGGGCGAGGAGGACGAACCTTGGCGGATCTGACCCCGCGCCAGATCGTGGAGGAACTGGACAAGTACATCGTCGGCCAGCAGGCCGCCAAGCGGGCGGTGGCCGTCGCCCTGCGCAACCGCTACCGGCGGCGCCGCCTGGACGAGAAACTGCGGGCCGAGATCATGCCCCGCAACATCCTGATGATCGGGCCCACCGGTGTGGGCAAGACGGAGATCGCCCGGCGCCTGGCCCGACTGGTCAACGCCCCCTTCGTCAAGGTGGAGGCCACCAAGTTCACCGAGGTGGGCTACGTGGGCCGCGACGTGGAGGGCATGGTCCGCGACCTGGTGGAAGAGGCCATCCGCATGGTCAAGCGCGAGCGCTTCGAGGAGGTCAAGGACCAGGCCCGCAGGGCCGCCGACGAGCGCCTGCTGGCCATCCTGGCGCCGCTGCCGCGGCGGCGGCCGCAGCCCCGCAGCCCGCTGGAGGCGCTGTTCGGGCAGTGGAGCCCCCAGCCGTCGGAGCCCGAGGACCCCGAACTCCAGGACCAGCAGCGCCGCCGCCGGGAGGAGATCCGGCAGCGGCTGCTCGATGGCCAGCTGGAAGACGAGATGGTGGAGATCGAGGTCGACGACCGCACCCCGCCGACCCTGGACGTCTTCACCGGCGCCGGCATGGAAGAGATGACCATTAACCTGCAGGACATGTTCGGCGGCATGTTCCCCCGCCGGCGCAAGCGGCGCCGCTGCACGGTGCGCGAGGCCCGGGAACTGCTGGCCCAGGAAGAAGCCCAGAAGTTGATCGACATGGACCAGGTCCACGCCGAGGCGGTGGCCCGCGCCGAGCAGGACGGGATCATCTTCCTGGATGAGATCGACAAGATCGCCGGCCGCGAGGGGGGCCACGGCCCCGACGTGTCCAGGGAGGGCGTTCAGCGGGATATCCTGCCCATCGTGGAGGGCTCCACGGTCATGACCAAGTACGGGCCGGTCAAGACCGACCACATCCTCTTCATCGCCGCCGGCGCCTTTCACGTCAGCAAACCCTCGGACCTGATCCCCGAACTGCAGGGGCGCTTTCCCATCCGGGTGGAACTGGACGCCCTGAGCCGCGAGGACTTCCGGCGCATCCTCCACGAGCCCGAAAGCGCCCTGGTCAAGCAGTACGCGGCGCTGCTCTCCACCGAGGGCGTGGAACTCCACTTCACCGACGACGGCCTGGACGCCATCGCCGACATCGCCTGGCAGGTCAACGAGCGTACCGAGAACATCGGCGCCCGCCGGCTGCACACCATCATGGAACGGCTGCTGGAGGACATCTCCTTCCGCGCCCCCGAGGAGGTCAGCGGGCGCGTGGTCATCGACGGGGCTTACGTCCGCCAGCGGCTGCACGATATTCTTACCGACACCGACCTGGCCCGGTACATCCTGTAAGCACCCCTTGATGCCGGGCGCTCGATAACGATGCTTTAGGAGGAGGGGATGACCCTTCTGGGACTTTGGTCCCAGGAGATTTCGCCGAAGAAGCAGGAATTTTGTCGTCCCCTGCGAATAGGACTTCGTGACAACTGGTACGGTTTCCCGATAAAGGCAAACCCGGCGAAAGCCGGGGACGCAAAGCCACGGGCCTGTAGCCTCTGACGCCAGGGGCCAAGGTAGCCGGGCTGCCGAAGGAAACGCGGGTTTTGTCGCTTTGTGGGACCCGTTTCCCCTTTATCGGGAAACGGGTCCCTTGTCTGTTGGGAGGTCGGCCGGTGTACGGGATCTGGCTTCAGGACCGGACCCTCTGGGCACTGGAACAGGCCATCGGTGGGGTGGCCCAGCGCCATCAAGCCCTGCTGGACAACATCGCCAACGTGGAGACCCCCGGTTACGCCCGGCGCGACGTGGTCTTCCGCGATGCCCTGCGGGAGGCCCTGGGGCGCAGCCGGCGCCTGGCGCCGGCTGCCACGGACCCGCGCCACTTCGGCGCCCGCCCGGTGCAGGCCGTCGAGCCCCGCACCGTCACGGCGTCCGGATGGTTCATGCGCGGCGACGGCAACGGCGTCAGCCTGGACCACGAGATGGCCCTCCTGGCCGAAAACGCCCTGGAGTACCAGACCCTGACCCGCCAGATCGGCATGCGGGTAGCCATGCTGCGCACCGTGATCTCGGAAGGGAGACGGTGAAGTGAGCCTGTTCAACGCCCTGGACATCTCCGCGTCGGCACTGACGGCGGAGCGCCTGCGGATCGAACTGGTGGCCGAGAACCTGGCCAACGTTTACACCACCCGTACCCCGGCGGGTGGGCCGTACCGGCGCAAGGTGGCCGCCTTCGGCGCCCGGGACGGGGGCTTCGCCGCCCTGATGGCCCGCTTCACCCGGCGCGCCGAGCCGCCCCGCGGCGTCCAGGTCACCGGCATCTACGAGGATCCCAGGCCTTTCAAGCGGGTTTACGCGCCGGACCACCCCGACGCCGGGCCCGACGGCTACCTGCTGCTGCCCAACGTCGACGTCGTGGAAGAGATGGTCAATCTCATCGCCGCCCAGCGCGCTTATGAGGCCAACGTCACCGCGTTCAACACCACCCGGTCGCTGATCCAGAGCGCGCTGTCCATCGGCGGCTGAGAGCGAGGGTGAAGGCCGTGATCACACCGCTGGAGAGCATCGGTCCCCCCAGTCTGGGCAGCGCCGCCGAGGGTTCCGGTTCCACCCGCGGTCCCGTCACCGCCGCCCAGGCGGCCGAGACCTTCGGGCAGGCGCTGCTGCGGGCCCTGGAGCGGGTCAACGCGCAGCAGCAGCAGGCTGACCGGGCCGCTGAGGCCTTCGCCCTGGGCGAGAACCGCGACGTGGCCCAGTTGATGATCGCCACGGAGCAGGCCCGCCTGGCCCTGGAACTGACGGTGCAGATCCGCAACAAGGTCCTCGAAGCCTACCAGGAGATCATGCGCATCCAGGTCTGATAGGAGCGGTCAGCGGCGGTGGAGGCGATCAGGGAGCGGGTGAGGCAGTTTTGGGGCCGGTTGGGGGCCTGGCAGCGGGCCGCCCTGGTGAGCGGCGTGGTGCTGGCCGCGGCGGCCGTGGTCGTGGCCTCTGCCGCCAGGGGTCAGGAGTACGTCCCCCTGTTCACCGACCTGCAACCGGCCGATGCCGGCGACGTGGTGGCGCGCCTGGAGGAAGACGGCATCCCATACCGCTTCTCCGGCGACGGCAGGACCATCCTGGTGCCCGGGGACCAGGTGCACCGGCTGCGCCTGATGCTGGCCGCCGAGGGGCTGCCCACCGGCGGCGTCGTCGGCATGGAGGTCATGGACCAGTTCCAGTTCGGCGCCACCGAGTTCGAGCGGCGCATGAACCGCCTGCGGGCCCTGCAGGGCGAGTTGACCCGCACCATCCGCCAGGTGGAGGGCGTGGAGGATGCCCGGGTCCACATCGTCCTGCCCGAGGAGTCGCTGTTCATCTCCCAGCGCCAGCCGGCCAGCGCCGCCGTGCTGGTGCGCATGAAGCCGGGCCGCACCCTGTCGGCCGAGCAGGTGGCCGCCATCACCTACCTGGTGGCGGGCAGCGTGGAGGGGCTCGAGCCCGAGGCCGTCACCATCGTCGACAGCAACGGCACCGTCATGAGCACGCCGGGCAGCGCCGGCGCCCTGGAGCCGCCCTCCGGCACCCTGACCCAGCTGGACATCCAGCAGCGGTTCCAGGCTCAGCTTCAGGAAAGCGTCCAGTCCCTGCTGGAGCAGGTCTTCGGACCCGGCAACGTGGCCGCGCGGGTGGTGGCCGAGTTGAACTTCGACGAGTCGGTCATCGACCGCGAGTTGTTCGAGCCCGCTGACCCCGAGGGGCTGCTGCGCTCGGTGCAGGAACTGGAGGAGCGCTTCGAGGGCACCGGCCAGCCGGCGGCTTTCCCCGGCACCGACTCCAACCTGGCCATCCCCACCTACCCGGCGGGCGCGGGCGCCCAGGACGCCACCTACCAGCGGACCGAGTCCACCCGGAACTATGAGCTCAACCAGATCCGGGAGCGGATCGTGGTGGCTCCGGGGAAGGTGCGGCGCCTGTCGGTGTCGGTGGTCATCAACGACGACCGGCTCACCCAGGCCCAGCTGGACGCGGTGCGGGCCACGGTGGCGGCCGCCATCGGCCTGGATCCCCAGCGCTCGGATCAGATCAGCGTCATCGGCATGGCCTTCGACACCTCGGTGGCCGACCGCCTGCGGGAGGCCATGGAGGCCGAGGAGGAGGCCCAGCGCCAGGCGGCCCGGCAGCGCCTCTACGTCTACGGGGCCGCCGCGGGCCTGGTGCTGATCCTGGCGCTGGCGGTGCTGATCGCGGTCCGCCGCGCCAGGGCCCGGCGCCTGGAGGAAGAGGCGCTGCTGCAGCGCCTGGAGAGCGAGATCGCCCGCCGCCAGGAGGCGGCCGAGGAAAGCGACGAGGCGGAAGAGGCCCGCCGCCAGCTGGAAGAGTTGGCCCGGCAGAAGCCGGAGCGGATGGCCCAGATCGTGCGGGCCTGGCTGGCCCAGGAGTAACGACGGGAGGCTCCGGTGGTGGCTGTCGCACGCGCCAGGAACGAACTGCTCACCAACCGCCGCAAGGCCGCGATCCTGCTAATTACCCTGGGGCAGGAACTTTCGGCCCGCCTCTTCCAGTACCTGAGCGAGGAAGAGGTCGAGCAACTCACCCTGGAGATCGCCACCGTCCAGAAGATTCCCCCGGAAGTCCGCAGAAGGTCATCGAGGAAGCCCACCAGATGGCCGTGGCCCAGGATTACATCGCCGCCGGCGGCCTGGAGTACGCCCGCCAGCTGCTGGAGCGGGCGCTGGGCACCCAGCGGGCGGTGCAGATCCTGGAGCGGCTCACCTCCAGCCTGCAGGTGCGGCCCTTCGACTTCATCCGGCGGGCGGACCCGTCGCAGTTGAT
>Ga0079224_100002108_pt1 | contig 23846 bp, 24 predicted proteins | sample Stecom2015_FD_80414 | JGI IMG/M metagenome (GOLD analysis project Ga0079224, IMG submission 80414) | Agricultural soil microbial communities from Utah to study Nitrogen management - Steer compost 2015 | ecosystem: Environmental > Terrestrial > Soil > Agricultural land | place: USA: Utah... | reverse complement strand
GAGGCATCTACCGAAGCGTGGTCGAGGCCATCGTGAGTGGGCGACTGCGGCCCGGCGACCGGCTCCCTCCCTCGCGCCGGCTCGCCGAAGAGCTCGGCGTCGCCCGGGTCACGGTGACCAGCGCTTACGAAAGGCTCGTGGCCGAGGGATACTTGGAGGGACGAGTCGGAGCCGGGACGTTCGTGTCGACCCAGATCCCCGAGCCGTCGCCGGCTCGCGCCCCGGCCGGTTCGGAGCACCACGTTCGACCGGTGTGGAGCGACGCTCCCTTCCCGGCGCCTCGTCCACCTGCGACCTACGACTTCCGACTGGGAATGGGCGATCCCGCCTTCTTCCCACGTGACGAGTGGCGGCGGGCTCTCTCTGCCCAGCTGGGAGCTCATCGGTTCTCATCCGCCTACCACCACCCGGCAGGGCAACCGGCGCTGCGGACGGCGATCGCCCGCCACGTCGCGATCTCCCGCGCGGTTCGTTGCGGGCCCGATGATGTGCTCGTCACACGCGGCGCCCAGCAGGCGTTCGACTTGATCGCCCGGGTGGTGGTGGAGCCGGGCACTGTCGTGGCGGTGGAGGATCCTGGCTATCCCCCGGTGCGAAAGCTGTTGCGTTCGATGGGGGCGGAGGTGGTGCCGGTGGTGGTCGACGCCGAAGGCATCGTCACCGAGGAGTTGCCCGAGGGAGCCCGACTCGTTTACGTGACGCCCTCGCACCAGTTTCCCCTCGGCACCACGATGAGTCTCCGTCGCCGCCTCGAGCTGATCGCCTGGAGCGAGCGCCACGACGCCCTCATCGTGGAGGACGACTACGACTCGGAATTCCGCTTCACCGATCGCCCGCTCGATCCCGTGCAGAGCCTCGACAGCGGAGGCCGGGTGATCTACGTCGGCTCGTTCTCGAAGACGATGCACCCATCGCTCCGGCTGGGTTTCCTGGTCGCGCCCGAGGCGCTGAGAAGGGGGCTGGCTACGGCCCGGCTGGTCAGTGACTGGCACGGGGACCCGATCCAGGAAGAAGCGATGGCGGACTTCATCGAACGGGGCGATCTCACCCGTCATCTCCGGCGTACCCGCCAACGCTACCGGCGCCGTCACGAGGCTCTGGTGGGGGCTGTCGAGGAGCACCTGGGTCGGTGGTTGGAACTGCTCCCCGCTGGCGCCGGGCTCCACGTCGCCGCCCTCCTCCGGCCGGGAGTCGACCTCGATCTCGGCGAGGCACTCGGTGCGGCGGCCGCGAGAGGCGTAGTCGTCGACCCGATCTCCGAGATGGCGGCCGGACTCTCGGTGCCGCCGGGGATGGCTTTCGGCTACGGGCTCGTTCCCGAAGCGGACATCGAAGCAGGCATCCAGATCTTGGCGGAGTGTCTGGAGGACGCCGATTGAGCCGAGCTCATTTCGTTCCGTAGAGGCGGTCGCCGGCGTCGCCCAACCCGGGGACGATGTAGCCGTGGTCGTTCAGGTGGGAGTCGATCGCTGCGGTGATGATGCGAACGTCGGGATGGTGCTGCGCGAGATGCTCGATACCTTCGGGGGCCGCAAGCAGACACAGGAACCGGATGCTGCGCGGGTTCTTCTCCTTTATGCGATCGAGGGCGGCGACCGCCGAATGTCCCGTGGCCAGCATCGGATCCACGACGATCACGTCGCGGTCGTGGAGGTCGTCGGGCACTTTGAAGTAGTACTCGACGGCCTCGAGCGTCTCCGGGTCGCGGTAGAGACCGATGTGGACGACCCGGGCGGACGGAACCAGATCGAGGATGCCCTCGAGCAACCCGTTTCCCGCCCGGAGGATCGAGATCGCCACCAGCTTCTTCCCTTCGATCACCGGCGCGTCCATCTCGGCGATGGGGGTCTCGATCCGTTCGTATGAGATGGGGAGGTCACGGGTGACCTCGTATGTCATCAGCCCGGCGATCTCCCGCAACAGTCTCCGGAAGTCGGCGGAGGCCGTCTCGCGGCGTCGCATCAAGGTCAGCTTGTGCTGGATCAGGGGATGATCGAGAACCGTGACATTGTCGGCCATGACGCTCCTACCCTTCAGGGGGCACGAATCATGGCGGGAAGAGTCCATCAGATCAACGTGTCGCACGGGGGCGTTCCCAAGCGCCCGGTAGCTGCGGCTTTCGTCGGAGCCGACGGTGTCGCCGGCGACGCCCAGGACGACACCCGGCACCACGGGGGGCCCGAGAAGGCGGTGTGCCTGTACTCGCTGGAGGTGATCGAAGCCCTCCGGGCCGAGGGCCACCCGATCCAACCGGGCTACGCCGGCGAGAACCTGACCATCGCCGGAATCGAGTGGGCGGAAGTCGTTCCGGGCGTCCGGCTCCGGGTTGGCGATGCGTTGCTGGAAATCACCGCCCCGACCACCCCTTGCTACAAGAACGCTGCCTGGTTCATCGAAGGTGACTTCACACGGATGCACCATGGCCTGCATCCGGGCTGGTCCCGGATGTACGCTCGGGTGCTCGAGGAGGGTCGGGTGGCAGCCGGTGATCCCGTCGTACTGTCGGCCATGGAGGAGGCCTCATGAGTATCGCCCGCTTCTCGGTTGTCGCCCTCGACACGCCCGATCCGATGGGTCTCGCCGAGTTCTACTCGGCCATCACTGGCTGGGAAGTCGACGAGCCGTTCGATGACGGACACTGGATCGAGTTGAAGTCGGACAGCGGCGTGACGATCGCATTCCAGCTGGCACCCGACCACGTGCCGCCGAGCTGGCCGGATCCCGAGCATCCCCAGCAGGCGCACCTGGATTTCGTGGTCGATGACATCGAGGCCGCCGAGCAGCAGGTGCTGGAGCTCGGCGCTCGCAAGGCGGAGCATCAGCCGGGTCCCACCTGGAGGGTGTACATAGACCCGGCCGGCCATCCTTTCTGCTTCGTTCACTCGTGATCGGGGCCGAATGACGGATCCCGTCCACGAACCTCCGACCGAGCCGCCTCCGGCGGCAACCCGACGTGCCCCGTCCCTCGTGATCGTCAACACCGGAGACGGCAAGGGAAAGTCGACTGCCGCCTTCGGCACCATGATCCGGGCACTGGCGCGAGGATGGCGGGTAGCCGTCGTGCAGTTCCTGAAGTCAGGCGACTGGAAGGTCGGCGAGGAGAAGATCGCCCGCCAGCTCGGCGTCGACTGGTTCGCCATCGGCGACGGATTCACGTGGGAGTCGGAAGACATGGAGGAGTCGCAGGCGATCGCCGTGGAGGCCTGGTCGAAGGCTTCCCGGATCATCTCGGCGGGGGAGCACCACCTGGTGATCCTCGACGAAGTCACCTATCCGATGAACTGGGGATGGATCGAAACCGCGGATGTGGTGGCAGCCATCGAGGAAAGGCCAGACCACGTGAACGTGATCTGCACCGGCCGCGACGCCCCCGACGAGTTGGTGGCGATCGCCCACACCGTGACTGAGATGCGCAACGTGAAGCACGCCTACGACCAAGGCATCATGGCCAAGCGGGGGATCGACTACTGAGGTCAGGCGGGGGGAACCGGGAGCGTCGGACGCCGTGCGGTGACCAGGTGGATCGAGGCCACGGCCGCGGCGGTGAGCGCTCCCCCCAGCACCTGGGACGGCGACAGGTTCTGCCCCAACCACACCCAGGCGCACGCCGCCGACACCACCGGCTCGGCGGTGGCCACGACTCCCACCGACCCGGGATCCGCCCGTCGTAGCGCCGACATCTCGAGGAGGAACGGAAGAGCCGTGCCCGCCAAGCCGATGAACGCCAGCTTGGCCCACTCTCCACCGTCCAGGTCGGATACCTGGGGTGGGACCGCCACCAGCCATATCAGCGCGGAGAACAAGAACCCATAGGCGACGGTCGTCGTCGACGGCAGTCGCCCGCCGAGGCGCTCGCCCAGGAGCAGATAGGTGCCGAACGTCAGCGCCGCTCCGACCGCCGCTGCCAGTCCGATGACGTCGACGTCGGCTTCCCAAGCCCGAGCCATGAGGGCCGTGCCGCCGACCGCGGCGACGCCTGCCATCCAGGCGAGCGGCGGGACGTGCCGCTTCCCCACCACGCGCATCCACACCATGACCAGAACGGGAGCGGCGAACTGGATCGTCGTGCCCGGACCCACCCCGAGGCGGTCGATCGCCCAGTAGAACGTGACCGTGACCGCCGCCAAGTTCGCCCCCATGAGGGCGGTCATCCACCAGTGCTCTCCCACCCCGAGCATCCCCCGGCGGGCAGCGACAGCCATCAAGACGATGGCAGCGAACATCGACCGGAACTGGGCGACCCGGGCGGGCGCTACGGACTCGAAGACATCGGCCGCCGCCACTGCCGACACTGCGAACAGAACGGCAGCGACCAGGGTCATCCACAGCCCGATGGTCCGCTCCTGCACCGGCGGCAGGGTACGCGGACGTGCCCGATAGCCTGAACACGGTGCGTGACCAGGCATACTTCGTCGCTCCCCCTGGCGGGCGAGGCCGGGGCCTGTTGCTGCTGTCCGCCTGGTGGGGGCTGACGCGCCCCCTCAAGCGGCGGGCGGATGCCTTGTCGCTGGAGGGCTTCGTGGTCCTGGCTCCCGACCTCGCCTTCGGAGTCAGGCCCGAGACGGAGGAAGCCGCCGAACAGGCACTCGCCGAGGCAGACCCCAATCGCCTCGCCTTCCTGGTGATGACCTCCGCCGATCTCCTCGCCGAGAAATCGGAGGACGGCCCGATCGGAGTGATCGGCTACGGCATGGGCGGGTCTCTGGGTCTGTGGCTCTCCGTGCGGCGGCCTGACCTAGTCGCGGCCGCCGTGTCGGTGTACGGCAGCCAGGTGATCGACTTCGCAGGCGCCAGCGCCTCCTATCAGATCCACTACGCCGAGAAAGACCGCTTCATCAGCCCCGACGAGGCGGCGTTCATGGAAGCGACGATGGGCCTCGAGGACCTCGACGTGACCATCCACACCTACCCCGGGACCGAGCACGGATTCGCCGACCCGGAGAGCCCGGCCTACGACGAGGAGGCGGCGGCCATGGTGCTCTCGCGGGCAACCAGTTTCCTGAAGGAGCGGCTCTAGGCGAAGAGGGCGGCGAGCCGGCTGCGGGTCTCCTCGTCGAGCCTGCCCATGACTTCCAGAGCCGCGAGGTTTTCCCGAACCTGTCCTACCCGGCTCGCCCCGGTTATGACCGAGGACACATCGGGGTTGGTCGCGCACCAGGCGATCGCCAGCTGCGACGGCGTGCAGTCGAGGGAATCGGCGATCTCGATGAAGCGACGGACTCGGTCCTGGGTCTCGGGGTCCTGGGCGCGTTCGGCGACGAAGTCGAGGATCTCCGCACGGCTGCCCGCCGGAATCCCGTCTAGGTACTTGCCGGTGAGGAGCCCCGAGGCGAGCGGGCTCCAGGTGGTGAGGCCCAAGCCGATGTCCTCGTAGAGGTCCCGGTACTCCTCCTCGACCCGTTCTCTGTGGAACAAGTTGTACTGGGGTTGCTCGACAACCGGCTTGTGGAGATGGTGACGGTCGGCGACCTCCCACGCCTCACGGATCCGCTCGGCGGGCCACTCCGAGGTTCCCCAGTAGAGCGCCCGTCCGCTCGACACGATCTCCGACATCGCCCACACCGTCTCCTCCACCGGTGTCTCGAGATCGGGCCGGTGGCAGTAGACGATGTCTACGTGGTCGAGGCCGAGGCGCTCGAGCGATGGATCGATCGCCTCCATCAGGTATTTGCGATTCAGAGTGTTCTTGGTGTTGGGACCGTCGAGGATCCCCCAGTAGAACTTGGTCGAGACGACGTACGAGCTGCGGGGCCAACCCAGCCGCCGCAGGGCCTCACCCATCAGCTCCTCGCTCTTGCCGGCCGCATACGCCTCGGCGTTGTCGAAGAAGTTCACACCGGCTTCGTAGGCGACCTGCATGCAGTCCATGCCAGCGTCGAGATCGAGCTGGTTGCCGAACGTGACCCAGGATCCGAAAGACAGCACGCTCAGCTTGAGTCCGGTGCCACCCATTCGTCGATAGGTCATCTCCATCGGTCACCTGTCCTTTGCGTCGCGTCCACGCCATCTTGGCGTGGCAACAGCAGTCACCCAACCCGCCATAGACTCGAAGGTCGATGACCGCCGTCGCTCCGTTGAAGATCGGCCGGTTCCGGGTGATGTGGATCGCGTCGATCTTCTCGAACCTCGGTTCCTTCTTCTATTCCGTCGCTGCCTCGTGGCTGATGCTGGAGATGACCGGGTCGGCGACGTGGGTGGGACTCATGCAGTCGAGCAACACGCTCCCCCTCTTGTTCCTGGGCCTCACGGCGGGAGCGTTGGCGGATCTGGCCGACCGAGCCAAGGTGATGCTCTACTCCCAGTTGCTGATGGGCATCGCCGCCACCGCCATGGCGGTCCTCACCATGCTCGACATGATGACGCCTCCTCTGCTCCTGGGCCTCGGTCTCGTCATCGGGGTGGGCGTGGCGTTCAATCTCCCCGCTTGGCAGGCGATCGTCCCGAACCTGGTACCACGCGGGATGCTGGCCTCGGCGGTGGCCCTCAACTCGGCGGGGTTCAACGTCGCCCGGGCCGTGGGTCCCGCTCTCGCCGGCCTCGTCTTCGCCACGTTCGGGGCGGCGGTGGCGTTCGGAGTCAACGCCGCCTCGTTCCTCGGGGTGATAGCGGCAGTTTCGCTGGTCGCTCGACGACTCGATCTGCCCGAGCCCGAGCACGCCTCGCTATCGTCGGCCATCGCTCTCGGGCTCCGCTTCGCCCGGTTCACACCGAGCTTCGCCCGGCTGCTGGCGCTCGTCGCCGCCTTCGCCATCTTCTCGGCGGCGATACAGAGCGTCCTCGCCCCCTACACCGAGGAGATCGGCGGCTCCAGCGCCGAGTACGGGTTGTTGCTGGGAGCGATGGGGGTGGGGGCGTTGGTGGCCGCATTCGGGCGGCACCGGGCCGTGAGCCGCCTCGGGAGTCGGGCGACACAGATCAGCGTGGGCATCTTCGGGTTGGCCGGTGTGTACGTCGGCCTGGTCGACTCCGTGTGGCTCGCGATTCCCGGTCTGATCGTCGTCGGCGTCTGCTGGGTCCTGACCCTGGTCACGCTGAACACAACGACCCAGACCCTGAGCCCCGAGTGGATCCGGGGCCGGGCGATGAGCCTCTACACACTGGCCTTCACCGGGATCACTCCGCTCGGCGCCATCCTGTCCGGGGCGCTGGCCGACGTCATCGGTTCCGGCAACGCCATCGCCGTGATGTCGATCGGGACGGTTTTGCTCGGCCTCGCCGTCCCCTTGTTCCGGATCCCTCGCCTGGAGGAGATCCGTCCTCCCGAGTACGAGGAGGAAGTGCACCTCGACGACCACCCGGAGAACCTGGAAGGCGGGCCGGTGATGGTGGTGAGCACCTGGACGATCGACGCCGACGACTACGAGGACTTCTTGAAAGTGATGACCCGGATCCGGAGGGTCCGTCTGTCGACGGGGGCATACCGGTGGCGTCTGTACCGGAACGTCGGCCACCCCGACCGCTTCACCGAGGTGTTCCTCGTGTCCTCTTGGGACGAGCACCTCGCGCAGCACCGGCGTATAGACGATCGCTCCCGAGCCCTCATCCGCCGGGCCCGCTCCTTCGACCGGGACGGAGGTCCCCGCAGCAGCCACCTGATCGCTGTCGACGTGGCCCATCCGCCTGAATGGGAGACGCTCCTCGAGGCCCATGCCGAGATGCACCGCCGCGATGGATCTCTCCCCCTCGACGAAGCCTCGTCCTCCTAGCCGGCCGCCCACAGCGACGGATTCGTGTCACACTGGGAGAGTCCGCTCGGAAGGAGTGTGATGCACGCGACGGACCGCAAGCGACCGGCAGACCTCCAGGTGGTGGACGCCCTCCTCGAAGAGTGGGGGGAGGAATCATTCCCCGCCAGTGATCCGCCGGGTTGTCTTCCCCCGAGTGTGCAGGCGATTCTCGCCGAACTGCGACCGCCCGAGGCCGAAGAGGATTCCGATGCTGAGGGGCGTCGGCCGGACGAGGGAACGGAACCCGACTGACCGCCGATCGACGGCCGAATGAGCGGCTGGGCGGTAGCGTCGCGGGATGGAATTCGAGACGCTCATCTACGCCGTCGAGGGAAGGGTCGCCACGATCACGCTGAACCGACCCGAGCGGCTGAACGCCATCGACGACCGGATGCCGACCGAGATCGCCGCGGCCGTCGAACGCGCCGACCGAGACGACGACGTCCACGTGGTGGTCGTCACCGGCGCCGGCCGGGCCTTCTGTGCAGGCTACGACCTCGCCGAGTACGCCGAGGCCGACTCCCCCTACAGCCAGGAGATGCCGTGGGACCCGATGCTCGACTACCGGGTCATGAGCACCAACACGGCTCATTTCATGCGGCTGTTCCATTGCCACAAGCCGACGATCGCCAAAGTCCGGGGCTGGGCGGTGGGTGGTGGCTCCGATATCGCCCTGGCGTGCGACCTCGTGGTCATGGCCGAAGATGCCCGTATGGGATATCCCCCCGCCCGGGTCTGGGGATGTCCCACTACGGCGATGTGGGTGTACCGGGTCGGCGCCGAACGGGCGAAGTGGATGCTCTTCACCGGGGATCTCGTGACTGGCCGCGAGGCGGCTGACATGGGCCTCGTGTTGCGAGCCGTACCCGAAGCCGAGCTGGACGCCACCGTCGACGCCCTCGCCCGGCGGATCCAAGGCGTCCCTCGCAACCAGCTGATGATGCAGAAGATGGTCGTCAACCAGGCTTTGGAGAGCATGGGGATGTCAGCCACTCAGCGCCTGGCGACCGTGTTCGACGGGATCGCCCGCCACACCCCGGAAGGCATGTGGTTCAAGCAGCGGGCGGAGGAAGTCGGGTTCGCGGCGGCGGTCCAGGAACGGGACTCGGGTGCGCCGATCGCCCCCGGCGCGAGCCGCAGGATGCCGGAGCCGCCTCGGTGACGCCTGCCGCCGAGCTTCGAGCGCAGCTGCAGGCGTCGACCGGCGTCGACTTCGCCGCCTACGCCGACTCGGAGTTCGTCGACACGGTCACGGGCTGGTCGGGTCTGTGGGCGGTGGGAAAGGAGGCAGCATTGTCGCTCGGAGCCGGGCTGGCGATCCTGATCGCGGCGATCGTCGTGGCCGCCACGGGTTCCCTCGACGCCGATGCTGCCACCGGCACGGTCATCGCCGGTGTGGTCGGAGGGCTGGGCCTCGCCGCCTCGATCTTCGCTCTTCGCCTCCGCCGCCGCATTCCCACCGAGATCGACCGCGTGTTCGATGTCTCCGCCCGATTGGCCGACCGCGTCTCAGCCGACATCGCCGCCGGCCGCCTGCACGTGTCGACGGCCGACGCTGCCCGGGGCATCGTGGTCGTGGCGGCGATTCCGGCGCTCGTTCGAGTCGCTCAGAAAAGGGTGCCGCTCCTCGGGCTGGTGCTGGGCCCGGTCGCCGGGTCGGTGATGAGCCGGGTTCTGATGCGGGTGTGGCCCACGGGTCGGCGCGCCGTCGGCCTCGACCGGGTCGGGGGCGCCGCCAACCACCTCCGGTCAGCCCTGGCGACAGCTCGTGACGGGATCAGACCCCGACTGGGCAGAGCGGTTCGCTGGGGCACCCTGCCGCTCCTCGCCGGTGGAACGGTTCTCATCGTGATCGCGGTGGCCGTGCTCCTCCTGTCGTTGGCGGTCGGTTGAGTGCAACACGACGAGGGGTCGTGGGGTTCTGATAGCTGATGGACGAACTGTGCCGCCGACTCGCCGCCGACCTCGACGCCGCGTTCCCCGATCTGGTCGATGCGCTGGCCTCTGACGTGTATTCGGGCCTGCGGAGGCTGGCTGGGGCCGACGAAGCCCAGGACCTCACCCAGGAGACCTTCATCCGCGCCTACCGAGCGTTGAGCCAGTACGAGGCCGAGCGAATTCGCAGCCTCCGGCTCCGAGGATGGGTGTGGACCATTGCTCTGAATCTGGGCCGCAACCACGCCCGGGATCGCGCCCGGCGGCCGACTCCGGTCGAGCTCGAGGACCGCTTCGGAGTGGAGGACCCCGAGCCGGCCGACGAAGCCGCGTGGGACCGGAGGCTACGGTCGCTCCCTCCGATCCAGCGGCGCGCCGTGGTGCTGCGCCACGTCGTGGGCCTGGGCTACGACGAGATCGCCGAAGCGACGGGGCGCCCGGTGGCGACGGTGCGGAGTGACGTCCATCGTGGCTTGGAGCGTCTACGCACCGCCTTGGAAGGAGAATCATGACGATCGAACAGCAACTGGGAAGACTCCGCCGCCCCGCCCCGCCCGCCGTCCAGCCGACTGTGGAGCTCGGGACCGGCTTGGTGCCTGGGTTCTCGGTATACGAGGCGCCCGTCGGCGAGGTGGCGGTGGTCTTCACCCCGCGAGGGGTCCGTTCGGTACGGCTGGTCGAAGAACTCGATCCCCAGGCGATCGAGGCCAAGCCTCCGCGGGCATGGGGTGACCGGATCCGCCGTGCACTGGAGGAGGGACGGCCCGGGAACCTCCCACTGGACCTCGAGGGGGTCACTCCTTTCCGGCGGAAGGTGCTCGACCAGGCCGCCACCATCCCCAAGGGCGAGGTGCGTTCCTATGGGTGGCTGGCGAGCCACGTCGGCAAGCCGGGGGCGTCCCGGGCGGTGGGTTCTGCCATGGCCACCAACCCCGTCCCGCTCATCATCCCCTGCCACCGGGTCGTCCGGTCCGACGGCCGCATCGGGGCGTACTCGTTGGGCGGCCCCGAGAACAAGTGGAAGCTGCTGCGCTACGAGGGAGCCGATCCGGAGAGGTTGGAGGAACTGGCGGCGGCGGGCGTGCGCTTCGTCGGCTCCGACACCACCGGCATCTTCTGCGTCCCCTCTTGCCGGCACGCGCGGCGCATCACGCCGGAGCATCGACTGACGCTGGGCTCGCTCGACGACGCCAGGCGCGCCGGGCTCCGACCCTGCCAGATCTGCGAGCCCGTCGGTTGAGCAGTCATGCACATCGAATGGAAAGAGCCCGCCTGATCGGCGGGCTCTTTCGGTCATCCCCGACGGACCGAGCGGTCCTTTCGAGGTCTTCGGTAGCGGTCTTTGTCCTTCTTCCGTGCGACGGGCCGCTGCGTCTCTGGACGGAAATATCGAGTACGGCGAACGGCGTCGACGGCGCGATACGAGGGATACATGATGCCTCCTGGGGACGGAACTGGCCGCGTGCGCAGACGGCCTGATCACCAGTGGAACTCGTGGGTACGAGTAGACGACGACGGGCGCTGGGGCTCCGTCAGCCGGCGACGCCGATGACGGAGGGAGCGCCGTGCTGCGTGAAGAGAATCAATTGGCACCTCCTTCCATCGAGCGAGAATGCCAACGTACACCGTCACCAGACGGGCGTCCAGCCAATTATCGAGAAGATCGAAAGAACCGTCGAAGTGAGTCGCGTCGCGCCACGGCATCCTCCGATCCCCGGAAAAGGCGCGGGAAAACCACACACTCACTCTCTCGATTCAGCGAGGGTATCTCGTATATGCGCCGCGGTCTGCCGAGCTTCGCTACGACGAGGAAGCAAGGGGAGAGGGCGTCACAGCCGGCAGTGTCGACTTCCGGCTGCGGCCTGAGAAATCAGCGATACCGCCAAACGATGCGACCCTTGGTGGGGTCGTAAGTCGAGACCTCGACGTCGACTTGGTCTCCGGGGAGGATGCGGATGATCCGTCCCCGTCGCATCCGCCCCGAGGGGCGCGCCATGACTTCGAGGCCGCCTTCGATCTCCACCTTGAAGGTGGCGTCACGAAGCACCTCTTTCACGGTCCCTCGCATACGGATGTAATCGTCTTCAGCCATTGCTCCCGAGGGTACTAGACGGAGATCGAATTCACCTAGGCCGTCCGCGCCGATGCCGGATCGACGGGCAACCGCTGGCGGAAGAGACCGTCCGGGACGGGTGAGCCGGTGCGGATCAGCGCCAAGTGCCACGACGGCGAGGACCCGAGTGCCCACCGCAGGGAAGCGATGAGCGACCGGGTCGCCTCCCGGGCCCCGGGGAACGACTCGACGTGGAGGACATCACGCAAGCGCTCAGGGATGGTCGCCACGGCTCCCGCCTGCAGGATGCGATATCCCAAGCGCACCCCTGGCCCGTCGAGGGGAGGATCCGTGAGAAACGCCACCGCTTCGGCCATTCCTGGCGAAGGCCCGACCGCCTCGTGTTCGGCGATCCACCGACGCAGTTCCGTCGCGGTCTGCGGCAATGGGTCGGCTCCGAGGAGACGGCCGATGCTTGCCTGCTCGGCGACGAACTCATCCGCTTCGCCGGCGCTCAGCGGCTCCCGCCCGAATCGGACGTACGCCTCGAGGAACGAATCGGTGAGCGCGTTGTGGACCCAGGCAGACAGTACCGAGGCATCCGCCGAATAGGGCCGGCCCCGGTGTGACATCCCGACCACCCTCCGATGGGCGCGCCTCACCCGTTCCACCGCCTGCTCGACTTCGGGCATGGCCCCGAACGTCGTGGCGGTGACATATGCCGAGGTGCGGGACAGCCGGCCCAGCGGATCTTCCCGGTAGCGGGAGTGATCCGCCACGCCGGCCACGACTTCCGGGTGGGCCGACTGGATGAGGAGCGCGCGGATCCCGCCAACCATCGTGCAGACGTCTCCGATGACTTTCCAGCTCACGGAGCCGGGACCGAACAGCCCCGGGTCACCCTCGTATCTCAGTGTCTCGGCGAGGGGATAGGGAGCGTGGGCGAAAGGAGACGTCGCCGAGACGATGATGCGGCGCCGGATGGCGTCTACTAGAGGCACCGCCTCAGTGTATGAGGGCGCCGGCATCACCAGTCCGGCGTAGGGTTCGCTCCGTGGGCATTGGGAAGGCCCCGCGACTAACTTTGAGTGAACAGTCAAAAGTCAGGAGCTCAATCATGCCGGCAACCGTGAACGGACGTCGGGTGGCGATCGTCGATGGTCTGCGCACTCCCTTCGCCAAGGCGGGAACCGACCTGGCGGATGCTTCGACTCTCGACCTGTCGACCGCGGTGGTGACCGAGCTCCTCGCCCGCTCCGGCCTCGACCCCGAGCTGGTCGACCGGGTGGTGTTCGGCGCCGTGGTCCAGGACGTCCATGCCCCCAACATCGCCCGTGAGATCGTGTTGGCGACCCCCCTTCCCGACACGGTCGACGCCTACAGCGTCACCCGGGCCTGCGCCACCAGCACCCAAGCCACGATCGACGCCGCCCAAGCGATCCTCCTCGGCGACATCGACGTCGCCATCGTCGGCGGAGCGGATTCGCTGTCCAATCCTCCGGTCACGTTCTCGCCCGGGTTCGTGGACGTGATGATGGCGGCCCAGGCGGCCCGGGATCTCCCGACACGTATGAAGATCTTCTCCCGTCTCCGCCCCCGTGACCTCGCCCCCAACCCGCCGGCGATCGCCGACCGCTCGACCGGCGAGACGATGGGCCAGGGTGCCGAGAAGATGGCGAGAGACTGGGGGATCACCCGGAAGGAGCAGGACCAGTTCGCCCTGGAGTCGCACCGTCGAGCGGTGGAGGCCTGGGAGAAGGGCATCTACGACACCGAGGTGATGCCCTTCCCGGTCCCGCCCCAGTACGAGAAGGTGGTGGAGCGGGACACCCTGCCCCGCCCCGATACGTCGCTCGAGCGGCTCGGCAAGCTGAAGCCCGCCTTCGACCGTCGCTACGGCACCATCACGGCCGGCAACGCGTCGCCGCTCACCGACGGCGCCGCTGCCCTGATCCTCATGGAGGAGGAGACAGCCCGCCGACTCGGCTACGAGCCCAAGGCGTTCATCCGCGCGTATGCGACCGCGGCGGTAGACCCCCGGTGGCAACTCTTGATCGGCCCGGCCCTGGCGACTCCGGTGGCTCTCGACCGAGCGAGGATGACTCTCGACGAGATCGACGTGATCGACATCCACGAGGCTTTCGCCGCCCAGGTCCTGGCTGTCCGCCGGGCATTCGCCTCGGCGGAGTTCGCCCGCGAGCACCTGGGCCGGGAGGAGCCCATCGGTGAGATTCCCGACGAGAAGCTGAACCTCTATGGCGGATCGATCAGCCTCGGCCATCCTTTCGGCGCCACCGGCGCCCGCCAGTTGCTGACGATGGCCAACGAACTGGTCCGTCGTGATGCAGGTACCGCCCTCGTCTCCCAGTGCGCCGCCGGCGGGCTGGGAGCCACAGTCATCCTGGAGCGCTGACATGTCCCAGACCGACACCTTCGAGCACTTCCGCCTCGAAGTCTCCGACGGAGTCGCCACGGTCGTGATCGACCGGGCCGACGACGAGCTCAACACGCTCGACCCGTCCCTCATGGAAGACTTCCTCACCGTCCTCGACCGCCTCGAGAACGACTCCGCCATCACCGCGGTCGTGATCACGTCGGCGAAGCCGGACTTCCTCGCCGGAGCAAACATCAAGTGGTTCGCCGAGCTGACGCCCGAGACCGGGACCGAGGCCATCCGGGCGGCCCACGCCGCTTTCGACGGCCTGGAGCGGCTGAACACCCACCGCGGAAAGCCGGTCGTGGCGGCGATCCACGGCGCATGCCTGGGAGGCGGCAACGAGCTGGCGCTCGCCTGCTCGTATCGGATCGCCACCGACCACTCGAAGACCCGCCTCGGCCAGCCCGAGGTGCAGCTCGGTGTGATCCCGGCCGGGGGCGGAACGCAGCGCCTCCCCCGCCTGATCGGCATCGCCCCGGCGCTCGATCTGGTCCTCACCGGCAAGACAGTCGACGCCCACCGTGCCCGCCGCCTCGGGCTCGTCGACGAGGTCGTGCCACCTGCACTGCTCGCCGACGTCGCCCGCCGCCGGGCCCTCGAGCTCGTCGGCACAGGCAGGCCCGAGAAGAAGCTGACGTTGAAGGAACGACTCGACCCCGGCGGCATCCAGCGGCTGGCACTCGAGACCAACCCGGTCGGCCAGCACCTCCTCTTCCAACAGGCCCGAAAGAAGCTCCTGGCGCAGACCAAGGGCAACTACCCGGCACCGGAGAAGGCGTTGGAGGCGATGCGGATCGGCTTCCACAAGGGTCGCCGCGCCGGATACGAAGCCGAGGCCCGCTTCTTCGGAGAGCTCGTCGCTTCGCCCGAGTCGAAGGCGCTGCGCTCGATCTTCTTCGCCACCCGTCACAAGCCCGACACCACCGGTGCCCGACCCGTGGAGAAGGTGGGTGTGCTGGGTGGCGGTCTGATGGGTGCCGGCATCGCCACCGTCTCGGCCCTCAGAGCCGGCAGCCTCGTCCGCATCAAGGAAGTCGATCCCGCCGCGGCGGCACGCGCCAAGAGCTACGTCGCCAAGGTGCTGTCCGAGAGAGTTCGTCGCAAGCGGATGCGGGGGTTCGACGCCGAGCAGGTGCAGCTCCGGATCACCACCACCACCGACTGGTCGGGCTTCGCGAACGCCGACCTCGTGATCGAGGCGGTGTTCGAAGATCTCGAGTTGAAGCGGCAGCTGCTCCGCGAAGTGGAAGGGATCGTCTCGCCCGAAACCGTCTTCGCCTCGAACACCTCTTCGATTCCGATCAGGGAGATCGCCGCGGCGTCTTCTCGTCCCGAGACGGTGGTCGGTATGCACTACTTCTCGCCGGTGGAGAAGATGCCGCTCTTGGAGGTGATCGTCACCGATCAGACCTCGAAGGAGGCTGAGGCCACGGCAGTGGCGTACGGTATGGCCCAGGGCAAGACCGTGATCGTGGTGAACGACAGCCCTGGGTTCTACACGACCCGCATCCTCGGGCCCTACTCGGCCGAGGCGTTCCACCTCCTCGCCGAGGGCGCCACGGTGGAAGGCATCGACCAGGCCATCGAAGCATGGGGGTTCCCGGTCGGGCCGCTGCGTCTGGCCGACGAGGTCGGGATCGATGTCGGAGCCAAGATCTCGGTCGTCCTCGTCGACGCCTTCGGCGACCGCGTCGCTCCTCCGAACATGATGGAGAACCTCGTCGCCGCCGACCGCAGAGGCCGCAAGAACCGAAAGGGGTTCTACTCGTACGACCAGTCCGGCAAGCGGGGAGGCGTGGACGACAGCGTCTACTCGGATCTCGGCGTCGAGCCGACCGGCAACGTCAGCCGGTCGGAGATCCAGGAGCGCATCACGCTCGCCATGGTCAACGAAGCGGCCCGTTGTCTCGAGGAGGGGATTCTCCGCTCCCCCGAAGACGGAGACATCGGGGCAGTCATGGGGCTGGGCTTCCCACCGTTCAGAGGAGGGCCGTTCTTCTGGATCGACCAAGAGGGTGTCGGTCGGGTCGTCGAGCGGCTGAAGGCGCTCGAGGAGCGGCACGGCCCCCGGTTCGCTCCAGCCGGGATCCTCGTCGAGGCGGCCGAGAGCGGCCGCCGGTTCAGATGAGGACTATGGGCTGTCTGAACTGACCCACAGGGGAGCCAAGTCGGCCGCCCGCTCGGCCAGGATCTGGGAAGCGTCGGTGGCGCGGGCGGTTGCCATGAGCCACGACAGGTCGGAGAGAAACGCCTCCACGGAGACGTCTCCGCCGATGCGGTACGGGCCCCCATCGGTCTCCGACCAGTAGAGGTACCAGGTCATGATGTCGGCGGCGTGCTCCGATGCCCGGTCCATCCACGGGTGCTCCCGGGACCGCCACGTCGGGGTGCCACGTCGCAGCGCGAACTGGTGACGGTCGATCGAGTCGAGGTTCACGTACGCCCAGGCGTGGGCTAGTTCGTGGACGATCACGTCTTCAGAGACGGTGCAGATCTTGGCTATCTTGATGGGCCACGAGTTGACGGCCTGTCCCCGCGGCTGGCAGCGATCCCCGAAAGAGACTCGGCGTACATGGGTGAGGGGGAGTTCGAGCCCCGCAGTTCGAAAACGGGCGACGGCGGATTCGACGAGCATCGCCCCCTCGCGGTCGAATCCCGAGTAGGTGACGGGGCCGGCGATCGCCTGCACCGACACGGCGCCCAACCCCAGCGTCAACACCGCGACCAGAATCCGTGCGAGGCGACGGAATCGGCGCATTGTGTTGGCCAAGGCTCGGACCTCCAGTCCCCGTAGACGGCGACGGTTCGAGCCGGAGCGAGTGCGGGCCCGACCGCCGTCGCAAGATACATCGGCACCTCAGGGCGCGACCCGAAGTCGGATAGGTCGCTCGGGCCTTTCTCATAGTGTCAACCTCCGCCGGAGGTGCCTCTCTTCCACGATTCGTACAAGCGCCCGTAGACGCCGCCCTCGGCGAGGAGCCGAGTGTGCGGTCCGTCTTGGACGATGCGGCCCTCGTCGAAGACGAGCACGCGGTCGGCCTGCTCCGCAGTTGACAGCCGGTGGGCGATCGTCACCGCCGTCCGCCCCGACGCCAGCCCTTCGAGTGCCCGGTTGATTCGCACCTCCGTCACCGGGTCGACCGCGGACGTGGCCTCGTCGAGGACCAGCAGGTCGGGGTCGGCGATGGCGGCCCGCACTAGCGTCACGAGTTGGCGCTCCCCCACCGAGAGGGCGCTCCCCCGTTCCCCGACCGGTGTGTCGAGACCTAGGGGGAGCTCTTCGAGCCACCCGTCGAGGCCCAGGTCGCGGAACGTCTGCTCGACTTCCTCGTCGGTCGCTTCCGGACGTCCCATGCGCACGTTGTCCGCCACGGATCCCGAAAACAGCATGCCTTCCTGGGGCACCATGACGACTCGCTCCCTCAGAGAGCGGAAGCGGACGGTCGAGACGTCGACGTCACCGATCCGCACGACCCCCTCAGTCGGGTCCATGAGGCGGGTGAGGAGCTTGGCGAAAGTGGTCTTCCCCGAGCCCGTCTCGCCGACCACGGCCACCTTCTGTTTCGGTTCGATCCGCACCGACACGTCCACGAGCGCCGCCGGGCCGGTCGCTTCCGCCGCCGACTCACCCGCCCGGGGATATCGGAACGTGACCGACTCGAACGTGGCTCCGAGCGGCCAGTTGGGGAGATCCACCCCCTCGGGCCCCGGGTCGGCGACATCGGGCTCCAGGTCCAGGACGTCGAGTACCCTCCTCCAGCCAGCCACAGCCGTCTGCGCCTCGTTCACCGCCTCGCCGAGGATCTGCACCGGCTGGATGAACAACTGGACGAGGAACATGAAGGCGACCACTTCGCCGACGGTGATCGAACCGCCTACCGCCACCACGGTGCCGACCACCACGACTGCCGCCAGGACGAGCGCCGACAGCACCTCGGCGGCCCCGGAGAACGACGATGACAAGACCCCGGTTCTCGTACCCGCCGTCCGATGCTCCTCGATGGCCACCGCCAGGCGCTGCCGGACCCGATTCTCGATGCCGTAGGCCCGTATGACGGGAGCCCCGACCACCACCTCGGCGAGCACCGCCAGGAGCTTGCCGACTTTCTCGCGCACGGTCAGGTAGGCGACGTCGAGACGGCGCTGGAACCAGCGCATCACCGCCACGATGAGCGGCAGGGATGCGGCCACCACCGCACCGAGCGGCAGCGAGTACACGAACATCACGACCAGGGCGAGCAAGGCCTGGCCGCCGTTGGTGATGAGCATGAGGCCGGCCCACTGCATGAATCGGCTGATCTCGTCGACGTCCGAGGTGACCCGCGAAACCAGGGCACCGCGCTGCTCGGCCGCCTGGTGCAGCATCGACAGGTCGTGGATGTGACGGAAGGCGCGAATTCGCAGCCCGGAGAGAGCGGTCTCCGACACCCTCGCGAGCCGCAGGTGCATCCATCCAGTGGCCCCGGCCGTGACCAGCACCGCGCCCAGGGCGAGCAGGCACATCCTCACCACGAATGCCATGTCGACGCCATCGGAAGTGATCCCCCGGTCGATCACCTGCTGGATCGCGACCGGGATGATCACCCTCCCTGCAGTGGCGATCAGGGCGAGGAGAAGTGTCCCCGGCAGTCCGCGACGGAGCTCCGGAGAAAGGCGCAACCCGCGGCGGATCGTCGTGAGCGCACCGACCCGGCCCGTCTGCGAAGGCAGCGTGGTCGCGGTCATGCCGTGCTCTCGATCTCGTAGGCGTCGATCAGCGCCGCGTACTCGGGAAGCGTGTCGTAGAGCTCCTCGTGGGTGCCCCGCCCGATGACGCGACCGTCGTCGATGAAGAACACCTCGTCGGCGAGGACGATCGAAGAGCGCCGGTAGGCGACCATCACCACCGTGGTCGACAGGGTGGCAAGTCCCTCGAGGATCGCCGCCTCGACTGCGGGGTCCACTGCCGAGGTGGCGTCGTCGAGCACCAGCAAACGGGGCTTGCGGATCAGCGCCCGGGCGAGCGCCACGCGCTGGCGTTGACCACCCGACAATGCCGCACCCCGCTCCCCGACGTGGGTGTCGTACCCGTCCGGGAGCGAGACGATGAAGTCGTGCGCCTGGGCGAGGCGAGCGGCCTCTTCTATCTCCTCTTGGCTGTAGTCGCCGCCCAGCGTGATGTTGGCGCGGACCGTGTCGTCGAAGAGGAACGGCTCCTGGAAGACCAGGGCGACGCTCTCGGATATCTCCTCCCTGTGCAAGTCGGTCAGGCCCCGCCCGTCGAGGCGGATGTCTCCCCGGTCGGGGTCGTAGAGGCGGACGAGCAGATGGGCGATCGTCGACTTGCCGGCTCCGGTCGGGCCGACCAAGGCCACCGTCTTTCCCGGCTCGACGTCGAGCGTCACCGACTCGATGCCCCGTCGCTCGGACTCCTCGCCGGGAGAGTGATCGAGGTCGGCTTCGGCCAGGTCGACGACCTTCGATTCGGGATAGAGGTATCCAACGTCGGAGGCTGCCGCCGACGCGGCGCCGTTGCCGTCCAGCCGCTCTCGCCCGTACGCCACATGCTCTCGGGTGCGCAGCACGGCCTCGACCCGCTCCCAGCCGACCACCGCCCGAGGGAGCTCTCCGAGCAGCCACCCGAACACACGCATCGGGAGGGCGACCAAACGGAAGAGATAGGCGAACGTAACGAGGTCGCCGGCCGACAGGACTCCGCTGTCCACCCGCCATGCTCCCACCGCCAGGATGGCCAGGATGGCGACGTTGGGCAGACCCTCGATGAACGGGTCGAAAGTCGCCCGGAGCCGGCCGACTTCGACCATCCGGTCCCGAAGGAGGTCGGACCTCTCCCCGAACCTGTCCACTTCCGCTTCTTCCCGTCCGAGCGTCTTGACGACCAAGGCGGCATCGAAGGACTCGTGCGCGATCTCGGCCACCTCGGCCCGCAGCCGCTGTGCCTCCGATGCGGCCGCCCGCATCCGCCGCTGATAGACGAGGTTGGCGAGGGCGATGGCGGGCACGGCCAAGAATCCGACCAGCGCCAAGAAGGGGTCGGTCATGACCATGACCACCGCTGTGATCACCAGCATCAGGGCGACCCCGAACGCCATCGGCAGGGGATTGGCGATGAAGGCGGCCGACTCGACGTCCGAGTTCACGTTGGAGAGGAGGTGGCCCGCCGGGTGACGCCGGTGCCATTCGATGGGCAACCCGAGGTAGCGGTCCGTCACCTCCGTGCGGTCCTTGGCCTGGAGGGCATAGAGAGCGGCGTAAGCGCCCAGTCGGCGAGTAGTGATGCCCATCGCCCTGACCACGGAGACCCCGAGCACCGCCAGAGCGGCCCCGGCCAACAGCGCCCCGTCGACATCGCCCGCTTCTACCGAGGGGATGAGAACAGAGTCCGTGACCCAGCCGAGAACGAAGGACGAGGCGACAGTCGCAGCCGCGAAGAAGGTGGTTCCTACGCCCCCGATCGCGAACTGGCGGGCGGCGCGTTTCAACTGGCGCCAGATGAGAGCCGCGCCCGGACCCAGGCGACTCGGGGCGGCCGTCGAGCCTCGATTCACGACATCCGAGGGTATCGTCGCGGGGCTTCCAACCTCGAAACCGCATCACCGACGTCCGGAGCATCGCCGTGATCTCTGCCGGCATCCTTCCCTACCGCCATCGCCCCACGCTCGAGGTGCTCATCGCCCACCCCGGAGGGCCCTTCTGGGCGAACAAGGACGAGGGCGCCTGGTCGGTCGTGAAGGGGCTGGTGGAACCCGGGGAGGATCCCCGGGACACGGCGGCACGCGAGTTCCGGGAAGAGACCGGATGGCCTCCTCCCCCAGAACCGTGGGTCGAATTGGGCGAAGCCAGGCTTCGCTCGGGGAAGAGGGTCCGCGTCTGGGCCGCGGCTGCCGATTACGACCCGGCAACGCTGGAACCCGGCACGTTCACGATGACGCTCCGCGGCAAGCCGGTCACCTTCCCCGAGGTCGACCGTGTGGAGTGGGTCGATCCCGAGACTGCCCGCCGCAAGCTCAACCCGGCGTACGGGCCGGTCATCGATTCCCTGGAACGACAAGTCCCTCACGGTGGTTGAATGGATCGAGGTGATAGATATGAGCGACCTGCCCAAGACCGACGCCGAATGGCGTGAGAAGCTCGATTTCGAGCAGTACCAGGTCCTCCGTCAGGGAGGCACCGAACGCGCCTTCACGGGCAAGTACTGGGACGAGCACCGGAAGGGCACCTACCGGTGTGCCGGTTGCGGCCAGCCTCTCTTCTCATCGGACACCAAGTTCGAGTCGGGCACGGGGTGGCCCAGCTTCTACGAGCCCATGGAGGACGCCGAGGTCGAGGAGCAGGAGGATCGCTCATACGGAATGGTGCGCACCGAGGTGAAGTGCGCCAATTGCGGAGGCCATCTCGGCCACGTGTTCCCCGACGGCCCCGCGCCGACCGGCTTGCGCTACTGCATCAATTCGGCGGCTCTCGACCTGGAGCCGGCCGAAGAGGAAGTCTCCCAGTAGGACCGGACGGGAGCGTCTTGGTCGACGTCGTCGAAGCGAGGGAGGTCACGCCGTCTCTGGTGGCGGCCTTCGAGCGGTTGATCCCCCAGCTGTCGAGTTCCAATCCACCGCCTTCCGAAGAGGCGCTCCGAGCGATCGTCGACTCGAGCACCTGCCACTTGCTCGTGGCAACCGCCGGAGAGGAGATCGTGGGATCCCTGACATTGGTCGTGTTCCCTATCCCCACCGGGACCCGCGCCTGGATCGAGGACGTGGTCGTCGACCGGTCCGCCAGGGGCCGTGGCATCGGCCGACGGCTCACCGAACACGCCCTCGACCTCGCCCGCCGTCTCGGCGCCAAGACAGTGGACCTGACCTCCCGCCCCTCACGGGAGGCCGCCAACCGCCTCTACCAGGACGTCGGCTTCCAGAGACGCGAGACGAACGTCTATCGGTACCAGCTCTGAGCGCCGCCAGCGTTTCCGGCCCCGGATCACTACCGACCTAGCCTGCGCGTCTCGACGTGTCGCGCCGTCCTCCTCTCGCGTTCATCTTCACCGTCACTCTGACGGGGATCCTCAACAACGCCCTCATCACCCCGGCTCTCCCCGACATCCTGGCCGACCTCGGAGTGGCGGACGAGAGGTCCGGGCTGCTCGTGGCGTCCGGCTCGGTGGCTGGGATCGTCGTCGCCCCGCTGGTCGGCTTCTTCGCCGACCGCTACGGCCGTCGGGTGGTGCTGACATCGTGTCTGACGGCCTTCGGTTCGTTCGGACTGATGGCGGCCTTGTCCCCGTCCTTCGAGGTGCTCGTGCTGTCCCGGCTCCTCCAGGGTGTCGGGTCCGCCGGGCTCATCAACCTGGCCGTCGTGCTCATCGGTGACCACTGGAGCGGTTCGGAACGGACGAAGATCGTCGGACGCAACGCCTCCATCCTCACCGTCGGCCTGGCGACGATTCCCCTCGTCTCCGGGACGGTCACACAGCTGGCGGGATGGCGGGTCACGCTCGGCATCTACACGGTCGCCCTGGCAACGGCCGTCGTGTCGTTCATCGTCCTCCGGGACGGGCGCCCGACCCGACGGATGTCGCCGCTGGACCAGATACGGGGAGCCGGGGAGGTGATCCGCCAACCGTCGGTCGCCGCCACCTTCGCGGTGGGGTTTCTGATCTTCGTGCTGATCTTCGGGCTGTTCCTGACGGTCCTGCCCTTGCATCTGGCCGACATGTTCGGCCTGGACGCCGGGGCACGGGGCGTGATGATCTCGCTCCCCGCCGTGACCTCCACGCTGGCGGCATTCAACCTCGGTCGCATCCGAGCGGTGCTGTCGGTCCGCACCATCGTGCTGATCGGCGGCGCCGGGTTGGCATGCGCCTTCTTCCTTCTCGGGTCGTCCCGGACACTCGTCCTGGTCGCGATCGGAGCTCTGTGCTACGGCGCCTGTGAGGGATCCCTCATCCCCACCCTGCAAGACCGAGCGGTGGACGCATCGCCCGACGACCACCGGGGAGCGGTGATGGCGGTTTGGGTCGGAGCCGCCCGGCTCGGCCAAACGACGGGCCCGCTCGTGGCGGGTGTCGCTCTCACTACGCGGACACCGGGGACGACGTTGATGGGGGGAGCAGCCATCGGCATTCTGATCCTCCTCTGCGGCGTGTTCGCCCCGCTTCCCCGTCACACCCAGAGGGAAGGATCCCGGACGCAATGAACCGAGAGGGGTAGGGTTGTCGGCTCATGGCCACCGTCCCTTCCACGGATCCACTGCGCCGCGCGACGACTACTCCGAGGCGCCGCCCCACGAGGACGCGTAGCTTCGGCTCCGGAAAGCGCGAGAGTCACGACGCCTCCGGTTTCTACCGACGTTTTCAGCCGCCGGCGCTGTCGGAAGACGCCGAGGTCCGACGACCCTCGGCGGTCGACGTGCTGTTCTGCGGGGACGCAGCGGCGATGACCGACACCCAGGTGGCGGATCGCTCCGTCGCCCTCGTCGTGACTTCACCTCCGTACTTCGCGGGGAAGGAGTACGAGGAGGACCTCGCCTCGGGAAGTGTGCCCCGAAGCTATGTCGAGTACCTGGACAAGCTGTACGAAGTGCTGGCCGCCTGTGTCGACAAACTGGAACCGGGCGGTCGAATGGCGATCAACGTGGCGAATCTGGGACGCAAACCGTATCGTTCGCTCTCGGCCGACGTCATCTCGATCCTCCAGGACGACCT
>Ga0079224_100002107_pt1 | contig 23851 bp, 15 predicted proteins | sample Stecom2015_FD_80414 | JGI IMG/M metagenome (GOLD analysis project Ga0079224, IMG submission 80414) | Agricultural soil microbial communities from Utah to study Nitrogen management - Steer compost 2015 | ecosystem: Environmental > Terrestrial > Soil > Agricultural land | place: USA: Utah... | reverse complement strand
GAGGCGCGGTTGGGCCCGCGGGTGTCGGACGCCGAGACGGTCGTGGCGACCCGCCCGTCGTCGTACCCGAAGATCGTGGCGATCGTCGCGTCGGCGCCGGTCTCCTTGAACGTCGCGTGCGACTGGATGCTCGTCGGCCTGCCGAACAGGTCCCACGCGAAGGAGACCGGGTAGATGCCGAGGTCGAGCAGCGACCCGCCGCCCAGCTCGAGCGCGTTGATGCGGTGGGCGGGGTCGTCCGGCAGGTCCTGGGTGTGGTCCACCATGAGCGTGCGGAGCTCGCCGAGCACGCCCGACGCGATGATCTCGCGCACGCGCGCCATGTGCGGGAGGAACCGGGTCCACATGGCCTCGAGCACCACGAGGCCCTTGGCCTCGGCCAGCTCGGTGACCTCGCGAGCCTCGGCGGCGTTGAGCGTGAACGGCTTCTCGACCAGCACGTGCTTGCCCGCCTCGAGCACGAGCTTCGCGGCCTGCGCGTGCATCGGGTGCGGCGTGGCGACGTAGACGATGTCGACCTCGGGGTCGTTCGCCAGGTCCTCGTACGAGCCGTGCGCGGTCGGGATGTCGAACCGGTCGGCGAAGGCCCGGGCCTTGTCCAGCGAGCGTGAGCCAACGGCCTGCACGGTGAAGCCGTTGTCGTTGAGGTCGGAGGTGAAGGCGCCGGCGATCCCGCCGGCCGCGAGGATGCCCCATCGCAGGTGTGTCATGCGTCGGAGCGTAGTCCGTCGTGCCCGCAGACGGCTGTGGCGCAGCCTCTCGCGAGACTGCGCCACAGCGTGCGTCCGGAGCGTGCGTCAGGACGGGATCAGTTGACCTGGATGGTCATGTGGCCCTTCTTGTCCTGCGTGAGCACCTTGATGGTGGTGCCGGTGCCGCCGACCTTGACCGAGTGGCCGGGGTTGGCCGGGTCGTAGTAGGCGTTCGGGTCGGTGTCGTCGAACGTCTTGACGGCCTTCTGCTTGCCCACCTGCAGCGTGGTGAGCGAGCCCGCGTCCACCTCACGGTGCAGCGAGATCGGGTCCGTCTTGTCGCCGCCGAAGGTCGCGTCGAACGACTGGATGCGGTTGCGGGCGATGGTGCCGTCCGACCAGGTCAGGGCCTTCGCCCGCGCGTCGACCGGCAGCGCCTGGCCGCCGCCCGGGTGCTGCGAGGTGTTGTTGTCGCCGAACCGGCTGTTCACGTACCAGACCAGCAGACCGTCCTGGTACGGGTAGTGCTCCACCTTGTCGCTGTTGGAGAAGGCCCAGCCGAAGTTGTACGGGCCGGTGCGCAGCGTCTGGTCGTAGCCGCCGTACACACGGTTCTCCGCGACGTAGTAGTGCTCGTACGTGACCTCGTAGGTGCCGTCGGCGCCCACGGTGACGAAGCCGTCGGCGGTCCAGTCGGTGTCCGTGAAGTCCTCGGTCAGCGCGTCGCCCACGGCGACGTCGTCGACCAGGATGCCGGTCTCGTTGGCACCGCCGTCGCTCGCGTAGCGGAAGCGCACCTGCGCGGTCTCGCCCGCGTAGGAGCCGAGGTCGGCGGTCAGGTCGATCCAGGCGCCGCCCGAGTCACCCGTGATACCGCCGCCCGGGTTGGTGCCGTTGGGGTCCTCGTCGGTCGAGAGGTTGTTCGGCAGCGCGGTCCAGGTGGAGCCGCCGTCCGTCGAGATCTCGGCGAACGCGTAGTCGAAGTCGTCCTCGATCTCGTACTGCACCTTCGCGGTGAGCGACGCGCCGTCGGGCACCGTGAACGACGGGGAGGTGATCGTGTTGTTCAGGTTGTTGCCCGTGCTCGAGTACACGAAGTCGCCGTCGTACGCCGCGATCCCCAGGTCCTCCGTCGCCACGCCGTCCGGCAGCGTCACGACGGCGGCCTGCGCGTTCGTCGTGGCGTGGAACGACGGGCCGAGCTTGACGCGTGCCCGCTCGCCGGGCTCCACCGTCTCGTAGTCGAGCCAGCCGAGGAACAGCTTCTCCGTGGCGCCCATGTGGTTCGGCGTGGTGCCGATGGTGCCGGTGCCGTGGCCCATCCACGAGCCGGAGCTCATGAGGTTCCAGAACCCGGTGCCGTTCTCGCCGCCCGCGGTGTCGTAGTAGTCGGGCAGGCCGAGGTCGTGGCCGAACTCGTGGGCGAACACGCCGAGGCCGCCGTTCTCCGGCTCGGTGGTGTAGTCGCGGATCCAGATGTCGGAGTCACCGATCTTGATGCCGCCGAGCTTCTCGTAGTCGGCCGGGCCGTCCGAGCCGAGACCGCCCTGGTTGACCGCCCAGCGGTGCGACCAGATGGCCTCCTCGGGCGCGCCGGCCTCCTCGCCCTCGCCGGCGTGGATCGCCTGGAAGTGGTCGATGTAGCCGTCCGGCTCCGCGGTGATGCCGTCACCGTCCACGTCGTAGCGGTCCCACACGTCGAACGACTGCAGGTACGCCTCGATCTCCTCGGGCGTCTTGCCCGCGGCGATCTGCTGGTCGTACCAGGCGTCCGCGGTGTCCTGGATGAACCGCGTCATGTCGGCGCCGGACTCGGTGGTGCCGTACGAGGCGGTGCTGTAGGGCACGGTCACCCAGTCGGACACGTCACCCTGCAGGTCGAACCGGCCCGACGACATCTCGTCGTAGACACCGGCGAACGACTCACCGCCCTGGTCCTCCAGGCCGGTGAAGAACATCTCCTGGAAGTGCTCGCGCGAGAAGTCCGGCTCCCAGTAGGTGGAGTTGTCGCTGCGGGGCGGCTCCGGGATCTGGTTGTGCACCGGGCCCGCGGGGGCGTCGGGGTAGCGCTCGTCGACCTCGTCACCGAAGTCCACGAGGATGCTGAAGAGCTGCGCCGTCTCCTCGACGCCGTACTCCACGTACTCGCGCGGGGAGATCTCGACGACCTTCGACTTGTGCTTGCCCTTGCCACGGGTCTCGACCTTGGCCTTGCCGGTGGCGACCATCTCCACCGCGCGCTGGCGCTTCTCGTTCCGCTTCTCGGCGAGCGGGTCGGGCCGGTTGTCCTCCTTGGCCGGCGCGGCCTGCTGCGGCACGTCCTCGACGGGCGGTGCTGCGGAAGCGGTGATCGGTACGACGGCAGCGGAGAGCAGCAGGGCTGCTCCCGCACCGACGGCACAGATACGTGGGTTCATTTCTTCCTCCGTGGAGAGAGCCGCGTCCGGGACGAGGAGGTGCTGCGTGTACGTGTCCCGAACCTGCTGGACACCTTTGTCCACCCAGGAGGAAACCAGGGAAATATTACGACAATGTTGCCCAGGACACAGATCCGGTCACCCGACGTGCACCGAAATCCGTGCCCCGAATCGGTTCGACCGAGCGTACCGTTACACGGCGTACGCCCGTCCTGACCACGGGTTTCACCCCGTCCCCAGCCCTGGAGAGCGCATGACACCGAACCGGCCTGCTGCCGCGGACTTCTCCGCCGCCCCGGTGGACCCCCGGCGCGCCGTCGTCGCGCTGATCGCGCTCTCGGTGAGCACCTTCACCTTCGTCACCGCGGAGAACCTGCCGGGCGGCCTGCTCACGCTCATCGCCCCGGACCTCGGCCGGACCACGTCGGAGGTCGGGCTGCTCGTCACCGCGTACGCCCTCGTCGTGGTGGTGGCGTCCCTGCCGCTCACGCGGCTCACGCGGCGCTTTCCCCGGCGGTGGGTGCTCGCGGCCACGACGGCGGTGTGCGCCGCCGGCTCGCTGTGGTCCGCGCTGGCCGTCGGGTACGCCGACCTCCTGGCCGCCCGCATGCTCACGGCGCTCGGCCAGGCGCTGTTCTGGTCCATCGTCACACCCGCCACCGCGAGCCTGTTCGCGCCCGCCGTGCGCGGCCGGATGATCGCCCGGCTCGCCGTCGGCACGTCGCTCGCGCCGCTGCTCGGCGTGCCGCTCGGCACCTGGGTGGGCCAGCAGGCCGGCTGGCGCACGGCGTTCGCCCTGTTCTCCGCGGTCAGCCTGCTGGCCTGCGTCACGATGGTCGTCGCGATGCCCCACGTCGACGCCGAGCAGAGCGGCACGGCACGCGGCACCCACCCGAGCCTGCGCCGGTTCGTCATGCTCCTGCTCGTCACCGTGCTGCTCGTGACCGGCGGGTTCACCATGATCACGTTCGTCACGCAGTTCCTGCTCGAGACGGCGGGCTTCCCCGACCGCTGGCTCAGCGCGCTGCTGCTCGTCCAGGGCGCGGCGGGCCTCGTCGGCACCCTGCTCATCGGCCAGGTGCTGGACAGGCGGCCCTGGCACACCGTCGTCGTCGCGCTCGCCGCGCTGACCGGCGCGCTCACGCTGCTGGGCACGCTGGGGCACGTGCCCGCCGTCGCCCTGGTCGGCCTCGCCCTCTTCGGCCTCGCGTTCAGCGCCGTGCCGCCCGCGCTGTCGTTCCTGTCGCTGCGGGTCGCGCCCGGCGCCACCGAGTCGGCGACGGCGATCTCCAGCTCGGTGTTCAACATCGGGATCGGCGGCGGTGCCGCCCTGGGCGCGCTGGTCGTCGCCACGACCGGCATCGGCACCGTTCCCCTCGTCGGGGCGGCGTTCGTGCTGGCCGCGCTCGCCGTCCTCGGCCTCGACCTGTGGACGACGAGGCGCGCCCGCACGACGACGGCTACTTCGCGGCGCCCTTGAGGGTGCCCGTCACGGGCTCCTGTGCGCTGACGATGCACTGGAGCGTGCGGTCGTCGAGCACGTCCCACGTCTGCTGCGTCGGGTAGAAGCCGGTGTAGCCGTACTCCGACTCGTCGTAGGAGACGCCGACGAACTTCTCGAACTCGGCGTAGCACCACTCGTCGAAGGTCTTCGCGATGTCCTCGTCGCCCGGGTACTCGTCGGTGTCCATGACGAGCTCGGCGAACACCTCGCCCGTGTGCGGCTCGTCGCACGGCACCACCGGCACCTTCTCGACCTCGTACTCCTCGCCCGCTGCGGACTCGCCGTAGCCGTCGATCGCCTCGAGGTCGATGCAGTCGCCCTTGAGGATCTCGAACGCGTCCGCCTCGGCGGCCGCGGTGATCTCACCGCCGGGCTCGTCGCGCGGGGCCTCGCCGCTCGACGTCAGCTCCTCGAGCAGACCGCAGCCGGACAGCAGGGTCAGCGAGACGGCGGCGGCGGACACGGCCGCGAGCAGGCGGGCGGGACGGGCAGTACGGTTCATCGGCTCTTCCTCGACGGGGACCCGGCGGCGGACGACGCGGGGCGGCGCGGGGCCGCCCCGGAAACCTACCGTCGGTCGGGACCCCGGACGGGCCGTTCGTCCCGAATTCACCCCGGAGACGGCGGCAGGGCCTACGCTCGCACACGCGCGCACACCAGCGCGAGGCACGACACCCCGACGAAGGAGCAGTCATGCGATCCAGCACCCCCTGGCGCCTGACGAGCGCCGCCGCGACAGCGGCCCTGCTCGCGGGCACCGTGGTCGCGGCGGGAGCGGTCCCGGCCGGCGCGAGCACGCACCCCGGGCGCCCCGGGCACCACGACGTGCGCGTCGCCACGTACAACCTGTCCCTCAATCGCGCGGCCGAGGGCGAGCTGCTCGCCGACCTGGCCACGGGCGACGACGCCCAGGCCGCGACGGTCGCCGAGGTGATCCAGCACGCCGACCCCGACGTCGTGCTCCTCAACGAGTTCGACTACTCCGGTGACGCCGACCCGTACGCCGCGGCCGACCTGTTCCGCGAGAACTACCTCGAGGTGCCCCAGGGCACCGGCAGGCCCGTCGAGTACCCGTACGCGTTCGTCGCCCCCGTCAACACGGGGGTCCCCAGCGGGTTCGACCTGAACAACGACGGGACGGTCGGCGGGGGCGACGACGCGCTCGGCTTCGGCGAGTTCCCCGGCCAGTACGGCATGCTCGTGCTGTCGAGGTACCCGATCGAGCACCACCAGGTGCGCACGTTCCAGCACTTCCGCTGGCAGGACATGCCGGGGGCCCTGCTGCCGGACGACCCGGCCACCCCGGAGCCCGCCGACTGGTACTCCGCCGAGGAGCTCGCCGTGCTGCCGCTGTCCAGCAAGTCCCACTGGGACGTGCCGGTGCGCGTGGGCCGCGAGACGGTGCACGTGCTGGCCGCGCACCCGACCCCGCCGTCGTTCGACGGGCCGGAGGACCGCAACGGCCTGCGCAACCACGACGAGATCCGGTTCTGGGCCGACTACGTGCGCGGCGGACGCCACGCGAGCTACCTGTACGACGACGAGGGCCGCCGCGGCGGGCTGCGCCCCGGCTCGTCGTTCGTGATCGTCGGTGACTACAACGCCGACCCGCTCGACGGCGACTCCGTGGACGCCGCGATCGACCAGCTCCTGCACCACCCCCGGATCACCGACCCGCGGGCGGCCTCGGCCGGTGCGGCGGAGGCCGCAGCGCTGCAGGGCGGGGCGAACACCGATCACCGGGGCGACCCGGCGCTCGACACGGCCGACTTCGCGGACACGACGCCCGGCAACCTGCGCGTCGACTACGTGCTGCCCTCGCGCGACCTGCGGGTGCACGGCGCCGGCGTGTTCTGGCCCGCGGCCGCCGACCCGCTGTCCCGCCTCACCGGCGTCCACCCGTTCCCGAGCAGCGACCACCGGCTCACCTGGACCGACCTCCGCCTCTGAGCGAGCACCCGCAGGGTGCGATCTTCGCCCTCCGCGCACCGCGAAAAGGGCGAGGAACCGGCACCCGGCGACAGCCGCGCCGGTAGGCTGACGCGGTGTCCGATGCACTGATCTCGTCCGGGGCCGACGCGCCGCCCGTCACGCCCCGCCGCCCGACCGAACGCACCTTCCACGGCGACACGTTCGTCGACGACTACGAGTGGCTCCGCGCCAAGGACGACCCCGAGGTCGTCGCCCACCTCGAGGCGCAGAACGCCTGGACGCTCCGCCGGCAGGAGCACCTGGCGCCGCTGCGCCAGACGCTCTTCGACGAGATCAAGGGCCGCACGCAGGAGACCGACCTGTCCGTCCCGTCGCGCGACGGCGACTGGTGGTACTACGCGCGCACCGTCGAGGGGAAGCAGTACCCGATCCACGCGCGCTACCCTGCCGCGGGGCCGGACGACTGGACGCCGCGCGTGCTCGAGCCCGGCGAGCCGGTGCCGGGCGAGCAGGTGCTGCTCGACCAGAACGTCGAGGCCGACGGGCACGACTTCTTCGCCCTGGGCTCGCTCGACGTGTCCGAGGACGGCGCGCTCCTGCTGTACGCGACCGACACGGCGGGCGACGAGCGCTACACGCTGCGCGTGCGCGACCTCGCCACGGGCGAGGACCTGCCCGACGTGGTGGAGCAGACCGCGCCCGGCGCCCTGTTCGCGCCCGACGGCGAGCACGTCTTCTACCTGACCGTGGACGAGGCCTGGCGCCCGTGGCGCGTCTGGCGGCACCGGCTCGGCACCCCGGGGTCGGACGACGTCGTGGTGTTCGAGGAGCCGGACGAGCGCTACTGGGTGGGCGTCGGCCTGTCCCGGTCGAAGAAGTACCTGCAGATCGAGCTCGGCTCGAAGGTGACCAGCGAGTCCTGGCTGCTCGAGGCGGACGACCCGACCGGCGAGTTCCGCGTCGTGTGGCCCCGCCGCGAGGGCGTCGAGTACTCGGTCGAGCACGCCGTGCTGCCCGGGGCGGACGGCCCCGAGGACCGGCTGCTCGTCCTGCACAACCACGAGGCGCTCGACTTCGAGCTCGTCAGCTCACCGGTCCCCGCGCCGGGCGAGACCGTCGACCCGGCCGCGGCCGAGGTCGTCGTGCCGCACGACCCGGCCGTGCGCCTGGAGGGCGTGGCCGCGAGCGCGCGCTACGTCGTGCTCCACTACCGGCGCGCGGCGATCTCGCGCTCCGCCGTGCTCCAGCTCCCCGCGAGCGGCCCGGTCACCTGGGACTTCGAGGAGCTCTCGTTCGGCCAGCCGCTCGAGTCGGTCGGCGCGGGCGTGGGCACGTGGGAGCAGCCCAACCTCAAGGTCGGGTACACGTCGTTCGTCACACCGCAGTCGCTCTACCTGCACGACGTCGCGTCCGGCGAGCGCACCCTGCTCAAGCAGCAGCCGGTGCTCGGCGGCTACGACGCCGGCGACTACGACCAGCGCAGGGAGTGGGCGACGGCGGAGGACGGCACGCGCGTGCCGATCTCGCTGGTGTGGCGCAAGGACAAGGTCACCCTCGCCGACGGCGCTCCCACCGCGCCCGCGCCGCTCCTGCTGTACGGGTACGGCGCCTACGAGCACTCGATCGACCCGTACTTCTCGATCGGCCGCCTGAGCCTGCTGGACCGGGGCGTCGTCTTCGCGATCGCCCACGTGCGCGGCGGCGGCGAGATGGGCCGCGCGTGGTACGACGACGGCAAGCTCGCCGCCAAGCGGAACACGTTCACCGACTTCGTGGCGTGCGGAAGGCACCTGGTCGACTCCGGCTGGACCGCGTCCGACCGTCTCGTGGCCGACGGAGGCAGCGCGGGCGGCCTGCTCGTCGGCGCGGCCGTCAACCTGGCGCCCGAGCTGTTCGCCGGGGTGCTGGCGGGCGTGCCCTTCGTCGACGCGCTGACGTCGATGCTCGACCCGTCGCTGCCGCTCACGGTGACCGAGTGGGACGAGTGGGGCGACCCGCTGCACGACCCGGACGTCTACGCCACCATGCGCTCGTACACGCCGTACGAGAACGTGCCGGACGACGCGTCGCACTACCCGCGCATCCTCGCGACCACGAGCTTCAACGACACCCGCGTGCTGTACGTCGAGCCCGCCAAGTGGGTCGCGCGCCTGCAGGCCGCCGGCGCGCCCGCGATGCTCAAGATCGAGATGTCGGCCGGGCACGGCGGCGTGTCGGGGCGGTACGCCGCGTGGGAGCAGATCGCGTTCGAGCACGCCTGGGTGCTGGACGTGCTGGGCCTCGCCGACCGCTGACCGGCGGGTCCGTGCGCGGGGTGACCCGCGCGCGGACCGGTGTCAGAGCCCGGCCTTCGCGGCGACGACCCGGGCCGCCGCGGCGTCCACCTTCGCCGCGAACGCGCTGTCGTCGCGGGCGGCCGCGACGAGCGCCGCCACCATGTCGCGCGCGACGGCGGGCTTCGCCGACGCGAGCACGAGGTCGACGCCCGCGTCGACCGCACGGACCGCGCGCTGCCCCGCGGGGACCCCGGTCACCTGCTTGGCGGCGGACAGGTCGTCGGTGATGATCACGCCGTCGAACCCGAGCTCGCGCACGAGCCCGACCGCGGTCGGGCTGAACACCGCCGGCGCGTCCGGGTCGATGCGGGTGTAGACGGCCGACGACATCATGACGAGCCCCGTGCCCGCCTCGATGCCGGACCGGAACACGCCGACCGACGCCGCGTCGGCCCCCGTCACCGTGTCGGTGACGCCCGCGGTCGTGTCCGTGTTGGCGGTGACGCGGCCCAGCCCCGGGAAGTGCTTGATCGACGTCTGCACACCCGCGGCCCGCTGTCCCTCGGCGAACGCGTTCGCGTGCGCCGTGACCGAGTCGGCCGTGAACCCGTAGCCGCGGCCGAAGGCGCCGATCGGCGCGTTGGCCGCCGCGGACTCGGCGGGGACGAGGTCCATGACCGGTGCCAGGTTGAGGTTCACGCCCGCCGCCGCGAGCTCCTGGCCCCAGGTCGTCGCCCGTGCGCGCAGGTCCGCGGGGGCGAGCCGCGCCTGGTCGACGGCGCTCGGGATGTCGCTGAACCCCTGGCCGCGCAGGACCTGTACCTGCCCGCCCTCCTGGTCCGTCGCGACGAACAGCGGCTCGTGCTGCTGCGCCGCCGCGGCCACGGCGGCGTCGACCAGGTTCTTCACCGGCTGTCGCCCGGCCTGGGTGCGGCCGTGCAGGAAGACACCGCCGATGTGGTCGTCCCGGACCATGTCGAACGTCGGCTGGAACGGGCCCTTCACCGGGAGGCCGACCATGACGAGCTGGCCGACCTTCTCCTCGAGGCTCCAGCCGGCGACGAGGGAGAGGTCGGGCTCCCCGGGTGCGGGTGCCCCGGCCGGCGGGCTGGCCGGTTCCGTCGGGGTCGCGGACGGACGGCCGGGTGCCGTCGGCGACGGGTCGGCGGACGCCGTCGGCGAGGCGGAGGGCGACGGGGACCCGCTCGGTCTGCCGGTGGACTGCGCGCTCGACTGCGCGGGCCCCGGCGCTGCCGTCGGGTCGGGCTCGGCGGGCTGACCGGCACAGCCTGCGACCAGCGCCGTCGCGAGAACCGCTGCGGCCACGAGACCGAGCGGGTGATTTCGTGTCATGGCTCTTAGTCTCATCCCGCCGCGGTCAGAGCGACGACACCAGCGCCGCGACGAACGCGTCGACATCGGCCTCGGCCGTGTCCCACGCGCACATCCAGCGGACCTCGACCCGGTCGGCGGACTCCCCCGGGGCCCAGTCGTAGAACCGCACGTGCGTCCGCAGGCGCTCGGCGGCGGCGCGCGGCAGTGTGGCGAACACCACGTTCGCCTCGGTCGGCCGGGTGAGCCGGACCGCACCGTCGCCCGTCGCCCCCGCCGCCTCGATCGCCGCGCGCAGGCGCGCCGCCGACGCGTTGGAGCGCCCGGCGTTGCGCAGCCACAGGGGTGCGTGCTCGCCCGCGCCCGCCGTGGGCGTCCGCGGCTCGCCGAGCAGCGCGAGGAGCTGCGCCGAGACGTACCGCGTCTTCGAGGCGAGCTGCATCGTCGCCTTGCGCAGGTACGGGACGGCGGCCGCGGGTCCGGCGGGGTCGCCGTCGTCGCCCAGGACGACCACCGCCTCCCCCAGCATGCCGCCGTTCTTCGCGGCCCCGAGGGAGAGGATGTCCACGCCGACGTCGGCGGTGAGCTCGCGCAGCCCGACACCGAGCGCGGCCGCCGCGTTGGCGAGCCGCGAGCCGTCGACGTGCACGCGCAGGCCCGCGGCGTGCGCGGCGTCGGCGAGGAGCTTGAGGTCGGCCGGCGAGTAGACGGTGCCGAGCTCGGTGGACTGCGTGAGGCTGAGCACGGCCGGCTGGGCGCGGTGCACGTCGCCGAGGTCGGCGGCGTACCGGTCCACGGCGTCGGGCCCGATGCGGCCGTGCGTGCTCGGCACGGCGAGGATCTTCAGGCCGCCGACCCGCTCGGGTGCCCCGTTCTCGTCGGTGTGCGCGTGCGCGACGTCGCTCGCCACGACCCCGCCCCACCGCGGCGTGACCGCCATGAGACTGACGACGTTCGCGCCCGTTCCGGTGAGCACGGGGAAGATGCGGGCGCGCTCGCCGAACACCTCGGCGGCGCGCTCCTGGAGCCGGGCGGAGACGGGGTCGGCGCCGTAGGAGACGGCCGGACCGTCGTTCGCCGCCGCGACGGCGGCGAGAACCTCGGGGTGGACAGGGGCGTAGTTGTCGGAGGCGAGCTGCAGCACGCCTCGATTCTCCTCCTCGCGCGGACGACGCAGCGCCCGCCCGCACGACGGCGGACGGGCGCTGCACGGACCCGGTCAGGACGCCTTGTCGACGTCCTCCGCCAGGGTGCCCAGGTACAGCGAGATCACCTTCGGGTCGGCCTGGAGCTCGCGGCCGGTGCCGGTGTACGCGTCCTTGCCCTGGTCGAGCACGTAGCCCCGGTCGCAGATCTGCAGGCAGCGCCGCGCGTTCTGCTCGACCATGACCACGGACACGCCCGCCTTGTTGATCATGCGGGTGCGCAGGAACGTCTCGTCCTGGCGCACCGGCGAGAGGCCGGCCGACGGTTCGTCGAGCAGCAGCACCGACGGGTTCATCATGAGCGCGCGGGCCATCGCGACCATCTGGCGCTCGCCGCCGGACATGGCGCCCGCGCGCTGCGAGCGCCGCTCGCCCAGCGTGGGGAACAGGTCGGTGATGAACTCGAACCGCTCGGCGAACGCCTTGGGCCGGAGGAACACGCCCATGCGCATGTTCTCCTCGACGGTGAGCGAGGGGAACACGTTGTTGTTCTGCGGCACGAACCCGACGCCCTGGGACACGAGCGTGTTCGCCTTCTGGTTGGTGATGTCGACGCCGTCGAGCGTCACGCTGCCGGAGCGGACGTTGACGAGACCGAACAGCGCCTTGAGGAGGGTCGACTTCCCGGCGCCGTTCGGGCCGATGATGCCGACGAGCTCACCCTTGGCGACCTCGAGATTGCACCCGTTGAGGATGTTGACCCCTGGCAGGTACCCGGCGACGAGGTCCGTCGCCTTGAGCAGGGGCGTGCGCCCCTTCGTGGGGGCGTCCGGCGTCGTGCCGGCGTCCGGTGCGGCGGTGTCGCTCATCGCTTCTCCTCCTCGGCCTCGAGCCGGGCGAGCACGGCGGGGTCGAGCAGCGAGTCGTCCCCGAGGTCGGTGTCGTGGTGCGCGCCGAGGTAGGCGTCGACCACGGCCTGGTCCTGCATGACGGACGTCGGCGGGCCCTCCGCGACGATCCGGCCCTCCGCCATCACGACCACCCAGTCCGAGATGTGCCGCACGGCGTGCATGTCGTGCTCGACGAACAGCACGGTCATGCCGTCGTCGCGCAGCGCCTGGATGTGCCCGAGCAGCGACTGGACCAGGGCAGGGTTCACACCGGCCATGGGCTCGTCGAGCATGATCATGGCCGGGTCGGTCATGAGGGCGCGGGCCATCTCGAGGAGCTTGCGCTGGCCGCCCGAGAGCGATCCGGCGAAGTCGTCCTTCTTCTGCGCGAGGTTGAACCGCTCGAGGATCTCGAGCGCCTTCTCGGTGTTGCGCTTCTCCACCCCGGACCAGAGGGGCCGGAACAGCGCGCCGAACAGGTTCTCGCCCGGGTTGTCCGGCGCGGCGAGAAGCATGTTCTGCAGCACGGTGAGGCGCGAGAGCGCCTTGGTGAGCTGGAACGTGCGCACCATGCCGCTGCGCGCGAGCTTCGCGGCGCTGGTGCGGGCGATCTGCTTGCCCTCGAACTCCCACGTGCCCTGGTTCGGCCTGTCGAACCCGGTCAGCAGGTTGAAGAAGGTCGTCTTGCCCGCGCCGTTGGGGCCGATGAGCGCGGTGATGGCGCCGCGCTGGACCTCGAGGTGGTCCACGTCGACGGCGGTCATGCCGCCGAACCGGCGCTGCACGCCGGTCGCCCGGAGGATGGGGTCGGGCTTGGCGACGCCGACCTTCGGCTCGACGCCTGCCAGGGTCTCGGTGACCTGCCGCGCCGACTCGCTGTCGACGACGGTGGCCGCGAGGGTCTCGTCGTCGAGCTCGACGGGCTCGGCCGGCTCGACGGGCTCGGCGGGGTTCTCGGTCGTGTTCTCAGCGGACATCGAAGGCGAGCTCCTTCTTGTTGCCCAGGATGCCCTGGGGGCGGAAGATCACGATGCACATGAGCGCGACACCGACCATGAGACCCGCGAGGTGCTCGACGTTCTGGGCGGGCATGACGTCCGCCAGCCCCGCCCGCATGCCCGTGCGCAGCAGCATGTAGACGAAGAAGAAGAGCATCGACCCGAGGACCGGCCCGAACAGGGTGGCCGCGCCGCCGAGCAGCATGACCGTCCAGACGAAGAAGGTCAGGGTGCGGCCCATGTTGTCCGGTGCCACAGAGATCGGGAGCACGAACAGCAACCCGGCGAGCGAGCCGGCCACGCCACCCAGCACGAGCGCCTGCATCTTGTAGGCGAAGACGTTCTTGCCGAGCGCGCGCACGGCGTCCTCGTCCTCGCGGATGCCCTTGAGGACGCGACCCCAGGGGCTGCGCGTGATGAGCCAGACGACGAGCACGGCGACGAGCACGACCGACCACGCGAAGATGCGGGTCCACCACGAGTCCGACCCGTTGTTGAGGTACTCGAGCGGGCCGATGGTGGTGCGCCCGTCGGGCAGGGGCGACAGCTCCTGGAACGGGCCCTTGTACGCGGATCCCGCGAGGCCGGAGGCGCCGCCGGTGTAGTCGGCCCAGAGCGTCGAGCGTCCCGCGAACCGGATGATCTCCGCCGCGGAGATGGTCACGATGGCGAGGTAGTCACCGCGCAGCTTCAGCGTCGGGATGCCGAGCAGCAGCGCGAGCAGCGCGCCCGCCCCCGCCGCGACGAGGAACGCCAGCCAGAACGGCGCGCCCTCGACGGTCGCGATGGCGAACCCGTAGGCGCCCATGAGCATGAAGCCTGCCTGCCCGATGTTGAGCAGGCCCGTGTACCCGAAGTGCAGGTTCAGGCCGATGGCCGCCAGGGCGTACGCCGCCGTCGCCGGTGCGACCAGCTGCCCGAGGGCCTGGATGAGGATGCGACTCAGTTCGTCCATGACGATTCTCCTTTCAGCCGACCCGCACGGCGCGACCGAGCAGGCCCTGCGGCCTGATCAGGAGCACGAGGATGAGGATCAAGAGGCCCGAGGCGTACCGGAGGCTGCTCGGCATGCCGGGGATGAGGGTGGACATCTCGACGACGATGCCGATCACGATGGAGCCGGCCAGCGCGCCGAACGCCGTACCCATGCCGCCGAGGGTCACGGAGGCGAACATGAGGAGCAGCAGGATCATGCCGAGGGTCCACGTGAAGGACCCGAACGAGATGGCGAGCAGCATGCCGGACAGGCCCGCGAGGCCGGTCGACATGATCCACACGATGCGGACGATGCGGTCGGGGTTGATGCCCGTGGCAGCGGCGAGCGCCGCGTTGTCGGACACGGCGCGCGTGGCCTGGCCGATGCGCGTCTGCGTGAGGAACCACGCCATGGCGAGGATGACGACGACGGCGACGGCCATCGAGATCCAGGACGCGGTGCTCAGCGTGATGCCGGCGATCTCGAGCGGCCGGGCGTTGTTCGGCAGCACGCGCTGCGACCGGCCGCCGATGAACATCTGGATGACGTACTGCAGCGCCATCGAGAGACCGATCGTGACGATCATGAGCTGCATGACGGGCGTGCCGCGCTTGCGCAAGGGCCCCCAGAGCACCATGTCCTGCACCCACCCGGTGGCGGCGCAGATGACGATCGTGACGACGACCGCGAGCGGCACGGGCAGGCCCCACCAGTTGACGGAGATGAACCCGAGCAGCGCGCCGAGGGTCACCTGCTCGCCGTGGGAGAAGGCGGAGATGCCGGTGGTGCCGTAGATGAGGCTGAGGCCGACGGACGCCAGCGCCAGCAGGAGGCCGAACCGGATGCCGGAGCCGAACTGCTGCCAGACCTGGCTGAAGGCCGGCCAGCCGGAGGCGTTCTGGGTGGAGCCCTCGGCGCCGATGCCTGGGTCCTCCCCCGCGCCGCCCGCGTCGGCGCCACCGGTGGCGCCGTCGTCCGCGGGCTCGGTCGGCTCGTCGGTGGCCCCGCCGCCGTCCTCCGGCGCCACGCCCTCGCCGATCCGGAACGCGCCGCGGGCCGTCGAGCCGAGCTGCGCGGTCACCTGGCGCTCGGTGGCGTTCGCCGTCGTGCCCTCCGGCAGGGTGTCCTGGTCGATGGTGAGCGTGTAGGTGCCCACCTCGGGCACGGCGACGGACACCGGTCCGTCGGTGGACGTGACGACCTCCTCGAAGCCCTGCCCCGCGATGGTCACGTCGATGCCGGGCAGCGGGTCGTTGTCGCTGTCGAGCACGACGGGGGAGACGCAGGCGGTGCTTCCGTCGGGGGTGCAGTTCGTGGCGACGTCCGTGGTGGATGCCGCGGCGGGTGCGGCGAGCATCGCCGCGCTCGCGGTCGCGGCCGCGAGCGCCGCCACGCCGACGGCGAGGATTCGCCGCGCCGCGGACGCGATGGGTCGGTCGGCTGTCATGTGCCGGGTCCTCCGTGGTGTCAGGGGCTGGCCCAGAGGTTCGCTCTCGGGACCACCGTTCTCCCCGTGGTGTAGCAGCCCTGAACAGGCCGTGAATCGCAAAGGTTTCGCGAGCGAGCCGAAGTGTAGCCGTGGTTTGTGTCACATCTGGCAACGCGCATGTCACACAAAGGGGTCGTGGTTGATGGTGGTTGATCGGGGCACGTATCACGGCCGCCCCCGGACCAGGGACGACGGCGGCCCGACCACCCTCCGCGCGGAAGGCGATCGGGCCGGTGTCGTCAGGGGGTGCGTGGCGGGCGGAGCTCGCCCGCCGCGCACCCGAGGTGGCGCACTACGACGCGACCTCGCCCTCGATCGAACGCTCGAAGACGTTCACGTTGTCCTCGCCGTACTTGTAGACGCCGATGAACGCGGACGTCGGGTCGTTCTGGTCGTTGAGCGGGCCCACGCCCGACTGACCCACGTAGTGGATCTCGTCGCCGTTCTCGAGCGCCTCCACACCCTCCTCGAACGAGGTGACCTCGGTGCCGCCCTCGGCACCGGAGACCGCCTTGATGTTCTCCGAGATGGTCGCGCCGTCCGTGCCGCCGCCGCGGACCGCGGCGAGCGCAGCGAGGATCACGGCGTCGTACGACTCGGGGGCGTAGGAGAAGTCGTCGAGCGCCTCACCCTCGTTCTCCTCGTACCAGCCGCTCACGCGGTCCCGGAACTCGTCCGGGGCCTGGGCACCCGGGATGGTGCCGACGACGCCCTCGAGCGTGCCCGGGTCGAAGTCCTCCTCGTACGACGCGGTGTTGCCGTCGCAGAAGTAGGTGGTCCCGTCGAAGTCCCAGCCCTGCGAGGTCAGCTCGGTGACGATCGCCTTCGTCTCCTCGAACGCGATGATCGCGATCGCGTCCGGCTCGGCGGCCAGCGCGCTGGTCACCGGGCCGGAGAAGTTGCTCTCACCCGGGGGGAACTCGTCGCCGTCGCCCTTGGCGCCGTAGACGACCTCACCGCCACCGGCCTCGACGGCCTCCTGGATGTTGTCGCGCAGGCCGTTGCCGTAGGCCTCGTCCTGGACGATCATCGCGACCTTCTGGTGGCCGCCGTCGAGGATCAGCGAGCCGAGCGCGGCGCCCTGGACGGTGTCCGGCGGCGCGGTGCGCGTGAAGAAGTCGCTGATCCCGGACAGGTCGGTGGCCGTGTTCGCCGGCGAGATCTGCATGACGCCGGCCTCGGTGAACTGGTCGACCACGTTCAGGCTGACGCCGGACGACGCCGCGCCGATGACCACCTGGACGCCCTTGCTGATGAGGTCGGTCGCCGTCTGCTGGGCGACGCTCGTGTCGGTCGTGTCACCCGAGTCGCCCTGCTCCAGGGAGACGTCGTTGCCGAGCACGCCACCGGCCGCGTTGATGTCGTCGACCGCCAGCCCGACGCCCGCGACCTCGGGCGGGCCGAGGAAGGCGAGGGTGCCGGTCAGGGGAAGGATGGTGCCGACGACGAGCGGGTCCTGCGAGCCGCCGCCGTCGCCGCCTCCGGACTCCGTCGTGGTGGAGCAGGCCGCGAGGCCCACGCTGAGGACAGCCGCGAGCGCGAGACCGCGAGCCGCCGTGGTACGTCGAATCATTTCTGCTGGTCCCCTTCGAGCAAGAGTGAACCTGACGTGGCGACTTGCCTCGTCGTGGCGATGAACGTAGCCACCTTGTGTGACGGTGATGTGTCTAGTCCGTCACACTCGCGCGATCGTTACGATGATGTTACCCACCCATGCAGCGCCGATGAATCTGGGTGAAACCGGGCGTGGATAATGCCGGAAAGCACGAAAAGGCGCTCCTGGATTGCGTACAGAGCACACTGTGACGGGAGTCGCGGGCGATCTGGCGGCGGGGCGGGTAGGCTTGTCGCGTTGCAGTGCCTCGATCGTTCTTCCTCGAGATGACGACGACACCGTGATACAGCGATCCCGACGGTCGGGGTCGTCGCATCTTGCAAGGAGCAGTACATGGCATTCGGAACCGTCAAGTGGTTCAACGCCGAGAAGGGCTTCGGGTTCATCGCGCCCGAGGACGGTGGGCAGGACGTCTTCGCTCACTTCAGCGCCATCCAGTCGAGCGGCTACCGCTCGCTCGAGGAGAACCAGCGCGTCGAGTTCGACGTGAAGCAGGGCCCCAAGGGCCTGCAGGCGGAGAACATCCGCCCGCTCTGATCTTCTGATCGTCACGGCATGCGCGCCGGCCTCTGAGCCGGTACCGGCCGTACGACGTGGGCCCGGTCGCCTCTCGAGGCGGCCGGGCCTTCGTGCGTCCCGGGCCGGTTCGCCCGGAACCGTGGAGCGCCGCCGGGCGTTCCCCTGACGGACCGTCACCCCGCGCCATCCACGAAGGGCGAGACCATGGGCTTCCTCGACCGACTGCTCGGCCGCGAGCCGCGCGACCAGATTCCCGGCATGTACTCCGGCGGCTCGGCGCCGCGGCAGCAGTACAGCCCCACCCCGGCCCCCGCCTACGGGACGCCGCCGGCGTCCGGCTCTGCGGGCAGCACGGGGCGCAGCGAGGACGAGGTCGCGATCGAGCGCTACCGCTACCTGCTGCGCACCGCTCCCCCGGACCGCGTCGAGGAGGCGCACGCCGAGGCGTTCGCGCAGCTCACACCCGAGCAGCGCAGCCAGGTCCTGGCCCAGCTCAGCGACACGGTGCCCCCGGCAGAGCGTGCGGCGTCGGACGACCCGCGTGACCTGGCCCGCATGGCGACGCGCGCGGAGATGCGCAACCCCGGCACCCTCGAGCGCAGCCTCGGACGCGGGCCCGGGTCCGGCCCCGGCTTCGGTTCGATGATCGGTGCCAGCATGCTCGGCACGATCGGCGGCATGGTCATCGGCTCGGCCGTCGCCAACATGATGTTCGGCAGCGCGTTCGGCGACCCCGGGCAGGACTTCGCCGGAGGCGAGGGCGCTGCGGGCGCCGAGGAGGCCGGTGCCGAGGCCGGCGACCCCGGCGCCGAGGCCGGCGGCGAGCCGGTCGAGGCGGCGGGCGCCGACGCCGGGGCGGACGCGGGCGGTGACGCCGGCGGCGGGTTCTTCGGGGACTTCTTCGGTGGAGGCGACGGCGGCGACTTCGGCGGCGGGGACTTCGGCGGCGACTTCGGCGGCTTCTGAGCCGGTGCGGTGCCTCAGCCGCCGATCAGACGGAGGAACGCGCCCAGTTCCAGGAGTCGCGTGACGCCGTTCGCGTCGAGGTCACCGGGCAGGTAGTCGGTGAGCCGTGGTGAGGAGATCACCACGGCTCGCCACTGCGCCCGTGACACCGCGACGTTGACGCGGTTGCGGGACAGCAGGAACCCCATCCCCCGCGAGACGTTCTCGGGAGCGGAGGCAGCCAGCGTCAGGATCGCCACGGGCGCCTCGCGGCCCTGGAACATGTCGACCGTGCCGACGGGCACGTCGGCGAGCCCCGCGGAACGCAGGGCCTGGCGCACGAGGTGCACCTGGGCGTTGTACGCCGCGACCACGAGCACGTCATGGGGGCCGACCGGCCGTGCGGCGCGCCCCTCGCCCGCGACCCAGGACCGGCCGAGGACCGCCTGCACCTGCCGCACCACCTCGTCGGCCTCCTCCGGGGACGCGGTGGAGCGGCCCTCGTGCGGGACAGGCACGTGCACGACGCCGGGCGTGACACCCTCGAGCGAGCGCGTCGTCGTCACCGGATGGGCTGCCAGTCGGCCGGCGTACGCGAGCTCGGACACCGCCGCGCAGACCTCCGGGTGCATGCGCCACGACTCGGGCAGCAGGTAGCCGAGCCCGTCGGGCAGCACGGCACGTCCGGCGGCGAGCCACGCGAGCGCTGACGCGTCGACCGGCTCGGGATGCCGGCCCTGGCTGACCTGCGGGAGCTGCTGCGGGGCGCCGAGCAGCAGCAGCCGTTTCGCCGACCGGGCCACGGCGACCGTGTCGGCCAGCGAGAACTGCCCCGCCTCGTCCACGACCAGCAGGTCGAGCCCCTCGGCGGGCCACCGCGGGTGCGCGAAGTCCCACGCGGTCCCGCCCAGCACGCGGCCCCCGTCGTCCGAGGCGGCGAGCTCCGCCAGCTTCTCGCCGCTCACCTCCTGCCACACCCGCCGGGCCTCGTCGCCCGTCGCGGTGGACCGGCCCTTCTTCGCGACCCGGTCGGCCGCCACCCCGGCCTTGTGGACGACGGCGGCCAGCATGTTCTCGATGGCGGCGTGCGACTGCGCGACGACTCCCACGCGCCAGCCCGCCGCCACGAGCCGGGCGACGACCTGCGAGCCGACGTGCGTCTTGCCGGTCCCTGGCGGTCCCTGGACGGCGAGGTAGGAGCGGTCGAGTCGCTCGACGGCGCGGTGCACCGCGTCCTCGACGGTGGAACCGCCCGCCCCTTCTCCGAGCTCGGGCAGAGAGCCCCCGCCCACCAGCCGGGGCGGCCGCCGGCGCAGCAGGTCGAGCGCGGCGCCGTCGGGCAGCGCACGCCGGGCGTCCCACGCGTCGAGGGCGGCGCGCGCCGCACCCTCCACGGCCTGCTCCTGCGCCTCGTGTCCCGGCCCTGCCTGCGGCGCGAGCGCCACGGGCAGCTGGTCGTGCGGCGCGGCCGCACCGGTCAGCCGCTCGCGCAGCACGACGACGTCACGGGAGCCGGACGCGCCGTCCGGCCGGTCGGCCTCGCGCAGCTCCAGCACGACGCCGCCGGGGTGCACCCCGCGGATCGCGCGGCCCGCCGCGTCGTCGCGGGGCTCGGCCACCGGCGGTACGGGCGGGTCGTAGAGGACGTGGACGCCGTCACCGGACGCGAGGTCGGACCCGTCGACGCGGGACCCGTCGAGCATGCGGCCCACGAGCTCGAGGTCGCGCGACGCACGCCGGTCACGCCCCACGACCGCCCAGTCCCGCACCACGCGCGAGTGTTCCACGTGGAACGTCGACCGCCGGCCGGGCCACTCGTCCAGCGGGAGCTCGAGCCGCGCGTAGTGCTCCTGCCAGAACGGCTTCGTCTCGCGCCGGTAGTAGCCGACGGCGGCGCCCAGCAGCGCCAGCGCCTGAGCCTCCGGCGACCGGGTCCCGCGGTTCTCCCCCACCCGCTCGGCGATCTCGGTACCGAGCGCGAGCCGCCGCTGCCGCGCCGCGCGGCGGGCGGCGGATCGTGCGGCCGCGGCGTCGGCCCGCGGGTCGGGCTCCCCGGCAGGTACCGTCGGCCCGCCCGGTGCGCCGCCCGCACCGGCCGCAGGTCCCGATGCACCGGGCTCGACCATGTCGCGCGCACCCGGGCCCGCGTCCGCCACCGCACGCCCCACGTCCGCGGCTGCGTGCGGCCGCGCGTCCGGCACCGGTCCCACCTGGGCGCGTGCTGCGCGCAACCAGTCCAGCAGCCGCAGCGTCGAGCGGCAGTCGTACTCGTTGTAGTCCAGGATGCGCTGCCGGAGCGCACCCGCCCGCTCGTCGCCCTCGGCGGCGAGCTTCGCGTACTCGGCGTACTCCGTGACCGACGCCGCCGCGCTCGTGACGCCCGCGCGGGCGGGGTCGTCCTGCATGTAGAGGGGTTCGAGCTTCTTGATGGACTTCGACCGGTCGGAGATGCGCAGGCACGCGCGCACCACGGTGTAGAGGTCGACGAGCACGCCGTCGCGCAGGAGCTGGTCCACCTCGTCCTCGTAGACCCCGTGCCGTGCCGCGATGGACAGCAGATGGGTCTTCTCGTAGGCGGCGTAGTGGTAGACGTGCAGGTCGGGGTAGACCTCCCGGCGCCGGGTGACGTGGTCGACGAAGCGGACCAGGGCGTCGCGCTCACCGGCCAGGTCGTCCGCCCACAGGCCCTGGAACGGGGGCGTCCGGTCCTGCGTGCCGGGCCGCTCGACCCAGCCGAACAGGTAGTCGAGACCCACCGCGGGCGCCCGCTCGTCGCCGGGCAGCCGGGGAGCCTCCCACAGGGGGTCGCCCTCGAAGTCGAAGAAGATGTCCCCGGGGCTCGGCGGCGGCAGGTGGTCGATCGCCTCGGTCGCGACGAGCTGCCAGCGCAGGCGCGCGTCCGGGCCTTCCGGGTCCACGCCCTCAGGCAGGTGGTCGAGGGGCACCGACCCGTCGCCGTCGTCCAGGCCGAGCTGGAGACGCGCCTGGGCACGCAGACCCTCGAACCGGCCCGCCGCCATGCCGTCCGGCGGCTCCTGCGCGACCGCCAGCGCGTCGATGGTCGTCAGTCCTACGGCCGCCAGCCGCACCCGCTGCGGCTCGTACACCCCGCCGACGAGCAGCACGTCACGGCTCGCGGCGGCGGCCTCGGCGCAGTCCGGGCAGTCGCGCAGCCTGCCGCACGCCTGGTACCGGTCGTCGCCCCAGCGCACCGGCCCGTCGTCGGCCACGTGGGCGTCGAGCAGATCGAGCAGGCGGGCGCGCCGACGGTGGAGCACCGGCAGCAGGTCGACCAGGCGGTGGGACGTGCTCTCCCCCGTGCCGAGCACGAGGTGGACCTGGTCGGTCGGGTCGACACGGGCCGCCACGAGCTGGTCGGCGTAGGCGGCGAGCTGCAGCAGGGCGCGCACCTTGGTACGCCGCGCGAGCTTGGCGTCGTGCACCGCGTAGCGGAGCCCTCCCCTCGTCGTGTCCCGCACGAGGAAGTCGGCCCTGCCGTGGAACCGGCCGTCGAAGAACGAGGCCTGGTACACGACGTCGGCCCCCTGCTCCAGGGCGGCGAGCGTGCGGGCGTGCGCGTCGGTGAGATCGGTGGCGGACATGCGCCGGGCGGGCGCCACCTCGGCCACGCCGCCGCCCCGACCCGGCGAGGCGTGCCCGTGCGCACGCAGGTACCCGTCGAGCACGCGCAGCTCGTGCGCCTCGCCCAGGGCCGCGGTGCGGGCCGCCATCGCATCCTCCTCGTGCGGCCGACGCGGGCTGCGGCCCAGCAGCTCGTCGAGGCGCCGGAGCAGGCGGAACTCGCACTCGCCCGCCATGACGAGGTCGCTCGCCGAGTGGACGAGGGTGCCCGGGTCGTCGCGCTCCAGGAGGAACATGACCCAGGTCTACCAGCGACCTCTGACACGGGCACGCTACTGTCGGTCGGTCAACCGGCCGATATGCCCGATTCGCCCTCTCGTTCTAGCGCCGACCCGGCCGGATGGCCGATAGTGGGGCCGACCGTACCGAAGGAGCAACCATGCCCGTGCGCTTCAACCCGCCTCCGGGTTGGCAGGTGCCCCCGGGATTCCGACCCGACTCCGCGTGGGTCCCCGACCCCTCGTGGCCCCCGGCCCCGCCGGGGTGGGAGTACTGGGTCGACACCCCCCAGCCGGGCGGCGCCGACCGCACCGCCCCTCCTCCCGCACCACCGGCCCCCGACTCCGCTCCCCCCGCGGCCGGTGCCGACGCGGACACGCGCACCGTCGCGATCCAGGTGGTCGACGCGCCACCCGCCCGACCCGCCTCCCTGGCGCCCGCAGGGCTCGCCGGCCCGCCCGGCGCGCCGTCCGAGCCGCCCGCCGGTCCGTCGTCGGGGCCGACCGCCGTCCCGGTCGCCGGGCCCGCCTCCGGCCCCACCGCCGTCCCGCCGGGCGCCCCCGCAGCGGGCTCCGCCGACGCGCTGGGCACCACCATGACGCTGGCGCCGATCAGCGCGCCGCCGGTCCGGCCGGGCTCGGGCCCGCAGCCGGCGTACCCGCCGCAGCACGGCGGACCGGGCACCCCGCCGCCTCCGCCCGCACCGGCCGAGACGTCCCGCAAGCCCGCCTCCGGCGTGCTCGCCGCGCTGAAGAACCTCGGCAGCAAGGCCACGGCGACGGCACCGGCGCAGCAGGGGCCCGGCCCGCTGAGCATCGACGACGCCAACCACCACGCCGACCGGCCGGCCGGGAGGCAGGGGCCCCGCGGCCCGGTGCCCGCCGTCGCACCGCCGTCGGGACGGCGCCCGGACGGCAAGGCCGGCTCGCGCGGTCCCGGGACCGGGCTCATGATCGCCGTCGGCGTCGCCGCGCTCGCGCTCGGCGTCATCATCGGTGTCGTCGTGACCGCAGGCCAGCAGGCCGACGCCAACCAGGCGATCGCGGACGCCCGCACCGCCCAGGCAGGCATCGACGAGCAGCTCGCGGACATCGAGGCCGAGCAGGCTCGCCTCAAGACGCAGCGGGACGAGGTGGCCGCCCGCGAGCAGGCGCTCGGCGAGCGCGAGGCCAAGCTCGAGGAGCGCGAGAAGGCCCTGGAGCAGCAGGAGGACCAGCTCGCGCAGCAGCAGCAGGAACAGGAGCAGCGCGACCGCGACCG
>Ga0079224_100002106_pt1 | contig 23853 bp, 19 predicted proteins | sample Stecom2015_FD_80414 | JGI IMG/M metagenome (GOLD analysis project Ga0079224, IMG submission 80414) | Agricultural soil microbial communities from Utah to study Nitrogen management - Steer compost 2015 | ecosystem: Environmental > Terrestrial > Soil > Agricultural land | place: USA: Utah... | reverse complement strand
TGTCGACTGAAATAGTGTACTCTGACCGGTTTGATCAGACAGTTTCTTCAAACACAGGTAATTCTGGCGCCCTTTCAAATAGGTCGCTTTCAAGGCTGGGAAGAGGGTTTTCTGAATTAAGGGAAGATCTTTGAAAAAAAGCTGATCCTGAAGATTCTTGGTCGCCGTCGAGATAACGACGCGGCGTCTGCTCATCAGCGATGGGACCAGATAAGCCAGCGTCTTCCCGGTGCCGGTGCCTGCTTCAATACAGGCGTGCTTCCTTCTGGAAATGGCACTCAGTACAGCACGCGCCATCTCGAGCTGAGAGGGACGAAATTCGTAACGGGGATGCCCCCTTTCCAGAACCCCTCCCGGTCCGAAGATCTCTTCGAGCGCCTGTTCCTGCCGATCCACTTCCACGGGATTCATTCTTGATCAGTATCCTGAGCACGGTTTGGCTCAGGTCCTTCATTCTTTTCCCTGCAGCCGACACGATCAAATCGACGCCGAAGTACGTGGAGTCAACCGCTCAGGATACAGTGGGAAGGACGATCCGAGTTCGACCACTTTCCGCCTGACTGAGACCTGTACCGGTTCGCTGTCGATATCGTCCAAGACATCGGCAATGAGTTGTCCGATCTCTACCATTTCGGCTTCTTTCATTCCTCTGGTAGTGACAGCAGGAGTACCGATTCGGATGCCACTGGTCACAAGCGGCGGGTGCTGGTCGAATGGAATCGTGTTCTTGTTGACGGTAATCAGAGCGTTTTCCAGCGCATGCTCCGCCTGCTTACCGGTAATTCCCTTGGAAAAGACGTCCACTAAAAACAGGTGTGTGTCGGTTCCCCCGGAAACGATGCGAAAACCTCGATCTTGAATGACCGACGCCAGCTTGGCCGCATTCGCGATAATCTGTCGCTGATAAGTGGCGAAACTCTCCTGCAGCGCTTCCTGGAAACAGACTGCCTTGGCGGCAATGATGTGGACCAGGGGCCCACCCTGATTGCCGGGAAAGACTGTCTTGTCAATCGCTTTCTGGTGCTCCGCCTTGCACAGGATCAAACCCCCACGCGGACCACGCAATGTCTTGTGCGTGGTGCTGGTCACAATATCTGCGTAGGGTACCGGACTCGGGTGAAGTCCAGCGGCGATTAAACCAGCTATATGAGCGATATCGACCATCAGATAGGCGCCGACGCTGCGTGCAATTTGGCCCAACCGTTCGAAGTCGAGGATACGGCTGTAGGCACTGGCCCCCGCCACGATCATACGGGGCTTCTCTTTCTCCGCCAGAGCGTGTAAGGCATCATAGTCGAGCAATTCTGTTTCTCGGTCGACTCCGTAAGGGATTACCTCGAAAAAGCGGCCGGAAAAGTTGAGAGGGTGGCCATGCGTCAGGTGGCCGCCGTGGGACAGATTCATTCCCAGGATCTTATCGCCCGGTTCCAGCAGTGCCAGGTAGGACGCCACATTCGCCTGCGTCCCCGAGTGAGGCTGCACATTCGCGTGCTCGGCACCGAAGATCTTCTTGGCTCGCTCGATAGCCAGACTTTCGACGACGTCGGCAAATTCACATCCGCCGTAATAGCGCCGTCCGGGATAACCTTCTGCATACTTGTTAGTAAATACAGAGCCCATGGCCTCGAGCACAGCTTCGCTGACGAAATTTTCTGAGGCAATCAGCTCCAGAGTTTCCGCCTGCCGACGCGTCTCATTCTCTATCGCTTCCGCTATCTCGGGGTCTACATCATGAAGGGATTTTGACATCCGTTTGTCCTTCCCATGGAGAATCTACTCGTGATTGCAGGGCTGCCAGACCCGATGGTAGCTTACTTGACTTAGACTGGTCAAACGGATACAAGAGGCGTTTTTATGCGTTGGTCGAAGCTATTCATTCCTACCTTGCGAGAAGTCCCGGCAGATGCCGAAGTCCCCTCACATCGCCTGCTTCTTCGAGCCGGATTTATCCGCCAGCTGGGGGCAGGGATCTACTCCTACCTTCCGCTAGCCAGACGAACTCTTCTCAAGATTGAGCAGATAATCCGTGAAGAAATGGACCGAATGGGTGCCCAGGAATTCTACCTGCCGGCTCTCCACCCGGCGGAGATATGGAAGGAGTCGGGACGCTGGGAAGTCATGGGAGATAATATGTTTCGCCTCAAAGATCGGGGAGGACGTGATCTTTGCCTGGGAATGACACACGAAGAAGTCTTCACCGACATCGCCCGCTCTGAGATTCGGTCCTACAGGGACCTGCCCCAGATCTGGTATCAAATTCAGACAAAATTTCGGGATGAGCCGCGTCCTCGATTCGGACTGCTCCGGGTACGCCAGTTCACCATGAAAGACTCTTACAGTTTCGACCTTGATGCCGATGGACTGGACCACAGCTACAGCTTGCACCGGAAGGCCTATTGCGCGATTTTCGACCGCTGCGGCCTCCAGTATCTCGTAGTGGAAGCGGAATCGGGAGCCATGGGGGGAAGTGACTCGGAGGAATTCATGGTTCTAAGCGACGCCGGAGAAGACTGGGTTGTCACCTGCACGCAGTGTGATTATGCAGCCAATCTGGAACGGGCTCAGTCGGCCCTAGAGCCGATTCAAGACCCGTCTGACGACCTCCCGATCGAAAAAGTCCATACTCCCGGGCAGAAGACAATCCAGGAGGTGAGCGACTTTCTGAAGGTGGAGAAGAGCCGTCAAATCAAGTCCCTGGTTTACATTGTGGAAGACCAACCCTTTTTGATCCTGCTTCGAGGCGATCACCAGCTTAACGAATCCAAACTAGGTCGGGCGCTCGGAACTGATACCTTCAGAGCAGCCACGGCGGAAGAAATTCGTTCCGTCTTCGGAGCCGATCCCGGTACTCTCGGACCCGTAGCTGTCAAAGATATCCCTATCCTGGCAGACCTCTCGTTAAAAGGCAGGCGTCTTATGATATGTGGGGCCAACCAGGACGACTACCACCTTAAGAATGTCACTCCCGATCAGGATTTCAATGCCCGATATGTTGACTTGCGGTCAGTCGAAGCGGGCCAAGCCTGTATTAACTGCGCACGTCCCCTGAAAGTCTCAAAAGCAATCGAAGTCGGTCACATCTTCAAACTCGGATACAAGTACAGCAAGTCAATGAATGCTACCGTTCTGGGAAAAGACGGCGAGCCTGTTCCGGTGATCATGGGAAGCTATGGAATCGGAGTGGAACGGATTATGACTTCCGCCGTCGAACTCTACCACGACGAGCAGGGCATTGTGTGGCCGCGCAGCATCGCTCCATTCGAAGTCGTGATTTCGCTTTTGCGCCCGGACGACCCGGATCAAAAAGCCGCAGCGGGACAGTTGTATGCGAAACTCAGTCAACTCGGAATCGAATGCATCCTAGATGATCGCGATGAGCGACCCGGCGTTAAATTCAAGGATGCTGAGCTGGTCGGAATCCCGATTCGCGTAACCGTCGGAAAGAAGCTCAGCCAGGGAGAGGTCGAGCTTTTCTCTCGAAAAGACAAGGAGCATCGTGTGGTTCCGTTAGAGTCGGCTGTTGCAGAAATCCAGAAATCCCTTGACACTTACCCGCTTTAGAGGTCGAGGCATCAAACCAAGAATTCGCCGCCGCTTTCCCAGCGGTGGGCAGGCACCTTCTGGATTGTACTCTCTGGGGCTTTAGTGACTATGCATCCGCTGGTTAGGGCAACTCGACGAAGCTGGCATCTCTGGTCTCTGTGTCGAAGAGGGCGAAAGTTGCCTGCCCTTTCATTCCCATTAACTCCCCCGGGTTGAGAAGAAGGCAGTCACCCACTTTTTGCTTGCGGGCTTGGTGGTCATGTCCATAACAGACGAGATCGTAGCGCCCGCTGGCGGCCAATGAGAGGGCAATCTCCGGATAGTGATTGACAGCGACGCGCAGTCCCTCGATCTCCAGTTCTGCGAAATCTCCTTGCAAGTGAACGTTCTGATATCGCGAAGCGACCTCGCATATCAGGCGGATATCCCCTTCATTATTCCCCCAGACCACATGAATCGGCCGGCCTCGTGCGGCCTTTCCAATGTGGTGGATCACGAAAGGAGAACACAGATCGCCGCAATGGATAAGGAGCTCTGCTTCATTCATTTGATCCATTGCTGCGTCCAATCGCCAAATATTGTCGTGGCTGTCGGACATTACGGCGATAATCATTCTTCCATAAACGTCAGATAATCGTTGATGAGACGTTCCTGGTCCACCTTTCCGTCATAAACGACGATCCGATACCGGAAGTGGAAACTTTCGTAAGGAGCCAGCCGGTATCCCAGTTCAGGATAGCCCTCCATATAGTCCTTCCGACCGAACGGATTGACGGCAAACAGGCCGTAGCCTCGGGCGTGCCAGTAGGATGGATAATGGACAGTGGTAGGATGGTCGAAAATGGCCACCGTCACCGGCTGCCCGTCCACCTCCCCTCGGATTGCTACCCACGGTGAGCGTTTGCCCCAGATGGCCTGGCTGGTCTCAACCCCGTAGGCATTGACATAGCGCCCTGTTCCCTTATCTTCCCTGAGCTGATCACTCAAGCGAATGGCAAAAATGCCCTCTTTCGTATCTTCGAAGGTGACAGGATTGTCGAGTGCCGTCACTTCGATATCATGGTCCATCCAGAAAGCCCCTTCCGCTGCACCAAAGCGCACCCTCCTCTGTTCCTGAGCCACAAGCTCATCCTGGGCTGTTACCCAGTCGGCCAAAAACTGTAAAGTTCCAACTTCTCCACTCGAGTGGCTGAGAATCGCGCGATGAACGATCTTTTCATCGTTCATGTTGCTCCAGAAGTCAGCACCATTGGTGGCCCCGTAGCCGAAAAAGACGGATTGGTGATGAGGGTGGTCGTCGCTTTCACCGGCGACACCTTCTTTCATGGGGTAGTCTCTGTTCACCTTCACTCCGGCCGGAGAAAACACAGGATAGAAGAAAGGCTTTTGACGACGAAGCTGCGTGTTGTAGTGATAGCTGGTGAAATGTTTTCCATTGATCAGGATCTCGACGCGGTTCTCCCCAGCAACCGGTCGCACTTCTACTCCGTCGCCCGCCAACAGGGTGATGGAAACCAGCCATCCAGACAGAACTAAAACAAGGCTCTTCTTAAATTTCATCATCTCGGTCCTTTCCGCTGATCTCGGAAGCGAGCCCGGCAAGAACGGCCTCGGGAAGCTGTCCCGGCATCCTCCCAGACGCCCATTAAACCGCTTCCTTCACCTTTCTCATTTACCGCCGTGCGACCACAGACCACCGGGTCGGTCGTCCTGGTTCGCTTGTTTCCCTCCAAACTTCTAGGCAGCATTATGGAGATCCTGTCGGATAATCTCCACTGAAATTTCGGATTCCACCCGCTTGGTAAGGTACAGACGAAGCGGAAAGCCCGATTCCTTTCTCTAAAGCCAGGAATTCTTTCACTTTTCACTTGACACTCATGCTCGAAAGTTGGACTATTCTGGACTAGATCGGACTAAATAGGTCCAGAGTGGACAGACATGTCGGGATGATGAGGTGACTGAGTCGTGGTTTTCAGGGGCAACTTTCCCGCAAAAGTTGATGCACAGGGGCGGCTTAAGATTCCCACGGCTCACCGAAAAATTCTCGAAGACGCCTACGGTAGTGACCTCTTTGTGACCAGCGTGACCGGTCAGAATGCTTTGATCTACCCCCTCTCCGAGTGGGAGCAGATTGAAGCCAAGCTATTGGAGCCGCCGAAGATGCGGCCGGCCAAAGTAAAGTTCCTGAGAAATACGGCTTACTTTGGACAGGTGTCGTCAATCGATAAGCAGGGACGGGTCCTGATCCAGCCCCATTTACGCGAGGCCGCTTCGATCGATGGCGACGTCGCTGTAATTGGGTACCTCAACTATCTCGAAGTCTGGAATCAGACACGCTTCCTGGAGCTACTGGAAAGCGACCCATATACAGACGAAGACGCCAGCGCCCTGGCAGACCTGGGAATCTGAAGAAGAGAAAATGCAAGTGGCTGTCGAACACATACCGGTTCTTCTGGACGAAGCAGTCGAATTGCTCAATGTGCGTCCCGGGAAAATTTATGTCGACGCTACCGTAGGCCTGGGAGGCCACGCGAAAAGAATCCTCGCCCAGTTACAGGGACACGGGCAGCTAATCGCCCTCGATCGCGACGAGGAAGCACTGGAAATCGCTCGAGCGGAACTGGGAGGGAGCCCCCTGGTTTCATTCTACCGGGAGAACTTCAAGAATCTTCCTTTGATTCTGCGCAACATAGGCATCGACAAAATTGACGGATGTCTGCTCGATCTGGGCGTCTCGACTTTGCAGCTTTTGACTCCGGAACGTGGCTTCAGCTTCCAGGAAGAAGGTCCCCTTGATATGCGCATGGACCGTGAGCAGAGGACGACTGCGGCCCACCTGGTGAACCAGTTGCCAGAACCTGAGCTGGTGCGCATCTTCAAGGAATTTGGGGAAGAGCCGCAGGCGCGCAAGATTGCGGCCGCCATCGTAGCCAGACGTCGGCAGGCTGCCTTTCAAACGACAGGTGACCTGGCACGTCTGATTGAAAAGGTGAAAGGAAGAAGACACGGCCGTATCCATCCCGCCACCCGTGTCTTCCAGGCTCTGCGAATCGAAGTCAACCAGGAACTGGTTGGATTGGAAGAGTTTCTCGAGCACACAATTGATTTGCTGAATCCTCAAGGGCGACTGGTCATCATCGCTTTTCACTCGCTCGAAGATCGCATCGTCAAACGGACCTTCCAAAAACAGGCGGGAAAGTGTATTTGCTTCAAACCGCGCGACCTTTGTACCTGTCCTCGTCGGGCCAAAATTTCAATTCTAACTCGCAAGCCCCTGTATCCCTCGGAAGCAGAGATCTCCCGCAATCCGAGGGCTCGAAGTGCCAGATTAAGAGCAGCGGAGCGCACAGCGGAGGAATGACGTTATGGTGGACCTAAATTACCAGCAGATTAGCAACCGAGCAATCCGAACCAGTGATCAGGGAACCATTTCTACGATGGCACGCTGGATTAGCGTGGGCGGCCTCTTCGTTGCCTTAATCTTGTCCTATGCCTGGATTAACAATGAGATTCTATCGATCCAGTACGAGATGGAACAGTTGAAGCGGGAAAACACCCAATTGATCGAGGGCAACAACGCCATGCGGGCCGAACTGAACGCTTTAACCAATCCCGACAAGATAGAAAGAGTTGCCCGCGGTATGGGGTTGATCAGTTCCAATCATGCAGAGGTCATGATCCTGGACGTCGATCAAATCAAGGCTGCGCCCTCCGAAAACTTGTTAGCAGAGTCGCGACCACAGACCAGTGTCTTACATGAATGAACTCCTTTGAAGAGAAAAAGACAGCGAAATCAACCATCCTCCACAGACTGATACTGGTCTATCTTGTCCTTACCTTATGGTGCGCGCTCCTCGTAATTCGGCTGGTCGACCTTCAAGTCCTGAAAAACGATCACTACCGCAAACAGGCGGCTGCACAGCAGGAGGGCTTCGCATTTCTAAGCCCAAAAAGGGGTGACATACTTGACAGGAATCTAGAAGAACTGGCAATCAGCATAGAGGCTCAATCCGTCTTCGCTCGGCCTGCCCAAGTTCAGGATCCTCTTCGAACCGCCGAAATCCTTGCCCCCATTCTGGATGAACCGGCGGACCTAATACATCAGAAACTGACTTCCAACCGCGAATTCGTTTTCTTGAAGCGAAAGATTTCTCCTCTGCAATCCAGAGAACTTGACAAACTGGCCCTACCCGGAATCGGACGTCAACCGGACAGCAAGCGCGTCTACCCTAATTTAGAGCTGGCTGCTCACGTCTTGGGCTTTGTGGGAGTCGACAATGACGGACTCGGCGGCCTCGAATACTATTTCAATGAAGAACTCAAGGGCCGGAGTCGCCGCGTCCGGCTGCGAGTCGATGCACGACGCAACAGCTTCCACCGGGAGGAGGCCACCCCCGATGACGATGGTTCTACCCTGGTCTTAACACTGGATAGAACCCTTCAGCACATCGGTGAACAGGTCCTGGCCAAAACGGTTGAATCGACGGGTGCACAGGCGGGTACAGTCATAATGATGAATCCGCACAGCGGTGAGATCCTCGCCATGTGTTCCTACCCGACCTTCAACCCCAATCACTATCAGGATTTTCCTGCTGCCGCCCGTCGCAACCGCGGCATCCTCAATATCTACGAGCCCGGTAGCACATTCAAGATCGTAACCCTCTCGGGAGTCTTAAATGAGGATCTCAGCCACCCTCTCGAGCTTATCGACTGCCGACCGGGAACCGTCAGGCTAGCGGGGAAGGTCTACCGGGAGGCTACACGACACTTCGAAGACCTGACTTTTGCGGAGGTCCTTTCCAGATCCAGCAACATTGGGACCGTCAAGCTGGGCCTTCGTCTGGGTGAAGAGAGGCTCTACAACTACATCCGTTCCTTTGGCTTCGGACGGGAAACCGGCATAGAGCTACCGGGGGAAGAGGAAGGCCTGCTCCGCCCTACCACCCAGTGGTCTCGACTGTCGATCGGGGCCCTTTCAATCGGGCAAGAGATCGGAGTCACGGCGCTTCAGATGATTCGAGCCGCCGCCGTCCTTGCCAATGGGGGACACCTCGTCAAGCCTCACATTGTCCGTTATCTGATGAATCCACATGGAGAAGTTACCTATCGGCCGGAACTCTCGAGTGCGCCCGTTCTTAATGAATCTACTGTGCGTCAGATGAAGGAAGCTATGGCCCTGGTCATTCACGAGGGAACGGGCCAGCGTGCCGCACTTCGGGGGTATTCGGCAGCGGGCAAGACCGGAACCGCCCAGAAGATTATCAACGGCCGATACTCAACCACCAAGTACGTTGCTTCCTTCGTCGGTTTCGCTCCAATCGATAATCCAGCGCTTCTGACCATTGTTGTCATTGACGAGCCGAAGGGAATTGCCTATGGAGGCTACGTGGCGGGTCCTGCCTTCAAGGAAATAATGGAACGCGCCTTGATACACCTGGAGGTACCGCAGGATCAACCCGCGGGGCTTCCAGACGACACTGTAGCGATACTCGAAACTGCTGAAGGGACAGCGTCAACTGCTGAAGTCCGGCCGGCTATCGCCGAGCAAATCGCCGGACAACTTGACGATGAGGCCCTCCCGCCAGAAGCGGAGGAGGCGGCAATTCCCAGCATCGAGACCCACTCCTCGTCCCTTGAGGACGGGCAACTCGTGACTGTCGGATTAGGCTCCGGTAAGATGCCCGATTTCAGGGGGATGAGCCTGCGCGCCGTTGCCAGGGAGTGCGCTAGACTAGGGCTTCAGCTCAAGGTAAACGGGAGGGGAGTAGCCGTTGGACAGAGACCAGTTCCCGGTACCCGTGTGTCCAAAGGTTCAGTGTGCGAAGTCTTCTTTGCCGACAGCGAGAAACCTACAAATGGATCTGAAGAAGTTGCTTTCCGAAGTGAGGCAGGACGTCGAAGTGATGACTGAGATCGGGAAGACGACAAATATATCATCGCTGGCCTACGATTCCCGACAGGTGGAGGAAGGTGCCTTATTCTTCGCCATTGAGGGAATGCGGACCGACGGACATCTATTTATCGATCACGCCCTCGAGCGAGGAGCGGCCGCCGTAGCCTCAGAACGACAGCCGCCCGATCATTTTCCAGTCCCATGGATTCGGACTCATGCGATTCGTCGATTCATGGCCTCCTGTGCGAATACCTTCTTCGACAATCCTTCACAATCTCTCAAGCTAGTTGGAGTTACCGGAACCAACGGAAAGACGACCACGACTACGCTCTTGCATCACATCTTCCAACAGGACTCGCCTGCCTTCTTGATGGGAACCATCCAAACCATTACCGGGTCGGAAGTCATTGAATCGGTCCTGACCACTCCTGAATCCATTGAAATCCAGGCGGCACTGAAGAAAGCCGTCGACAAAGGATGCAAAACGGGCGTTATGGAGATCTCTTCCCATGCCCTTGCTCTTGACCGGGTCTTTAAATGCCACTTCCCCGTGGCCGTGTGGACTAATCTCAGTCAAGATCATATCGATTTTCACGGCAGTCTGGAAAACTATTTCCAAGCCAAAAGTCTTCTTTTTCAGCCCTCCTACAATCCCGGCCTGGAGCACGCAATCATCAATGCGGAAGATACGCACGGTAGGCGGTTAAAGCTTCCACAGGGTGTCACCGCAATCCTCTACGGTCTTTCTTCTTCTGCGGACATCTTTCCGGAGGATCAAGAATCAACCGTTGACGGTACCAGACTTCGCCTGAGGGTCCTGGGAAAGTCGGTGGAGCTCCGCAGCCCTCTTCTCGGCAATCACAATGTATATAATGTAATGGCTGCTCTGGCCGCCTGCGTTGCGTTCCACTTGCCGATCGATCAGGTCACTTGCGGAATCGAAAGCATGCCTCAGGTCCCCGGGCGCTTCGAAAGGGTCAGCATCGACAAAGATTTCAGCGTAGTTATCGATTTCGCGCATACTCCCGACGCCCTGGCCAACGTATTGAGACTGGCGCGAAGTGTTGCCAAAGGTCGAGTCATATGCGTGTTCGGCTGTGGAGGCGATCGTGACAGAGCCAAACGACCGTTGATGGGCAGAATTGCTGCCGAGTTAGCAGATTTTGTGGTGGTCACCTCTGACAATCCACGATCTGAAGATCCTTTGGGGATCGTTCAAGACATTGCCAGCGGTCTCCCCGGTGACAAGGAAAATTACAAGCTCATCGTGGATCGTCAAGAGGCCATCCGATATGCCCTGGGGTTGGGTCGACAAGGCGATTTGATCCTCCTGGCAGGGAAAGGACATGAAAGATATCAGGAGATCGAAAACAAAAAGATTCCATTCGATGAAAGAAAAATTGTCGAGGAGGTACTTTGCTCATCCTGACCTTTGAGGAAGTACGGAACAGGATCGCTGCAGAGGTGATTGGTACCTGCTCGCTCGAGCCGTCATCTCCCTTTCCTTCGATTTCAATCGATACCAGAACAATTCAACCCGGTCAGGCTTTCCTCGTGATAAAGGGCCCTCGTTTCGATGGCCATCAATTTATCGACGAAGCACTGCGCAAAGGAGCCTCTCAGCTGATTTGCTCCACACAACCGGAGGAAAGGATCACACATCAAGTTCCGACACTTATCGTGGAGGATACTACCCGTGCTCTTCAGAATCTTGGCTCTGCCTGCCGTCAGAAGTGGTCGGGACCCCTGATCGCCGTGACGGGAAGCATGGGGAAAACCACGACTCGATCGTTCCTCGGAACTCTCCTTCGAGAGCGCTTCAATTTGCTCGAAACATCGGGGAACTTGAACAATGAATTCGGCGTTCCGCTGTCTCTCCTTCGACTCCAGCAAGACCATCAACTGGCCTTGCTCGAATTGGGTATGAACCGGGCCGGGGAGATCCGCGACCTGGCACGAATCTGTCGGCCCACTGCCGCCATTCTCACCAATGTCGCGGAGGTCCATCTCGAGTTCTTCGAGGATGTCGAGGCAATCGCTGAGGCGAAAGGAGAGATCATTCCAGAGCTCCCGGCTGATGGGTGGCTTGTTTACAATCGCGATGATTCGCGGGTCGAACGGCTGGCCAGCCGATTCACCGGTCAAAAGATCTCTTTTGGATTTCACCCGGAGAGTGATTTCTGTATCCGTGACTACCGGATCGAGAAAGTCGATCAGATGAGCTTTACCCTGGAGCGTGACGGCGAAATCTACCGGGGCGTGATTCCCATGGTTGGACGACACGCTCTTTACAATCTCGCAGCCGCTACAGCTGCCGCCCGACAGGCAGGCATCTCGCCGGAAGAGATCCTAACGGGTTACCGACGTCTTCGACCGGAGCCGATGCGGGGCGAGATCGCCACCATCGCAGGAATAACCATCTGGGACGAATCTTACAATTCGAATCCGAAAGCGGTCTATTCGCTGCTGGAGACCGTGTCGTCACTCCAGGGATTCACCAGAAAATGGCTCGTCCTCGGCGACATGCTGGAGCTGGGCTTACACTCTCGAGAACTTCATCGCCATCTCGGTCGCGCAATCTCACCGGATGACGTCGACTACCTGGTAACCGTCGGCAATCTAGCCCGTTTCATTGGCGGGGCTGCTATTGACGAGGGATTCTCCGACGAGAGGGTGCACCACTTCGAAGACTCGAAAGCAGCCGCAGAAGCTCTTTCCAAACAGGTAACGGCCGGAGATCTCGTGCTCATTAAAGGGTCCCGAGGTGTCAAAATGGATCGTATCGTCGAGCGGCTAAAGGAGGTACGCGTATGATCTATCACCTCCTTTACCCACTCCACGATGAATTCTCGGTTCTAAATGTCCTCCGCTATATCACCTTCAGGACCGCCTATGCCTCGCTCACCGCGCTGTTTCTTAGCATGTGGCTCGGACCTTGGGTGATCCGAAGATTACAGCAGTTTCAAATCGGCCAGTATATCCGTGAGGACGGCCCGAGCAGCCATCATGGAAAAGCCGGTACGCCAACCATGGGCGGTATTTTGATAGTGATCAGTATCATTATCCCGACGTTGCTCTGGGCTGATCTCACCAATGCCTACGTCTGGGTGGCGTTGACTGCACTCCTGTTCTTTGCGGCCGTCGGTTTCGTGGACGACTACCTGAAGATTGCTCGGCGCAACTCACTCGGTCTCAAGGCACGCCAAAAGCTTTTCTGGCAGATCCTCTTTGCCCTTGGTATTGGAGTGACTCTCGTAATCCTCAACGGACAAGGTCTGTATAGCATTCAGCTCAGCGTCCCTTTCTTCAAGACCTTTACACCGTCGCTCGATCTGGTGGTCTTCGGTTACTCGACGTACCTGCCTCTTATCCTGTTCGTCACCATCGTGATCATCGGTAGCAGCAACGCCGTCAATCTAACCGACGGTTTGGACGGACTGGCAGCCGGGTTGGTATTGATCGCTGCCTCGGCTTTCACCGTGCTTACCTACGTCACCGGCCATGCCACGTTTGCTACTTATCTCGGACTGATAAAAAACACCTACGCTGCCGAACTGACAATCTTCTGCGGAGCGATGGTAGGGGCCACACTGGGGTTTCTGTGGTACAACAGCTATCCCGCTGAAATCTTCATGGGCGATGTGGGCTCCATGGGGCTGGGAGGAGCACTCGGCACAATCGCGATTCTGATCAAGCAGGAGCTTTTGCTCTTCTTCGTCGGGGGCATTTTTGTACTCGAGGCTCTCTCAGTCATCCTTCAGGTGGCCTCGTTCAAACTTCGAGGCAAGCGAATACTGAAGATGGCTCCTTTGCATCACCATTTTGAATTGATTGGGTGGAAGGAACCCAAGGTGGTTATTCGATTCTGGATTTTGGGCCTGATTTTTGCACTTTTTAGTTTAACAACACTGAAACTTCGATAAGTACGTATGGATTTAAGGGGAAAGAGAGTTACGGTAGTCGGCCTCGCGCGAAGTGGTGTCGCGGCAGCTCGTTTTCTTGCTTCTCGGGAGGCATCTGTCCTCGTGACGGATATCAAGACGGCTGAGGAGTGCAGGCTCTACCTCGACCAACTCCCCTCGACCGTCCGGACTCGTCTGGGAGGCCACCATCTGCAGGATTTTTTCGATTCCGATCTGGTCGTTCTCAGTCCTGGCGTTCCCGCCTCAATCGAGCCGATCCAGGCCACCCGGAAGGCGGGAATTCCCGTCTGGAGCGAAGTCGAGCTCGCTTCCCGTTACTTGAAAGGCCGATTTATCGGGATCACCGGCTCGAATGGAAAGACCACAACAACCACTCTGGTTGGTGCCATGCTGGAAAGGGGGGGAATTCCATCAATCGTCGCCGGAAACATTGGGGCGCCGCTATCCAGCTTCCTCCTGGAATCAAGACAGCAGGAGGAACCTGTCTTGGTCGTCGAACTCTCCTCTTTTCAGCTCGAAACGACCGAAAGCCTGCGGTGCAACGTGGCGCTCCTCTTGAATATCACCCCCGACCACATGGACCGCTATAAGAGTTTCGGGGACTACGTTGAAGCCAAGGAAAGGATCTTTAAAAACCAGACCGATCAAGATCTTGCAGTCATCAATCTTGACGATCCGCAAGCAGCTCGCCTGGTCCCTCGAATAACGGCGCAACTTTTCCCCTTCTCGAGAAAGCTCGAGATCGAGAATGGTGTCTGCGTCCGAGACGGCTACATCACCATTAAAGACCAGGATCAGATCACGCCACTGTTGCAAACCAGCGAAGTGAGGCTCCCGGGTACACACAACTTAGAGAATGCACTGGCAGCCGTAGCGGTCAGCTATCTGGTTAAGACACCATTGGATGCGATCGCTGAAACGCTCCGCACTTTCTCTGGCGTTGAACATCGGCTCGAATGGGTTCGCCGTCTTAGCGGGGTTGACTACTACAATGATTCCAAAGCCACCAACGTCGATTCCGCACTTCGGGCTCTTCAGTCTTTTGATCGACCCATCATCGTAATCATGGGCGGACTCGACAAGGCAGGAGACTTCGCTCGACTGGTGCCTGAGCTCGAGAGGCGTGCCACCCTTGTAGTTCTCATCGGCAAAGCAGCCGAAAAGATCGAAAAGGCGATTGGACAGTCGGTTGCAACGGTTCGCTCCGGCTCTCTCGAGGACGCAGTGCGCATGGCTCAAAAGTACGCTTCTGCCGGAGATATCGTCCTGCTTGCACCTGCCTGTGCCAGCTTCGACATGTTTGAAAACTTCGAACATCGCGGCCGAGTTTTCAAAGAGTGCGTTCAGGCCTTGAACAATTCCTCAAACCGGTGCCAGGAAGGGGCAATGCCGTGAACAGAAAGATTCCTTATGACCGCACCCTCATTCTGATTGTCTTAAGCCTGGTCGGCTTCGGCCTCGTGATGGTATTCAGCGCATCGTCAGTCGTATCTCGTGAACTGTACGGCTCACCAGAAAGCATTCTCACACGCCAGTTTCTGGCGATGGTCGTGAGCCTGATTTGCATGGTCGTGGCCATGAAGGTGGACTACCACCTCTATGAGAAGCCCCTGGTGCTGGGATTATTGTTTTCCCTCACGCTGATTCTGCTCTGTCTGCCACTTCTAGGGCCCGGAGTCAATGGTGCCCATCGCTGGATCAACCTGGGACCGGTCAACTTCCAGCCTTCCGAACTGGCAAAGCTCGTTGTGATACTCATCACGGCTTATTTCCTGGTGCGCCAGGGAGGACAGATCGAAAAGCCTAACCGTGGCTTTTTGCTTTACGCAATGGCAATTGCGGCGATTTTTGTACTGGTGCTGGTGGAACCCGACTTCGGGACTTCGATGAGCCTGGCATTGATAGCCGCCTTTCTTCTCTTTCTGGGAGGTCTTCAGTATCGCTTCTATATAGGTCTGGGATTGCTGTCCATTCCAGCCTTTTATTTTCTCGTTTACCAGATCCCCTATCGACGGGACCGCATTCTTTCCTTTCTCGATCCTGCTGCAGACCAGTATGGCTCTGGCTACCAGATTCTCCAAAGCCTGATAGCCGTAGGTTCGGGTGGAGTAACCGGCCAGGGCTTTGCCGCAGGCACCCAGAAGCTCTATTTCCTCCCGGAACCTCATACGGACTTTATCTTCGCAGTCATCGGCGAAGAACTTGGTTTGCTGGGATGTCTCGCACTTATTCTGCTTTTCATGCTGCTGTTCTGGAGAGGCGTGCGGGTCTCTCTGCGAGCAGATACTTTGTTTGGAACTCTGGTGGGGCTGGGAATTGTGTCGATGATGGTATTCCAGGCATTCATCAATATCAGCGTCGCACTAAGCTTGTTGCCGACGAAAGGAATCCCGCTGCCTTTCATTTCGGTGGGAGGATCTTCCATCGTGGTGATGCTCACCGGCGTAGGCATCCTCCTGAATATTTCGCAGCACACCCGCGGACGAGTCAGCCGCCAGGAGTGGGTCGATGAGACTGCAGCATGAAGCGCAGGAACACAGGATAGCCCCGATGGCGGTCGGTAAGTCGATCGGCAACCAGCGAAAGAAGCTGTATCCCGTGAGAAATCGCCAGAATAATAAACTACAACGAGTCCTTTTTGCCGGAGGCGGTACCGGAGGACACGTCTTTATGTCGGTCGCCCTGGCAAGCGCCCTCAGGGAGTCTAATCCGTCCGTCGAGTTACTTTTCATCGGTACCAGTCAGGGACTCGAGGCGCGCATTGTCCCTAAGCGAGGCTATCGGCTGGAAACCATTAAAATCGGCGGCATCAATCGTGTCGGCCTTTTGCCGGCATTGAAAAGCTTCTTGCAGATTCCGACCAGTATATTTCGTTCTGCTTTGCTGGTCCGCAAGTTCAAACCAACGGTCGTGGTCGGAGTGGGAGGGTATTCATCAGGTCCAGCTCTCATAGCCAGTCGTCTGCTCGGCTATCCTGGACTCCTGATTGAGCCGAATGCCTATCCCGGGCTGACGAATCGCCTATTGGCTCGGTGGGTCAATCGTGCGGTGATCGCTTTTGAGGAGACCCGACGATGGTATGGATCGCGAGCACGCCTCACCGGTATCCCAGTCCGCATCGAGTTTTACAATATCGCCCCTGCGGACTACACCGTTTCCCCCCTTAACCTTCTGGTCTTCGGTGGAAGCCAGGGAAGCCAGGCGATCAACCGAATAGTTTGCGATGCGCTGCCTCATCTGACAGGCCTTCCGTTGCGGATCGTGCACCAGACAGGCCATGCGGATTACGAAAGAGTCCGGCAGTCTTATGCACGCACGAACCTTCAGGCAGAGGTGCTGGAGTTTATCGACGACATGCCGGCCTATTTCCAGGACGCGCACCTGATTCTCTGCAGAGCGGGAGCTCTGACGATTGCAGAACTGACGGCAGCAGGAAGACCGTCGATACTGATTCCCTTCCCCCAGGCGGCTGACGATCACCAGAGGAGGAATGCAGAGGCACTCGAGCGCCAGGATGCAGCTATCGCCCTTGACCAGGAGACAACCAGCGGCCCCCTACTGGCTGAAAGAATTCGAGCGTTGCTTACTTCACGTGACGAACTGGCGAGGATGGCGGCTGCTGCTCGCAATCTCGCAAGGCCAGACAGCAGCGAGCAGATCATTCGTTTGATGGAGGAGCTGGCATGAAAGGCTTCTCAGGTACGAGAGAATGTCAATCATCCATGAAGAGTTCAGCGAGGCTACCGGGTCACGAGGTGTGTGTGGGAGAGCGTGTCACCCATCAACCATCCCTGCCCAAGAGCCTCTCTCGCACGGGACACCCACTTCCGGACGCCACCTTGCCCGGATTCCGGACCCGGATCGTCCAATCACCCGTCCCGGTGGCCTCGCTGAACTCTTCCAGGAAAGTCCATGTTTGGTGACATTAAACGAATACATTTCGTGGGTATTGGAGGCATCGGGATGAGCGGCCTCGCCAAAATATTGCTTCAGCACGGAGGATTCGAGGTATCCGGCTCCGACCTGTGCGACAGCCCCTCACTCGATCGACTGCGAGCTCTGGGTGCCCGAATCCATGTCGGTCATCACGCCGACTATCTGCAGGACGCCCAGGCTGTGGTCTACTCATCGGCAATTCCATACGAAAATCCTGAAATTGAAGAGGCTCGCGCCCGCTCCCTACCACTCGTTCACCGCTCCGAGTTGCTGTCCGAGTTGATGCGCTTCAAGGAAGGAATCACCATTACCGGAACACACGGAAAAACCACGACCACAGCCTTTTGTGGTCTCATCCTGCAGGAGGCCGGCCTGGATCCAAACGTGGTTGTCGGGGCTAACGTAAAACCTCTCGGGGGCAATGCGCGCTATGGAAAAGGGCGCCATTTCGTAGCCGAAGCCGATGAAAGTGACCGTAGCTTTCTTAAGCTCCATCCTTTGATAGCAATCGTCACGAATATTGATTTGGACCACTTAGATGTCTATCGAAACCTGGACGATCTAAAGGAGACTTTTCTACAGCATATTCACTCTGTTCCATTTTACGGCACGGTTATCCTGTGCCATGACGACCCCCACCTCAGATCACTGCAAAAAAACGTTCACCGTCGAATGCTAACCTACGGCCTGAGCGCAGACTCCGATATCCAGGCCCAGAATCTGGAATTGAAGGGATTCAAAGCCAGTTATCAGTGTGTTTACGAGAATCGTATTCAGGGTCAGATTCGGTTGAATGTCGGGGGAGAGCACAACGTGGTCAACTCTCTTGCGGCAGTTGCGGTGGGACGTACGCTGGGGTTGGACTTTGCCACAATTGCCGTTGCCCTGGAGCGTTTTGAAGGGGCCGAACGCCGGTTGGAATGGAAGGGCGAAAAGAACGGTGTAGTAGTGATCGATGACTACGGACATCACCCGGCAGAGATCAAAGCCTCATTGGCAACATGTAAGCAGGTGGAACGACGGATCGTACTGGTCTTTCAACCACACCGGTACACTCGTACTCAGCACCTGATGGACAGCCTGGTGGAGAGCTTCGATCTGGCAGATGAGCTCTATCTGCTGGATATCTATGCGGCTGGCGAGACTCCCATTGGTGGGATCTCGTCCGAAACGCTGGCGGATAGAGTTGCGTCTAGTCGGTCGGTTACATATGTGCGGTCTTTTGAAGAGGCGCTGGAGCGTTTGAACAAATCTTTGGGTCAAGGCGACCTCCTGCTGACAATGGGTGCCGGCAATGTCTGGCGACTGGGAGAGAGATTCCTTGAAGAAAACAACTAAGCGTTACTGGAGAAACCTGCTGCAGGTCTTATTTCTGACCGGCCGGATCTGTATCCTGGCGGGCCTTCTCTCCAGTTTCGCATACCTCATCTACTATGCGCACAATACATCGAACGCCGAATCGTACTTTCGACTGGAACAGATTCAATACCAAGGGGTGACTTATCTGGACCAGGAAGCTGTTACGTCTCTGATCCGCCAGACCTTTCCTGTCAATGTGCTCAACATCGATCTGGAACGCGTCAGAAGCCTCGTGGAAGGCGAAAAATGGGTGCGACAAGCAGTGGTGAGGCGAAAGCTGCCCGGCCGCCTAATTATTTATATTGATGAAAGGGTCCCGGAAGCAGTGGCGGTGCTGGATGAACGCCTGGTCGTCGTTGATCGGGAAGGCATCGTGCTGGATGATTTCGGACGCGATTACCAGGATCTGGATCGCCCGATCGTCAAAGGTCTCCGCAACGTCGCTCGTGAAAACTCGGGCCAGGAAAACCGACTCAGGATGCAAGCATATCTCGAAGTCATTCGCGATCTGGCGTCCAGTAAGAAAGATCATGTCGCATCGATTTCCGAGATCGACGTCGACAACCCCAAACGAGTGGCTGTCATCCCGATCGACGAACCCGTTTCCATCTATCTCGGCGAGAACCACTTTCTCGAACGATACGAACGCTTCCTGGAACAAAAGTCATTGTATTACCGCCTCAAGGAGAAATATGGACTGATCGAATACGTCGATGTCACTTATGACGACAAGATTATTTTTCATACGCCGGAAACGGCCATCAGCGGCTAAACAGCATTTGAGATAAATATGGCAAAGAAAAGAAGACTACTGGCAGGAATCGATGTCGGGACGACCAAGATCTGCGCCACTATCGCTGAACTGGACGACAAGAACATCGAGATTCTCGGCACAGGCCTCAGCCCTTCGCGAGGGCTCAGCAAAGGTATCGTAGTCAACCTTTCCGAGACGATCGAAAGTGTGCGCGACAGCTTAGAGCAGGCAGAGAAGCAATCGGATACCGTCGTGGAGTCAGCATTTGTAAGCGTCGGGGGAACGTTCCTCCGTAGCGTCAACAGTAGCGGAAGAACGGAGGTCAAAGGAAAGAATGGTGAAGTCACGCTGGAGGATATCGGCCGGGCTGTCGCCGATGCCCAGCGATTCGACATTCCGGAGGAGTATGAAATCATTCACGTCCTCACCCAATCCTTCAAACTAGACGGCCACAACGGCATCATCAATCCGGTCGGTATGACCGGACGAAACCTTTCGGTTAATCTCCATCTGGTCCTGAACGCGGCGGCTGTCGTCCAGAATATTGTTAACGCAATAAATAAGGCAGGTGTCGTCGTTAACGGAGTGGTCATGCAGCAGCTTGCCTCGGCGGAAGCTGTCCTGACCGAAGATGAAAAGGAGCTGGGAACCATTCTGGTGGACATCGGCGGTGGCACCACCGATGTTGCCGCCTACGTCCAGGGAAGCATCCGCCATTCCCAGGTCATCCCAATGGGCGGAAGCCTGATCACGAAGGATATCGCTATCGGCCTGAAGGCACCCCTTGACGAGGCGGAAGAACTCAAGCGCCACATGGCGAATGTCTTTCCTGAAAGCGTACCGGAAGAGGAGATCATCGAAGTAGGAGAGGTCGGTACCGGCCATCAGAGGACAATGTCTCGGCGGATGCTCTGCGAAATCGTCCAGGCTCGCTGCGATGAGATTTTGACGGCATTGCGAAAGATCATTAAGCGAATGGGAGTCCAGTCAGATTTGCTAACCGGCGTCGTTCTCACCGGCGGCGGCTCCTTGTTGGACGGATTGGTGGAAAGGACCGAGCAGTTTCTGGAGGTTCCAGTTCGCCTTGGTTATCCGATAAATATCGTAACACCGGACCATGAGACCTACCACCCGGCCTTCTCGACCGGGCTCGGGCTGCTTAAATACGCGCAGAACATTCAGGGAGAACAGGTAGCCCGTGCAGCTCGAAAAATCACAGCCAGCCGCCCTCGAGGAGCATCCGAAAGGGTCAAGAACTGGATTTTCGAAAAGATCAGCTAGAAAGCCGATGAAGAGCTGGCGGGCAGAGACTTGAAAGGGCGGGAACGGAAAATGGTGATAAGGAACGCAAATTGGAACGCAGGCTCGAACTGGCCCGAAAGCCACAACGACAAGCAAGAAGAGATCGAGCCTCTTCAGGAAGGGTGACCGGAGGGCACAATGGTGCTTGAATTCGACGACAAGAAAAGCATTAAGTTTGCATTTGAGAACGACATGTTGAATGGAGCAAGAATCAAGGTTATCGGCGTCGGCGGCGGTGGCTGTAATGCCATTAATCGAATGATCGAATTTGGAATCGAGGGTGTCGAGTTCATTGCTGCCAACACAGATGTCCAGGCTCTTAAACAATGCCTGGCGCCGGTGAAGCTACAGATTGGCGAAAAGTTGACTAAGGGGCTGGGGGCCGGCTCCAACCCTGATGTGGGAAGACAGGCAGCGCTGGAAGATACCGAAAAGATCATCGAGCTCCTGGAAGGATCCGACATGGTCTTTGTCACGGCTGGTCTTGGCGGAGGTACAGGAACCGGCGCCGCACCTGTAGTGGCCGGTTTGGCCTCAGAACTGGGCGCGCTGACAGTGGCGGTTGTTACGACCCCCTTCTCCTTCGAAGGTCGGAAAAGGATGGATCAAGCGCAGCGGGGACTCGAGGATTTGAAGGAGACGGGGGACACAGTTCTAACCATCCCCAACGAGAAGCTTCTTCAAACGGTGACTCCAGGTACGTCTCTGACTGATGCCTTTAAATTTGCCGACGACGTGCTTCGGCAGGCGGTCCAAGGAATCAGCGACCTGATTACCGTACCCGGCGTCATTAATCTCGACTTCGCTGATGTAAAGACCATTATGTCGGGGATGGGAATGGCCTTGATGGGCACTGGAATTGCCGATGGCGACGATCGGGCTGTAAGCGCCGCCAAGCGAGCGATCTTTAGTCCGCTTCTCGAAGAAACCACAATCCAGGGTGCTCGGGGAGTCCTCATTAACATTACAGGAAGCCACAATCTCACCCTTCATGAAGTCAGTGAAGCGAGCCGAATCATCCAGGAAGCGGCTCACCCGGAAGCCCACATCATTTTCGGTTCGGTGTTTGACGAGCGGATGGAAAATAAGATCAAGATCACCGTAATCGCCACTGGATTCGAGGATCCAGCCCGTCCCGAAGCGGAGGAGGAAGAGGATGACAGCGGCTTTTTCAAGCCCAACCTCGCTCTGGCTCGGAGCGCCACGCAGGAGGAGGAGAGTACATTTGCGCGGCAGTTCGAACGTCCCGCTCCAATTGACGAAGAAGAGGACGAGATTGAGATCCCGGCCTTTCTGCGACGAAAAGTAGAGATCGATTGAGGCGCGTAATCTAAATCACGGAGGAATCCAAGCCGCGGACGCGCGGGGGACACAGAGGAATCTGGGTATCCCCTGCGCCTCTGGGGCTTTTACCCGCTATTGGGCTGACTGGGGCATTTGTTTGCTGTCCCTGAACCGACTCAAGTTCTCAAGCGTCACCAGCATCGTGCCAGAATCGTAAACCGGCTCCACTACCTCGCCCCTCAGCGCTTTCAAGGCAACCTCTATACTGAGCTGTCCCATCAGAGAGGGATTTTGCGCCACGACTGCCTTCAACCGCCCCTCCTCCAGTGCCCGCAAAGCCTCCTGGCCTGCATCAAACCCGATGACGATGATTTCATCCTGTCTTTCGTGGGCAGAAATCGCTTCAACGACTCCCAGTGCCATCTCATCATTGGTGGCAAACACTGCATCCAGCGACGGATGGGCTGACAGGATATCTTCAATCACTGCCATGGCGCGCGATCGCTCACTGTCACCCGATTGATTCGCCACCAGGGTCAACGATGGGTGCCTCTCAAGGACACTCAAGAAGCCTTCCACGCGATGATCCTGACTTGCCACACCAGGAATTCCCCGCACCAGGGCTATCTTTCCACCGTCAGGCAACACGCTCGCCATAAATTCACCCGCCAGGCGCCCTCCCTCACGATTATCGGTCCCAACATAGGTCAGCTTTCCCTCCCATTCCAGGTCGGTGTCCACGATGACTACCGGAATATTCTGATCCGCGATTCGATTCAATACAGGGAGGACTTGAGCAGTGCCGGCAGGAGCAACGATCAAAGCATCCAAACCACGAACCAGGAGATCCTCCAAAATATTAACCTGCTCATGGATGTAAATCTCACGCTGGGGCGCGAGAACCGAAAGGGATACTCCGGCCTGCCTGGCGGCTGCCTCTGCTCCCTCTCGCATTGAAAGCCAGAACTCACTGTCCATCGACTTGGCCACCAGGGCCAGACGATACGAATCACTCGCTCTTTGACATGAACCCGAAACCAAGAGCAAGGCCAGGACAATGAGCGTGAACTTCACCAGTCTCATCATCGATTTAGACCTTCCGTAAAGCTCCAGATCGTGTGCGAAAGCTTCCATCCCGGGTTACGCTGCCCGTGATGACTGTTCGGCATTTCGCCTCCTCTTGTGGCGAAGCGTGTCGAGTGCTACGGCCGCGATGATCACGAATCCAATGACAACCGTTTGCCAGTGCGTCGATACGTCCAACAAATTCAAACCATTGCGAAGAACGCCCATAATCAGCGCTCCGACCAGTGTGCCCCAGACATTCCCGGTCCCTCCGAAGAAGCTGGCTCCTCCAATGATCACGGCAGCAATGGCATCCAGTTCCGCACCCTGCCCCGCCAGTGGAAAGCCGGAATTCATTCGGCCTGTCAAAACAATTGCACCGAGTCCGGCCAGGCCACCGCTCAGAGCATACACGAGATTCAAACGCCGTTCGACAGAGATACCTGCAAGACGTGCCGCCTCCACGTTTCCTCCAATGGCATAAATTTCACGGCCATATGTGGTACGGCTCAAGAAGAGGTGGAACGCCCAGTAGGTGACGATTACCAGGATGACGGGTACGGGTATTTTCCATAGCGTACCGGCTCCCAAAAACCGGGCCGGCTCCGGAAGATCCGCGACCGGCAGGCCGCCCGTCACAATAAAGGCCAGCCCTCTGGCTACGTTCATCGTACCCAGAGTCGAGATGAAAGGATGAGGGAGACGCAGGCGAGTGAGCAACAGACCATTGATGATGCCAACCGTGAGTCCGACCAGGATTGTTGCAACCAGAGCCGGCAACGCTGGAATACCTG
>Ga0079224_100002105_pt1 | contig 23857 bp, 16 predicted proteins | sample Stecom2015_FD_80414 | JGI IMG/M metagenome (GOLD analysis project Ga0079224, IMG submission 80414) | Agricultural soil microbial communities from Utah to study Nitrogen management - Steer compost 2015 | ecosystem: Environmental > Terrestrial > Soil > Agricultural land | place: USA: Utah... | reverse complement strand
CAGATCTGTGCGCGAGAGGGGACTTGAACCCCTACGTCCTTCGGACACCAGAACCTAAATCTGGCGCGTCTGCCAATTTCGCCACTCGCGCTTGGTGGTACGACCGTCCAAACTTTACCGGCTGGAGGGCGGCGGCAGAAGTGACTGTGGCGAGTGTCGTACTCGTCGGTAACTCGACCTGGGATTATAACGATTCGATCACGGGCAAGATGAGGGGCACTCATGTTTCTGTGTGGGGCGGTAACGGGTCGGAACTGCGGCTTTGAAACGTGAGGGAGGGTCATGTTTCACCGGGTTCTGGTACGGCCGTCCGAAAATACTCGGGGGTAGGGGTTTCGGTGGGCGGCAAACGTGAGGATTTCCTCATGATTCTGTGGAATCCTCGCCGTCATCAGGCCGAGCGGTCGAGGAATGCCCGCGCACCCGAGCTGAGCGATGAGCCGGTGGCACGTCGCCGAGAGAAGGAAGACGAAGCGTCTTGACGATCAACGAAAGCACCGAGACCGGAGCCGGAGCGAGCGCGAAGGTGGGTAGGGCCGGACAGAGTGCGGCGGGGACGCGGTCGCCGTTGCTGGATCGTTTGCTGAACGGCACTCCTTACGCCCTGGCCTTCGGTGGCCAGGGGGCGCGCTGGCTCAGCGAACTCGAGGAGATCGCCCGCGACAGCGCGCTGGAGCCGGAGCTCACCGCGCTGGTCAACGAAGCGGCCGCACTGCTGGAACCCGTTGCGCGCCAACTGCTCGTGGTGCGCCCGGGCGGGTTCGACCCGGTCGCCTGGATGCTCGAGGACGAGCTCGCCGACCCGGACGCGGACGAGCCGTCGGCGGCCCCGTCGGAGGACGTGCTGCGCTCGGCCGTGGTCTCGATGCCGGGTGTGTTGCTGACCCAGCTGGCGGCGCTGCGCGCGCTGCGTCTGCAGGGCCTGGACCCGGCCGAACACGCGCCGGTCGCGGTGATCGGGCATTCGCAGGGTCTGCTGGCGGCTTCGGCGCTCCAGGGTGCGGGCGCGCGGGATGCGGAGCTGCTGGCGATCGCGCAGCTGATCGGCGCCTCGGCCGGGCTGGTCGCGCGCCGTCGCGGGCTGATGCCGGTGGGCGCGAACTCGCCGATGGTCGCGGTCTCCAATGTCGACCCCGAGCAGCTGCGCGCGGTGGTCGCCGAGGTGTCCGAAGGCGTGGACCCGGCTGCGGCGGCGGTGCTCTCGATCCGCAACGGCCGTCGCCGCGCGGTGCTGTCGGGCACCCCGGCACAGATCGAGCGGGTGCGTCGGCACTGCGCGCAGATCACCGATCAGCAGACCAAGGAGCGGGAGAAGAAGATGCGCGGCGGCGCGGTCTTCTCGCCGGTCTTCGAGGACCTGCTCGTCGACGTCGCCTTCCACCACCCGGCGCTCGCCGACACCGTCGAGCTGGTCGGCGCCTGGGCCACCCAGTGCGGCCTGGACGCGGAGCTGGCCGCGCGGCTGGCGCAGGAGATCCTGGTCGACCCGATCGACTGGGTCGCCGAGGTGGAGCGCACGGTCGCCGCGGGCGCGCAGTGGATTCTCGATCTCGGCCCCGGTGATTTGCTGACCCGCCTGACCGCGGGCTCGCTCAAGGGCAGTGGTGTCGGGATCGTCGCCGCCGCCACCCGCGCCGGCCAGCGCAGCCTGCTGACCCCGGGTGCGGCGCCGGTGCCGGAGAAGCCGTGGAGCGCCTACGCGCCCAAGCCGGTGCGTCTGCCCAACGGCCGCATCGTGGTCGAGACCGCCTTCACCAGGCTCACCGGCCGCTCGCCGATCCTGCTGGCGGGCATGACCCCGACCACCGTGGACGCCAAGATCGTCGCCGCCGCCGCGAACGCAGGCCACTGGGCCGAGCTGGCCGGCGGCGGCCAGGTGACCGAGCAGATCTTCGCCGACCGGGTGGCCGAGCTGAAGACGCTGCTGCACCCGGGCCGTTCGGTGCAGTTCAACTCGCTGTTCCTGGACCCCTACCTGTGGAAGCTGCAGCTGGGCGGCAAGCGCCTGGTGCAGAAGGCCCGCGCGGCAGGCGCGCCCTTCGACGGCGTGATCGTGACGGCGGGCATCCCCGAGCTCGAAGAGGCCGTCGCGCTGATCCAGGAGCTGACCGAGGTCGGCATCCACCACGTGGCGTTCAAGCCGGGCACCGTGGCCCAGATCCGCGCGGTGCTGCGTATCGCCGACGAGGTGCCCGGCTACCCGGTCGTCATGCACATCGAGGGCGGCAAGGCGGGCGGCCACCACTCCTGGGAGGACCTGGACGACCTGCTGCTCGAGACCTACGCCGAGCTGCGCAACCGCGACAACGTGGTGGTCTGCGTCGGCGGCGGCATCGGCACCCCGGAACGGGCACGCGAGTACCTGACCGGTCAGTGGGCGCTCCGGCACGGCTACCCGGTGATGCCGCTGGACGGCGTGCTGGTCGGCACCGCGGCCATGGCGACCCTGGAAGCCACCACCGCGCCCGAGGTCAAGCAGCTGCTGGTCGACACCCCAGGCACCCCCGACTGGGTCGGCGCAGGCACCGCCTCCGGCGGCATGGCCTCCGGCCGCAGCCAGCTCGGCGCCGACATCCACGAGATCGACAACGCCGCCTCGCGCACCGGCCGCCTGCTCGACGAGGTCGCCGGTGACGCCGACGCGGTCGCCGAGCGCCGCGCGGAGATCATCGAGGCGCTCGACCGCACCGCCAAGCCGTACTTCGGCGACGTGGCGACCATGACCTACCTGGAGTGGCTGCGGCGTTACGTGGAGCTGGCCGTCGGCCTGGACCGGCGCAAGGACTTCGACTGCGGCAGCGACATCGGCGACGCCATCGCCGACGCCACCGCCTCGGTGTGGCTGGACCGCAGCTGGCGGGACCGCTTCGCGGAGATGGTGCGCCGCACCGAATCCCGCCTGCACCCGGCCGACCGCGGCGAGATCCCCACCCTGTTCGCCGACGACGAGGCGTTCGAGAACCCGGTGCAGGCGCTGTGCGCGCTGGCCGAGCGCTACCCGTCCGCCGAACAGACCCTGCTGCACCCGGCCGACGTGCCGTTCTTCGTCTCGCTGTGCAAGACCCCGGGCAAGCCGGTCAACTTCGTGCCGGTCGTCGACGCCGACGTGCGCCGCTGGTGGCGCTCGGACTCGCTGTGGCAGGCCCACGACCCGCGCTACTCGGCCGACCAGGTGTGCGTCATCCCCGGCACCGTCGCCGTCGCGGGCATCACCCGGGTGGACGAGCCGGTCGGCGAGCTGCTGGACCGTTTCGAGCAGGACACCGCCTACAGCCTGGTGCGGGACGGCGTGGTGCCCGCCCCGGTCGACGCCCGCCGGGTCGCCGGTGTGACCTCCGGGGTGATCGACGCCGTCATCGCCGCCCCCGACGTGCAGTGGGCGGGCCGCACCACCATCAACCCGATCCACCGTCTCGGCGATCTGGCCGACTGGACCGTGGACGGCAAGGGCGCGGTGCACCCGCGCACCGGCGCCACCCTGGCCGAGACCACCGGCCCGGACGCGGAGAACGCCTACGTCGAGCTGACCGTGCCGCTGCTCGGCCGCGAGGTGGTGCGCATCCGCATCACCGCGCCGGTCTCGATCTACAACGGCGGCGCCCCGGTCGTCACCGAGGCCGACGCCGAGGCCGCCATGTCGGCGCTGCTGGCCGTGGCCGCCGGACGGTCGCTGCCCGAGGTCAAGGGCGGCGTCGCGCACGTCAACCTGGCCTGGACCCCCGACCTGATCGCCGATCACGCCGGTGTCACCGGCTCCGGCCTGCCCGGCACCCTGAGCACTCTCGGCCGCACGGTCCCCGACGTGCTGGTCGGCGCCTGCTGGCCCGCGGTCTTCGCGGTCCTCGGCGCCACCCGCACCGGCGACGCCCGCTCGGTCATCGAGGGCATGCTCGACCTGGTCCACCTGGACCACCAGATCGCGCTGCTGCGCGAACTGCCCGCCCAGACCAGCATTCTCGTGGTCCGCGCCGAGGCGGGCGAGGTGGTCGACACCGACATGGGCCGCGTCGTGGAGGTCCGCGTCGCCGTCGGCGAGATGCGCGACCAGGGCCTGGACGTGGTGCCGCTGGCCGAGCTGACCGAACGTTTCGCCATCCGCGGCCGCAACGGCTCCGGCGAGCTGTCCGATCCGCCGCGCGCCGCGGGCACCGCCGAGCAGGCGTCCGACACCCCGCGCCGCCGCCGTCGTGACGTGACCGTCGTCGCCCCGCGCGCCATGCACGCCTTCGCGGCGGTCTCCGGCGACCACAACCCGATCCACACCAGCGACAACGCCGCCAAGCTGGCCGGTCTCGGCAGCCCGATCGTGCACGGCATGTGGCTGTCGGCCGCCGCCCAGCACGCGGTCTCGGCCGTCGACCCGAGCGCCACCGTGCCTGCCCGCACCGTGACCGCGTGGACCACCCGCTTCCTCGGCATGGTCCGCCCCGGCGCGCAGATCGACGTGCGCGTGGAGCGCGTGGCCGTGGACAGCGGCAGCGAGATCGTCGAGGTCTCCTGCCGCACCGGCGGCGAGCTGGTCATGACCGCCACCGGCCGTCTGCGCGCGCCCAAGACCGTCTACGCCTTCCCCGGCCAGGGCATCCAGCGCAAGGGCATGGGCCTGGACGCGCGGACCCGCTCCAAGGCCGCCAAGGAGATCTGGGACCGCGCCGACAAGCACACCCGCGAGGCGCTCGGCTTCTCCATCCTGGCCGTGGTGCGCGACAACCCGACCTACCTCAAGGCGCGCGGCGTCGAGCACCGGCACCCCGACGGCGTGCTGCACCTGACCCAGTTCACCCAGGTCGCCATGGCCACCCTCGGCGTCGCGCAGGTCGCGGAGCTGCGGGAGGCGGGCGCGTTCGTCGAGGGCGCGATGCTGGCCGGTCACTCGGTCGGCGAGTACAACGCGCTGGCCGCGGTCGCCGGTGTGCTGCCGCTGGAGGCCGTGCTCGAGGTGGTGTTCCAGCGTGGCTCGGCGATGCACGCGCTGGTGCCCCGGGACGACCAGGGCCGCAGCGACTACCGGATGGCCGCCATCCGGCCCTCGCAGATCGGCCTGCCCGACGACGAGGTCGTCGGCTTCGTGTCCGGCATCGCCGGGCAGACCGGCGAATTCCTCGAGGTCGTGAACCTGAACCTGCGCGGCTCGCAGTACGCCATCGCGGGCACGGTCGCCGGCCTGGCGGCCCTGGAGGCCGAGATCGACCGCCGCCGCGCCGAATTCGGTGGCAAGCGGGCCTTCGTGCTGGTCCCCGGCATCGATGTGCCGTTCCACTCGACCGTGCTGCGCAAGGGCGTGCCGGAGTTCCGCGCCAAGCTCGAGCAGCTGCTGCCGCAGGACCTGCACCCGGAGGTGCTGGTCGGCCGCTACATCCCGAACCTGGTGCCCAAGCCGTTCTCGCTCGAGCGTGAATTCGTCGCCGAGATCGCCGATCTGGTGCCCTCGGAGCCGCTGGCCGCGGTGCTCGCCGATTTCGAGTCCTGGGCCGCGCGCCCGGTGGAGCTGTGCCGCGTGGTGCTGATCGAGCTGCTGGCCTGGCAGTTCGCCAGCCCGGTGCGCTGGATCGAGACCCAGGACCTGCTTTTCACCGACACCGCGCACGGCGGCCTCGGCGTGGAGCGGTTCGTGGAGATCGGTCTCGGCGCCACCCCGACCGTGGCGAACCTGGCAGCCCAGACCCTCAAGCTGCCGAGCTTCGCCTCGGCCGCCGTCGAGGTGCTCAACATCGAGCGTGAGGCGGGCGTCGTCTACTCGACCGACACCGATCCCGCGCCGGTGGACGAGCCCGAGGAGACTCCGGCGAGCTCTGCCGCGCCCGCCGCCCCGGTGGCCGCCGCCGCGCCCGCCCCCGTGGCGAGCGCGGGCGGTCCGCGTCCCGACGACATCGCCTTCAGCGCTTCCGACGCCACCAAGGTGCTCATCGCGCTGTGGACCAAGCTGCGGCTGGACCAGATCGGCCCGGTGGACACCATCGAGGGCCTGTGCGACGGCGTGTCCTCGCGTCGCAACCAGCTGCTGGTCGACCTCGGCGCCGAACTGTCGCTGGGCGCCATCGACGGCGCGGCCGATGCCGACATGGGCGCGCTGGCGGCCACCGTCGACCGGCTTGCCCGCACCTACAAGCCGTTCGGCTCGGTGCTGTCGGACTCCATCAACGACCACCTGCGCAAGGTTTTCGGCCCGTCCGGCAAGCGGCCCGCGGCCGTCGCCGAGCGCGTCAAGAAGGTCTGGGAGCTGGGCGACGGCTGGGCCAGCCATGTGACCGCCGAGGTCTCGCTCGGCACCCGCGAGGGCGCCAGCGTGCGCGGCGGCGAGCTGGGTGGGCTGGTGTCCGGCCCGCTCACCGACGGCGCGTCGGTGGACGCGGCCATCGACGCCGCGGTGCAGGCCGTGGCCGCCCGCCGTGGGATCAGCGTCTCGCTGCCCTCCAGCGGCGGCGGTGCGGGCGCCACCGTGGACGCGGCCGCGCTGGGCGAGTTCACCGAGCAGATCACCGGTCCCGACGGCGTGCTCGCCTCGGCGGCCAAGGTCATCCTCGAGCATCTCGGCCTCGGCGACCGCGTCTCGGCCCCGGAGGCCACCGACGACTCGCTGGTCGACCTGGTCTCGGCCGAGCTCGGCTCGGACTGGCCGCGCCTGGTCGCCCCGGCCTTCGACGCCCGCAAGGCGGTGCTGATCGACGACCGCTGGGCCACCGCCCGCGAGGATCTGGCCCGGCTGTGGCTGATCGACGACGCCGAGGCCGCCGACCATCCGGTCGCCGGATTCACCGGCGCGGGCGGAGCCGTTGCCGCGCAGGCGGGCTGGTGGCGTGAGCGGGCCAAGAAGCAGGCCCGTTCGGTGCTGGCGGGCCTGTACGAGCGCATCGCCGAAGCCGCGCTGGAGACCGAGGCCCCCGGCCGGTGGTCGTCCGACATCGCCGTGATCACCGGCGCCAGCAAGGGTTCCATCGCCGCCGCGGTGACCGGCAGGCTGCTGGCGGGCGGCGCGACCGTCATCGCCACCACCTCCGGCCTGAACGACGAGCGCCTCGGCTTCTACAAGCAGCTCTACCGCGAGAACGCCAGGGCGGGGGCGGCGCTGTGGGTCGTCCCCGCGAACATGGCCTCCTACGCCGACATCGACGCCTTGATCGAGTGGGTCGGCAGCGAACAGGTCGACAACGCGGGCGGCGCCAAGATCAAGATCAAGGACGCCATGACCCCGACCCTGCTGCTGCCGTTCGCGGCGCCGCGGGTGGCCGGCGATCTCGCCGACGCCGGTGCGCGCGCCGAGATGGAGATGCGGGTGCTGCTGTGGTCGGTCGAGCGCCTGATCGGCGGGCTGTCGATGCTCGGCGCCGACCACGATGTGGACGCGAAACTGCATGTGGTGCTGCCCGGTTCGCCCAACCGCGGTCTGTTCGGCGGCGACGGCGCCTACGGCGAGTCCAAGGCCGCCCTGGACGCGGTGGTCGCCAAGTGGCGGGCCGAGAAGTCCTGGTCGCAGCGGGTCACCCTGGTGCACGCGCTGATCGGCTGGGTGCGTGGCACCGGCCTGATGGGCCACAACGACCCGATGGTCGCGGCCGTGGAGAAGGCGGGCGTGCAGACCTGGTCGACCACCGAGATGGCCGACGAGCTGCTCAAGTGGTGCACCGAGCGGGCCCGTTCGGTCACCGCGTCCGGCCCGCAGCAGATCGACCTGACCGGCGGGCTGGCCATGGCCAAGCTGGACCTGCCCGCGCTGGCCGAGCAGGCTCGGCAGGACGCGGAGCACGCGGCGGCCGCGGACGATTCCGCCGCCGAGGCGACCATCCCGGCGCTGCCCGCGCCGCCGACGGTCACCTCCGCGCTGCCGGTGCCGGAGTGGGGTGAGGTCACCGCCGATCTCGACGACATGGTCGTCATCGTCGGCGCCGCCGAGCTCGGCCCCTGCGGCTCCTCGCGCACCCGCTTCGAGCTGGAGGTCTCCGACGAGCTGTCCGCCGCGGGCGTGCTCGAACTGGCCTGGACCACCGGTCTGGTCCGCTGGGAGAACGACCCGAAGCCGGGCTGGTACGACACCGAATCCGGTGACTACGTGCCCGAGCACGAACTGGCCGAGCGCTACCACGACACCGTGGTCGCCCGCTGCGGCGTCCGCCGCTACGAGGACGACGCGGCCATGGTGGACAACACCGCGCCGCTGATGACCTCGGTGTTCCTCGACCGCGACCTGACCTTCACGGTCGGCGGCGAGGCCGAGGCGCGCGCCTTCGCCGAGGCCGACCCCGAGCACACCGTCATCTCGCCGGTCGAGGGCTCCGGCGACTGGCAGGTCACTCGGAAGGCGGGCACCGAGATCCGGGTGCCGCGCAAGGCCAAGCTGTCCCGCACGGTCGGCGGCCAGATCCCGACCGGCTGGGATCCGACCGTGTGGGGCATCTCGGCGGACATGGCGAGCTCGGTGGACCGGGTCGCGCTGTGGAACATCGCCTGCACCGTGGACGCCTTCGTCGGCTCCGGTTTCGACCCGGCCGAACTGATGAGCTGGGTGCACCCGAGCCTGGTGGCCAACACCCAGGGCACCGGCATGGGCGGCATGTCCTCGATGCGCTCGCTCTACGTCGACAACCTGCTCGGCGAGCCGCGCCCGAACGACATCCTGCAGGAGGCGCTGCCGAACGTGGCGCTGGCACACGTGGTGCAGTCCTACGTGGGCAGCTACGGCGCGATGGTGCATCCGGTGGCGGCATGCGCCACGGCGGCGGTCTCGGTCGAGGAGGGTGTGGACAAGATCCGCCTCGGCAAGGCCGACGTGGTGGTCGCAGGCGGCTTCGACGACCTCGGCATCGAAGGCATCGTCGGCTTCGGCGACATGTCGGCGACCGCGGACTCGGCGGCCATGAGCGCCAAGGGCATCAGCGACCGCTACTTCTCCCGCGCCAACGACCGTCGTCGTGGCGGGTTCGTGGAATCGCAGGGTGGCGGCACCGTGCTGCTGGCCCGCGGCTCGGTGGCGTTGGAGATGGGTCTGCCGGTGCTCGGCGTTGTCGCCTTCGCCCAGTCCTATGCCGACGGCGTGCACACCTCGATCCCGGCGCCCGGCCTCGGCGCGCTCGGCGCGGGCCGCGGTGGCCGCGAGTCCCGTCTGGCGGCGGAACTGCGCAAGCTCGGCGTCTCGCCGGACGAGATCGCGGTGATCTCCAAGCACGACACCTCGACCGCGGCCAACGACCCGAACGAGTCGGAGCTGCACGAGCGGCTCGCCGCCGCGGTCGGCCGCTCCGAGGGCGCGCCGCTGTTCGTGATCTCGCAGAAGTCGCTGACCGGACACGCCAAGGGCGGCGCGGCGGCCTTCCAGATCATCGGCCTGTGCCAGGTGCTGGAGAACGGCGTCGTGCCGCCGAACCGGAGCCTGGACTGCGTCGACGAGAAGATGAAGTCCTACCCGCACCTGGTGTGGCCGCGCGAGACGCTGCGCTTCGGCGAGCGCTTCCCGCTCAAGGCCGGTCTGATCACCTCACTCGGCTTCGGCCACGTGTCCGGGCTGGTGGCGATCGTGCACCCGCAGGCCTTCGTCCAGGCGGTCGAGGCGGGCAGGCGCGAGGAGTACCAGCGCAGGGCCGAGCAGCGGCAGCTGGCCGGTCGCCAGCGCATCGCCGAGGCCATGTGCGGCGGCGCGGCCCTCTACGAGCGGCCCGCGGACCGGCGGCTGGGCGGTGACGGCACGCCCGCGAGCCGTTCGCGTCAGCTCGAGGCGGACATGCTGCTGTCCGAGCAGGCCCGTCTCGGCGCGGACGGCGCCTACCGGGTCGACGGCCGCGGCTGCGGCACCGGCGCGGAGGCGGTGCGGCAGCTCGCCGCTGAGTGAACCGCCGCTGAGTGAACCGGCGCCGGGCGGTAGCCGGCACCGGTAGCGAGGACACGAGGCCGGATCGTGGCCGCGGGAAGCGGCCACGATCCGGCCTCGTCGTGTGCGGGAACCAGTACGCTGCACTGCGAGTCGTCCGCCGCGAGTGACCGTTGCGGCGACGTGACCGAGAACTGTCGAGAGGTTTGCCGGGCGGGAGCGCGGCCGTCGGAGGTAGGCGGTGGCACTCCCGCCACGCGTGTGAGGGAGCTGCGAGGACGCATGACCATTCTGGGAATCGGCTTGGATCTGGTGACCATCTCGGAGTTCGCCGAGCAGTTGGATCGCGTCGGCACCACCATGCTGCGCGAGAGCTTCACCGCGGGCGAGCGCCGCTACTGCCAGAGCAAGGGCACCGATCCGGCCCGCAGCTACGCCGCGCGCTGGGCGGCCAAGGAGGCGGTGCTCAAGGCGTGGGCGTCCTCGCGGTTCGCCCGCAGCCCGCAGATCGGGGACAACCCGTATCCGCTGATCGAGGTGGTCAACGACGCGTGGGGGCGGCCGAGCATCAAACTGCACGGCCTCGCCGCGGAATTCCTGCCCCGGGTGCGGGTGCACCTGTCGCTGACCCACGACGGTGACACCGCGGCCGCCATGGTGGTGCTGGAGGACCCGGGCGAACTGGCCGATCTCATCGAGGGCAGGCCTGCCCAGCCCTGATCGGGCGGCCAGGCGGGAGTCAGTTGCGTCGCGGTGCGGAATCGCCCGCCCGCGACTCCTTCTCCGCGACCAGCAGATAGGCCACCATCAGCCGCTTGAGTTCGGCGACCGCGTCGGCGTGCGACTGCTCGTCCTGGACCGAGAAATTGAGCATCGAGTACACGACGTGCACCAGCACCTCGGCCATCATGGTGCGCCGCGCCCTCGGGGTGCGCGGGGTGAGCGGGCGCAGCATCTGCGAGACGACCTCGGCGAACTCCTTCTCGTGGATGGCGCCGGTGGCCCGCGTGGACGGGGTGGACTGCATGGCCAGCCACACCTCGCGGCGTGAGGGATCGGTGACCCACAGATTGGCCAGATGGTCGACGAATTGGTTCATGTGCCGCAGCCAGTCCAGCGACGGGATCTCACCGTGGAAATCGGCGAGTTCCCGCGAGACCGCCACGAGGTCCTGACGGTTGAGTTCGCAGACGATGACGTATTTGTTGGCGAAGAATTGATACAGGGTGCCGATGGGCACCTCGGCCCTCGCGGCGACTTCTTCACAGGTGAACGACTCGAAACCGACTTCGACGAGCAATTCGCGCGAAGCCGCCAACAGCGCGTCGAATTTGCGCTTGCTCCGCTCCTGGGTGGGTCGCTTGCGCGGCATCAATTCCCGCGGATCGTCCTGCATCTCCAAAGCGGGGTCAAGGTGTCGCTTCCTGGGCTTCGCCTCGGCCTTCGCTTGCACTTCCACGGGTCCAGGCTAGCGGTACCGATAGAGGTCCGACATGCCCGGATCGCCGGTGGCGGATAATTCGGTCACTTCTCCCACCCATCCGCACCGGTCGTGGTGTCGAACCCCAACTGAGCACGCGTGAATCGGTAGGCGCATCGTCGCGCATCGGGTATCGATCGGGGCGTGCCGATTCGACCAGGCGGGTCCGGTTCGAGCCGTGCGAGCGGGCCGTCGGAATGGCTGTCCGAACGGGCAGAGCGTGACGGCCGGTGGCGACGGCGGCGGGATCCGCGGAAACGGTGACGGGGAAGGCGGGTGTGGTGGCTCGACTCATGGTGACTGTGGGGGCTTCCATCGAACGCGGCGCGGTGCGCGCGGTGGCGTTGTCGGACGCGGCGGGCCGGTGGTCCGAGCGGGTGCTCGTGCACCGGGTGGTCAGGACCGGAACCGATCCGGCGGACATCGCCGCCGCGGTGGAGAGCGCCCTGGACGGGGTGGCGGCGGAACTGCGCGCGATGGACGTCCGCGAGCTGTGCGGGGCGGGACGCGAGGCCGATCCGGCCGATGACGCCGTTCTCCCGGACGGCGATCTCGAGGCGGCGATCGCGGGCGCGGCGGTGGTGTACCGGGAGCCCGCGCAGCGCAGGGCGGTGGTGACCAGGCTGGCCGAGGGCCGCTGGCACGGCGCCGCGCTGGTCCCGCTGACCTCAGCGCACCTGTCGGTGGCCGCCGACCTGCCCTCGCTGACCGAATTCGGTGACCTGCTGGTCTGCGACGTCGTGCCCGGCTACCAGGCCGCCACCGTGGTCGACACCGCGCGTAGCCGGGTGCTGGCCGCCACCGGCCGCGCCGGGTCGGTGGGCGCGCTCGGCGAGGTGGTGCGGGCCGCGGAGGAACAGAGCGAGGCGGCCGGGGTCCGGCTGGACGCGGTGGTGCTCATCGGCTCGGCCGCCGACTCCTTCGAGGTGCGCGCCGCCGTCGAGGATCTCGGCGTTCCCGTGCTGTCGTGTCCGCTGGCGGCCGCGGCCACCGCGGTCGGCGCCGCGCGCTGGGTGCTCGACGACCTGGCCGGTGGCGACGAGGCCGAGCAGGCCGTCGAACCGGTCAGGGGCAGGCCGCTGCCCGCCCTGCCGACCGCCGTGGGCGCGCTGGCGTGCGGGCTGCTCACCGCCGGGCTGTACGCGGGTGGCGGGTTGTCCTTCGGCCACGACGAGGGCGGCCACGCGGTCGCCGAGGACGCCAGGACCGCCGCCAACACCGAGATCTTCGGCCCCGGCCTGTTCGGCGGCCTGGAGACCGGCTCCTCGGTGCGGCCGGGCGAGTTCGACCCCGAGCGCATCGACCCGCAGCGCTTCCGCGCGGGTGAACCGGACCAGCCGGTCGCGCAGACCTCCTACGCGCTGCACACCGACAGCCGCTGGGCCGGTCCGGGGCAGCCGCTGCACCCGGCGGCGGAGGAGAGCGAGGAGATCGGGCACGCGCAGCAGGACCAGCAGCCGGAGCAGGCCACGGCGCTGCCCGGCACCGGGATGCCGACCGAGCCCACCCTCGGCGACCCCGACGCGCTGCTGCTGTTCCCCGGCGAGGCCCCGCCGCCCCCGCCGTTCACCCCCGAGTCCTATCAGTGGTGGGACAACCATGTCCGGTTGATCGCCCAGTGGGCCGCGCAGCGCTTCGGCATGGCCTGACCTTGTCGGCACTCGACGCCCTGGCTCCGCGAGCGTGCGGGGCCAGGGCGTTTCTCACGGCCTGTGCGGCAGGTCAGCCGGTGGTCGCGCGACGGTGGAACAGCACCCGCGCCGCCGCGTAGCCCACCGCCGCGATGCCGGCGCACCACGCGACGGCGAGCACGGCGCTCTCGCCGATCGGGGTGCCCATGAGCAGCCCGCGCACCGTCTCGATGACCGGGGTCACCGGCTGGTTCTCCGCGAAGGCGTGCAGGGCGGTCGGCATCGTCTCGGTGGGAACGAAGGCGCTGCTCACGTAGGGCAGGAACATGAAGGCGAAGGTGAACCCGTTGGCGGCTTCCGGGTTTCGGGCCAGCAGCCCGAGCGCGGCGGCCACCCAGGACAGCGCGAGCACGAACATCGCGATCACCGCGAGCGCGCCGACCCAGCGCAACGGGTCGGCGGTGGGGCGGAAGCCGAGCGCCACCGCCAGCACGATCACGATGCCGGTGGTGACGAGATTGCGCAGCACGCTCTCGGCGACGTGCCCGGTGAGCATCGCCGAGCGGGCGATGTCCATGGCGCGGAAGCGGTCGACGATGCCTTCGCTCAGGTCGACGGCGATGCTCACCGCGGTGGTCGCGGAGCCGAAGCCCGCGCACAGCAGGATGATGCCCGGCACCACGTAGTCGATGTAGGCGCCGTCACCGGTGTTCATCGCGCCGCCGAAGACGTAGACGAACATCAACAGGATCACGATCGGCAGCGCCAGCGTCATGATCATGGTGTCGGGACTGCGGCGGGTGTGCCGCAGATTGCGGTCGAGCATGGTGAGACTGTCCCGCGTGGTGCGCAACGCCCGGTGGTGCAGGGATGGTCTCGGCGCGAGGTGGGGCTCGGTGGTCGTCATGGCTGGCTCGTTTCGTTCGTCGGCCTCGGCGGGTCAGGCCGCGGTGCCGGTCGGGGTGGGGTGGCCGGTCGGGGTGGGATGGCCCGCCGGTGCGCCGGTGGGGGTGGGGCGGCCGGTGAGGGCGAAGAAGACGTCGTCGAGGTCGGGCGTGTGCACCGCCAGGCGTTCGATGGTGACGTCGCGTTCGGCGAGCCGGTCGAGGACGTGCTTGATGTCGGCGGCGCTGCCGTCGGAGGGGATGCGCAGGGCCAGTTGGTCGTGATCGGGCTGGTGCCCGAGGTCGACCAGCGCGCGGGCGGCGGTGTCGAGCGTCGGCGCGTCGGCGAAGAAGACCGCGAGGTGGCCGCCGGGGACGCGCTGCTTCAGTTCCGCGGCGGTGCCCTCGGCGACGATCCGGCCTCCGTCCAGCACGGCGATGCGGTCGGCGAGCTGATCGGCCTCCTCGAGATATTGCGTGGTGAGCAGGATGGTCACGCCTTCGGCGGCCAGTTCCCTGATCACCGACCACAATTCGCGGCGGCTGCGCGGGTCGAGGCCGGTGGTCGGCTCGTCGAGGAACACCAGGCGGGGCCTGCCCATCAGGCTCATCGCCAGGTCGAGGCGCCTGCGCATGCCGCCGGAATAGGTCTCGGCGGGCTTGCCCGCCGCCGCGACGAGGTCGAAGCGCTCGAGCAGCTCCTCGCGCCTGGCGCGGATGAGGTCGCCGGGCAGATGCAGCAGCCTGCCGGTGAGTTGCAGGTTCTCCGCGCCGGTCAGCACCTTGTCGACGGCGGCGAACTGGCCGGTGACGCCGATCAGGCCACGGACGGCCGCCGCCTCACGGACGAGGTCGTGACCGAAGACGCGGACCTCGCCGCCGTCGGGGGCGGTCAGTGTGGCCAGGATGCGGACCAGGGTGGTCTTGCCCGCACCGTTGGGGCCGAGCAGCGAGAAGATCGTGCCCGCGGGGACTTCCAGATCGATGGCGTCGAGCACCCGGTGCTCGCCGTAGGACTTGTGCAACGAGCGCACGGTGAGTGCGGAGGTGGGACGGGTGGTCATGCGAACCTCTCCCAAGAACTGTTTATTGATAATACTGTTTATAGGCTAAGCAGTTGACGGACGCAACCTCGCCGCACGGCTAGAGTCGACGCGAAGGAGGAAGCCATGACCACGCCGGAGGATGCCAGCGGGATGCCGCCGACCGACCTGCCGAGGTCGGTGGCGTTGCTGTGGGGCCTGGACAGGGAAGGGGAGCGCGGTCCACGGCGCGGGCTGACGCTGGAACAGATCCTCGACACGGCCATCGCCCTGGCCGACGCCGAAGGCTCCTCGGCGTTGTCGATGAACCGGATCGGCAAGGAACTCGGCGTCACCGCGATGTCGCTGTACCGCTATGTCGAGAACAAGCAGACGCTGGTCATGCTGGTGCTGGATCGAGTGATCGGCAGCCCGCCCGAGATCGCGGCCGACGACGGCTGGCGGGCCGGACTACGGGCCTGGGCGCTGGCGGAATTCGAGACGGTCGCCCGGCATCCGTGGTGGCTGGACATGCCGTTGGCCGGGCCGCCGATGGGGCCCAACAACATGGCCTGGCTGGAAGCCGGGCTGGCGACGCTGGGGCGGACGAACCTGCCCGAATCGATGCGGCTGCAGTTGGTGATGAACCTGTCGCTCTACGTCCTCGGCCGGTTCTGGGCGGCGAAGGATTTCATCGCCGATCAGGGCGGGGACCACGACTTCGAGGGCGCGATGCGCTCGGTGCTCGACCCGGCGCGATTCCCCGCGTTGCTCTCCGCGCTGGCACAACGCGCCTTCGACGGCGACATCGATTGGGCCCGGGCGGATTTCGAGTTCGGCTTGGATCGGATGCTCGACGGTTACGAGCGCTTTCTCGACTCGGGGGGATTCGACGCCGGGCAATCGGATGTGGTCGACGGAGGAGCTGCCGGAGGCCGGGCGGCGAGCTGAGCGCGCCGCCGGTGACGGCGCGCCGTACGCGAGCTCAGACCGACAGGTCGCGACGCAGCTTGGCCACGTGACCGGTGGCGCGCACGTTGTACTGCGCCAGCTCGATCCTGCCCTCCTCGTCGACGAGGAAGGTGGAGCGGATGACGCCGGTGACGGTCTTGCCGTACATCTTCTTCTCCCCGAAGGCGCCCCACTCGGTGAGCACCGCGCGGTCGGGGTCCGACAGCAGCGGGAAGGTCAGCGACTCGGCGTCGCGGAACTTGGCCAGCTTGGCCGGCTTGTCGGGGGAGATCCCGACGACCGCGATGCCCGCTCCCTCCAGATCGGCGAGATTGTCCCGGAAATCGCAGGCCTGCTTGGTGCAGCCCGGCGTGCTCGCGGCCGGGTAGAAGTAGACGAGCACCTTGCGGCCGCGGTAGTCGGCGAGCGAGACCTCGTTGCCGTCGGCGTCGGGGAGGGTGAAGGAGGGGGCGATGTCACCGGGGGCGAGTCGTTGGTTCGTCACGTCCTGCACGGTAACCGAGCGGCCGCGGAGCGGGCCGATACACTCGTGCGCGAGCCCCGGTGATTCGCGAGCCGCCGGGTTTCCCGGCCGGGGCATCTCGGTGGAGTCCGGGCCCGGTTCGCGCCCGGTGCACGCCGATCGACGAGGAGGAATGACGTGGGTAGGGATACCGAGCGGATCGAGCGGGAGATCGAGGAGGCTCGTGCGCGGCTGGCGAGCACGCTCGACGAATTGGCGGTGCGCGCCGATCCGCAGCGGATCGCCGACGACACCAAGGCGGTGGTCGTGGCGAAGCTGAATCAGCCGAAGGTGAAGTACTCGCTGATCGGCGCGGGCGCGCTGGTGGTCGGGCTGGTGCTGGTCAAGCTCTTCCGCTGAGCGCGTAGCACGCGAAAACGAGAACACCCGGTGCGCCTGGAGCGACACCGGGTGTTCTCGTCTGCGGCCACGTCGTTCCGTGATCCGTAGGGGCCTGTTTCGAGCGTGGCTCGAATCAGACCGTGGGGCAGGCGAATCCGTCGCCGTCGGGGTCGAGGTGCGGACCGTAGCCCGGCTCGCCGCGGAAGATCGGGGCCCGGCCCGCGGCGCGGGCCTCGTCGCAGTTGGCGAAGGCTCCGCCGGCCGAACCGGTCTGGGACAGACCGGCCGAACCGGTCAGGATCAGACCGGTGTCGATGGCGGAGGAGCCGGTCCCGGCCGAGCCGGTGTTGGCGGAGGCCAGGGCGGGGGCCGCGACGAGCGTCAGGCCCGCTGCGGCGGTGCTGACAAGGAGCCGGCGAACGTTCATGTATTCCTCTGTGTCTGCTGCGATGATTGTGCTGCGGTGAATGTGCCGGGCGGTCCCGGCGCCCACCCACTGTTCCGATGGGTCGCGGAGTTGTCAACCGCGCGAACGCGGCCCGGGGCATGGTGCAGGGGCGGCAAACCGTACCGTCCCGTATGTGGTGTCCATGTCAACCAATCGCTAGACTGGCGCGGTGGCACGGTGGCTCAGCGCACAAGAACAGCAGACCTGGCACGCCTATATTCGGATCAGGTTGCGGATGGACGCCGCGATCGCCGCAGGTCTGGCGCGTGACGGGCTGTCGCTGGCCGACTACGACCTGCTGGTGCCGCTGTCGGCCGCGCCGGCGGGCAGGTTGCGCGCCAAGGACCTGGCCGCGGCGGTGCGCTGGGAGAAGAGCAGGCTGTCCAAGCATCTGGCCAGGATGGACGCCCGAGGTCTGGTCACCCGCGCGCCGTCGCCGGAGGACGCGCGCGGCATCGTCGTCGAGCTCACCGAGGCGGGCCGGGCCGCCATCGAACAGGCCGCGCCACATCACGTCGAGCTGGTGCGCGCACTGTTCATCGACCGGCTCAGCGAGGAGCAGGCCCGCGTACTGCGCGAGATCGCCGACCGGGTCGTCCCCGCCGGCGATCCCGACGACGAGGAGTGCGCCGAGGCCTGTGAGCGGTAGGCGCCCTCGGCGGTCACTCACGACGGTCACTCACGACCACGGGGTGATCGGCGGCTTCACCCACAGCAGCTTCTCGTCGGCGTCGGTGCGCCTGGCCGCCGGATGGTCCGGGTGGCGGGCCGCCCACGCGTCCTTCTCGTCGAGCAACTCGGCGACCAGCCGCCAGGTCTCGCCGGTGCTCGGCGGATTGGTCTGCGCGGCTCTGGCCAGCTTGCGCAGCTGGGCGGGCGGCATCGCCCGTAGTTCCCTCGCGCTGATGTCGCGATCCCACAGATAGGCCGCCAGCCGCCTGGCCTTCTCGGCACGACGGGCGGCCGAGACGTCGTTGTGCGCGTAATCGGCCACCGGCGCATCCTACGGCGCGGCCCGTGGCGCGGGGGACGGCCCCGCGGCGTCGTCCGGCGGTCAGTACGCGCTGTTGACGTTGTCCATGCTGCCGTAGCGGTGCGCGGCGTAGTTGCAGGCGGCGACGATGTTGGAGACCGGGTTCCAGATGTCGAAGGGGGTGCCGTCGACGTGGTAGGCGGCGAAGGTGGGGTCGATCACCTGGAGCAGGCCCTTGGAGGGAATGCCCGCCGCGGCGTTGGAATCCCAGAGGTTGATGGCCTGCGGATTACCGGTGGACTCGCGCATGATGTTGCGGTGGATGCCCTCGTAGGTGCCGGGAATTCCCTTCGCGGCCATGATGTCCAGCGCTTCGCGGATCCAGCCGTCGAGGTTGTTCTCGTAGACCTTCGGTGCGGGCTTGGCCAGTGCCTCGGCCAGCTCCTGGGGCGCAGGCAGCGGCGCGATCTCGGTGACGGGCGCGGCGGTCTCCGCGCCTGCCGTGCCGTCCTCGGTGGGCGGCGCCTGTTCGGCGACCATGGTGATGCGGCTGGTGGGCCGGTCGTCGGCGACGGAGATCGCCGAGGAGGTGGCCACGGCGAGAACGGCCGCGGCGGCCACCGCGAGGCTCACCCCTTCGCGAAGGGTGGTGCGGCGGAAGGTGAGCAGACGGGTGTCGGGCATCGCTGAATCGGTTCCTCGATAGGGGACGTGGTGGTCCGAATCGCACTCGAGCAGCGCGGATCCGGCGGCGCGGGCAGGTGGGCCTCGTGCCGATGGAATCGGTGTGCTGTTGTCGGTTCTGTTGTCGGCGGACGCTGTGGTCCGGCGGGACACGACGTTTCTGCCTGCGCGGCCCCTCGGGAGGCGAGGGCGGCCGCGGGCGTCGCGCGGAACTCCACATCGGGTGGAGCGACGGGGCTTGCCGGGCGAGAGGCGCCGCGGCTGGTCGGAGATCGAGAACCCCTGGTCGCTGTGACCTGATTGCAGAATGGTCACGGAAGGTGAACGGAAGGTGAACGGGCGGCGAACCGGAGGTGCGGACGATCTTGGTCGGCTGCTCGCCGTTTGCTGGAATCGGCCCGCTTGCAGGGAGTTTGCCGCCAAACAATCCGTGACGGAGGTCACGAAAAAGTTTCGGATGATCTCGCGTGGATAACGCGCGGGTGACGGTTCGGTCCCGATTTCCGGCCGCCGAAAGGGCGATGCTCGGGTGTCCGGCACATGAAAAAGGCCCGCTCGTCGAGCCGAGCGGGCCTTCTCGTACTGTGCGCCATCAGGGACTCGAACCCCGAACCCGCTGATTAAGAGTCAGCTGCTCTGCCAATTGAGCTAATGGCGCGTGCCCCGGTTTCGGTCTTGCTCCGTGTTCCGGTGCGGGACAAACATTAACAGCAGGAAGCGGCAGAAGTGAAATCGCCTGGTCAGAGACCCTTTCCTTGCCGCTGTTCGCGGTAGCAGCGCCGGTCACGCGCGGGGGCGGCAGGGATGCGAGGGCGTCCACACGGGGACGGGTGGCGGTCCGTAACGGAGGTGACGGTGTCCGCGATGCCTTCTCCGGGGAGCTTCTCTCGTCGCGCGTCGGCGCGACCCATCGGCGTGAGCGCGGTCATTGGACACCCTCCACCTGGCTGGCAGAATGACAGTCAGGTTCTCGACCGGACCGGCCGATGGGCGGTCGCGCGGTGGGTTGAGTTTCCGCATCGGTCGAATTCCAGCCGTCGTCACGTGTCGTTCGAACGTGCCCGACGGTGTCGAAACGTGAAACGGGGTTGATGATGAGCAGTGGTCATGGTCGGCGTCGAGCGCGAAGAACCCGCCGGACATCACGAGTGCTCACCCTTCCCGCGCTCGTCCTCGCCGTGCTCGCGCTCGCGCTGACGTCGTGTTCCACCTCGACGAGCGACAACGCCACGGTCGCCATCGATCGCAATCCGATCACCGAACTCATCAAGCCGAAGCTGCTGTCGCCGGTCAAGGACGGCGACAAGGGCGTCTCGCCGGGCATGCCGATGACCTTCGAGGTCCAGGACGGCCGCTTCACCGACGTCCAGCTGGTCAACGAGCAGGGCAAGGCGGTGCAGGGCGAGCTGGCCCCCGACGGGCGCAGCTGGTCGACCACCGAGGTCCTCGGTTACGGCCGCACCTACACCCTCGCCGCCCAGGCCGTCGGTCTCGGCGGCGCGAACTCCGCCACGCTGAGCTTCACCACCAGTTCACCGGACAACCAGACCAAGCCGTACCTGAGCCCCGGCGAGGGCGAGGTCGTCGGTGTCGGTCAGCCGGTGGCCATCCAGTTCGACGAGAACATCCCCGACCGCAGAGCGGCCCAGGAGGCCATCAAGATCACCACCACGCCACCGGTCGAGGGCGCCTTCTACTGGCTGAACAATCGCGAGGTGCGCTGGCGGCCGGAGAACTTCTGGGCGCCGGGCACCCGGGTCGACGTGGAGGTCGACGTCTACGGCGTGAACCTGGGCGACGGTCTCTACGGCCAGGAGAACATCACCTCGCACTTCGTCATCGGCGACGCGGTGATCTTCACCGCCGACGACAACACCAAGATGGTGACCGTCACCCGCAACGGCGAGGTGATCAAGGAGATGCCGACCTCGATGGGCAAGGACAGCACGCCCACCGACAACGGCGTCTACATCCTGGCCGACAAGCACGAGAAGATCGTGATGGACTCCTCCACCTACGGTGTCGCGGTGAACTCGCCCGACGGCTACCGCACCCCGGTGGACTACGCCGTGCGCATGTCCTACAGCGGCATCTTCTTCCACTCGGCGCCGTGGTCGGTGGGCGCGCAGGGCTACAGCAACACCAGCCACGGCTGCCTGAACCTCAGCCCGGCCAACGCCCGGTGGGTGTTCGAGAACGCCAAGCGCGGCGACATCGCCATCGTGAAGAACACCGTCGCCGGTACGCTCTCGGGCACCGACGGCCTCGGTGACTGGAACATCCCGTGGGAGGTCTGGAAGGCGGGCAACGCGGACATCTCGTAGTCAGTCCCGCTGTCGGCCCGGACCTGCCGGCCCGGAGCACGGCCACGGCCGCCACGACGATCCCCGTCGCGGCGGCCGAGTCGTTTCCGGGGACGATGGCGTCAGGCGTTGTTCAATCCCTGGAAGCGAGCGTCGGATGGCCGGCTACGAGGTGCGCAAGGTGCACGAGTGCGAGTTCTGCGATCGGCAGGAGGAGTCGCTCGGGGTGACCGCCGAACCGGGCGCCGCCGAGGCGCTCGCCGAGGCCGATGCGGGCGCGCGGCTGTCGTGGCGGCGGTTCGACGGCGGATTCCCGCTGTGGGCGGACGGAGACGACGGGGTCTGGGTCTACTACATCCACGAGCGCGCGTGATCCGCGCCGCGGACAGCGAGCGCGGGCGTGACGGGGATGCGCGGAACGCGGGGCCGGACGAAAGCGGGGCCGGAACTCGCGTTCCGGCCCCGCTCCTCGGGGTGAGTGACGGGACTCGAACCCGCGACAGCCAGGATCACAACCTGGTGCTCTACCAACTGAACTACACTCACCATCACCGGTAACAACCGGCGGCCTAGATAGTAGCGTGTCTACCCCGAAGTTCCCTAATCGGCCTTCGGCGCGCCTTCTACCTGCGGCTTCGCGGTGCTGTTTCCGGCAGGTTCCGCCGAGTCCCCGGCTGCGCGGGCGGCGTCCAGCTCGGCCACCACCGCGGCGATCTCGGCGGTGGACGGGCCCGGCTGCGGGACGAAGGCGGTGCGGCGGTAGTACTCGAGCTCGCGGATGGATTCCTTGATGTCGGCCAGGGCGCGGTGGGTCAGGCCCTTCTCCGGCTGGCCGAAGTAGATGCGCGGGTACCAGCGCCTGCACAGCTCCTTGATGGAGCTGACGTCGATCATGCGGTAGTGCAGGTGCGCGTCGAGGGCGGGCATGTCCCTGGCGATGAAGGCGCGGTCGGTGGCGATCGAGTTGCCCGCCAGCGGCACGGTGCGCGGAGTGGGCACGTACTGGCGGATGTAGTCGAGCACCATCTCCTCGGCCTCGGCCACCGTCACGGTGGACCGGCGCACCTCTTCGGTCAGGCCGGAGCGGGCGTGCATCTCGGTGACCACCGGCACCATGGCGGCCAGCGCCGCGTCGTCGGCGTGGATGACGATGTCCACACCCTCGCCGAGCACGTTGAGATCACTGTCGGTCACCAGCGCCGACACCTCGATCAGCTTGTCGCTGTCCAGGCGCAGCCCGGTCATCTCACAATCCATCCACACCACTAATTTGTCGGACACCCGGGCAACACTACTGCGCCCGTGCCGTCGGCGAACGGCTCGCGACACCAGCTGTCGCTCGCGCCGTGCGGCCTCCTGCCGGGGCTACAGTTTCGGCAGGGTCTCCGGTCGGACCGATCCCCAGCTACTCCGCTCGACCCGCTCCACCCCCGTCGCAGCACGGTCACGGCCGCCGGCCCGGTGTGCGGTTGCGAGTCGAAGTGCGGTTGAGAGTCGAGTAGACGGAGGACCTGCGATGACCACCCCCGAGCAGAAGGCGGCCAAGGCGCGTGAGGCGGCCGAGGAGGCCGCCAGGATCGCGGCGGAAGCGGCTGCGGCGGCGGAGGCCGCCGAGCGCGAACTGGCCGAACATCGGGCGGCGGAACACGAGGGGGCCGGTCAGGCGCTGGACGACGAGTCGAGCCGATCCGGCGCGCAGCGGCCCGCGCCGGATGAGGGCGCGACCGCATCCGTCGAAATGGCGACCGGGGCTGACGAGGCGGCGGCCGGGGGTGACGAGGCGGCGGCCGGGAATGACGCACCGGAAGCCGACGGCGGGAACGCGGCATCGGCGAGTGCCGCCGCGCGGGAGATCGCGGCGGGGTACGCGAGCGAGGGCCCCGCGGTGGAGCTCGGCACGGTGGTCGTGGACGGCGTGGTCGATCCCGCCGCGCGGGTGCGTATCCCGTTGCGCACCATGAACCGCCACGGCCTGGTGGCGGGAGCCACCGGCACCGGCAAGACCAAGACCCTCCAGGGCATCGCCGAACAGCTCTCCCGCGCGGGGGTGGCAGTGGTGCTCGCCGACATCAAGGGCGACCTGTCCGGTCTGAGCGCTCCCGGCGTGAGCGACGAGAAGATCGCCGCGCGGGCCGCGGAGACCGGCGCGGCGGACTGGGCGCCGAGCGGATTCCCGACCGAATTCCTCTCCCTGGGCACCGGCGGCATCGGCGTGCCGGTGCGCGCCACCATCTCCTCCTTCGGGCCGGTGCTGCTGAGCAAGGTGCTCGGCCTCAACGCCACCCAGGAGTCGACGCTCGGGCTGATCTTCCACTGGGCCGACCAGCAGGGCCTTGCCCTGCTCGACCTGAAGGATCTGCGCGCGGTCATCACCCACCTGACCAGCGCCGAGGGCAAGGCGGATCTGAAGGGCATCGGCGGGGTGTCGGCGCAGACGGCGGGGGTGATCCTGCGCGCGCTGGTCAATCTGGAGGCCGAGGGCGGCGACACGTTCTTCGGCGAGCCGGAGTTCGATCCGGCGGATCTGGTGCGCACCGCGGGCGGGCAGGGCGTGATCACGCTGTTCGAGCTGGGCGCGCAGGCCGCGCGGCCGGTGATGTTCTCGACCTTCCTGATGTGGGTGCTGGCCGAACTGTTCCAGACGCTGCCGGAGATCGGCGATGCCGACAAGCCCACGCTGGTGTTCATCTTCGACGAGGCGCACCTGCTGTTCGCCGATGCCTCCAAGGCGTTCATGGAGCAGGTGGAACAGACGGTCAAGTTGATCCGTTCCAAGGGCGTCGGGGTGTTCTTCTGCACCCAGCTGCCCACCGACAT
>Ga0079224_100002104_pt1 | contig 23862 bp, 21 predicted proteins | sample Stecom2015_FD_80414 | JGI IMG/M metagenome (GOLD analysis project Ga0079224, IMG submission 80414) | Agricultural soil microbial communities from Utah to study Nitrogen management - Steer compost 2015 | ecosystem: Environmental > Terrestrial > Soil > Agricultural land | place: USA: Utah... | reverse complement strand
TTTAAATCTCGTATATTGGCTAAAATCACGGCTCTTACTATTGTTCAATTCATTAACAAAGAATACTTTGGCCGAAACATCAACAGTTTAAAAACTCAAATTATTTAAAATGCACAACGGGTTTTAATTTTTAAATTTCTATACAATTTAATCAAAAATTTTTCCAAAACTGTAACAATCTATAAATTGCTCTCGTCTTTATTGTGAAAAAGGATTCAAAGCTTTGAAAATATTTCAGTTAAATAGTGAACAAAATTTATTAAAACAATGTCAGAAAGGCGACCGACAAGCCCAAATGACTTTGTACAAGAAATATGCAAAAGCGATGTACCAGGTAAGCAGAAACATTTTAAAAGAAGAAATGAAAGCCGAAGAAGCTATGCAGGACGCATTTCTCGCTGCATTTGAAAAATTATATGAATTCAAGGGCGAAGTGACTTTTGGTGCTTGGCTAAAAAAAATTGTAATCAATAAAGCACTGGATTATTTGAAGAAGGACAAAATGTACCAAAATGCGGTTTCTGCTGACAATCTCCAACTTTTGGAAGAATCCGAAGAGATTGATTTGAGCGAAAAGATTGAAGCGGTTAAAATGGCAATGAATGATTTGCCGGAAAATTACCGAATTATCCTTTCACTTTATTACCTGGAAGGATATGATTATGAAGAGATTTCAGAAATATTGGATTTGAGTTATTCCAATTCAAGAGTTATGCTGAATCGTGCTAAAAATAAATTAATTACGCTTTTAAATTAAAGTGATGATGGAAGACAAATGGAAGAAAATATTTGAGGATAACAAGGATAGATTCCGGGAAGAATTTAGCCTGCCTTCGGGACATGAAAAACGGTTTTTGGAAAAATTAGATCGAGAATTTCCTTCGGTTGCTAAGCCTAAATTCAATTATTGGAAGGTGGCAGCTGTACTGATTCCGCTGATGATGTTATCGGTTTATTACTGGACCGAAATACGCCCCGATGAATTGGAAACGCAGACCTTTACCCTTGCAGAAATTTCTCCCGAATTGGGCGAAGCAGAAAATCAATTGGCTTATTTGGTAGAAATGAATGTGAAAAAAGTAAAATCACTGGAAACCGAAGAAAACAGCGAAATGGTGGACAATTCCCTGAACCAACTGCAAAGTTTGCAAAGAGATTATAACAAATTACTGGACGATTTAAAAGAAAGCGGTGGAAATCCCCAGGTCATGAAATCCGTACTGATGAATTTGCAACTTCAAGTGGAAGTTTTAGAGACAGTTCTTACACAGATAAATAGCATTCAAGAATTTAAACATAATCAAAATGAAACGATATTATAACCTTTTCCTGTTCTTATTTTTAGGAATTCAGTTTTCTTTGGCGGGAAATCCGGCAGCAATTGAAACCAAAATTATTGACAAATCATTTACTGTAAATCCCAATGCGGAATTGCGAATCAATAATAAATACGGCAATATAAACATGACCACTTGGGACAAAAATACTGTTGAATTTCACATAGAAATCAAAGTGGACGGTGCCAATTCCGATCGGGTCAAAGAACGCATCAACTCAATTTCGGTAGAATTCAATGCCAATCCCAACCTAGTTTCGGCAGAAACCATTATCAAAAACATAAAAAACACAAATAATATCAATATTACGATTCATTATTCCGTGAAATTGCCCAAAACAAATAACGTGAATCTCACAAACCGTTATGGAAATATTTCGCTGGATATGCTAAAAGGAAGTTCTGTCTTAAACCTCGATTATGGCAACCTGAACTTAGGAAATATGCAAAATCCATTGAATACTTGGGATTTAGATTACGTGACTTCTGCAAATGTTGATTTTGTAAAATCTGCAAATATTACAATGGATTATAGCAAACTAAATGTTTCAAAATCAGAAGTAATCAATCTCAGCGCGGATTATAGCGATGCAAATATGGGACAAATTGAGGATTTGGTGAGCAGCATGGATTATGGAAATTTGTTCATTGAAAATTCGGGTTCGGTTTCAAATGTGGCGGAATATACAAATGTAAAAATAGGCACCGTCAAAACAAGTTTCGTTTCTTCTATGAGTTATGGCTCGATTGCAATCGGAACCGTCAAAAAAGGATTCAATAAAATATCAATTGGCGCAGATTATTCGGATGTATCAATAGGAATGGATTCCGGTGCGGGTTACACTTTGAGTGGTAATTTCAAATACGGCGGTATGAAATTTCCGGCCCATGTCAATATGTCCAGACAAATTGAAAAATCTGTCGTGAAAACCTATGAAGGAAAAGCAGGCGATGGTTCCGGTGAAATTCTCATCAATATGAATTACGGAAGCGCCAAAATCAAATAATAATCAAATCAAATAAATTATGAAAACTTTATTCATTACAACATTATTCAGTTTATCTTTTTTTTCCTGCGCACAAGAAAGCGTCAGAGGAAACGGGAATTTCATCACCGAAACCCGGAATGTAAGTGCCGATTTCAATGAAATAGAATCTGCCGGCGCGTTTGATATCATTATAAATGATGTCCCGCAAGATGGTAAAATTAAACTGGAAGGCGAATCCAATATCCTTGATAAAATCGAAGTAGAAGTTCAGGGGAACACATTGGTCATCCAACACAAACAAGGCTATAATTTCTTTAATAATTCAGGTTCGGTAAAAGTTAGCTTAAATGCCCGAAATCTGAAATCGCTTGGACTTTCTGGCTCTGGAAGTATTACTGCGAAAGGAATTCAAAAAGTAGATGATTTTTCTGCCAGTTTAAGTGGTTCCGGTGAAATTGACGCAAAAGTTTCAGCTCAAAATGTAAATGCTGCTATTTCAGGCTCAGGAGATATCCGACTCAGCGGGGATGCCGATAAATTCAAAGTAGGGATTTCAGGCTCCGGTGATGTAAAGGCCTTCGCTTTAAATTCCAAAGATGCAGAAATCGCAGTTTCCGGTTCGGGAGACACAGAAATTACGGTAAATGGCAATTTAACGGCTTCAGTAGCCGGTTCAGGCGATATTCATTACAAAGGGAACCCTGCCAAAATCAATGCACAATCGGGTGGTTCGGGTGATGTGATTGATGCAAATTAAAATTCTTAACTCAGATACTTTTTGTTTCTAAAGAATTCCTCGTTCTCCAATTGAAAACGGGGAATTCTGATTTTATAAAAACTTGAATTTTTAGTGTGAATTCGAAATGTAATTAGAAACCACATAATTCGTAGTTAAATTAATGGCTTATAGCGACATTCGTCCGTCGTGCTTAAAATTTATAAATCAAATTCAGGTTATTTAGCAAAGAAAATTGTTTTGGTATTGACAAATTCCCGGATTCCGTCTTCAGAAAGCTCTCTTCCAAATCCCGATTTTTTCACACCTCCAAACGGCAGTTTTGGGTCTGATCGAACCAATTCATTGAAAAACACTGCGCCTTCTTCAAATAAATGTACTTTTTGAGAAAGTTCTTTTACGTCTCTTGAACAAATAGAAACGCCTAATCCAAAAGTAGTTAGATTACTTAATTGAACCGCTTCTTCAAATGATGTAAACTTCACTACGACCGCAACGGGACCAAAAGTTTCCTCTTTGAAAACAGGCATTTCAGTTGTGATTTCTGTGAGAACAGTCGGTTCGTAAAAAGCATCTTTCCGCTTTCCGCCGGTGATGATTTTCGCGCCCATTTCCACCGATTTATTAACCTGATTTTCCAATTCTTCTGCCAAATCAACTCTTGCCAAAGGTCCGATTTCTGTTTCTTTGTCAAACGGATCGCCCATTTTCAATGCTTTTACTTTTTGGGTAAATTTTTCAAGAAATGCATCATAAATTCCTTCTTGTACCAAAAAGCGTTTTGCTGCAATGCAGCTTTGTCCGGCGTTGCGGTAACGGGCGTTTATGGCTTTGTCAAGAATTAAATCCAAATCCGCATCGTCCATAATGATGAAAGCATTGCTCCCACCCAATTCCAAAACGGACTTTTTAATCACCTTTCCGGCAGCCGAAGCAACTGAAGAGCCGGCTTTTTCGCTTCCGGTAAGGGAAACGGCTTTGATGTGCGGATGTTCAACTACGGTTTCTATATGTTTGCTTTCCAAAGATAAATTCAGATAATATCCTTTTTCAAATCCGGCTTCAATAAAAATTTCTTCAATTAACTGCGCACATTTCGGCACGTTGGAAGCATGTTTTAAAACAATCGTATTCCCAGCCAAAATCGTTGGAACGGCAAAGCGAAATACTTGCCAAAAAGGGAAATTCCAAGGCATCACACCTAAAATCACACCCAAAGGTTCGTAACGAACGATTGCATTATAACGCTCGGTCTCATAGTTTCTGTCTTTGAGGAATTCTTCACAATTATCGGCATAAAATTCACAATTCAAAGCAGATTTTTCGATTTCGGCAATGGACTCAAAAACAGGTTTCCCCATTTCTTCTGAAATGATTCGCGCAAATTCTTCTTTCTTTTCCAGTAAAATCTGTCCTACTTTTCTAATTTTTTCAATCGGACGATTTTGAAACTGATGTTTATTTTTTAGAAATACTTCATTTGCCAATTCAATTTTTTGAATGGCTTCCTCTACATTAATATATTGATTTGACATAATTTAAGCGGGTGAATAGTCCTTTATTCTATCTAAATAAGAACCCACCGGAATTTCCGGATAAAGTTCGTCATAACGCATAATCTTATTGATTTCTGTTCGCAGATTGATGTAACTTCTGTCTATTTCGCTATGGTGAACGAGACCTGCTGCAGAAATCAGTTCGCCAAAACTTTTCATTGTGTTTTTGTGGAAATTATAAGTTCTCACAGCTTTGTCTTCTACGTCAAGACCTTTGGTTAGTTCAGGGTCTTGGGTGGCAACCCCGGTCGGACAAGTGTTTTTGTTACATTGAAGGGCTTGAATACATCCTACCGCTAGCATCATAGCGCGTGCACTACTGCACAAATCGGCACCGATTGCTAAAACTCTGGCAATATGAAAACTGCTGATAATTTTTCCCGAGGCGATGACTTTTATATCTTCTTTAAGGCCATAACCACGTAATGTGTCTACGGCAAAGGCGAGCCCGTCCAATAAAGGCATTCCCAAAGAATTTGAGAATTCTACAGGGGCAGCTCCGGTTCCTCCTTCTCCACCGTCAATTGTGATAAAATCAGGCTTTAAGCCGGTTTTGATCATGGCTTCACAAATGTCAATGAATTCTTCTTTTCTACCGATACACATTTTAAATCCGACAGGTTTTCCGCCAGAAAGTTCGCGCATTTGGTGAATGAGTTTCAATAAGCCTTCGGCATTTTTAAATGCTGAGTGAGAAGGTGGTGAATCAACTTCTGTATGGGGTTTTACGCCACGGATTGCAGCAATTTCCGGTGTGTTTTTACTAGCCGGTAGAATTCCTCCGTGACCAGGTTTGGCTCCTTGAGAAATTTTGAGCTCAATCATTTTTATGTTAGGATGCTGTGAAGTTTTTTCAAATTTCTCCGGTGAAAATTTACCATTATCTGCACGACAGCCAAAATAACCGGTTCCAACCTGCCAAATCAAATCTCCACCCGGTTCCAAGTGATAAGGACTCACGCCTCCTTCACCTGTATTGTGTGCAAAACGACCTAATTTTGCGCCTTTATTCAATGCCATAACGGCATTTTTGCTCAATGACCCAAAACTCATGGCCGAAATATTCAATAAACTTGCCGAATAAGGTTGTGTACAATGTTCACCCCCAATCATAATTCTCGGGTCTTCATCCACTTTTACCTTTCCTGCATACATAGAATGGTTCATCCATTCATATCCGGGATCATAAATATCCATTTGGGTTCCAAATGGAACAGTATCGGTTACATTTTTGGCGCGCTGGTAAACCATGCTTCGCATCACTCTGTCCAACGGTCTTCCGTCTCTGTCATTTTCCACAAAATACTGCATGATTTCAGGACGGATGCTTTCCAGAAAATATCTAAGTCGTCCAATCACAGGGAAGTTTCTCCGAATTGCGTGTTTCTTTTGGGTTAAATCAAAAATCCCCATGAAAATAAGGGGGGCTACAATTACAAATAACCAAAGGATGGGGTTCCAAAAAAAGGAAATAGCAATTAGTATAACTGAAATGCTAATTGATAATAGGATAAATAAGGGCCTAACTTTCATCTCAAAATTCATTGAATTCGAGCACAAAATTAAGCATTAACTCTAAACTACCCAACTGTCCTTATATTTTGAAAAACTTTGGTAATTATGGAAAAAGTGGATTTTAAATGATATTTTTGAATTTAATATTAGAAACCGACATGAAAATTATCTGTATTGCAAGAAACTATGCCGAACACGCTAAAGAATTAAATAATGAAATTCCGGAAAATCCTGTGTTTTTTTTGAAACCTGATACTGCGGTTTTACAGAAAGACAAAGATTTTTATCTGCCTGAATTTAGTCAAAATGTTCAATATGAAGCAGAAGTGGTTTTGAAAATCTCCAAATCCGGAAAATACATTCAACCTGAATTCGCATTAAATTATTTTGACCAAATTACATTGGGAATTGATTTTACGGCGCGTGATTTACAATCACAACTGAAATCAAAAGGCCACCCTTGGGAAATCGCAAAGGCCTTTGATAATTCGGCTGTCGTGGGCGATTTTCTCGACAAAAAAGAGTTTGATTTAAATAATTTAGAATTTCGAATGGAGAAAAACAATGAAATTGTGCAAAAAGGAATTACGACCCAGATGATCCATGATTTTAGTACAATTATTTCTGAAGCCTCTAAATATTTTACATTGAAAACCGGTGATTTGATTTTCACAGGAACCCCAGCAGGAGTTGGACAAGTTATGGAAAATGATTTGCTGGAAGGATGGATCCAGGAACGAAAAGTTTTTGAGGTTCGGGTGAAATGATGTAACTTTAAAGAAATTTAAAATTCCGGCTATGTCACAAAAAATTTTAGTTCCCATAGATTTTTCCGACTTTAACCAAACCGTAATTTCCAAAGCAATTGATCACGCTAAACTTGTAAATGGCGAGATTTATTTGATTCATATTGCCACGCTTGATATTGGTGTAATTGTGAGTGAAACCGGTTTCACTTATTTACCTGAACTTGAACAGACTGCTCTGAATGAAGAAGCAGAACAAATGAGTAAACTCAAGTCCGAGATAGAAGCAAAAGGAATAATGTGTGAAACCATTGTCAAACAAGGGATTCCTGCAGATATAATTGTTCAGGAAGCAAAAGATTTGAAGGTGGATTTAATTGTAATCGGGTCTCTGGGGCACAACGCATTATATAATATGTTTATAGGAAGTGTGGCCAGTGATGTAATCAAACATTCAAGCGTTCCATTATTGGTCATTCCAAAGGATAAGTAATTCAAAAAACAATGGAAATGGAAACAAAAAACTATATAAAGGACAAAAATTTCACGATTCTTTGGACACCTTCCAAATGTATCCATGCCGGTGTTTGTGTGAAAAAACTTCCTAAAGTCTATAATCCAAAAGCAAGACCTTGGATTACACCTGAATATGCAAATATTGAAGACCTAAAAGCGCAGATAGACAAATGCCCGTCGGGAGCCTTGGGGTATGAAAGCAAAGATTAATTTTTATTTGTTCAAATAATACAGGAATTCTCTTCAAGATGATTAAAAAAAACTCCAAATTCATTTAAACTAAATAAAATCATCCTTTCAAGTTTTTTTAACGTTTGAAATGTACTAAATTTGTAAGCTAATTCTCACAAGAGTCATAATTAATAATGGAGAGATTTTCATTTTTAAATGCCATACACTCTGAGTATATAAGTGAGTTGTATGAGCAATACCAAAAATATCCTGACAGCGTAGAACCTAGTTGGAGAGCATTTTTTCAAGGATTTGATTTTGCCAGCGTTTCTTATAACGGCCATTCTTTAGAAGGTCATCAGGCAAACGAACAGATAATTGCAGAAATTCCGGAAAAAGTTCAGAAAGAATTTAAAGTCATCAGCCTGATTGATGCTTACCGTACACGCGGACATTTGTTCACAAAAACCAATCCCGTCAGAGAAAGAAGACAACACTCGCCGACGCTGGATCTTGAAAACTTCGGTTTGACGGAAAAAGATTTGGACGAAACCTTTGATGCCGGGGATATCATAGGTATCGGAAGAGCCAATTCGCTCCGTCAAATCATTGATCATTTAAAAAATATGTATTGTGATTCCATAGGTGTGGAATATATGTACATACGCGATCCTCAAAAAAATAATTGGATCCAGAATTGGCTCAATGAAAACCGAAATCATCCACAACTCAGCATTCAGGAAAAAGAAAGAATTTTATTGAAATTAAATGAAGCAGTTGCTTTTGAAAATTTTCTGCATACAAAATTTGTCGGACAAAAACGTTTTTCACTAGAAGGAAACGAAACATTGATTCCCGCATTGGATGCAGCTATCAATAGAGCTTCTCAGGCCGGTGTAGAAGAAGTAGTTCTGGGAATGGCACATCGCGGTCGTTTAAATGTACTTGCCAATGTTTTCAATAAATCCTATTCACAAATTTTTAGCGAATTTGAAGGTAAAGAATTTGTGGAGGACCTTTTTTCCGGTGATGTAAAATATCATTTAGGATCAACGACAGAAATCGTTTCGCTTCGCGGAAAAAAAGTAAAGATGAACCTTGCACCCAATCCATCACATCTTGAAACCGTAGATGCAGTGGTAGAAGGAATCGCAAGAGCAAAAGTAGACAAAGACTACGCCGGAGATTACAGCAAAGTATTGCCTATACTCATCCATGGAGATGCCGCAGTTGCCGGACAGGGAATTGTGTATGAAGTAGTGCAGATGATGACCCTTGACGGATATAAAACAGGCGGTACCATTCATATTGTAGTAAATAACCAAGTTGGATTTACCACCAACTATTTGGACGGACGTTCATCTGTTTATTGTACCGATGTAGCCAAAGTAACTTCATCGCCCGTTTTACACGTAAATGCAGATGATGCAGAAGCGGTTGTACATGCTTTACATTTCGCGGCAGATTACCGTATGCGTTTTGGAGAAGACGTTTTCATCGATTTATTGGGCTATAGAAAATATGGACATAACGAAGGAGATGAACCTCGCTTTACCCAACCACAACTTTACAGCATCATCGCCAAACATCCGAATCCAAGGGAAATTTATAAACAACATCTTATAAAAGAGGGAATAATTGGTGATGAAATTCTTGCCGAAAAAGAAAAAGAATTCAAACAACTTTTGGATGAGAATTTTGATGCCGCCAAAGAAATAGAAAAAAATAAATTAGAGCCTTTCATGCCCGACGAATGGGAAGGTTATGAAATGGCGACCGAAGCAGAAATGCTAAAACCGGTCGATACAAAATACCCCATTGCCGAACTTCAACAAATAGCAGATAGCATTACCAATATTCCTGATGGTAAAAAATTCATCAAAAAAATCCAGCGTCTTTTGAGCCAGCGTAAACAAATGGTAGAAGAAAACAAACTGGATTGGGGAATGGGGGAACTTTTGGCTTACGGCTCTATTTTGAAAGAAGGAAATGACGTACGTCTTTCTGGGGAAGATGTAGAAAGAGGTACTTTCTCTCATCGCCATGCCGTACTCAAAACAGAAGATACAGAAGAAGAAGTTATTCTATTAAACCATATTTCCGATAAACAAGGAATATATACGATTTACAATTCCCTCTTATCTGAATATGCTGTTTTAGGTTTTGATTATGGTTACGCAATGGCCGCACCGGACTCACTCACGCTTTGGGAAGCCCAATTTGGTGATTTTGTCAACGGTGCCCAAATACTAATTGATCAATATCTTTCTGCAGCAGAAGACAAGTGGAAAATTCAAAACGGACTTGTCTTGCTTTTACCTCATGGATATGAAGGTCAGGGAGCAGAACACTCTTCTGCCCGTATGGAGCGATTTCTACAATTATGTGCACAAGGAAACATGTTTGTAGCCAATTGTACCACTCCTGCAAATTTCTTCCATTTATTGAGAAGACAAACCCATGCGCAATATAGAAAACCACTTGTAGTCTTTACGCCTAAAAGCTTGTTGAGACATCCACAAGTCATATCAACTATGGATGAGCTGGCAAATGGAGAATTCCAAACTTTAATTGACGATGCAGTTGCAGATCCTTCAAAAGTAGAAAAACTGGTATTCTGTCAAGGTAAATTCTACTATGATTTATTGAAGAAAAAAGAAGAATTAAATGCCGAAAATGTAGCATTGATTCGTCTTGAACAATTGTATCCGTTAGACAAAGAAAAAATTGATGCTATTCTGAACAAATATTCCAACAAAAAACGGATTATTTGGGCACAGGAAGAACCTGAAAATATGGGTGCTTGGACATTCATCTTGAGAAAATTAAGAGAAACTCCTTTTGAATTGATTTCACCAAGAGAAAGCGCCTCTCCTGCCCCGGGTTCACATCACACCTTTGAGGTAAGACATAATAACACGATTAACAAAGTTTTTGAATAAATTAGCAACCAAATACTGAACAGATATGGTATTAGAAATGAAAGTCCCTTCACCGGGCGAATCCATCACAGAAGTTGAAATTGCAACTTGGCTTGTAAAAGACGGTGACTATGTGGAAAAAGACCAAGCCATTGCCGAAGTTGACTCAGATAAAGCGACTCTTGAACTTCCGGCAGAAGAAAGCGGAATTATTACTTTAAAAGCCGAAGAGGGTGAAGCTGTTGCCGTTGGTCAGGTTGTTTGCCTTATTGATACTTCTGCAACTAAACCTGAAGGCGGGGCTGCTCCAACGGAAGACAAAAAGGAAGAACCTAAGCAAGAAGAATCGAAAAAGGAAGAAGTTAAAGTCGCAACGACTACGTCTTATGCGACCGGAACACCTTCTCCTGCCGCCAAAAAAATTCTGGATGAAAAAGGCGTACAAGCCTCATCTGTTCAGGGAACTGGAAAAGACGGACGCATAACCAAAGACGATGCAGAAAATGCACAAGTTGCTTCTATGGGAACGCCAACCGGTGGAAATCGCGGTTCGGAACGTTCCAAACTTTCCATGCTCAGAAGAAAAGTAGCAGAACGACTGGTTGCTGCCAAAAATGAAACAGCTATGTTGACTACATTCAATGAAGCCAACATGACTCCCATCAATAAATTACGTAGCGAATTCAAAGAAGAATTCAAAGCCAAGCATGGAGTAAGTTTAGGCTTTATGTCTTTCTTCACCAAAGCGGTTGTTCGTGCACTTCAACTATATCCGGACGTAAATTCTATGATAGACGGTGATTATAAAATTTCTCATGACTTCTGTGACATTTCTGTTGCTGTTTCAGGGCCTAAAGGTCTAATGGTTCCGGTAATGCGAAATGCAGAAACCCTTACTTTCAGAGGAATTGAAAACGAAATCAAACGCCTGGCATTACGTGCGCGTGATGGTCAAATTACAGTAGATGAAATGACCGGCGGAACCTTTACCATTTCAAATGGTGGTGTTTTTGGCTCAATGTTGAGTACCCCGATAATCAATCCGCCACAATCAGGAATTTTGGGAATGCACAATATCATCGAACGACCGATTGCAGTTGACGGAAAAGTGGAAATCCACCCTATGATGTACATCGCACTTTCTTATGACCACCGAATTATCGACGGACGCGAATCCGTTGGATTCCTGGTTGCTGTAAAAGAAGTCTTGGAAGATCCGGTTAATCTTTTGATGGACGGAAATGCGAGAAAAGCGTTGGAACTTTAAAGATAATTATTGTATAAAGTATAATGTAAAAATGGATGCCGATAGGTGTCCTTTTTTTTTAATAAAAGAAAAACCTGAAAATCTCATCTGCTTCTTAGGGTAAAATTTATTGTTTATTTTTAATCCTTATCTACCCCTCCATCAAACATTTCCATTTGATCTTGAAGGTATTTTTTTTGGATTTTATTAAAATTTTCACGAGTTATTTCCTTTCCTTGATCAAGACCTTTGATTTTTTCATTTGATTTTAAAACTTCAACTTTAGTTGCAAGATATTTGTTCCCTTCTTTGCTACCATCTTCGTAATTGATTTCCGTCTGTACTTCTAAAATAATGCCGGGAAGTCCCCAAAATTTGTCGGGGCCATCTTTATAAACCAGTTTAGGAGAATACCAAGCCTCTATTTTGGTTTTGTATTCGTCATCTAAAATTGTAGTTGCTTTTAATACGGGAAAACCGGCTATATCTTTTGTTTCTTTTGTGATTTTCCAATCAATTTTTGGTAAATCATCCACAATTAAAAATAGTTTTTCACCTATTTGGGCTTCTTCTACATAGGTTTTGCTGTCCATACTTTTATAGATGGGATTTATATCAGCTGACATTGTGGCCATCATATTACCAGAAGGTTCTATTTGTGAATTGCTTATTCTGGGAATATTTTTATATAACGATTCGTTTTTATTTGAAATTAATTCAAACAAACTGGATACAGATACAATTTCGATATCCTCTTTTTTTTCTGATTCGTAATAAGGCGTTACTTCATATTCAATCCTTAATTTTTCTTGTGCCGAAAGGAGAATTGTGAAAAAACTTGATGTGATTAATAAGAAAAATCTAAACTTCATATTGTATATTATTCAGTAAATTGTTTGGGAAAAATAAAACCTGTTATGAAAAAATAAGTAAGGAATAATTCCTTCACAAATTGTTGATTTTATAATCCGGATGCTTTTTAAAATAATCAATATAAAAAAGCCATATATCTCCCTCTTTTTCCCATTCATAAATTTTTTCTACCATATTGGGGCGCTTATTTATTTTGGGTCGATCGCCAATACGAACATTTACACCTTCCTTAGCTGCATCATATTCCCAACTTAATTTAGGAATTGAATCATAAACATAATGAGGGGTTTTGTCTCTCACCAAATATTCGGTATAATAAATTACAGGTAAGCCTTTGGCCTTGTAAAAATGAGATTCTTTTACATCTGGTTTATAAACAGCTGCATGCCCATCAAAACTTCTCTCAATGCTCATTTCACCCTTTTTAGCACTAGGATTTTCGGTATATTTAGCATTTGATTTTCCAGCAATTAAAATTCCGGTTGTTTCCTGCGTAGAAACTAATTTATTTTCATATTCAATGTAAATATTTTTTTCTTGACCTTGTAGACTTAAATAAAAGAAGACAATTGTAAATGAAAATATAATTTTGGTTAACATAGGTTTTTATTTTTTATAATGAGGTGCTCTAAACTAAAAAGAACACCTCATATTTAATAATTGTTATATGTTTTTAAGGGCAAAAAGACATCAATTGTTGTGTTCTTGCTTGGCACCATTGATACGTTACTCCAGTATACTCATAGTGACCTGTTGGCGGATTACCAAAGCCATTACAATATACGTCTATCGTACATGTTCCGTCAGGACTACAATTTATTTTGTAGTTTTCGTTTGAATATTCCTTTTCCTCAATTGTATTTGCTTTTGCGATTTCATGGGTAAGGGCAAAAGCTCCTCCAAAAAGAGCTAATCCTAAAATCAATTTTTTCATGTTGGTTTGTTTTTTAAACGTTAAACTTAAATTTAAATTGTTCTTAAAATATATCGCGAAAATATTTTGTCTGATAAAATTGCAAACTATTTTCATAGGTGCTTGCCCGATTACCGGGAAATGTTGACCTGTTTTTGCACATGGGTTTTAAAGTAAAAACACTATTTTTGTAGATATAACTTCTCAATATGAATACTAAGATTGGTAAAAAGATAAGAACCATAAGGGAAAAGAAAGGTTTGTCACAGGAAGCCATGGCAGATCGGCTGAATATATCACGTTCCGCCTATTCAAGGATTGAAACCGGAGAAACATCTGGGTGCATCATATTGAAGATATTTGTAAGGAGTTGGATGTTCAATTAGAAGAATTGTTTTTTAGCCCTGAAAGTTTGGAGCAGAATAATAATGATCAGGCTTCAGTGGTTCAAAACTATACCAATAAAGACACCCACATTACCATCAACCAGATATCGGAGAAGCTGATAGAGCAGTATGAGAAAAGAATAGAAGAGCTTACAAAACGAGTTCAGGAATTAGAAAATAAAAGATAATTTCTGAGTTTTTTGTAACGCTATCGAAGTCAGGAAGAGTATCCAAATAAAGCCCCCACAAACCGGGGGCGATTTGTAAGGGTTCCATAGTTATGAAAGTATATATATAGAGAGATTTCTGTATACAAATTTCTACGTATTTAATCTGAAATTATAAAGAATTCTCCTTGATTTCTACAGGAATATTCCTGATATTTTCATAAAAAAATCCCACAATTCCGGGGGAGTGAATCGTGAGACCTACAATTTTCCGAGTTTTAGTAAGAGAGGATCGGCCCGAAATGTTTAGGCTGGTTAAACAATTTCTATAAGTCAAATTTATTCCATCTTTTTTATTTAATCATCAGGAAAAACCCTCATTTTAATTATGATTTTTCCTATTTATTTTGAGGATTATTGGATAAAAATGAAGTGTAAGGAAATTTTGTTTCTTAATTTAGCAATTTAGAATTATTAATTAAATGATGAAGCCATGAATGAAATTTTAAACCTCGAGCCTCAAAATATTTGGAAGAACTTTTCCGCACTGAATGAAATACCCCGTCCGTCAAAAAAAGAAGAAAAAGTAATCCAGTTTATGATGGATTTCGGAAAAGGATTGAATTTGGAAACCATTAAAGATAAAGTCGGAAACGTTATCATAAAAAAACCGGCAACTTCCGGCATGGAAAATCGAAAAACGGTTGTTTTACAATCTCATCTCGATATGGTTTGCCAGAAAAACAATGATGTAGATTTTGACTTCGATACACAAGGAATCCAAATGTACGTTGACTCAGATGGATTTGTAAAGGCAAAAGGTACAACTTTGGGTGCAGACAACGGAATTGGCGTTGCTACTATTATGTCCGTTCTGGAATCTACAGATATTGCGCACCCCGCTATAGAAGCGCTTTTCACAATTGATGAAGAAACCGGAATGACTGGAGCAATCGGTTTGGAAGAATCGATTTTAACCGGAGAAATCCTTTTGAATTTAGATACAGAAGAAGATGATGAACTAACGATAAGTTGTGCCGGAGGACTGGATGTTACGGCTACCAAAAATTATAATCCTGAAACTCTTTCGACAAATACAGAAACAGGAACTGAAACCGGAAAATTCTCTTCGTTAAAAATTGAAATCAAAGGCTTGAAAGGCGGACATTCAGGTGGTGATATTCAACTTGGACGGGGAAATTCCAATAAACTATTGGCGAGATTTTTAAATGAATCTTTGAAACATTTGGCACAAATTTCAAAAATGGAAAGCGGCGGATTGCGCAATGCGATTCCGAGAGAAGGTTATTTTGTGATTGCCGTTCCCAATGCGGAATTCGAAAAGGCGAAATCGGCTTTGGAAAGTCTGAGAAATGATGTTGTAAACGAATTCAAATCAATTGAACCCAATATTTCCATTTCAATTGAAAATACAGAAAACCAAAATATGGCGGCTTCATTTGAGGAAACCAAAAAACTTGCCCAGGTTTTAATGTCAGCATTCAACGGCGTTTACCGAATGAGTCCGGAAATGGAAGGTGTAACGGAAACTTCTAATAACGTGGCAAATGTAGTGGTTGGAAATGGTGAAATGAAAATTTTGTGTTTGTCGCGTTCAGCCCTTGAGTCGGGCAAAAAAGCTATGACGGAATCCTTGAAAGCTACTTTTGAATTGGGTGGGTTTAAAGTTGAATTTTCAGGTGGTTATCCGGGTTGGCGACCAAATGTCAATTCGGAAATTTTGGATTTAATGAAACCTTTGTACCAAGAAATGTTTGGCACTGAGCCCAAAATTATCGCTACACATGGCGGATTGGAATGCGGAATCATTGGCGGGCATTACCCAAATTTGGATATGATTTCATTTGGTCCCAATATTTTTGGTGCCCACTCCCCTGACGAACGCGTGGAAATCAAATCAGTTCAGAAATTCTGGAAATATTTCTTGGAAGTTTTGAGACGAATTCCCCAAAAATAAAAAAATAAAGAAACGCGCCGGATAATCCCGGCGCGTTGTGTAAATAAATAGCTGTAAAAGAATAATAAAATAATGAGGATTTAGCAGAAAGAATTATATTGAGGTAGTTTTTCAATTTAAATAATTCCAGAGCGTCTCGAATAATTTATAGGTCAAAACTAAATCATTTAATTAATTGAGTGTTAAGGAAAAAACCTGTAATTTCCTGATATTTTTCCTTAAATTCTACGGGGAAAAATTGTATGTTCCCCTAATAATAAAATCTCATTTGAGATAGATTCAAGAAATTATGATTTCAACTAAATTTTGGGTAAGATTTTTTCGGGAATAATGTTCAATTTTAACATTGGGAAGAACCATATCACCCGATTTCCATTTTTGATAGATTTCAGAAATATAGAATTTTACTTCATGTTTTTGAGTATGCGTAAAATACTTTCCGGATTCGGTTTCCTTGAGAATTTTCTCCACATCTCCTCCACTCGGCCCGATGGCCAAAATCGGATTTCCCGTCGCCATATATTCAAATAACTTTCCGGGAATGATTCCTTTTGATTTTTCATCGGGAAAATTCGTCAGCAAAAGTAAAGCGGCATTTTTGATTCCCTGAATAGACTCTTTATGAGAAACATATCCTTTTTTAATTAAATAATTACTTAAATTATTATTTTTCATGTAATTTTCAACTTCAGAACTTAAATTCCCGTAAAACTCCAGTTCAAAATCTGATTTAAATTCTTGATCTTCCTGAATCAATTCACTTAAAGCTTCCCAAATAACAAACGGATTACGAGCAATTTCTAATCCGCCGGAATACGTGATTTTAAATTTATTGCTGACGAATTTTCCGATTCTAAAATCCGCTTCCTCAAATCCATTCGTAATGACTTCTACTCTACTCGATCCGATTTTTTTATAATTCTCGGCATCGGTAAAACTGGTTGCAATCACGCAATCTGCATTTTCTAAAACTTGTTTTTCTAAATCTTTGTGTTTTTGTTGCGAAGATTTATTGAGCTTTAAATCAGCGTGGTAACTAATTTCAGTCCAAGGATCACGAAAATCGGCAATCCATTTTAATATCGGATAGCTCTTTTTTAACTTCAATCCGATGATATGCAAACTATGCGGCGGTCCGGTTGTGATGATTGTATCAATTTGATTTTCAGCAATATATTTTTTCAGGAATTTTACCGATGGTTTTATCCAGAATTTCCGAGCGTCCGGAATGAAGAAATTTCCTCTGATGTAAACTGATAATTTGGATAAAAAAGATTGATTTTCAGCCTTTTCAAATTGTCCGGCTTTGTACTCTTTTGCTTTTGAATTCAGCGTTTCGGCAATTTGATAAGGTTCCCAGATTTTGGTTTTGATAACTTTTAAATCAGGAGAAATTTCATTAGACAAAGATTTGTCAACAATCGGATAAGATGGATTTTCCGGCGTATAAATAATCGGTTCGATTCCAAATTCAGGTAAATATTTTGCAAATTTTAACCAACGCTGAACGCCTGGTCCACCCGCTGGCGGCCAATAATATGTGAGGATTAAAACTTTTTTATTAGACATTCGGGTTATGTTTTCAAATCCTAACAAGGTTTTAAACCTTTTGAGGTTTTGTTATTTTACGGTTTTTCCACCAAAAAATTCCGCCACCTAAAACCACTAAAACGAAAATCAGATTGAACGCCAGAGTTGCTGTATTTCCTGTTTTTACGCTTTGCGGGGCAAATTCCATCACGATTTCTTTGTCGCCTTTTTCCAATTGAACGGCACGTAGAAAATAATTGGCTTTCAGGATTTCTCTTTCTTTTCCATCGACTTTAAGCGTCCATCCGTGCGGATAATAAATCTCGGAGAAAACCGCAATTTTGGGTGATACGATATTTGTTTTATAAGTCAACTTATTGGGTTGGTAATTTGTCAATTCAATTGTAGAGCCAGATTCAGGCGTAAATCCTTTTCCAACCAATTGATTTAGCTTACTCTCCAACACTACCGTTCGCTTTAAATCAACATCTTTCAACGCCAATATTTCTTCGTCTTCATTTTGCACCCATTTCACGTCCGAAACCAACCAGGCATTTCCATAAGCTTCATTGTTTTGCTGAACCATTGGACTGTTTGGATTTCCATGAACGATGTATTTTGTGTTTAATAAATTCAGAATCTTTTGGGTATGAGCTTGTGAAATTCCTAATTTCTGAGACTTTTCAGAACCGGAAAAATACAAATCAATCACATCTTGATAGTTATGCAATTTCGCACCGTGGTAACCACCGATTGAATTCACGAAATAAGAAGTTGTAGCATCATTGAAACTGCTGAAAATATTATCAAATACCCGATATTGGGCTTTGTCTGTTTGGCGCAAACTATCCAGTGATTTGTTGAACGGAACTTTTTGCGCGATTCCGGCAAGATGATGATTTTCTCTTGCGCCTTCCATGAGTTTGGATGAAAATTGAGTGGGGAAAGGATTTTCAACAAACATTTTATCGACAAAATTTTCATCGTTTAAATATCGTCTGTCAACCTGCCATCCATCAATTAAAGCCAGAAATGCAATTCCTAAAACCACAACCAATGGATTTTTTATCTTTTTTAATTGATAAAGAAAAAGCAACCCCAAAGTTAATACTACAAATAATAATGTTCTTAAGGTATCAGCTTTGAACATATCGATTCTGTCCTGAACAAGCGCTTTATTGACATTGTTGAGCAAAGTGTCCCAGGTTCCGTAAGCTTGTGGATTGTATTCTTTTACCAAATCTAAATATTGTTGTTTGGAAGTCAAATCATATTCTGTTGAAAAACTGAATAAACTTCCACCGAACAGATAGAAAATTACTAATAAAGCGATGATTCCTCCACCGCCATACATCAAGATTTTCTTTTTGTATTCCTCTGTTAAAGATTCGTCTTTAAAGAAAACATATAAAGTAAGTACAGCCAGTAATGGCATAGTAAATTCGGCCATTACGAGCATGGAAGAAACCGCTCTGAATTTGTCATAGAATGGGAAATAATCAATCATAAAATTGGTTAATCCCGCAAAATTTTTGCCCCAAGCGAGGATGATGCTTAAAATAGTTGCGGCCAAAAGCCACCATTTGTAGTTTGACCAATTATTTCGAACTAAAAATAATCCCAAAAAGAAAAGTAAAACAACCACAGCACCTTGGTAAGCCGGTCCCGAAGTTCCGGGTTGGTCGCCCCAATAAGTTGACACCGGTGAACTGGTGAGATAATCAAAAGCTTGTGCGTTGAACTGGTCATTTAAATCAATGATATATTGTTGCTTTTGTAATTCGGCCACATAATTTTTTAAATTTTCTTCTTTTGGCTGACTGGCTCCGCCCATAAAGTCAGGAATGAAAAGATTGAAAGTTTCTAATTTTCCATAACTCCAATTTGTAATATAATCATGGTCCAAACCTTCTTGTTTGTCTTGTAAAATGGTCAGATTTGATTTTCCTCTGATGGTTTCCTGACTGTATTCATAAGTTGTTAAAAGTCGGGTTGAATTTAATCCGATTCCAATTATAGAGGCTACAATCAATAATCCGGTTGAAATCGCAAATGATTTGATGGTTTTTAATTTAACGGCTTGAACGAGTTCGACAATAAAATAAACCAACATCACCAAAAATAAGTAAAAAGTCATCTGCGGATGATTGGCTGAAAGTTCCAACCCCATAAAAAGTGCGGTGAGTATAAATCCTAAAATAAATTTACGTTGGTAAAGCAGAATAATTCCGGCCACCAAAGGCGCAAAATATGCTATGGCGTGGACTTTAGCGTTGTGTCCGGCGCCGATTATGATATAGAAATAAGCGCCCATGGCAAAGAAAACCGATCCTGCAAGTGCGTATTTCCAATTTCGGAAAACCACCATTCCCAAAACGAAAAACCCTGAAAATAAAAGAAAAATATAATCCGCAGGACGGGGTAAAAATCTGATGATTCGGTCGATTCCTTTGATTAAATCATTGTCATATTGTGCACCGGTTTGATAAGTCGGCATTCCGCCAAACATGGCGTTGGACCAATAAATATTTTCACCGGTTTGTTCCTGAAATTTGTGCATTTCTTCCGCACTTCCTTTGTAATTCACAATATCGGGTTGGAGAATGGAATTTTCAGAAAGCACGGGTGCGCAATAAATAATCGCCAGAATTGCAAAAACAATTATGGCGACTGCACTGAATATTAGATTTTTATTCTTCATTTTTCTTTTTCGGTTCTTCAATTATTTCATAATCCACCGATTCGGCTTCAATGGTAAACCTGGGTTTTTCTAAACTTTCGGCTCCTTTTGCTTGGGTATTTTGATTAAAATTCGTGTTGGGTCGATTGGTTTTTTGTCGAGGCGGTGAAATGATCCGCATCACAAAACGAATGACCAAGTAAGCAATTAATGAATATAATATGAATTTGAGTAAGGACATAATTAATTGACTGTTGTGATGGTTGTAGATGTTCCAGATTCTGTTTCTTTCTGTTCTCCTTGCTGGTAAGTGGTGTTAATCGTTTCTTTTTTGGTAATACTTACTTTTTTAATCCAACCGGTTTCCATGTCTAAATCTATAAATCCATTCAAGGTTGCATTGTTCTTCATGTTCATGGTGATTCCTTGTTGGGTTTCAGTTCCGGAAACATTTTGAGTTCCTGAAACTGTGATGGTAGCCTTTCCGTCTTTGAGTTCCTTAAAGGTACGGGTAACTTTATTGGTTCCTTTAATGGGGCCTTCGCTTATGTTTTGAGAATCAGACCATTGCTCGCCGATTTTCATATTTTTATCTGGAAAGATGTTCAAAGTTTCTTCAAATTGGGATTTGATAGCTTCGTTATTTAAAGACGCATTCAATAAATCTTTAATCATTTTCTGTTCTTCGGCATTAAAATCATTTTTTAATTTTCCCTGAACATTTCCAACTACTTTGTCTAATCCTTTAACAGAAATGACTTTTCCTTTGTTGTCCACTTCCATTTGAAAACTTTCTCCAATGATGGCTTTATAAATCGACCAACTTTGGGCTACATCTTTGTCGGCAGGTTTTGCTGAACTTGTGTTATATGAAATGGTTTCGCCGGTTGGCGCTTTAAATCTCTCACTGAATTCTTTAAAAGTAGCTTTGAGTTTGAACACATTGTTCACTACGTCTTCTACAAAATAATCAAAACCTACGGTTCTTTCGGAAGACATTTTTAGCGATTGTCCGCCGGCAGCCATAGATTGTTCTTGTTGGGTTTTGAGTTGGAAAGGATAAGTTTCGCCTTTTTTTAGATTATATTTAAATGAATAGGAATCGTCTGTATTTTTAACCAAAGCGGTTTGATTAATTTCAGATGGAGGATTTGAAATCTGTGCGGAATCAATATTTGCGACCACCGTATCACCATTTTCATTTAAAATTAAATTTTCTCCTTTTTCATTTGTTCCAATGGTTTTATTTTCATTTTTACATGCAGTCAGCGCCACAAAAACCGATAGAATAATCAATGATTTTCTCATTTATTTAAAATTTTCGGCAAGATAGTTATAAAATCATATTTCTTGAAAACCACAGCTATATTTGAGCACATAATTTATTTTATTTTCGTTAAAATTATTAGCCTAAAAGGAATTTCCTAAAGAGAATTTAAAGAAATTATTACATTTGTTAAACTTGTTAACAAATTTAGAAAACACAAACACATGAGTATTTTTACAAGAAAACCATTATCGACTCTTTTAGCCGAGGCCAATGAGAGCGGGGAACACACCCTCAAAAAGACCTTGGGTACCTGGGGATTAATTTCACTTGGAATTGGAGCAATCATAGGAGCCGGTTTATTTTCTATCACCGGATTGGCTGCCGCAGATTATGCCGGTCCATCTATTGTTATTTCTTTCGTAATTGCCGCATTAGGTTGTGCACTTGCCGGACTTTGTTATGCAGAATTCGCTTCTATGATTCCGGTTGCGGGGAGTGCTTATACTTATTCCTATGCCACAATGGGTGAATTTGTTGCCTGGATTATCGGATGGGATTTGGTGCTGGAATATGCTGTGGGAGCAGCAACAGTAGCTTCGAGTTGGTCAGGGTATTTGGACAAATTCCTGAAAACGATGGGCATTACCTTTCCGCCAGAACTCTTAATGACACCTTTTGATTCTATGACTTTGGCAAATGGCGATGTTGTAACCGGAATGATGAATTTACCAGCAGTATTTATTGTTACGATTATGTCTTTGGTTTTGATAAGAGGAACACAGGAATCTTCCTTTGTGAACACTATTATCGTGCTGATGAAAGTTACGATCGTTTTGATTTTTATTGCAGTAGGTTTCCAATACATTCGTCCTGAAAATCATATTCCTTTTATTCCTGAAAACACGGGCAAATTTGGGGAATTTGGATTCTCTGGAATCATCAGGGCAGCCGCAGTCGTCTTTTTTGCCTACATTGGCTTTGATGCGGTAAGTACTGCTGCGCAGGAAACCAAAAATCCCAAAAAATCGATGCCTTTGGGTATTTTAGGTTCACTTTTGATTTGTACTGTTCTCTATATATTATTTGCATTTGTGATGACCGGAGTAGCCAATTACAAAGCTTATGGTGCAGATCCAACCAATAAATTGGCACCTGTTGCCATTGCCATCAGCAATATGGGTAATATGGGGCCTGACGGAGTAGTTGATGTAGCCTATCCTTGGTTAAATACTTCTATTGTTGTAGCAATTTTACTCGGATATGCGTCCGTAATTTTAGTATTATTGTTGGGGCAAAGCCGTGTTTTTTATTCGATGAGTAAAGACGGATTGGTTCCAAGAGTGTTCTCATCCATCCATCCAAAATTTCAAACACCTCATAAATCCAATTTATTTTTCCTTGTCTTCGTAAGTATTTTTGCGGCATTTGTCCCGGGAAGAGTTGTAGGAGAAATGACCAGTATCGGGACCTTATTTGCCTTTATTTTGGTATGTATTGGCGTTTTGGTGCTTCGCAAAACCCAACCTGATGCACCTCGAGCATTCCGTACACCACTAGTTCCTCTTGTGCCAATTCTGGGAATTTTGGTTTGTTTCTTCATGATGGCATTTTTACCTTTGGACACTTGGATGCGATTGGTTTTATGGATGATTGTGGGACTGGATGTTTATTTATTTTATAGTATAAAAAACAGTACTATTACCAGTCAACAAACCGGAATTATCAATAATGCAAATAATATTGTGGGAATTTGCGGTGTCGTATTTTCATTGGTTTTGATTGGGCTTGCGATTGCTCACCATCAAGTTTCCGAAATCAATCCTGAAACCGGACAAATCAATGATGCAGGACTTTTTTATTTCTCTCTGGTATTTGGTGTGATTCACATCGCAATTTATTCATATAAAGCTTTTGTCGGTAGATCAAAATCGGTTTAAGAAATGATAAAAAATAGAAAAGGTACTCAACTGAGTACCTTTTTTTGTGCACACGATCAGATTCGAACTGACACATCCTTAGGACACCACCCCCTCAAGATGGCGTGTCTACCAATTTCACCACGTGTGCGATTTGTGGACGGCAAAAATATGAATTTTGTGTAAAATCTATGAAGTATATGTATAAAGTTTTTTCAAATGTGAAAAAATTCTAACTTCTGATTTCAAACTTCTAACTTCTAACCTTACCTTTGTACGCTTAAAATTTCAATAGAAAATGTTCAGAACGCATAATTGTGGGGAATTGACCCTGAAAAATTTAAACGAAAAAGTAACGCTCAGCGGATGGGTTTCTGTCTTGCGCGACAAAGGTTTTATGATTTGGATTGATGTTCG
>Ga0079224_100002101_pt1 | contig 23876 bp, 25 predicted proteins | sample Stecom2015_FD_80414 | JGI IMG/M metagenome (GOLD analysis project Ga0079224, IMG submission 80414) | Agricultural soil microbial communities from Utah to study Nitrogen management - Steer compost 2015 | ecosystem: Environmental > Terrestrial > Soil > Agricultural land | place: USA: Utah... | reverse complement strand
TGCTGCGCATCTTCGCTGCGCTGGTGATCCTGGTGTTCTTCGCGGTCTACGCCGCATCGGGCATCGTCGCCGGCGCCCGCCTGTTCGAGAGCGTGTTCGGGTTGCCATACGGCCAGGCGATCTGGTGGGGCGCCGCGGTCACGATCGTCTACACCATGGTGGGCGGCTTCCTGGCCGTGAGCTGGACAGACACGGTCCAGGCCACGCTGATGCTCTTCGCCCTGGTCCTGACCCCGGTGATGGCCGTCGTGGCCACCGGCGGGTTCGATACCAGCCTGGCGCTGATCGGGGAGGTCGATCCCGTGCGGCTTGACCTGTTTGCCGGTGGCTCGCTCGGCATGGTGGGCATCGTGTCGCTGCTCGCCTGGGGCCTGGGCTACATGGGGCAGCCGCACATCCTGGCGCGCTTCATGGCCGCCGAATCGGTGGCCTCCATCCCCGCTGCCCGACGCATCGGCATGACCTGGATGGTGCTTTGCCTGGGCGGTGCGATCGCGATGGGCTTCTTCGCCATCGCGTATTTCAGGGCCCATCCGGCGATGGCCGGGATCGTGGATGCGAACCCGGAGCGGGTGTTCATCGTGCTCGCGCAGGCACTGTTCAATCCCTGGGTGGCTGGCGTGCTGCTGTCGGCGATCCTGGCCGCGATCATGAGCACGCTGTCGTGCCAGCTGCTGGTGTGTTCCAGCGCGCTGACCGAGGACTTCTACCGTGGTTTCGTACGGCCGCACGCCGGGCAGCGCGAGCTGGTGTGGTTCGGACGGACGATGGTGCTGCTGGTCTCCGTGGTCGCCATCTGGATTGCGCGCGACCCGGAGAGCAAGGTGCTGGGCCTGGTTTCCTACGCATGGGCGGGCTTTGGCGCGGCCTTCGGGCCGGTCGTCGTGTTCTCGCTGTTCTGGGAACGGATGACCCGGATCGGCGCGTTCGCGGGCATGGTGGTCGGCGCAATCACCGTGGTCGTGTGGCCGATGACCGGAAGCGCGCTGTACGAGATGGTCCCCGGCGTGGCATTCGCATGCATCGCAGTGGTAGCCGGCAGCCTGCTCGACCGGCCGCCGCCGGCGCACATCGTGCAGACCCACCGGGCGGTGCGCGAGGAACTGCGCGTCACCGGGTACTGATCCGGCATGCGCCCATCCGCCATCGCGCTGATGGGTCCGACGGCGTCGGGCAAGACTGCGCTGGCGCTGGACTGGGCCGAGCGCCTGGGTGGTGAGATCGTCAGCGTCGACTCGGCGCTGGTGTATCGCGGGCTGGACATCGGCGCGGCAAAACCCACGCCCGCGGAGCGGGCCCGGGTTCCGCACCACCTGCTGGACCTGCGCGATCCCTGGGTGCCGTACTCGGCCGCGGATTTCGCGGCGGATGCGCGCACTGCGATCGCGGACATCGCCGGCCGGGGCAGGGTTCCGATCCTGGCCGGTGGCACGGGACTGTATTTCCGCGCGCTGCTGCATGGACTCTCGCCGATGCCGGAAGCCGACCAGGCGGTGCGCGAGGCAATCGAACGCGAGGCCGGCGAGCGCGGATGGGCCGCGCTGCACCACGAACTGGCAGGCGTCGATCCCGCGGCGGCTACCCGCATCCGTCCCAACGACGCGCAGCGGATCCAGCGGGCGCTGGAAGTCTGGCGCCTGACCGGCCGTGCAATCAGCGACTGGCAGTCCGATCCGCCACCGCCGCGCCTGCCCGTGCGGATGCTCAAGCTGGTGCTCGCACCGGCCACCCGCGCGGAATTGCATGCGCGCATCGAGCGCCGGCTGGACGCGATGCTCGCCGAGGGTTTCCTGGGCGAGGTCCGGCGGCTGAGGGAAACGCCGGCGTTGCGCGACCATCCGCGCCCGTTGCAGTTGCCCGCCTTGCGCGCCGTGGGCTATCGCCAGGCCTGGGAACACCTGGAAGGCAAAACCGACCTGGCGACGTTCCGCGACCGGGCGCTGTTCGCCACCCGGCAACTCGCGCGACGCCAGCTGACCTGGCTGCGCGGCGAACTGGATGCGCGCTGGTTCGATCCGGCCAGCGACCGCAAGGCGCTGGATGAAGCACTGGAATCGTTCCTGCCGAAGGCGCCCTGACCCCCCGGCAGCCGGCGCTTTGTGTACCATCGATCACGTCGCGTGCAGGGGCTCTGGCATGCGACGCGGTAACGGCACGCAAGCGGCCGGCCGCCACAAGAACTCGAAGTTGGGGAAAACACCAATGTCCAAGGGTCAATCCTTGCAGGATCCATTCCTGAATGCGTTGCGCCGCGAGCGTGTCCCGGTCTCGGTCTACCTGGTGAACGGCATCAAGCTGCAGGGCACCGTCGAATCGTTCGACCAGTTCGTGATCCTGCTGCGCAACACCGTCAGCCAGATGGTCTACAAGCACGCGATCTCGACCGTCGTGCCTGCCCGCAACGTGCGCGTCGGCCCGGGCGGCGGCTACGTCCAGCAGGCCAACGGGGACGAGGACGGCGAGGCCGACGAGCAGGAAGACGAGCTCGGTTGAACCGGCGGGGGTCCGCCCCCATCCTGCGGGGATGTTCGAACGTTCCCGACGCGGCGAAACCGCACTGCTGATCCAGCCCCATGCCGGCGGCCCGCCCGATGAGGGCCTGGCAGAGGAATTCGCCGACCTGGCGCGCTCTGCCGGCGCCACCGTGGCCGCCCAGCTCAACGCCCGGATCGACCGGCCCAACCCGGCCTACTTGATCGGCAGTGGCAAGCTGGAGGAAGTGAAGGCGGCCTGCGACGCCACCGGCGCCGACCTGGTGCTGGTCAACCATCCGCTGACCCCCGTCCAGGAGCGAAACCTGGAGCGGGCGCTGGAACGGCGCGTGGTCGACCGGACCGGCCTGATCCTGGACATCTTCGCGCTGCGCGCCAACAGCCACGAGGGCAAGCTGCAGGTCGAGCTGGCCCAGCTCAGGCACATGGCCACGCGGCTGGTCCGCGGCTGGACCCACCTGGAGCGCCAGCGCGGCGGTTCGATCGGCCTGCGCGGCCCCGGCGAAACCCAGCTGGAAACCGACCGCCGGCTGCTGCAGAAGCGCCTGGAGCAGTTGCAGAAGCGGCTGGACAAGGTGGAGGTGCAGCGCACCCAGATGCGCCGTGCGCGCGTGCGCAGCGAGATGCCGAGGATCGCGCTGGTGGGCTACACCAATGCCGGCAAGTCGACCCTGTTCAATGCCTTGACCGGCGCCGGGGCCTATGCCGCGGACCAGCTGTTCGCGACCCTGGACCCGACCGTGCGCCGGATCGACCTGCCCAATGGCGAGGCGGTCCTGGCTGACACCGTGGGGTTCGTGCGCGACCTGCCGCACGAGCTGGTGGCCGCTTTCCGCTCAACGCTGAGCGAGGCGCGCGAGGCCGACCTGCTGCTGCACGTGGTCGATGCCGCCGATCCGCTGCGGGAAGAGCGCATCGCCCAGGTCGACGAGGTGCTGGCCGAGATCGGGGCCGGCGAGATCCCGCAGCTGCTGGCCTACAACAAGATCGACCGGGTCGAGGGCGCGCAGGCGCGCCATGACGGCATCGACGCCGCGCGCGCTGCCGAGCTGAACCAGTCGGTGCGCGAGAAGGTCTGGCTGTCCGCCCGTGACGGGCAGGGGCTGGACCTGCTGCGCAAGGCGCTGGGCGAGCGCCTGGGCCTGCGCCGTGTCGCCGGGGAGCTGGTGCTGGACAACGACGCCGGCCGGCTGCGCGCCCGGCTGCACGACCTTGGCGCGGTCCGCGCCGAGTCCCAGGACGAGGCCGGCTGGCGGCTGCAGCTGGACCTGGCCGAGGCCGATGCATCGCGCCTGGCCGCACAGCCCTTCGGCGCGCCGCTGCGCCCGCTGCTGGATGACGCATTCCCGGTCGACCAGGCCGGGCCCTGAACCGCGCCCTCGTTTAGAATCCCCGTTCAACTCGCGTGCCCGCGCCACTGCGCGGCACCCTGACTGGAGCAGGCATGGCCTGGAACATCCCCGGCGGCGGCAAGGGCCGCGGCAATGGCAGCGGCAGCAACGGCCGCAATCCCTGGCCCCCGCGCCGCAACACCGGCGGCAGCATCCTCGACCGATTGCCCGATCCACTACGGGGCATGTTCGATGGCGGTGGCGGCCCGTTCCGCTGGGTCGCCGTCGCGCTGGTCCTTTGGCTGCTGGTCAGCAGCCTGGTGCTGGTCACCGAGCAGCAGCGCGGCGTCGTGCTGCGCTTCGGCGAGTACGCCCGGACCATGCAGCCGGGCCTGAACTTCAAGTGGCCCTGGCCGGTGGAACGCGTCACCAAGGTCAATGCGACCGAGATCAAGACCTTCAGCGACAACGTGCCGGTCCTGACCAGCGACGAGAACATCGTCCAGGTCGAGATCAACGTGCAGTTCCGGATCACCGACCCGCAGAAGTTCCTGTTCGGGACCCGCGACGCGGAGCAGGTGCTGCAGCAGGCGGCGCTGAGCACCGTGCGCGAGCAGGTCGGGCGCTCGTCGCTGGACACCGTGCTCGGCGCGCGCAACGCGCTGGCCGTGTCGGCGCGGCAGCAGCTGCAGGCGTCGCTGGATGCCTACAACACCGGGCTGGCGGTCACCGAGCTCAACCTGCCGAACGCGCGCCCGCCCGAGGAAGTGAAGCCGGCGTTCGACGACGTGAACAGCGCGCAGCAGGACAAGGATCGACTGATCAGCGAAGCCGAGGCCTATGCGGCCAAGGTGGTGCCGGAAGCGCGTGGTGCCGCCGCGCGCGTGCGCACCGCGTCCGAGGGTTACCAGGCCGCCGTCGTCGCCCAGGCGACCGGTGAGGGCGAGCGCTTCTCGCTGCTGCTCGACGAATACCGGGCAGCGCCCGAGGTCACCCGCAAGCGCCTCTGGCTGCAGACCGTCGAGGGCGTGCTGGCGAACAACCGGGTGGTGGTGGGTGCCGACTCGCGCCAGCTGATCTACGTGCCCATGGCGGGGGCCGACGGCAACCAGGCGGGCGGCACGAGCGCGCCGCCGGTGGTCCCCATGGAGATCGCCACGCCGTCCTCCAGCCCGGCGGCCATTGACGACCAGCCGCGTCCGCCGCGCCAGCCCCGCACCAACCAGGAGCCGTCGCGATGAACCGCAGCACTGTATGGATTGCAATCGCCGTCGCCGCGGTCTTCGTGCTGCTCGGCTCGGTCTACGTGGTGCGCGAGGGCGAGACCGCGATGGTCCTGAAGTTCGGTCGCGTCGAGCGCACCGCCGGGCCCGGCCTGCACTTCAAGATCCCGATGGTCGAGAAGGCGTTCAAGTTCGACCGCCGCCTGCAGGTGCTCGACGCCGAACCGGAGCGCTACCTGACCTCCGAACGCAAGGACGTCGCCGTGGACTTCTTCGCGATAGGCATGATCCATGACGTGGGCGCGTTCTACCGCGCCACCGGTGGCGACGAGTCGATCGCGGTGCAGCGCCTGGCGCCGATCATCAAGGACTCGCTGCGCAACGAGATCAACGCGCGCACCCTGACCGAGGTCGTGTCCGGCAACCGCAACGAGCTGATCACCCAGCAGCTGGAGCAGATCAACAAGGGCGCGGCCACCGTCGGCGTCCGCATCGTCGACTTGCGGATCAAGCGGATCGACCTGCCGACCGACAGCCAGGTGATCACCGACGTGTACCGGCGGATGCGGGCCCAGCGCCAGCAGGTTGCCAGCCGGCTGCGAGCCGAGGGCGAGGAGGCCGCGCAGCAGATCCGCGCCGAGGCCGACCGCGAGCGGACCGTGGTCCTGGCCGAGGCCGAGCGCGACGCGGCCCGCCTGCGTGGTGCAGGCGATGCCCAGGCGGCGCGCATCTATGCCGATGCCTACGGCAGCGACCCGGCGTTCTACGCCTTCCATCGCAGCCTGCAGGCCTACCGGGAGGCCTTCGCGGACGGGCAGGGCATCGTGGTCCTGGACGATGACGACGCTTTCCTGGAATACCTGAAGGACGATCGTTGAAGGTTTGCGTGCATAGGAGCAGGTCATGGGTCAGTCGGTAGTCGTTCTGGGTGCCCAGTGGGGCGATGAGGGCAAGGGCAAGATCGTCGACCTGCTGACGCAGGACATCGGCGGCGTGGTGCGCTTCCAGGGCGGCCACAACGCGGGCCACACCCTGGTCATCGGCGGCAAGAAGACCGTGTTGCACCTGATCCCGTCCGGCATCCTGCGCGACGACGCGCTGTGCCTGATCGGCAATGGCGTGGTCCTGCACCCGGGCGCGTTGCAGAAGGAGATCGCCGAGCTCGAGGCCAACGGCGTGGAGGTGCGCAGCCGGCTGAAGATCAGCCCGGCCACGCCGGTGATCATGCCGTACCACATCGCCCTGGACCAGGCGCGCGAGAAGAAGGCGGGCGGCAAGGCGATCGGCACCACCGGCCGCGGCATCGGTCCGGCCTACGAGGACAAGGTGGCGCGCCGTGGCATCCGCGTCGCCGACCTGCACTACCCGGAACAGCTGGCGGAGACCCTGCGCAACGCGCTGGACTACCACAACTTCGTGCTGGTCAACTACTTCGGCACCGATGCGATCGACTACCAGCAGACCCTGGACGACGCGCTGGCCTTCGGTGAATACATCGAGCCGATGAAGTCGGACGTCGCCGGCATCTGCCACGAGCTGCGCAAGCAGGGCAAGCGGGTGCTGTTCGAGGGCGCGCAGGGTTCGTTGCTGGACATCGACCACGGCACGTATCCGTATGTGACTTCATCCAACACCACGATTGGCGGGGCGCTGGCCGGTGCCGGCGTGGGCGCGGACGTGATCGACTACGTGCTGGGCATCGCCAAGGCCTATGCCACCCGCGTGGGCAGCGGCCCGTTCCCCACCGAGCTCGACGACGAGGTGGGCCAGGGGCTGCGCGACCGCGGCCAGGAATACGGCGCCACCACCGGCCGGCCGCGCCGTTGCGGCTGGATGGACATCGTCGCGCTCAAGCGCGCGGTCGCGATCAACGGCATCACCGGCCTGTGCATCACCAAGCTCGACGTGCTCGACGGCATGGAGAAGCTGAAGATCGCCATCGCCTACGAATACCGCGGCAAGCGCACCGAGTACGCGCCGCTGGATGCCTCCGGCTGGGAAGAGTGCACCCCCGTGTACCTGGAGTTCCCGGGCTGGCAGGAATCCACCCATGGCATCACCGAGTGGGAGCAACTGCCGCCGGCGGCCCGCGCCTACCTGCGCGCGCTGGAGGAACTTGCGGGATGCCCGCTGGCGATCGTCAGCACCGGCCCCGACCGCGACGCCAACATCGTCCTGCGCGACCCCTGGAGCTAGCGCCAGCGGCGCGTGATCTTCTGGAAGAACTGGCTGTTGGGGATCTGCAGGACGGTATCGCTGCCGTCCTCGCTGGTTTCCTGCAGCGTGGTGTGCACGAAGCTGATGTCGATCACCCGGCCTTTCAGGCCGGGCTTTTCGCCGTTCTCGAGCAACTCGACCTGGTCGTTGAGCCGGAACGGACGGGTGGTCAGGATCAGCAGCGCGCAGAAGATGTTGGAGAGCACGCTCCAGGCCGCGAAGAACGCGATGGCCGCCACCGCGATGAAGCCGGTCAGCGTCCCCCAGAGCACGGCGCCGGAGACCCCGAACATCTGCATGATCGCCAGGAACGCGGCGGTATAGATCAGGATGCCCAGCACCCGGCGCGCGCCGATCGCGAAGGCCGGCTCGAAGTCGTAGCGCGCGCACAGCCGGTCAAGCGCGCGGCGGACGATCCAGTTCAGCACCAGGGCGACGACCAGGATGACCGCGGCCTGGAGCAGCGAACCTGCGGCGATGTCCAGTTGCGTCGTGGTGCCGTCGATGGACGGGTTGAGCCAGGGAACGGGGTTCTGCATGGGGGTCACTCTAACCGGTCAGGCAGTCATCCTGGCTTCGTGCAGCCGCGCGTAGTGCGGCATGCAGGCGTCGGCGACGTCGGCGGCGGTTCCGGCCAGTTCCGGTGGCTGGCGGTGTTCCGCCGGGAGTTCGAAACCGGTCGATGCCCAGACGCGCGCGTACCAGTGCGGTGCCCAGATCCCGTCGCTGTCGCGTGGGCCGGCTGGCCATTGCAGCATCCGCGAAGTGAACTCGATGCCGAGCCAGTCGCAGAGCTTCCGCAGGCAGGCTTCCGGCGCGCGCAGGAAGTCGCCTGCATCGATCACCGGCGGTGGCGTGCCAGCCGCGCACAGTTCGTCGTACAGCCTGGCCTGCTGTGGCAAACCGATGTCTTCCGGCGTGACCTGTGCGCGTGACTTGAGGTAGCTGGCCACCACCTCGCGCGGGTCGCGGATCAGCAGCACGTTGCGCAGCCCGGCGATCCAGCCATGGTCGATGTGCGGCAGCAGGTGGTGGGCCATGTGCTTCTGGTACCAGACCGGCGCGCCGCCCGGCGCGTCGCCCTGCAGCGCTTCGACCACCGACCGCCAATCGGTGTCGCCGGTCGCGATGACTTCGTCGCCTCCAGGGTGGTCCAGCCCGGTATGCGCGAGGTAATGGGCATACAGCGGTTCGTCGCTGACCGCGCAGTCTCCGCGGTTCTCCCAGGCCCGCATCATCGCGGTGGAGATGTTGCGCGGGCCCGACCACATCGCGACCCGCACCGTCACGGGCGGTTCCGCCCGGCGATGTCCCTGCGCACCAGCTCGCGGTACAGGTCCTGGAGCCTGCGCACCATCGGGCCGCGATTGTCGTCGGCCGGCGTCCCGGTCACCGCGTCGCCACCGATCCAGCGCCCGTCGACGGTATGCACCGGCACCACGCCGGCATACGTGCCGGTGACGAACGCCTCGTCGGCGCCGTACACGTCGGTGAGGCTGAACGACTTCTCGAAGACCGGGATGCCCGCTTCACGGCAGGCCCGGATGACATTGCCGCGGGTGATGCCGCCGAGGCAGTACTGCCCGGTGGAGGTCCACACCTCGCCCTTGCGGACGATGAAGAAATGGGTGGAGTTGCAGGTGGCCACGAAGCCATGCGGGTCGAGCATCAGGCCTTCGTCGGCACCGGCCTGGGTAGCCTGGATGCAGGCGGTGATGCAGTTGAGCTTGCTGTGCGAGTTGAGCTTCTGGTCCTGCACGTCCGGGTAGCCCCGGCGCACGTGGACGGTGTGCAGCGACACCCCGCGCGCGGCGGTTGCCGGCGAGGCCGCCTTGTACTCGGGGATGATGACGATGGTCGCCTTGCCCTCGGTGACCCGCGGGTCCTGGTAGGGCGTGCGGCGCACGCCACGGGTGGCCATCAGCCGGACATGGATGCCGTCGCCGGTCATGCCGTTGCCGTCCAGGACTTCGTACAGGCGGCGGGTCAGGGCGGCCCGGTCCAGGCCCAGGTCGATCATCAGCGCCTTGGCGCCTTCGTACAGGCGGTCCAGGTGGGCCTCCAGGAATGCCGGGTGGCCGTCGACCACCCGCAAGCCCTCCCAGACGCCGTCACCCATCACGAACCCGGAATCGAACACCGAGACGGTCGCTTGTGCGCGTGGCACGAGCGATCCGTTGATGGAGATCAGGATCGAGTCATTGCGCGGATCGCTGGTGGCGTGCTGGGTGCCCTGGGTCATGGCTGGCCGGGTGGCTGGAGGATGGAGCGATGGTAATCGCCCGGCCGGTGCCGGGGGCCGTGACCCGGCATCCGGCATCCACGCGACCTGCGGTATCTTCGGGCTACCTGGGTCTCCGCGAGTCACGATGCAAGCAGCTTCCGCCGCGATGCCCGCAATGAGGCCGCTGACCGATGCCGACTACCGGCGGATGGTCGAGGCGGTCGGGGACTACGCCATCTTCATGCTGGATCCGGAAGGCCGGGTGGCCAGCTGGAACCTCGGCGCCCAGCGCAACAAGGGATATGCCGCCGGCGAGATCATTGGCCGGCATTTTTCGGTGTTCTATCCGCGGGACCGGGTGGATGAAGGCTGGCCGGAGCGGGAACTCGAACTGGCGCGCGCGCATGGCCGGATCGAGGACGAAGGCTGGCGCCTGCGCAAGGACGGCAGCCGCTTCTGGGCCAGCGTGGTGATCACCGCCCTGTTCGACGACGACGGCGCCCTGCGCGGCTATGCCAAGGTCACCCGCGACCTCACGGAACGGCGCCAGCACGAGGAACTGCTCCGCCAGAGCGAGGAGCGCTTCCGCCTGATGGTCCAGGGGCTGCGCGACTATGCGGTCTTCATGCTCGACCCGAAGGGCAACGTCGTCACCTGGAACCTCGGCGCCCAGGTCAACAAGGGCTACACCGCAGAGGAGATCCTGGGCCGCCATTTCTCCTTGTTCTACACCCGCGAGGACGTCGAGGAGGGCGTGCCGACGCGGGCCCTGGCCATGGCGCTGCGCGACGGGCATTTCGAGGACGAGGGCTGGCGCGTGCGCAAGCATGGCCAACGCTTCTGGGCCAGCGTGGTGATCACCCCGATGCACGATTCGGAAGGGCGGCTCAGCGGTTTCGCCAAGGTCACCCGCGACCTGACCCAGCAGCGTCGCATCGACATGCTGGAGGACGAGGGCCGGCAACTGACCCAGTTCCTTGCCGTGCTAGGCCATGAGTTGCGCAACCCGCTGTCGGCGGTGGCCAACGTCGTGACGGTGATGGAACTGGAGGCATCGGACAACCCGCGCATCAAGCGTGTCCACGACGTGTTGCAGCGGCAGGTGGGACACCTGAAGCGACTGGTCGACGACCTGCTGGACGTCGGGCGGATCGTCAGCGGCAAGATCCGCCTGGAACGCACGCCGGTCCGGTTGCAGGATGTGGCCGCGGCTGCCGTCGAGACAGTGACACCAGAGATCGACTCGCACCGCCACACCCTGCGCCAGGAGATCACCGACGAGCCGCTGTGGGTGGCCGGCGACCGCGTGCGCCTGGTGCAGGTGCTCGGCAACCTGCTGCAGAACGCCGCGAAGTTCACGCCCGACGGTGGCGAGCTGCAACTCGTGCTGCGACGCGCGGGCCGTGACGCGGAGTTCGTGGTGTCCGACAACGGCCCCGGCATTCCCAGGGACAAGTTGCGCCATGTGTTCAAGCTGTTCGCCCAGGGCGAAGAGGACGACGCCGCGCGCGCGCATGGCGGGCTGGGCATCGGCCTGAGCCTGGTCCACCAGATGGTCGACCGCCACGGTGGCCAGATCAGCGCTTTCAGCCGCGGCGCGGAGGGGAAGGGCGCGGAATTCGTCGTGCGCCTGCCGCTGATCCAGGCGCCGTAGCCAGGCGGCCGTGGTCAGGCGGCCGTAGTCAGGCACGAATGCTCGCGCAGGCCTGGACGCCGACTTCCAGGTTGCGCAGCACGGCCAGGGCATTGCGATGGCGGGCCGCGGTCTGCGCGGCCGAGCCATCACTGACCACGACCACGTCAAGCTGCCGCATCCGCGCATCGATCGCGCTGGCCAGCACGCACTGGTCGGTGGCGATCCCCGCCAGCAGCACGCGCCCGACGTCCAGCTGCGACAGCAGCACTTCCAGCGGCGTGTTGTAGAACGCCGAGTGCTGCGGCTTGAGGATGTTGTAGTCGGACGGTCCCGGCTGCAGTGCTTCCACCAGGGGCGCGCCCAGCATGTCAGGCTGGCTGCAGATGGCGACCAGCTGGTTGAAGTCCTCCAGCCAGTGGGTGAAGTTGTCATTGACGAAGACCACCGGCACGCCGTTGCGCGCCAGTCGCGCGCGCAGCCTTGCCAGCCTCCGCGCGGCCGGCAGGGCCTGGCGGAGCAGGCCCTGGGCACCCGGGAAGTCCAGCGGATTGATGACGTCGACGATGACCAGCGCCGAACGGGACTTCGCGTTTCGCGACAGGGTGCCCATCGCTGCAGGGTGGGAGAGGACTCGTGTGGGGGATGTGGACGGTCGGGATGTCGACGGGCCACACCTGCCACAATAGGGGCCTTCCTTCCGGATTCGGGCCGAGACTCGATGGCGACTCCCTCCCAGGCCGAAACCGCGCTAGGCGCGATCCAGTTCCCGGGTACCCCGGTTTCACTGGCCGCCGCCGGCAGCCGCATCCAGGTGGCCGAGAATGCCGGGAGAGCGGCCGTCTCGATCAGTGCCAGCGTCCCGCTGGGCGGCATCCGCGCCGAGCTGGAAGGCGCCATCCGCGATGTCCTCGCCGCGCAGGGGCTGGAGCCCGGGCATATCGAGCTGCAGCAAAGGATTGTTCCCCGGGCGCCGCAGGGGACCCTGCAACCGCTGCCCCGGATCCGCAACGTGATCGCGGTGGGTTCCGGCAAGGGCGGCGTGGGCAAGTCGACCACGGCGGTGAACCTGGCCCTGGCGCTGGCCGTCGATGGCGCGCGCGTCGGCGTGCTGGACGCCGATGTCTACGGGCCGAGCGTGCCGACGATGCTGGGCCTGTCCGGCCGGCCCGACAGCCCGGACGGCAAGTCGATCCAGCCCATGCACGCGCACGGCATCGAAGCGATGTCGATCGGGTTGATGGTCGAGGACGACACGCCCATGATCTGGCGCGGCCCGATGGCGACTTCGGCGCTGACCCAGTTGCTGGAGCAGACGCTCTGGGGCGGCACGGACGGCCTGGACTACCTGGTGGTGGACCTGCCACCGGGGACCGGCGACATCCAGCTGACCCTGGCCCAGAAGATCCCGGTGGCCGGCGCGATCGTCGTGACCACGCCGCAGGAGGTCGCGACCATGGATGCACGCAAGGCCGTGCGGATGTTCGCCAAGGTCGACGTGCCGGTGCTTGGCCTGGTGGAGAACATGGCGGTGCACGTGTGCACCAACTGCGGCCACGCCGAGCACCTGTTCGGAGAGGGCGGGGCTGCACGGATGGCCGAAACCTACGGCGTGCCGCTGCTTGGCTCGCTGCCGCTGGAAAAGGTGATCCGCGAACAGGGCGACATCGGCCTGCCGGTGGTCGCTTTCGCGCCGTCCTCGGCCACGGCGGCAAGTTACCGGCAGATGGCCCGCAATGTCGCCGCGCACCTGGCCGCCCGCCCGCGCGCGCCGATGTCGATTGCCACGTCGCTGGTGTAGGCCCCTACAATTTCCGGATCACAACACAGGTTGCATCAATGAGCATCAAGTCGGACCGCTGGATCCGCCGCATGGCGCAGGAACAGGCGATGATCGAGCCGTTCGAGGCCGGGCAGGTCAAGCATGCCGGGGACGGCCAGCGCATCGTCAGCTACGGCACCTCGAGCTACGGCTACGACGTGCGCTGTTCGCGCGAGTTCAAGGTGTTCACCAACATCAATTCGACCATCGTGGATCCGAAGCAGTTCGACCCGGGCAGCTTCGTGGACGTGGATGCTGACGTGTGCATCATCCCGCCCAATTCCTTCGCGCTGGCGCGCACAGTCGAGTACTTCCGCATCCCGCGCGACACCCTGGTGGTCTGCCTGGGCAAGAGCACCTATGCGCGCTGCGGGATCATCGTCAACGTGACCCCGCTGGAGCCGGAGTGGGAGGGCCACGTGACCCTGGAGTTCAGCAACACCACGCCGCTGCCCGCGCGCATCTACGCCAACGAGGGCGTGGCCCAGATGCTTTTCTTCCAGGCGGCCGCGGACGACGTGTGCGAGACCAGCTACAAGGATCGCGGCGGGAAGTACCAGGGACAGAAGGGCGTGACGCTGCCGCGGACCTGAATGTAGGAGCCGCCATGGCGGCTCCAACATGGTTTTATGGGCGTTGATAGGTGACGAAGAAGCCCTGCAGGTCGCCGTTCTCGATATACGGTTCCACGTCCTGGACCTTGTAGCCGTGCGCGGCGAACGCGCTGTGCGACCGGGTCAGGTCGTTGGCTGCGCCCTGGTTGCGGAAGCCCCAGGAGGCGTCGATCCAGATGGTCGCCGCGGGCAGGCCCTGGCGCGCGGCATCGGCAGCGACATCCTCGGGGTTCTTGTCGAACAGGCCGGCGTGCGCGGGCGTGGCCACGGCGCAGGCCAGTGACAGCAGCAGTGAGGCCAGCAAGTTCTTCATCGGTTCTTCCTAATGTTCGGCGCCGGCGGCCAGTCGCCGGTCGACGCGGGTGGCGAGCGTGGTGCGCAGCGCGATGCGCAACGCATCGGTGACAAGTTCCACGGGCAGGCTGGGCGCACCCGGGTGCGCCGCGGCGTCCGATGGAGCGAACGGGACATGGATGAAGCCGGCGCGTACCCTGGGCTTGCGCCGCAGCGCGTGCATCAGTCCGTAGAACACGTGGTTGCAGACGTAGGTGCCCGCGGTCTGCGAGACGGCCGCCGGAATCCCGGCCGAGCGCAGCGCCAGCAGGATCGACTTGATCGGCAGGGTGGAGAAATAGGCTGCGGGACCGTCCTCGACGACCGGCATGTCCACCGGACTCGCGCCTGCATTGTCGGGAATGCGTGCGTCGTCGACGTTGATCGCGATCCGCTCGATCGAGACTTCCGTGCGGCCACCTGCCAGGCCCACGCACAGCGCCACCGTCGGCTGCAGCTCGCGGATCGCGCGGCGCAACTCGCGCAGGGACCTTCCGAATTCGACCGGCAGGCAGCGCGTAACGATGCGATGCCCACCCACCCGCCTGCCTTCCAGCGCCTTGACGGCTTCCCAGCTCGGATTGGACGGGTCGCTGGCGAACGGCGCGAAGCCCGTGACGAGGATGTGGGGTGCCGCGCGCTTGCTCATGGGAAAGCCAGCCATGCCATCAGCACCAGGTTGACCGCCAGCAGGGGCAGCGCGGTGGCGACCTGCATGCGGATGACTGCGTTCGGATCGTCCAGCTCCAGCAGCGCCGCCGGCACCAGGTTGAAGTTGGCGGCCATCGGCGTGAGCAGGGTGCCGCAGTAGCCGGTCAGCATCCCGATCGCGCCCATGATCGCCGGCTCCGCGCCATGTTGCTGTATCAGCAGTGGCAAGCCGATGCCTGCGGTCATCACCGGGAAGGCAGCGAACGCGTTGCCCATGATCACGGTGAACAACACCATCCCCAGGCCATAGGCGACCACGCAGGCCAGGCGGCTGTCGGTCGGGATCACCGCGGACACCAGCGTGGCCACCGCCTCGCCGACGCCGCTGGCGGCGAACACGCCGCCCAGCGTGGCCAGCACCAGTGGCAGCAGCGCGGCCCAGCCCATGGTGTCCAGCAGGCGCCGGCCCTCGGAGGGAGCGGCGGCCGCGGGTTGCCCGGTGACGGGAACGGCGACCACCGCGGCGACCACGCTGGCCAGGGACAGGCCGATGAGCGTCGCGCTGCCGGCGCCCAGCAGCGGGATGCCCGCGATCGACACATGGCTGCCGAGCATCGCGACCAGCACGGTCACCAGCGGGATCAGCACGGCCGGCAGGAACAGCCTGTGCCCGAGGCGCAGCGCGGATGCGCGACGCGCCTCGACCGGTGCCTCGGCGATGTGTTCGCGCTTCATGCGCGTGGCCAGCAGGGCGATGGCCACGAGGGCGACACCGGACAGTTGCACCGGCAGGTCGTTGCCCGCCTCGTGCGCGGCCAGGATCCAGTCGCCACCGCCGAAGGTCACCGCGAGCAGCGACCAGAACCCGGCCTGCGCCCATCGGCCTTCGCGTGCGTTGCGCCAGCCCGAATAAAGCAGGAAGGCGGCCAGCAGCCAGTAGAAATAGCGGATCTCAAGCATCGGCCAGCGTCCTTGCCGCACGCGAGCGGACCAGCGCGCGCTGGAACAGGGCAATGCGGATGCCATGGATGATGAACGCCGCGATCGCGGTCGGGATCGCCCACAACGCGATCTGCAACGGCTCCAGCACGATGCCGTACTCGGCGTAGAAGCCCTGGATCAGCAGCACCGCGCCGATGGCGACGAACACGTCCTCGCCGAAGAACAGGCCAACGTTGTCGGTGGCGGCGCCCAGCGCAAGGATCCGTTGCCGCTCCGCTTCGTCCACCGGGCCGACTGTCTTCTCCGCCGCCGCCTCGCTCATCGGCGCCAGCAGCGGGCGCACTGTCTGCGCATGGCCGCCGACATGGGTCAGGCCGATCATGCTCAGCAGCTGGCGCACGCCCAGGTAGCTTGTCAGCAGGCGTGCAAGGGTCATGCCGCGCATCTCCAGGATCCACCTGTGCACGTGTTCGCGCAGGCCGGCGCGCTCGAGCAGGCCGATGGCAGGCAAGGTCAGGACGTAAAGCAACAGCAGCCGGTTGCCCACGAAACTTTCGCCCAGCAGGGCCAGCAGTTCCGGCGGCGACAGCCCGGCGAGCAGGCCGCAGGCAAGGCCGGCGGTGACCACCACCAGCACCGGGTTGTAGCGCATCACGAAACCCGCGACGACGATCGCGATGCCCAGCAGCGGCCAGTAGTTCACGGCGTCCGGAGTCATGCAGGTGCCTCCACGTTGATGCCCTCGGCCTCGAGCGCCTGGCGCAGGGCTCGCGCGAACGCTGCAGCGCCGGGCCGGTCCCCATGCAGGCAGAGTGTATCGGCCTCCAGCGCGACCCGGGTTCCGTCGCGCGCGAGGACCATGCGGTCCTGCAGCAGCGTGCGGACCTGGGCGAGGGCGGCATCGATGCTTTCCAGCACGGCGCCCGGCGTACCGCGCGGTGCCAGGCGTCCATCCGCATCGTAGGCGCGTTCGGCGAATGCCTCTCGCGCCACGCGCAGCCCCACTGCCTCGGCGGCGCGGATGGATTCGGAGCCGGCCAGGCCGAACAGGACCAGCGAGGGGTCATGCGCGTGCACGGCCGTGGCCACGACGTCGGCGACGGCGCGGTCGCGCGCGGCCAGGTTGTACAGCGCGCCATGTGGCTTCACGTGGGACAGGCGCATGCCTTCCCTGGCGGCCAGGTCAGTGATGCGCGCCAGTTGCGCATCGAGCATCGCCCGCAGCTCCGCTGCTGGCATCGCCACTTCGCTGCGACCGAAGTTGTCGCGGTCGGGATATCCGGGATGGGCGCCCGCGGCGACGCCATGGGTGCGGCACAGGCGCAGGGTGGCACGCATGGTGTCGTCGTCGCCGGCATGGCCGCCGCAGGCGATGCTGGCCGAGCTGATCCACGGCACGATCGCGGCATCGTCGCCGCACCCTTCGCCCAGGTCGCAGTTGAAGTCGATCCGGCCCGTCGCGAGCCTGGTCATGGCCGCTGGTTCCGATGGGCGATGGCGAGCGCAATGCGGGCCAGGCGCGCTGCCTGCCCACGACGCAGCGCAACGGCCTGTTCCATGGTGCAGGGCGTGAAGTGCACGGATTCGCCGGGGCGCAGTTGCGCCAGCCGCGGACGGTCGCAGGCGATGACATGCGCGATGCGGGGATACCCGCCATGGGTCTGGGCGTCGGCGAGCAACACGATCGGCTGGCCGTCGGCCGGCAACTGCACCGTGCCTGGTGCGACCGGCTCGGAAATGCGCTCCGCCGCGGGCATGGCGGCGGCATCGAGCGCCAGCGCGGCACCCTCCAGGCGCAGGCCCTGCCGGTTGCTGGCCGATGCCACCCGCCACGGCCTGCTGCAGAGCGCGTCAACCGGGTCCGTGGCGTCGTGGCCTGGCAGGACGCGCACGATCGCAGGCGTGTCCAGCGACAGGTCGGGCCCGGCGTCGATCCACCAGCCGGCGACCTTCAGTTCGTTGTCGCGGGCCGGTCCCGCATTGCCGACCGGCAACCGGTCGCCGACCTGCAGCGCGCGACCCTGCAGCCCTCCGAAGCTGCCGCGCAGGTCGGTGCTGGCCGCACCGAGCCGGCGGGGCACCGACCAGCCGCCGGCGATGGCCAGGTACACCCGTGCGCCGACCTTGCAGCGTCCGACATGCAGTTCGCTGCCGGCGGGCACGTCGATGGTTCGCCAGCCGGGCAGCCGAATGCCATCGAGGCTCGCATCGGTTTCCGCCCCGCACAGCGCGATGCGCGCCGCGCGATCGAAGCGCAACGCAGGACCGACCAGGACTGCCTCCAGTCCCGCCGAATCGACCGGGTTGCCGACCAGCAGGTTGGCCACGGCGAGCGAGTAGCCGTCCAGCGCGCCGGAGCTGCCGACACCCAGGTGGCGGAAACCATGGCGGCCACCGTCCTGCACGGTCGTCTGCAAGCCTGGCGCGAGCACCTGCACGCTCATCGCGCGGCCACGAACCGGACCCGGTCGCCGGGCCCGAGCAAGGCAGGGGGTTCCCGCTCGGCATCGAACAGGCCGCGTGGCGTGCGCCCGACGATCCGCCAGCCGCCAGGACCCTCGCGCGGATAGATGCCCGCCTGGGCCCCGCCGATGCCGACGCTGCCTGCAGCGACCCGGGTGCGGGGCGTGTCCATGCGCGCCATCGCCAGGACCGGGTCCAGTCCCAGCAGGTACGGGAAGCCCGGGGCAAAGCCGAGCATGGCGACCTGGTAGGCAGGGGCACAGAAGCGCTCGACGGCTTCGGCTTCGGAGAGGCCGGCGGCGCTGGCAATGAGCGCCAGGTCGGGGCCGTCGTCGCTGCCGAAGTGCACCGGGATTTCGAGGGTTCGCGGCGCGGACGCCGGCAATGCCGCGGTGGGTTCGCGCAAGGTGGCCATCAGCCAGGCTTCGGCCAGTGCGAGGGCGTCCGGCGCGCCAGACACGTCGACGAACACGGCCACCGTGGCATAGGCAGGCACGATGTCGCGTACCCAGGGCGGGCGCGTGGCATCCAGCGTCGCGGCCAGGGCATGCACCTGCGCATTGACTTCGGCATCGATGCGGTCACCCAGGCGCAGCAGCAGCGCTTCGTCGCCGAGATGCTCGACCGACGCCGTCATGCGTCGGCCAGCCCCTGGAGCAGCATGGAAATGCGTTCGACCAGCGCTTCCGGACCGTACCGGCTGGCCGGCGCATGGCCCCAGACCGGGCCGGGCCAGGCGATGTCGCCCGTATTGCGCGCGACGACGTGCACGTGCAGCTGCGGCACGACGTTGCCGAGCGCCGCGACATTGAGCTTGTCGGGCGCGAAGCTCGCGCGCAGCAGGTGGCTGGCCCTCGAGACCTCGCGAAGGAGTTCCTGCTGCTGGCTTTCGGACAGGTCTACCAGTTCGGTCGCACCGGCCACGCGGGGCACCAGCACCAGCCAGGGATAGTGGCTGTCATCCATCAACCGCCAGTCGCACAGCGCCATCTGCGCCAGCGGATGGGTGTCGTCGGCCAGGCGGGGATCGAGATGCCACTCGGTCATGGCAGCGCTCCTGCGAGGAAGTCCATCGTGCGGCGGTGCGCCAGGCGCGCGCTTTCGGCGTCATAGTCGCCGCGCTGTTCGCAATGGAAGCCGTGGCCGGCCGGATAGACGTGCATCGGTGCGTCCGGATAGGCGGCGCGGTGCCTGGCGACGTCCTCCGGCGGAATGATCGGGTCGCGCTCGCCGAAATGGAACAGCATCGGCGCGCGCAAGGGTTCGTCCAGGAAGGGCACGCTGCGCCCGCCATAGAAGCTGACTGCGGGCAGGCCGTGGCGGGTATTGGCCAGCAGGGCCACGGTACCGCCCCAGCAGAAGCCGACGGCGGCGACCCGCAGGCCTTCCTCGCGCAGTTTCGCCGCCGCGGCCCCCACGATTCCCACGGCACGCTCGAAGCCCAGGCTGGCCGCAAGGTCACGGCCCTTGGCGACGCCGGCTTCGTCGTAGCCCAGCTCCACCCCGCGCTCGATCGGGTCGAACAGTTCGGGGGCGAGCGCCACCCAGCCCTCGGCGCAGTAGCGCTCGACCAGCGACCTGACGTGCTCGTTGACGCCGAAGATCTCCTGGACCACCACCAGGCCGCCGGCGGGCTGGGCGACGGGGTCGGCGCGCCAGGCGCAAACGCGTCCAGAGGGTGTGTCGAGCGCGGTCTCGCGGCCCATGTCCAGGTCCGATGCGACGTCAACCCGATTCTATATGGCATCCACCGGGCCGGTAGAATGCGCGCCCAATGAGCACCTCCAATCCCAAGGTCGGTTTCGTCAGCCTCGGCTGCCCCAAGGCGCTGGTCGACTCCGAGCGCATCCTCACCCAGCTGCGGGTCGAGGGTTACGACCTGGTCCAGGCCTACGACGACGCCGACGTGGTGGTGGTCAATACCTGCGGCTTCATCGATTCGGCCGTGGCCGAGTCGCTGGACGCGATCGGCGAGGCGATGGCCGAGAACGGCAAGGTGATCGTCACCGGCTGCCTGGGCAAGCGCGCGGACGTGATCCGCGAGGCGCACCCCGGGGTGCTGTCGATCAGCGGCCCGCAGGACTACGGCAGCGTGATGGAGGCGGTGCACGCGGCGGTGCCGCCCGCGCATGACCCCTTCGTCGACCTGTTGCCAGACTACGGGTTGAAGCTGACGCCGAAGCACTACGCGTACCTGAAGATTTCCGAGGGCTGCAACCACCGCTGCAGCTTCTGCATCATCCCCTCGATGCGTGGCGACCTGGTGTCGCGCCCGGTGGACGAGGTGTTGCGCGAAGCCGAGCGCCTGGTCGCCGGTGGCGTGCGCGAGCTGCTGGTGGTGTCGCAGGACACCTCGGCCTACGGCGTGGACGTGCGCTATGCGCCGCGCGAGTGGCGTGGCAGGCAATACGAGACACGCATGAAGGCGTTGTGCGAGGGCCTCGGCGAACTGGATGCCTGGACGCGGCTGCACTACGTGTATCCCTACCCGCATGTGGACGAGATCATCCCGCTGATGGCGCAGGGCAGGGTGCTGCCGTACCTGGACATCCCGTTCCAGCACGCGAGCCCGCGGATCCTGAAGCTGATGAAGCGCCCTGGCGCGGTGGAGAAGACGCTGGAGCGGGTGCAGCGCTGGCGCGCGGCATGTCCGGAACTGACCATCCGGTCGACCTTCATCGTCGGGTTTCCCGGCGAGACCGAGGCGGAGTTCGAGGCGCTGCTGGCGTTCCTGGACGATGCGCAGCTTGATCGGGTCGGTGCATTCGCGTATTCACCGGTGGCAGGCGCGGCGGCGAATGCGCTGCCCGATCCGGTGCCCGAGGACGTGAAGCAGGAGCGCCTGGCGCGTTTCATGGCCCGGCAGGCGGAAATCAGCGCGGCGCGGCTGGAAGCGAAGGTCGGGACGGTGCAGCAGTGCATCGTCGATGCGATCGACGGTGAACTGGCGATCGCGCGTTCGAAGGCCGACGCGCCGGAGATCGACGGGTTGGTGCAGGTCCAGGATGGCCGCGAGGCCGGGCTGCGCCCCGGCCAGTTCGTCGACGTAGAGATCCTCGGCAGCGACGAGCACGACCTCTACGGCGAAGTCGCGCAAGCCTGAGCGAATGCAGGAGCCGCCATGGCGGCTCCTACATATAGCGAATGGCAGTGACCAGGTAGCGTTGCGGGCCTGCCGGCAACTGCGCCTCGACTTCATCGTCGACGCGCTTCTTCAGCAACGCGCGCGCCAGAGGTGAATCGATGCTGATGTACCCACGCTTGGCGTCCGTTTCGTCGGGGCCGACGATGCGGTAGCGCGCGGCCTCGCCGCTGTCGATGTCTTCAAGCTCCACGGTCGCGCCGAAGTACACCGCATCGGGGTCGCTGGGAACTGCATCGACCACGCGCAATGATTCCAGTCGCTTGGCGAGATAGCGCACGCGGCGGTCGATCTCGCCGAGCTGTTTCTTGCGATAGCTGTATTCCGCATTCTCGGAGCGGTCGCCTTCGGCCGCCGCGGCTGCGAGTGCGCGGACGACCTCGGGGCGTCGGACGCGCCAGAGGTCGTCGAGTTCGGCCTTCAGCGCAGCGTGGCCCTCGGGCGTGACCAGTGCGGTGCCTTTCTCGACAGGGGGTCGCCAACGTCCCAACCTGGATCCTCGCTTGCCCTGTTCAGCGGCTGCCGCTGATGCCGCCCAGCACCCCGCGCAGGATGCGTCGGCCGATCTGGTTGCCGACGGTGCGCGCGGTCTGCTTGGCCATCGTCTGGACGACGCCCTGGCGACGCCTGGTCCCCCAGAGCCATTCGCTGACCGTCTTCCCGAAGCCGCCTTCGGCATCCTCCTGGCCGGTCTTCGCTGGCGGTGCATCCGCCTGTTCCGCCGCGGCCTCGACCTTCTTCGCCAGCATTTCCGCTGCCGACTCGCGGTCGACGGTCCGGTCGTACTTCGCGCCGACCGGGCTGCCTGCACGGACCTGCATCCGCTCGGCATCGGTGATCGCGCCCATCCGGCAGCGGGGCGGGGCGATGAGGGTGTGTTCGACCGGCATCGGGATGCCCTTGTCCTGCAGGGTCGACACCAGTGCCTCGCCGACGCCGAGCTTGCCGAGCGCCGCAGCCACGTCCAACGCGGGATTGGACACGAAGGTTTCCGCCGCGGTGCGCACCGCCTTCTGGTCGCGTGGCGTGAACGCGCGCAACGCATGCTGCACGCGGTTGCCGAGCTGGCCGAGGATGTCGTCGGGCACGTCGTCCGGGAACTGCGAGCAGAAGTACACGCCCACGCCCTTTGAGCGGATGATCCGGACGACCTGCTCGACCCGTTGCATCAGCGCACGCGGCGCATCCTCGAACAGCAGGTGCGCCTCGTCGAACACGAACACCAGCCGTGGCTTGTCCAGGTCACCGACCTCGGGCAACTGCTCGAACAACTCCGACAGCAGCCACAGCAGGAAGGTCGAATACAGCCGCGGTTGCAGCACCAGCCGGTCGGCCGCGAGCAGGCTGATCACGCCGCGCCCGTCGGTGGTGGTGCGCATCAGGTCGGCGAGTTCCAGTGCCGGCTCGCCGAAGAACCGGTCGCCGCCGGCAGTCTCCAGGCGCAGGAGCGCACGCTGGATCGCGCCGATCGACGGCGCACTGACCAGGCCGTAGCTGCTGGATATGGCCTTGCGTTCTTCCGCGACCAGGCCCAGCAATGCGCGCAGGTCGCCCAGGTCGAGCAGCAGCAGGCCGCGGTCGTCGGCCAGCTTGAACACGATGTCCATCACGCCCGACTGGGTGTCGTTCAGCTCCAGCATCCGCGACAGCAGCACCGGGCCCACTTCGCTGACGGTGGTCCGCACCGGGTGGCCGCGTTCACCGGACAAGTCCCAGAACAGCACCGGGTTGCCTTCATTCGTGTAGCCGTCCACGCCGATCTGCTCGACCCGCGCCTGCAGCTTCTCGTTGCTGGTGCCCGGCATGGCCAGCCCGGAGACGTCGCCCTTCACGTCCGCCATGAACACGGGGACGCCGATCCGCGAGAAACCTTCGGCCAGCGTCATCAGGGTCACGGTCTTCCCGGTGCCGGTCGCGCCGGCGACCAGGCCGTGGCGGTTGCCGTATTTCGGCAACAGGTGGACCTGCCCGCCTGCGGGGGTGGTGATCGCCTTGCCGACCAGGATGGGATCCATGCTGAAACCTGTTACGGGAGGGGTAAGGTCGATTCTATAGACTGGACGTCGCCCCCAATGCCTGCGGCACGGCCGCCGACTCGATGAGCCCATTTCCCCGCGTTTCCCCACAGCTGGTGCTGGTCGCCATGCTGCTTGCCCTGCTGCCCCTGGTCGCCAGTGCGCAGTCGCGACAGCAACGTGCGGTGGCCGCGCTCGAGGCGCGGATGGCCGCCGCCGAGCAGCGCTACCTCGAGGCGCAGGTGCGGGTCGCCAATGCGGACCCGGCCGGCGCGGCGGAAGCCGATGCTGCGCTGGAGGACATCGAGGACGTGGTGGTCGCCTGCCAGGCGCAGCGTGGCTGCCATCCGAGCACGATGCTGGCGGTCTACAAGCGGTTGCTGAAGGTCGAGATCGATACGGCCGGCGCCGGCATGGCCGAAGCCGGCCTGGACCCGCACGATCCCGAGCCCGACCACAGCGCGCTGGCCGCCGACGTTCCCGAGGCGGCGCGTGCCGCCCACCTTCTCCAGGACGGCCACGGGTTCGACGACATGGTCCAGTTCAACCCGGCGGTGCAGCAGGCGATCCGCCGCTGGCTCACCGACATGCGCCCGCAGCTGATGACCAGCCACGAGAACTACCAGTACCTGCGCGACGCCATGTGGCCGCACTACCAGCGCGCGGGCCTCCCCGAGGCGTTGCTGTTCGGAATCATGGCCAAGGAGTCCAACGGCAAGGTGCATGCCGTGTCCCGTGCGGGCGCGGCCGGACCGATGCAGTTCATGTACCAGA
>Ga0079224_100002098_pt1 | contig 23881 bp, 27 predicted proteins | sample Stecom2015_FD_80414 | JGI IMG/M metagenome (GOLD analysis project Ga0079224, IMG submission 80414) | Agricultural soil microbial communities from Utah to study Nitrogen management - Steer compost 2015 | ecosystem: Environmental > Terrestrial > Soil > Agricultural land | place: USA: Utah... | reverse complement strand
GGCGATGGGTGATGTCCTCACCGAGGTCCGGCGCGGCTTGGGCAACGTCGAGCGCACCTTCGGCGGCCTGGACCTGTCGGACTTCCAGAACGCCATCAACCGGCAGACCCGGCAGGCCGGGTCGCAGATGGAGAACAACGTCGAGCGCAGCGCGCGGCAGGCGGGCGGCGCGGTCAGCGACGCATTCGCCGAAGGCGCACGGGCGGCGTCGCGTTCGCTGTCGCGCATCGACCCCTCAGCGCTCGGCCGGATCACGCGCGGTGCCGAGGACGCGGGTGAGGAGCTGCGTCGGCTCAGCCGGTGGCAGCTCGATGATCTGATCGAATCGGCCAACCGGGCCGGACGCATGATCGGCGAGGAGATTCCGGCCGGGGCCAGTCACGCTGAGCGCGCGCTGCGGCGGATGAATGCCGGTCAGCTCGAAGACCTCCTGCGCGATGCGCAGCGTGCCCGGCGCGAACTCGATGATGTCGGCGACGCCGGTGAGCAGGCGGGCAACGACACCAACCAGGGAGCCCAGGAAGGTTCGCGCGGCCTGCGCGATATGGCGGCGGCGGCGGCCGGTGCGGCGACGGCCATGCTCGGCATCGCCGGTATCGCCGACACCATCGGCGAGGCCATCGAGCGCAACAGCATCGCCAACAACCTCCAGGCCCAGCTCGACCTCACCAAGGACGAGGCGGCCACGGCCGGGCGCATCGCCGGTGAGCTGTACGCCCAGAACTACGGTGAGAGCTTCGAGGACGTGTCCAACGCCGTCGGCGCGGTGCTGGCGTCGAACCTGGCGAACTTCGCCGATGACGGCGAGGAGCAGGTGGCGCGCGTCGCCACCGCCGCGCAGACGCTGGCCGACGTGTTCGAGGTCGATGTCGCCGACAGCACCCAGACCGTGCAGCAGCTCATCCGCAACGGTCTGGTCCCTGACGCCACCACCGGCTTCGACATGCTCGGCGCGGCGTTCCAGCGCGTACCTGTGGCGATGCGCGACGAGCTGCCCGAGCTGATCAACGAATACGGGACGTTCTTCTCCAGCCTCGGCTTCGACGGCCAGGAGGCTTTCGGGCTGCTGGTCAACGCCAGCTACCAGGGCCAGATCGCGATGGATAAGGTCGGCGACGCGCTCAAGGAAACCGGCATCCGCGCGTCCGACCTCGGCGACACCGGCGCGGTGGAGGCCCTGGACGCCATCGGCCTGGCGGGCGAGAACATCCAGAACCGTCTCCTGGAGGGCGGCGATGTCGCCCGTGAGGCGTTCGGCCAGATGGTCCAGGCGCTGCTCGATGTGCAGGACCCGGCCGAGCAGGCCGAGGCCGCCGTCGCGCTGTTCGGTACGCCGCTGGAAGACCTCAACAAGGCCGAGATTCCCGCGTTCCTCCAGGCCATGAGCGGTGCCGGGTCGGCGATGGCCGACTTCGAGGGCACTGTCGGCGAGATGGGCGACGCTCTCAGCCAAGGTCCGGGCGCGGCGCTGGAGGAGTTCCGCCGCAGCGTCCAGACCAACTTGATCGACGCGCTCGGCAACACCGTGCAGTTCTTCCAGGAGAACGAAACCGCCGCGCTCAGCCTCGGCATCGCCATCGGCACCTTGACCACGGCCTACATCGCTTACCGCTCGGTGGCGACCATCTCGGCGGTGATCACCGGCGTCACCACCGCGATGAACGGGTTGACCCTGGCGACCACCGCGAGCGCGGCGGCGCAGCGCGCCTTCACCGTGACGCAGGTCGCCATGCGCGCGGCCACGCTGGCGAGCGCGGCGGCCACCTGGGTCGCCACGGCGGCCACGACCGCGTTCAGCACCGCGATGACCTTCCTGGCCGCCAACCCGATCGTGCTCGTCATCGCGGGCATCGTCGCCGCGCTGGCGCTGTTCTTCACCCAGACCGAGGTCGGTAAGCAGGTCTTCGCGGCGCTCAAGGACGCCGTGATGGCGGCGTGGGAGGGCATCAAGAACGCTGTCGTCGCGGCCTGGACCTTCATCCAGCCGATCCTCCAGTCGGTGTGGGAGTGGATCACCGGCACGCTGATGCCCGCGTTCATGAGCCTGTGGCAGGACGTGATCGCCCCGGCGTTCGCGGCCATCGGCGCGCTCATCTCGGCCTGGTGGAACAACGTCGTCAAGCCAGTCTTCAACTTCATCGTCTCGTTCATCCGCGACACCCTGTGGCCCGCGTTCCAGAAGCTCGGCGCGGACATCAAGGAGGCGTGGGAGTCCTGGTCCGGGCTCATCTCGGCGGTGTGGTCGAACGTCGTGCAGCCGGTGTTCAACGCCATCGTGGGCTTCGTGATGAACCAGATCGTGCCCGCGATCCAGTTCTTCTGGTCCATCGTCCAGACCGCGTTCGACGCCATCGGCGCGATCATCTCGTTCTGGTGGAACAACATCGTCAAGCCGGTGTTCGAGGCGTACCGGTTCATCATCATGGAGATCATCGTCCCGGCCGTGATGTGGCTGTGGCAGAACGCGATTGCACCGGCGTTCGATGCCATCGGCTCGATCATCTCCACGGTCTGGAACAGCGTCATCTCACCGACGTTCGAGGCCATCAAGACCAGCCTCGGCGCGGTCGGTGACTTCTTCTCCACGGTGGTCTCCGGCATCCGCTCGGTGTGGGAATCGCTGCGCGGCATCCTGGCCAAGCCGATCAACTTCATGATCGGCACGGTCTACAACGACGGCATCCGCAAGGCGTGGAACACGATTGAGAAGTTCATCCCCGGCATCGACGCCGCGCCCGAGCTGCCGCTGATCCCCGAGCACTACCGAGGCGGTCGCATCTCCGGTCCCAAGGGCCGCGACAACGTGCTGATGTGGGGCTCCGACGACGAGCACATGCTGACCGTCTCCGACGTGCGCAAGGCGGGCGGCCACAACATCATCTACGCCATCCGAGACATGATCCAGCGCGGCATTCCGTTCTCCTGGGACAACGGGCAGCTGGTCCAGCAGCTGGGCCGCGACAACCTCAACCGGTATGGCGCAGCGGTGCAGACCAAGGGCTACGGCAACGTGGACCCGCAAGGTCTGTTCGACCAGCTCAAGCCGCCCGGCGTCTCGCTGCCGAAGTTCTACCGGGGTGGCCCGGTGGACGAGGACCAGCCGTGGATGCAGCAGCTGCTCCGGGGCCACGAGTTCGCGCGCGCTCAGGACGGCAAGCCGTACCAGTGGGCCGGTCCGACCGGACCGGGCTCCAGCTTCGACTGCTCCGGTTTCATGGGCTCCATCGCGGCGGCCATCCTCGGCCAGAACCCGTGGCAGCGCTACTGGGCGACCAGTTCGTTCGCCGGTTACCCGGCGACCGGTCCGCAGGGCTTCGTCAAGGGCCTCAAGGACGGTGGCTTCGTCATCGGCGTGACCGACGATCCGGGCGGGCCGGGCGGCGGCCACACGGCCGGTGTCCTCGGCGCGGTGAAGGGCCTCGGCGCGGCCCGCGTGGAGAGCGGTGGCGCGCTCGGTGACGTGCACTACGGGCGCGGCACCGACCCGCTGTCCTTCGCCTCGGTCTACGGCCTGCCCATCGGCGCGAACGGTTTCTTCGACCCCGGCTCCGGTGCGGGCTCCGGCCCGTCGCCGGAACAGCAGCGCGGCTTCCTGGAGACCAAGGTCCGCGAGGCGTTCGATAAGGTGCTCAACCCCATCAAGGCGGGCATCGGCGCGGCCATCGGCGAACCTCCCCCGGAGTACCTGGCGATTCCCGGCCGGTTCCTGGACCACGCCTCCGACGTGCTGATCACCGGCGCGTTCGGGCTCATCGGCGGCCTCGGCGACCGGCTCGGCGAGGCGTGGGGCAAGGCGCAGGACATCGGGCGCAACGTGCTCGACTTCGTGAACCCGTTCGACAGTGGCGGCATCGCCAACGGCACAGGCTTCATGCCGAAGAACGTCATCGCGCCCGAGCGCGTGCTCAGCCCTGAGCAGACCAAGTTGTTCGAGGCTCTGGTGGCCGCGCTGGAGGCGCTGAGCAGCGGCGGCGGAGCGGCGGCCGGGTCCATCGTGGACGCCATCGGCAACAGCGTCTCGCAGGCGATGGGCGATGTGATCGGCGCGCTGGTGCCCGCCCGAGAGGAGCGCGAGGAACGGCCGGGGCCGGACGAGGCGACCTTCCTGGCACAGCAGGCCCAGATCAACGAGCAGGGCGAGGTGCTGGCCGACACCCAGAGCCTGATCAAGCGCACCGAGTCCTCGCAGGCTCAGGTGCTGGCGACGCAGCTCCAGGTGGTCGAGGACCACCTGGTCGATATCGCCAACCAGCTCACGGCGGGCGTGCTCGGCCCGGTCGTGCAGTCGGCCATGTCCTCGGCGTTGGGCATCGTCAAGGAGGCGCTGGCCGCCTCCACCGAGGAGATCACCGCCGCGCAGGCCGAGACCACCCAGGCCGTGAAGAACATCGACACCGGCGACGATGAAGCGGCGGTGCCGTTCGGCGCGCCGGGCAGCGCGTTCGACTTCGCCTCGGCCATCTCCGACGCCGTGGTGTCGGTGTCCAACACCGCCAGCCAGGCGCTGCTCCAGGTCGGTGAGGACATCGCCAAGGCCGCGCTGGAGCAGCGTCGGAGCATCGTGGACGAGAGCCGGGGCACCCTCGGCGACGAGCGCAACTCCGGTGGCTTCCTGGTGGACACCATCGTCCGGCTGACCGGTGTCGAGATTCAGATCAGGGACACCATCGCCGGGCTCGCCGAGGACATGCGCGACTTCCGGGGCGAGGAGTTCCAGGCGTTCGATGAGTCCGGCGCGATCATGAGCGACACGGCGTCGCTGTTGGAGCGCACCGCCTCCTCGCAGGAGCTGGTGCTCGCCGAGCAGAACCGCATCAACCGCGAGCTGATCAAGTCGGTGCTGCGCTACCTCATGGTCAACGTGGTCCTGCCGATCCTCATCGCGATCATGACCGCGCTGATCACCGTGGCGACCACGGCCATCGGCGCGGCCATCGGTACCGCCATCGGCGGCCCGGTTGGTACCGCCATCGGTGCGGCCATCGGCGCGGTGGTCGGCGTCGCGCTCTCGGCGGCGGCAGCGGCGGCCATCGCGGGCATCGGCCTCGGTGCGGGCGCGCTCATCGACAGCTTCGATGAGGGCGGCGTGGCCTACGGCACCGGCGTGATGCCCAAGGGCACCATCCGGCCGGAGCGGGTGCTCTCGCCGCGGCAGACGGCCAGCTTCGACCGGCTCGTGGACATCCTGGACGGTGCGGGCCTGACCACCGGTGGCGGCGGTAGCCGCGCGGTGAACATCGGGAACATGAACATCCACGGCCCGAACGCGGCCCAGGAGACGGCGGACAACCTGCTGTCCCTGCTCAACAGCTAGGAGGACGACGTGGCGTTCCGTGGTTACTTCGCCCTCAACGGTCAGGAGTTCGCCAACTCCTCACGGCTGCTGGCGCACATCCTGCCCGGCGTACCGGTGAGCGACGATGCTGTCGCCACGCCGATGGAGTGCTCGTGCGAGATCACGGTGCCCTACGACGACTCCTGGACGGGCCTGGAAGCCGCGCTCGGCGACGGGCCGTACGTACTGACCAACGCGCCCTGGTACGACGCGAGCAAGCCGGAGAGCGTCGAATTCGCAGGGGTCTGGGTCATGGACGTGACCGGCTTCGACACGGTGCCCACGCAGCGCGATGTCGGCGAAGCCATCTGCGCGGGCGGCGTGCCCGGCCCGGCGCGCGACGCCAGCCGCAAGCTGACCTTCTCGGCGCTGGTCGTCGCCTGCACCAACGCCGGGGCACGCTACGGCCTGAACTGGCTGAGCTGCGTGCTGCGGCAGGCCAACGTGCGCGGCGGCGTGGACCTGATCTTCTACAAGGCGCACCCCGAGGACACAACGGCAGCGGCCACTGATCTGCGCCGGACGATGTACGGCACCGTGCTCACCGACAGCCCCAAGGTGACCGAGGTGCTGGGCAAGGGCAAGGCCGAACGGCACCGGCAGGCGTCGGTGTTCCGGGTGGAGTGGGAGATGGTCTGCACCAACCCGTACATGTACGGCGAGGTCAACAGCCAGACCGTGAACTGGGACTCCATCGTCAACGAGTCGATCACCTGGGCTCACGCTCCCGACTGCGAGGACATGGCGAGCTGCGAGCTGCCCACCATCTACAACGCCGAATGTATGCCACCCGAGGTCACGCTGGACCCGGCCGAGATTCCGGTCTGCGGCGGATGCCTGCCGCTGTGCGCCATCGAGCGCCGGACATGGGAGCTGGACGGCGCGCTGGCCGTCTGCGAGGAGATGACGGTCACCATGCGGGTGACCAACGACGGCGACGAACCGCTCACGGTCAACTTCTACTGGCAGCCGTGCGGGTCCACCGATCGCTGCGACCGCACCGCCGCGCTCACGGTCTCCGGTCTCCCGGCAGGCCTCACGGTCGTGGCGGACAGCATCACCGGCCGCCCCTTCATCGACAATGCAGGGCAGCGGCAGCGCCAGGTCGGCATCATCGGAACTCCGACCGGCGCGCCGTGGCGACCCACCCGGCTGGACACGATGGTCTGCTGGGAACTGGTCGCCGAGAACGCACCGGGCGCGGATTACTCCGTGGTAGTCGAGCTGAGGGACAGGGACGCATGAGGACCAACATTGGATTCAAGATCGAGGCCGGAGCAGAGGTCCAGTACGGGCCTCTGCGGCTGGCTGTGGCCGAGTGGGCTGGGAAGTCCCTGGCCGACGTGACCGGGGATGACGTGGCCCGCTACGAGGCCGCCAACGAGGAAGGACAGGGCCGTGGCTGAGGGTATCAGCGTTACCAACGTTGCCAACAACGTTCTCGACTGGCTGCGCGGCGTTGCCCCGCGCAGCGTGCCGGGGCTGTACGTGAAGCTCTACATCGGCGACCCCGGCGCGACCGGGGCGGCCAACGCCAGCGTGGTGACCACGCGCGAGCAGGCCACCATGAACGCAGCCAGCGGTGGTGCGATGTCGCTGAACGCGATGAGCGGCAGCTACGCCATGACGGCTACCGAGTCGATTACGCATATCGGCGTATTCGATGACCCGACGGCGGGCAACTTCCTGTTCTCCGCAGCCCTCAACACCCCGCGCAACGTGGTGAATGGCGACACCCTCGTGATGACCACGCTGAACGTCTCGAATACCCCGCTCGCAGCCTGACGAGCCGATGAATGGAAAGGTGGTGATCCACGGTGTCCTCGATGGGCATGGACAAGTCCGGTACCCAGAACCTGTCGGCGAACAACACGTGGATCAAGCTCACCGGTTTCACCGTCCGCGCCGGATATCCCGCCACGAACATCGTGGACAGCGAACTCGTCATCGACGTGAACGCGACCGGCGATATCTCGTTCCGGGGCACCTTCTCACTCACCTCCGGCACGCAGCAGTTCCGGGTGGTGCTCAACGGCACCACCGTCCTCGGTAGCCCCGCAAATACCGGCGTCACCGGCACCATCCTGGGCCAGAGCCTCAGCGCGGGCGACACCCTGGAACTCCAGGCGTTCGCCAGTGCATCGTTCGCGGACACGGTGAGTGCCGGGGCCGCGAATACATTCCTGGTGTTCGATCAGACCTCGCAGGAATACGAGATCGAGGCCGAGCAGGAGATCGGCTGGGATATCGAGGCGGCGGCCAACATCACCTCCGATATCGGAGCCGACCAGCAGATCGGCTGGGATATCGAAGCGGCTGCGAATATGCAGTACGACATCGAGGCCGCGCAGACAATCGGCTGGGACATCGAGGCTGACCTCTACCTCGGGCAGTTCTACGACATCGAGGCCAGCCGGAACATCGGCTGGAATATCGAGGCCGAGTTCCTGCATATTCACAAGCCTGAGCCCCCGCAGACCTCGTGGGAGGACATCACCGCCACGGTGCACACCGTGGACGGCCGGGGCGTGGGCGTGATCCCCTGCTCGATCATGTCCGCCATCACCTGGGGACGGGAGCAGCGCGAGGTCTCGGTGTGCGATATCGACGTGATGACCGAGGGTGACCCTGAGCTGTTGGAAGACCTGCGGCCGTGGGTCCACTGGGTCACCGTCTGGCACGGCGAACGCCCCGTGTGGACCGGCCCCATCCAGTCCATCCGCATCGGCCGGGTGACGACGAAGATCACCGCGCGCGACCCGTCCACCTTCATGTGGCGGACCCGCGTACCGGTCACCCGCACCTGGGCCGATACCGATCCCACCGGCATCGCGGCCTCGGTCATCGAGTCGATGAACCAGCTCCACCGCATCGACGCCACGCCGATTGTCCTGCCCGGCATCACCGAGAGCTTCACCTACAGCGCCACGGCCGACAGTCGCATGGTCCACCAGCTCATGGACGACCTCGCCAAGCTCGGCCTGGAGTGGACCGTGGTCGCGGGCCGCTTCATCCTCGGCGCGTTCAGCGGGGAGCCGGTCGCCGAGCTGGCCGAGTGCGACTTCCTCGTGGATATCGAGCGGCTGCGCGACGGCTCCGGCACCTTCAACGATGTGCGAATCCAGGGCCAGAACTGGGCGCAGACCGCGAAGGCTCCCCTGGCCGGGCTGAGCCTCCAGACCCTGGTGTCGCTGGATGATGTGTTCGGCGTCTCCAACATCCAGAAGGCCGCGCGCCTGTACGCCCAGGAAGTCGCCGCGATCCGCGATGTGCTCGTGGTGCCGAGCGGTGCCTCGCTGCACCCCGAGGCCGATGTCCGCCTGGATGACCTGGTGCCCGGCAAGGTCATCAAGGTCTCGGCCAACGGCATCGCAAACCTGATGAAAGTCGATCAGGTCCAGGTCAGCGCTACCCCCGGCACCTTCGACACGCAAGTTACGCTCGTGGCAGTGCAAGGCCAAGGAGAACTGGCCGAGCTAGTCCAAGGAGGCGGGTAGCGGTGACGGGCACAGCGAAGGTGAAACCCCCGAAGAACAATGCAGAGTGGGCGCGCAACACGCAGAAGCGACTCGACCAAGTGGAGCACCCGGCGTCGGCGCGCATCGGCGCGTGGGTGCTGTCCACCGACCCGGACTCCGGCGACCTGATCGCGTCCAACGTCAACGGCGGGGCGGTGACGCTCGCCAACCCTCCGGTCGCGGGCGAGGACGCCGACACCGTGACCTCCTCGGGCCTGCCCTACATCAAGGTGGAGCGCCAGACCAACCAGCAGGGGCCGCGCGGTACGCCGGTCGATGTCATCTGGGACACCATCACCGCGCAGACCCCGGAATGGGGATTCACCGCCAATTCCAGCTCGGTCGCTATTCCGCAGGACGGCACCTATCTGGTCTGCTACCACCTGGCATTCCTCAATTCGTCGGACGTGGTGAATAAGGCCATTCTCACGCTTGATGGCGTGGCGAAGATGGCACAGGAAGTCAACCCGTCGGATTCCTGGTTCTGCTCGTTCTATATGACCGAGACATTCAATTTGAATGCGGGCTCGATTGTGACTTGCCAGGCATATGTCTCCGGTTCGGGCACAATGGATTTCGGCGCGTCCAGTGCGGACCCTTCGGTATTCACGTCCCTGTCCTTGACCCGTCTGCCGATTGGATAGTTCGATGGCCGAAGTGTGCGTGAGCCGCAATTTCGACTTCCCCGGTGGAGAGCTGACCGCGCAGCCGTGGTCGGTCCCCCGGCACGTTTTCGATGACACCTTCGTCTCCACTGGCGACGGTACGTTCGGACAGCAAACCACCCTGCCCGGCAAGCTGATGATCGACTCCGGCATCCAGACCTGGACGAACAACTCACCACTGGACGCGATGGTCCTCCTGCGCGTGTACCGGGCCTACCGCAACTACGTGGTCAGCAACCCGAACGTGGTCCAGATCAGGGACCGGTTCACCACCGCCATCGGTGCGGATACGCCGCGCGTGCCCGACACCTCGAACCAGTACCAGGGCGCTACGGGCGGCGGCGTGGACTTCTCCTCCAACACAGTGACGCAGCCTCTCGCGGGAAAGCTGTGGATGTGGGAGGACGCTTGCATGAGCGAGGACTGGTTCGGGCCGGTCCCGCCCGGCGAGGACTTCAAGTTCTGGTACCGCTGCTATCTGTGGACGCCACCGCCCTGGTCGAACAATGCAAATGAGAACGACCCCGAGCATTCGGCGACCGTGCGTAATGCCCGCATTCAGCTGATGGCATTTCCTACTCAAGACCAGGCGGTGATGGGATGAGCCTTCGAGTGTGCACGGCTGAGTTCATGCTCTCGACCAACCGGGGCACCGGCTACGCCGAAAGTTTCCTGCCCCGGATGGTCGCCGAGCGCATGGCGACCTCGGGCCGTGACGGCGGCGTGGACCGCGCGCCGGACGCGCTGCCCTTCATCGACACCGACCTGCTGTGGACCAACAACTCCGGCGACCCGCAGCACTTGCAGATGAGCGTGCACCGGGCCAGCCGGCTCCTGGTCTCGTCCAACCCGAACACCCTCGTGGTGGACGATGCGTGGAGCTTCGCGGTCGGGCCGAGCCCGTCGGCCCCGGCCCCGGTCGGCGCGAACAACGGCTTCGGTGGCCGGGTGAAGATCACGCGCGCCTCCGGCGCGACGGTGGCCTTCGGCCGTCTGTTCCGTGACCACCCGGACTGGGTGAGCTACGTTGAAATCGGCGCGATCGACCCCGGCGACACCGTGCATTTCCGGTACCGAGCGCTGTTCTCCACGCCCGGCGAGTGGCGCGCGGGCACCAGCCCTCGGCACGAGATGAACGCGCGCTGGTGCCGCCTGCGGCTGTGGGCCGCGCCGTGGCTGAACGGGAGTATCTGATGACCTTCCCCTGCATCAACGAAGACGAGTTCGAGATGGTGGACGGCACGCACGTCCGCCCGCTGGAGCACATGCAGTGGCGGCACGTCGCCACCGCGCTGGCCCCCGACGAGACCCAGACCCTGGCGGCGGCCGACGGCACGGCCAAGAACATCTCCATCCACAGCCTCCAGGCGCAGTGGACCAACAACTCGCCGGTGCCGCAGAACGTCTACGGGCTGCTCACGCGCGGCGGCTCTCGCGTGGTGCTGATGGCCCGGAGCCGCGCCTACCTCCAGGTGTCCTTCGGCCAGGCCGTCGGCGTCGGCGTCGGTGATCCGTCGCCGTCCACGCTGCTCACCCGGTTCGGCTGTGGTGCCTACCGAGGGCTGGAGTTGTTCACCAACCCCCGGTTCATGGTCGTGGAGCACCGCATCGGCGAGCGCACCTCGCTGATCGGCGACACCAACACCGTGGACCCCGGCGAGACCGTCAAGGTCGCGGCGGCGGTCAGCTTCGTCTCGGAGAACTGGGAGTCGGTCGCCATCGCGGGCGGGTCCAGCGAACTGGAGGCAGGCTTCACCTCCGGCGCGACGCAGATCGACCTCTACGCCTATCCGCTGCTGTAGGGATACCGTGGGGTCATGGCCTCACGACGTGGACGAGGCGGCCGACGCCGACCTCAAGTAGCCGGACGCCGGGCAGGCACGCCCGGCGCGGCGCAATCGCAAGGACCGAAGTTCAGCTCGCCGTACCAGCCACCGCCCGGCTACGACGATCTGGGCGCGCAGGTTTCAGATATCGAATTGGTAACGACGGCACCCCTGGACACCAGCACCGGCGGGTGTTCTTACCCCCATTCGCTGGAGGTCGCGGGGGAGGTCTACAGGGTACGAACGCCCAGGCCAGAGGCACTTCACGCCTTCACCACGGCGGTGAGCCCCCACGTCAAGGGTGTACGGCTCAAGAACGACATGACACAGCATTTCGTCGGAAATCACACCCACCCCGAGGACTTCGAGCGGGTGGTGTTTCGGATGATGGACCCCGAGGACCGGTTCACCAAGGACGACCTCGCCACGCTGATGAAGTCGATCATGACGCTCGGCACAGCGCGCCCTATCAGGCCGTCGTCACATTGGCGGTGACGGCGGCGTACCACTGGCGAAGCATCCGCGCCAAGTTGATGCTGGCTGGGATGGCCGATCCCCTCCGGCAGCTCCCCGATATCCACGCCCTGCTCGACATCACCGAGAACGTCATCATGGAGGGCAAGGCCAACGAAGGCGGTGACGCGCTGGAGCGCTGGCTGTTCCAGACCTACAAGCCCGAGGTCGGCCAGAAGCCGCAGGGATTCGAGGAGGAAGACCAGCTCGCCGCGTTCGATGCGTTCGGAGGCGCGCTCGGCGACCTGCGGTAGCCTGCACGGCCACACCGTAGCGTCGTGCTCATGACCGCGCCGATCAAGCCGTGCACCTGCGGCACCGTTCACCTGGGAGACTGCCCCGGTGAGCTGTCGCTGTGCCTGCAACCGGCCCGGATGTTCGACGGGTCGGTGCAGCTGCGCGACAGGACAACCGGGCTGCCCCAGGACTGGCCGCCCGGCACCTCGGCGCGGCTGTGGTTCTCGTGGGGCACCGGCACCGAGCTGATCATCGACGGCACAGTGGACGACTCCTGGCTGCGCTTCCACATGACCCCGGCCGAGACCGAGCTGGTCCCGCGCGGTGCGCTGGCGCGCATCGAAATCAACTACACCGGCACCGAAGACGGCTGGTGGATTTGGCGGGAGGGGAGGATCGGGTCGTGCTGAAACTCGGCTGCTGCGACTGCGAGCAGGTAGCGGTCGCTGTCCCCGGACCGCCCGGCCCGCCAGGGTCGGGCGGTGGCGAGGGCGGCAATTACGTGCATACGCAGTCGATCCCCTCGTCGTCGTGGACCATCACCCACAGCCTCGGGCTGCGCCCGGTGGACGTGACCGTGTGGTCCCTGGACTACTCCACGCAGTGGACCAACGTCCAGATCGAACCGCTCAACAACAACCAGGTCCGGCTCTGGTTCGACGGCCCGCAGACCGGCATCGCTCTCGTCCACATCTAGGAGCCCGACATGCCCATCCTGTTCGCCAACGACGCAGACCTCAACGGTCACAAGGTCGTCAACCTGGACGATGGCACCGATCCCGCCGACGGCGTGAATCGGTCTCAGCTCGACGCCAACGCCACGGCCGACCGTAACCGCGCCAACCACACCGGCACGCAGCTCGCCAGCACCATCTCCAACTTCGACGCGGCGGTACAGGCCAACCGACTCGACCAGATGGCCGCGCCAACCTCGGCGGTGGACCTCAACGGTCAGGTCATCGAGAACCTGGGCGCGGCGGTGAACCCGAACGATGCCCTGCCGCTCGGCCAGGCCGAGGCGATGCTGGCTGCTGCTGTCGGCGGGCTGACCTTCAAGGGCTCGGTCGCGGTCACCCACGACGCCGACGTGGACGTGTCCAACCCCGGCACCTCCACGTTCGACGGAGAGACCGTGGCCTCCGGCGAGGTGGTCATCCTGACCGACCAGACCGACGGCACCGAGAACGGGCCGTGGACCTTCAACGGCTCCGGCTCGGCGATGACCCGGCCGGGCAACTTCGATGACACTGCGCCGGACGTGCTGGTGGGCTCGTTCTGGCTCGTGGAGCGCGGCACCAACGCCGATCTGTTCGCGGTGATGACCAACGACACCTTCACCCTCGGCACCGACACGGCGGTGTTCGTCATCCGGGGCACGGGCGGCGGGCCGTCGAACGCGACCAGCTACGCGGCCAACGTCGGCACCGGCAGCGTTGGACCGTACGCGGTCACCCACAACCTCGGATCGACCGACGTGGACGTGACCGTGCGGGAGCTGGCGGGCGGGTACGTGAAGCTGGTCAGCTGGCGGCCCACCGACGGCAACACGGTCTCGCTGGAGCCCGACGAGACCTGGGGCAGCAACAGCCACCGCGTGTACGTGGAGCGGATCGCATGACGGCGATCCCGGTCGGGAGCGACCTCAATATCTCCGGCCGGACGCTCATCGGACTGCGCGAAGGTCTCCAGTGGTGGCAGACCTTCACGCTGCACGCGGTCGGCGTCGGCCAACAGGATATGGGCATCTGGCTGCCCGTGGACTACAACCTGCTGGCGGTGCGGTACCGGATCGCGTCGGCGGGCAGCGGCGGCTCCATCACCGCTGAGCTGCGCCTCAACGGCGTGGCCGGAGGCGACACCATCGCGGGCACCTCGGCGACGCCGAGCACCGCGCCGAGCTTCACCACGCTGGGCTCGCCGGTGGCGCTGGACGCCGACGACATGCTGTGGTGCTACATGACGGCGGCCAACACCACGCCGGGCGCGCAGCTCAAGGCGGAAGTCCTGCTGGAGCGCCGATGATCATCGCACCGCAGCCACCGGCGCTGATGGACTTCCAGGCGAACTTCGTCGGCGCGGACAACGCCAGCGACATCGGCCCGGACTGGCGGCCCGAGTTCTCCAACATGAAGCTGGTGACCAACCGGGCACAGCTGCGCACCCCCGGCGCGAACACCGGCCGCCAGGGAGCCTGGGAGACCTACGTACCGGTCTCGGGGTACAACGGCGGCCGTCTGCTCACCGACAACTGGATCATCGAGTCGCAGCTCATCGCGCCGGTGGGCGGCGCGGCGACGAACAACTGCTCGTGCGTCGGCGGCGCGATGTTCGACAACGGTCCAGGCACCGGCATGATCCTGGTCTATTACGTGATCACCACCGGCAACGGGCAGACCATCAACACCTACGTCGCCAACTCCATCGCCGCGCCGGGTAACTGCTCCGGCCAAACCGGCCAGACGCAGCGCTCGGTGTCGGCAACCAACGTGCCCACCGGCGCGGTGATCCGACTGGAGCGCCGGATGTATTCGGCGACGCAGAGCACCTTCCAGGCGTACGTGAACGGCTCTCCGACCATCGGCTGGAACGACACCACCGGCGTGGTTCCGGCCGGAGACCGGACCCGACGCCGGTGGTTCATCCAGGCCGAGGGCAACTTCCCGCTGTTCCAGCAGGCGTTCTACTCCCCGGCGCACAGCGCGGTGCGCGCCTTCGATCTGCGCGCGTGATGCCCGCACCGGTCACACGTTGGTGCGGGCACCCCACCGCCCGCGACCGGGCCGACGCCGGTTCCAGGCGTCGATGGTCGCGGGCAGCCAGCCCTTCCGTTCGCCGATCAGCGCGTCCGGTTCGGGCAGCGGGTAGTGGTTGAGCGAGTCAGGCTTCACGCCGATGCGGGTAGCGAATTCGGCCCGGCTCAGGTAGCGGATCATCCTGTCATCTCCTGTTCGGCGAGAATGTCGTCGTTGGTCTTCGGGCGGATGCGAGGATCGACGTGTGCGGCGCGGGCGATCACCTGCCTGTGCCAGCCGCTGGCCTCGTCGGGAACGTGGACAACGTGCTCGGTGGCACCCTCGGGCACCCGGCTGAGCAGCGCCTCCACGGCGGTGATCATCGCCGCTTCCACCTGCTCAATGGTCTCCCAGATGCTCTCGTGGATCGCGTTCTCGCCGCTCTCCATGCGCTGGTAGCTGCGCCGCGACAGCGGGCGGCCAGCGGCCTTGCTCATCTGCTCGGCCATCTCCTGGGCCGAGAGCCCGAGCCAGTCCCGACGCGCCCGCAGGCGGGCCGTCTGGCCCCAGTCGTATCCGGTCCTCGTCTCGTCCATCGTCATATCCTCCAGGTCAGAATACCCGCATACGCGGGTGTTGAAAACAGTGGTGCCCGGTCGTGGTCCGACCGGGCACCGAGGGCGAGGGCTACCAGCCGGACTTGGCTGCGCACACCGGTCCGATGCCCGCCGCACGCGAATCCTCGCTGGTCAGCGTCCGGTGGCACACACCGCACTCGCCAATCTCGCGGCCATACCGCTTCGAGGCTTCGGCCGGGCCAGCCGCCGCGATGGCGTTCAGGATGACCGTCGCCTGCTGGCGCGAGACGCGCACGAACTCGTCGGCGATCTGGCGGGTGACGAAGGTGTACCCGGCCCAGCGGCCCTCCTCCGGGCGATCCACCTGGACGAAGGCCAGCGTGTCGCCGACCTCCACCGCGTACCGGCCCACCGGCACCGGCGCGGCCGACAGGGCCGTGCGGGTGATCTTGGGCAGCGAGAGCAGGTACTCGATGAACGCGCTGGCCGCCTGACGGCTCAGCTGCGCCCGCACGTTGGCGTCGGCCAGCTCGGCGACGCGGCCCAGGTACTTCGGCCGGGTCTCAGCGGTGAAGTCGCGGTTCGCCATCAGGTCGGCGATGTAGTCGAGCTGGCGGTCGCTGGCACCCTCGGCCACCGGCGCGGCGAACTGCATGTCCGGCTTGCGGGCGTAGGCCCGCATGTCGTCCCGGCGCTCGCGGCGCTGGACCAGGTAGCCCTCACGGGCGGCGTCGGCGAGGGCGGCAGCGAAGGGGTTGTTGCTGGTCATGTCGGTTCCTTCCGTCAGAAGCGGGTCCGTCCCGCTCACGAGAACTACAATACCCGTGGGCCGGGCGTTGTGTCAAAGCCTCTCGTAGTTGTCCCGCAGGTCTTCCAACAGCACCGCGCCGAGCAAGTCCTCGACATCCTCGGCGAACCGGCCCAGCTGCTCCCAGCTGCGGTAGTCCTCGCGGCTACCCTCCAGCCCGAACTCCGAGCAGTAGTCCTCGTATCCGTTGGCGTTCTTCCAGGTCCAGTAGTCCGAGACCATCGCGTCCAGGATGTGGGTCGGCACGTCCTCGGGATAGTCGGTCACGCCCAGGCCGTGCTTCCAGTCCATTGTCATCTTGCGGCGACGGAAGGTGACCTCCAGCTTGTAGGCGTAGTGCTCCCATCCGTCCTCGTCGGTGCGCGGGCCGATGTTCTCGGCCACCCGCACGGTGAACGAACGGTACTTCCGGTGCCAGTCGTTCAAGGTCTTCATGCTGCATCCTCTCCAGGGTCGTTCGCCGGGTCGGCGAGGTAGGTCTCGAACTGCTCGTCGTAGCTGTCCCAGTCCCACAGGTCGGCCGGGTCCGTCCCGCAGGACGGCTCGTGCTGGGGGTAGCCGGGCGCGGTGCCGCCGCAGGTGCACAGCATCAGAACGACCTCCACTGTCCGACGCGGGCCATCTGCTGGATGACCGGCCAATGGAGCAGGCCAGCCTTCCGGCGCGCTCCGTCGGCGTGCTCGGCCACGTTGCGGTAGGCGTCGGCCTCCTGCTCGGTGAGCGTGCGCTGGACGGACTCGGCGTCCCAGTGCAAGGCCATCGCCTCGTAGACCATCCACACGCGCACGGCCTCGAAGTAGGCCAGGTACTCGGGCGTGTGCTGGCCGATGGCCGGGTCGGCGTACCAGTCGGATTCGGGGTCGTCCAGGGTGTCGAGCACGTCCCGGAGCGAGGGGAGCCTCATCGGATTTCCTTCCGTTCAGCGGCGGGTCCGTCCCGCCGATGCTGTTGAATATACCCGTGTGTGCGGGTGTTGTGTCAAGGGTGCACCACACCCTCGTACCGTGGCGTTATGGCGATTCGTGAGATTGACCTCTCGGACCAGGGCAACCGAAGCCCGCGATACGGGGCCTCCGTGCGCTGGTGGGTGTTCCACACCGAGGAAGGCAACAGCACAGCTCAGCAACTGCATGACTGGATGCGCGGCGCGGGGGTGAGCTACCACTACGTGTCCGACCCGAACACGCTGATCCACAGCGTGGACACCGACTACGCCAGCTGGTCGGTGCTGGACGCCAACCCCCGGTGCATCAACTGGTGCTTCGCCGGTAGCCGCGCCGCGTTCAAGCGCGCGGACTGGTTGCGCCGGTCCGACGAGCTGGACCTGGCGGCGAAGGTGATCATCTCCGACGCCAACAAGTACAACCCGCTGGACCCGGTGGTGATCGGCAAGGACTACAAGGCCATCGGCGCGGGCCGCGCCGGGGTGATCGACCACAGCGGCATCACCTTCGGCCTCGGGATGGGCACCCACACCGACTGCGGCGCGGAGTTCCCCTTCGACTATGTGGCCGACAAGATCAGCGGACTCCTGCGGCCGGCGCCGCCCCCGCCCCCGGTCAACGAAATCAACCGCGAAGCCGCCAAGGCAGCGGTCTGGATCGGCAAGCGGATCACTGTCGGCGAGGAGACCTGCCCCGACGGCCTCGGCCGGTGGGCCAAGTTTGAGCACGGCTACATCTACTGGCACCCGGCCACCGGCGCGCACGGCGTACCGACCCATATCTTCGAGGCCTGGGCCAGCTACGGATTCGAGGCCGGGCCGCTGGGCTACCCCATCGCCGACCACACCGTGCTGCCCGTCCACGACAGCATGAAGATCGGCGACGTGCAGGCGTTCGAGCGCGGCGTGCTCTACCGGCGCTACGGCGAGCAGGGCTACTACGTCACCGGGGCCATCGGCGAGCGCTGGAAGCGAGACGGCTTTGAGAGCGGCAGGTGGGGCTGGCCGGTGTCCAACGAGCGCGATATCGAGGGTGGCCGGGTCCAGGAGTTCGAGAACGGCTACATCACCTGGAGCCCGGACGGCACCCTCGGCATGAAGCCCAAGGACGGCCCGGACTACGAGGTCACTCCGGTTCACACGTAGGGCCGGTCCGCGAAGGGGGATGCCTCGGGCGCGGCCGGAAACGGGTCCAGCTTCGGCAGCGGCCAGCACGCCTTCGGCACCGAGGGCACCAGGCTGTGCCCGTCGAGCCGCGCGCCGATGTCGGCGAGCAGGTAGGCGTCGGCGATGTTGTTGTTGCGGATGTCGGCCCAGTGGTACCGCCAGATGGCAGCGGCCAGCACCTCGTCCTTCTTGGCCGTGCCCTTGCCCGTGGCGTAGCGCATCCGGTGCTGAACGGTGACCGGATACATCACCGCCTGGCGCTGCATCACCAGCGCGTGGTAGATGGTCCACCACAGACCGGACCGGTCGTGCACGTGGCCCTGCACGCGGCTGTAGGCGGGTGCCTCGATGACGACCAGGGAGCCGGGCGGGGTGAGGTCTACGAGGGTCGCGGCGATCCCCGACAGCCGCGCGTAGCGGGCGGCCCAGGCGTCACCGGCCGGTGCGCTCGGGATGATCTGGCCGTGGTCTCGGTTGCCGTCGATGCGGACGAAGCCGGTTTCGCTCAGGCTCGGGTCGATTCCGACGATGGTGGGATAGGGCATCGCTGCGCTCCTATGATGGGAGTACCGGGGCGTTCTCCCCTCGGTGGTGGATAGACGCGAACGCCGGGCGAGGTCGTGAGACCGACTCGCCCGGCGTTCGTCATGTCCTAGAAGGACGGCACAGCCTTGATGAACTGGTGTGCCAGTGCCTTGTCCTCATCGGTCGGGCGCGCGAACAGGTACGGGGCGGACTTGTTGCCCTTGGCCTGGCCGCGCTGGAGCCGACCCAGCAGGAACGGCATCCCGTCCTTCATCACCTTGCGCAGGTCGCGCTTGAGCGCCATCTGGAAGATGAGCACGCCCTCGGCGACGCGACCGGGCTCCTCGGTCTCGTCCAGGATGGCGATGTCGGCGCGCACGGCGTCGGTGTCGCCCGAGCTGGTGGACATCTCCTCGATGTACTCGGTCGGCCGGACGAGCAGCAGGCTGCCCAGCATGTCGGTGATCCGGTCGGTGGACAGTCCGGCCGGTTCGGCGAACGGGTCGCCGAAGCCGACACCGCCGGTCTCGGGCTCGGCTGCCTTGGCGGGCGGCGCGGCCTTCGTGGTGGTCGCCGGAGCCTGGAACGCAGGAGGCTGCGTGGGCGGGGTGGCGGTGCGGGAAGCGGCGGCGTTCGCGAAGGGGTTGGTCATCAGCGTGCACTCTCTGCGTGAAGGGCCTGGACGACGAAGCCGCCCAGGGTGGTCAGGTCGTCAGTCCAGATATCGCGGAACTGCGACCACACCGCCGACAGCGCGTCCACGCTGTCGGAGTTCTTGATGGCGAGGATGGCGGCGTGCCGCCGCGCCTCGGCCGGGTCGGGGATCGGCACAGCGTGCCGGTTGGGTACCTGCTTGGCCGCCTGTGACCGGAGCTGGCGCACGAGCAGCGCGGCGTCCAGCGCGGTGCGGCCGTACTCCAGGTCGAAGGTGATCGCGCTGGTGCCGCCCGCGTTATCGGACGGGCAGTGCATCAGCACGGCGAAGTCCTTGCGGACCTGCGGCATCGGCTCCCAGGTGGTGCCGTCCTCGGACAGCATCAGGTCGGCGTCGGCGTAGATCAGCAGCTGGATCACGTAGGTGAGCCAGCTCCACTCCAGCGACTTCGAGGTCTTCACATCGCCCATGACCAGCGTGCCGTCGGCGCACTGGAAGATACGGTCGATGGTGCCGACGCTCTCGGCGTGGGAGTTCATCACGATGCGCTCGGTGTACTGCGGCACCGGCCACAGCGCGTGCGCGGCGAGGCGGGCGTTGTAGGCGTCCACATGGGGCCGATACATCTCGGGCACCTGCGCGGGCATCACCGCCCAGTGGTCACCTGCCTCCAGCCATGCGTGGACGGCCTCGCCGAACTCGCGAGCCTCGGCGCTGCCCGCCGCGATCTGTGCCTCCTCGCTCAGATCGTTGAGCGCGCCGTCGGCCTCCTTGGCGACCAGCTCCTCGGCCTCGGCCAGCATCTGCGGGTTGCGCATCAGGCCCTTGATGAGCTGGCGACGCTTCCAGCGGTCCAGGTTGTAGGTGTCGTCCAGGGTCTTGGCGAGGGTGGTTGCCCGCGTCCAGCCGCGCACCTTGCCGGTCTTCGGGTTGGGCAGCTTGTAGCGGCCGTACCCGTCGAACTTCGGCTGGTACCGGTTCGGGAGCCGGGGCGGCAACGGGTACCTGTGGAACTCAGTTACCCGAACCTCGGTCCCGGTCGGGTCCAGGCTCGTCATCGTGGTGTTCTCCTTTTTCTTCGAGTTGAGGTGCCACTGCTGCCCGTAGTGGTAACCGCACAGGCCCTTGGAGCGACACGGCTCCTCGCAGCCTTCCTCCGTGCAAACGTCCCTCGGGCGAGTCTCGAACCTTTCGCCCTCACGGAAACGCTTCCGGTGGTCGGCGCACATGTACGGTCCGGTCATCTCATCGCATCCGATGACGATGCACTTCTTCATCTTCATCGGCGCGCGCCGATGCGCGAGCTGGCGAGCTTGATGTTGATCTCGTCGGACAACCGGCCCTTGGTCATGTGCTCGCTGTCCGGGATGCCGAGCGTCCGGGCGAAGCGCAGCTGCGCGTCCGAGGGCGGCTGGTTGGTGCGGTGCCAGCTCTGGTTGCGCTGGGGGCAGGCCGCGCCCTGGTCGATGATGTAGTCCTCGGCGATATCGCGGGCCACGTCGGCGGGCCAGGACTTCTCGTCCACCCAGTGCCCGGTGCGCGGTCCCTTCGAGGTGACGGCACCGACTCGGTACAGCGGGCCGTGCTCGTCGTAGCCGGTCTCCCAGAGGAACACGAACACGTTCAAGTCCTGCACCGGGATGAACGGCGTGCCGTAGATGGTCTGGAGCCAGAGCACCCCGGTGCTGTTCGAGCCGAGCAGGTCCACCTCCACCATGTCCACCACGCCCATGCGCATCTGCTTCGGCGTCGGTTCGGCGGCCTCGGCGGGAAGGTCGGCGTCCTCGTCTTCCAGCTCGTTGCCGTCGGGGTCCACGGTCTTGCTGTGCGTTCCGGCGTCCAGGTCGGTGAGGGTGACCAGCTTCATCACCCGGCTGGTGCCCACGAGGTCCAGGACCAGCGCGTCGTCCTTGCCGGGGTGCAGCCGCAGCGCCCGGCCGACCATCTGGCTGTAGAGCACCTGCGACTGCGTGGGCCGGGCGATCACGGCCGTGTCGCACATCGGGAAGTCCGCGCCCTCGGTGAGCACCATGACGGTGACCAGCGCCTGGAGCTGGCCGGAGCGGTAGCCGTCGTAGATGACCTGCCGGGCCTCCAGCCCCATCTCGCCGGTGACCGCGTTCGCCAGCATCCCCCGCGCGGTCAGCGCCTCGGCGAGCAGCTGTGCGGCCAGGACCGAGGAGGCGAAGACGATCGGGCGGCGGTCAGCGGCGAACCGCATGATCGCGTCCACGATGGTCTCGGTGGCCGCCTCCATGACCTCGGCCAGCTCGTTGTTCTGGAAGTCGCCAGCGGTCACCTTGACCTTGTCCAGGTCCAGCTCGGGAATCTTCACGGTCAGCCCGCGCGGCTTCACGAGGTGGCGCTGTTCGATGGCCCAGCGCAAGTCCTTCTCGTAGGCCACGGTGTCGATGACCTCGCGCAGGGCCTTGCCGTCGGAGCGGCGCAGGGTCGCGGTGAAGCCGCAGAAGAACGCATCCTCCCCGACGCCGAGGGCACGCATCGCGGCCAGGTAGGTCTCGGCGGTGGCGTGGTGGACCTCATCGAACAGGATCACGTTGCGGTCCAGCAGCGCGTCCATGCGGCCCTTGGCCGTCAGCGTCTGGAGGGTGGCCGCGACGATGGGCGCGGTCGGCTCGTTGCGCCCGGCGCGGACGATGCCGACGGGCGGTGCGCTCGGGTCAACGGCTGCGCAGTTCTCCTGGAGCTGGTCGATGAGTTCGCCCCGGTGGGCGACCAGGAGCGGCTTCATGCCGAGACCGACGCTGGTGTGCGCGAGCTTGGCGATGACGGAAGATTTACCTGCGCCGGTCGGCAGGACGACAGCGGTGCGGCGAGTTTCGGAGGCCCATTCGCGGATAACGGCGTCGTGAGCTTCGAGCTGGTAGTCGCGGAGCGTGCGGGGTGCGGGGACCATGAGGCGTGATCCTGTCGGTTGGCGGGGCGTGAGCGGGAGCGTTTCAGAACATCCAGGTGAGCGTGGGGCGGGCGACCAGCTGGATCACCATCACGGTGAGGCAAGCGTACAGGGTCAGCGCCACGATCTTCTCCACCCAAGTCGTCGGGCGGGGCGTGTCGGTGTCGTTGTTCATGTCACAGACAATACCCGCCCGACGGGTGTTGTGTCAATCCTTCATTGCCTCCTGCGCGGCCAGCAGCCGGGCGGCCTCCGGGTCGGTGTTCGACTTGATGTAGCGGCTGCCCGAGGCGGTACCGGTCAGCGTCTCCAGCAGGCCGTACCGCAGGCCCAGGTCCACGGCCTCGGCCACGACGCGCTTCCAGCGCTGCTCGGAGTTGGACACGCTCACGGTGTACTCGTCGGGCATCACACCGGCGACGAACTCGCCGCGCGTGCAGCCCTGCACCGGGAAGCGCAGCGCGTACTCGTACAGGCGGATGGCCGTCTCCACGATCGGTTCGGGGATGCGCAACGGCGCGGCCGCCATCGTGTCGATCGGGTCGCCGACGGCTCCCGTCGGTCCGGTCACCACCACGCTGTCGTGCATCGGCGCGAGCAGCAGCGGCAGCGGTTCCTTGAGCCGCGCGGCGTTCTTCTGCTTGGAGGTGTAGAGGTCCATCGGCTGGCCGTCTACGCCCGAGGCATCCCAGGCCCCGTCCAGCACCAGCAGCTCGGTGTCGAGCGCGCCGTTGAGCGCCGAGCTGCCACGGCCCACCGTGGAGTTCTTGGCGGTGTGGTGGATGACCATCACGCCCGAACCGGTCAACTTCCTGATCCGGTCGAACCGGGTGATGGCCTTGCCCACGTCGCTCGCGCTGTTCTCCTCCAGCCCGAGCGCCATGCGGGCGAAGGTGTCGAAGATGATCATCCCGACCCGGTGCCGCAGGACGTAGGCGGCCAGGCGCTCCCACGCCTCCTTCTTGGCCGACAGCTGGATGATGGCGTTGCCCATCAACAAGTCCTGGCCGACGTTCTTGCCGTGCGCCAGCTCCCACGCCTTGATGCGCTCGGCGGCACCGGCCAGGCCCTCACCGGGCAGGTAGAGCACGCGCTGGCGTACGACCTTGCGGCCCTGCCAGCGGGTGCCGGTGACCATCGAGCACGCCAGGTCGATGGCGACAGTGGACTTTCCGATACCGGGCGGGCCGATGATCGAGGTCAGCGCCTGGTGCTCGATCAGGCCCTCCACCGCGTACTCCACCGGGGGCAGGCCGCGCCAGTAGTCGAACGGCGCGATGGTCGGCATGGCCGGGTCATCGCTGATCATCACCGTGCTGTCGTCGGGCTCCTCGGCACCCTCGGCCGGGAAGCCCAGCTCGTTATCCCCAGCGCTGTCCACAGGCTGTGCATCGGGCTCGGCGGCCGGGGCGGGCTGCGGGAGTTCGATCTCCTCGGCGAGATTGTCGGCGCTGACTCCCTC
>Ga0079224_100002097_pt1 | contig 23890 bp, 19 predicted proteins | sample Stecom2015_FD_80414 | JGI IMG/M metagenome (GOLD analysis project Ga0079224, IMG submission 80414) | Agricultural soil microbial communities from Utah to study Nitrogen management - Steer compost 2015 | ecosystem: Environmental > Terrestrial > Soil > Agricultural land | place: USA: Utah... | reverse complement strand
GGAAAAATATTCGGGTTTCTGGGGCAATTGGGTGGCCAAGCCATCCACATATCGGTTGTACAGGCAGAATAGGGATGCGATGAGAACGGTGTCGTGTATCTCGATATCGCTCGCCCCAAGGGCCCTTGCCGATTCAATGGACGCATCGGTCACGTTTTTGCCTCCTCGTCCAACCAGTCTTGCAATAGTGAGCAGGGCTTTCATCTTGTCGCTGACCGGAGCCGATTCCAAATCGTCCCTGACCTTTTCAAAGATGGTTGCGTCCCCCAACAGTACATCGGTAACGGCTTTGTGGGCCGAGGTACAGAATGTACATTCATTGTCATGGGAAACCATGGAAGCAATCAACTCCCTTTCCCCAAAAGATAGGGTGGAGGGACCGCGGAGCAGGATCTGGGTAAGGTCGCGGATAGGTCCCGCCGTGTCCTTGCGGTACTCGAGAAGCCCTGTGATTCCCGGCAAGTGTGATTCTAAAGTTATATGGGGCATGTCCTTTTATTTTGGTCAGTGATACTTCACACGTTTTGAATGTTGCCCATTAAAGGGGATAGGTCAGGAAAGTGCCTACAGGGCCAGGACCGAAGAAAGGAAGACGAAAAGGGAGAATCCGGGACAACCTTGGTTTATTGGATTGGAAGGGCAAAAATTTTCCATGGCCTGTGGTTTGGTGGTCAATATGGGAAAGGTTGCAGGGGGCCTTCATTCCTCGATTTTGAAATAAATCAAGGAGCAATCCCGACAAAACCATTCCATACAATCAAATATATATCTAGTACTCAGATGTTTGGATTAACAAAAGAATAAAAAAACCTAAGGATGGATTAAAAAAGGAAGCCCTTCGATAATTTTTTGGACTTTGATATTAACAGGCTTCCTGTCACTTCACTTGAAATACAGACGTCCATTCGATTTAAATTGAAAATGCTAACCTATTGCGCAATAGAGGCAAGCAAGTTTTTCATAAGCCTGTAAATTTAGTATCCAGATTTTAAAATTGGGAGGCACTGTAGTTCACCCCCATTGCGGATATACTATGGACAAGTGGCCCTGCATTTGAATATTGTTCTAATCCACTGCACCATGAAAAAGTTCCTGTACAACAATGGCCTGTCCCTGGTTTTTTTAACTTTTTTCGCATTCTCATGGGTAGGACAGATCTACTTTGGTTTGCAAGAGTACAATACGGAGTTGCTCCAGACTAATTCTTCCCCTGTGGAGCTTGGACAATACCTATTATCGGGGCATTTTTTGCAATCGACTTTTGAAAATTGGGAATCTGAATTTTTACAGATTGCATTGTTTGTCCTCTTCACCATTTTTCTTCAGAAAAAGGGATCATCGGAATCCAAGGATTTTGACAAAGAGGAGGAAGTCGACCGCCGGCCTTCGCCCAAGCGAAAGGGTGCCCCGTGGCCCGTTAGGGCAGGAGGCTGGATTTTATCGATATATAGGCATTCACTGACCATCGCATTTGTCATTTTATTTGTACTGTCATTTACACTGCACTTCTATGGCAGTCTTAAGGACGAAAATGGGAAACTCGATCGTATGGGCGAGCCTATGATCGGGGCCGCGGACTATATATTGGGCTCTAGGTTTTGGTTTGAATCGCTCCAAAACTGGCAAAGTGAATTCCTCTCGATATTCGCCATTATGGTGCTTTCAATATTTCTGCGACAACAAGGGTCCCCTCAGTCGAAACCAGTTGATGCACCACATATGGAAACGGGTGGTTGATCAAATTCCATCTCCCATGTCCACAAAGAATGTTCCCGAATGTGTGCCGAAATCGCACCGTCTTCAGTCAGGGCAAAATCTTTCTTGGTGGATTGTCTTGACAACAAGAATTTGTGATGGAAAATATTATGCATCTACCCCACCAGTTTTGGAAGCCAATACACCCGAATTTACATATCGCATCCAGTTGTCCATGGGACTGGGTAAAAACCATGGGAGCCATTTATTTACGCCATCTACTTCCCCAAGGGCATTTGGTCCGTAGGGCTTTATTTGACGGTGCCCGAATTCAATTATCCAAATACCGTGAATTGAACGGCACAATTATGGGATACTTCTTCGTGAGTGACAGTTATTCAATTTCTATGTTGTATTCTTCTACAATATTGTAATTCCTGTCTTTCATAACTATTGTATAATCACCCTTTGACAGGTAGAGTTCACTTGTTGGTGCACTATCTGTGATTTCGACAATATCCGCCGGTATTCCATTACTTTCGAATTCATTGTTTCTATAAGCCAAAACAAGTAAGTGTTGATGCTTTTCAATTTTGGAAAGTGGTATTGTATATATTTCTTTTCCTTTTGATACCCAGTCGGGTCGATGGTTGATATAATTTGTTTGAGGATGGATAATTACTATATCAGTTTGTTTGATTTCGCTTTTTCCATTGAATATATGTCCGTTTTCTTCTATTAAAATGATAGGTTCTCTTGAGTTGTTCAACCTGACAAATAAATGATTATTGTCTTTATTCGACCTTTCTAAAAACATGGTTTGATTAATGGTTAGTGGGTCTATTTTCATATTTTCCTTTAACCTTCCTGCCATTGCCTTTCCCCAAGAAGGATAATCATTTTCATATGCGTGAGCGTAGCCACAATGAACAAGCACCTTTCCTTTAGGATTATTTTCGATATATTTTTGGATATTTTCAGCTTGCTCGATTTCCCTTTCTTTGCCATTTTTACCATTGGATGCTTCATAGGCGAAAAGAGTAAAACCAATTTTTAAAGCTTCTGAGATTAAATTCCCAAATTCAGGTTCTTTGGTGTAATACCCCGATTCCAATACAGGAAATTTACGCTCATTGATAGTCCGGTCAAATAATGCTTCGAGGCCAAGATGACGGTAACCGTTGTCGTACAATCCTTTTAAAAGGGATTTGGTGAAAGTGCGGTGCTTTGAAATGTGGTGTGCTTCGTTAATGATAATTATTTGGACATTTTTGGATTGTTCAATTATGTATTCTTTTGCAATTACTTTATTGCTGCCTGTAAAATACAAGCTGTCCTCCTCGGTGTCTTTCTGTTTTCTTATATCGATTTTATCCCATGTTTGAAGGACTTCTCTATAGTATCCGTTAAATGATAGTTCAGTTGCGCCCATTTGATACTTCCATGCCGTGGTGTCCTTGTCTATTTCGGATAAAATATCTTTGGAAAATCGATAAATTTCTGATTTGGATTGTCCAAATACAAGTGTAATATTAAGAGATAGGAGAACAAATAAAAGTTTGTTCATTGAGCTCGATTTTAAAACTACCCTAAACCGATGGCTAGAAAGAAATCTACTGATGGCAGGGTATATTTTATACAATTCGTTTTTTTGTGGCATAGATAAAAGGGAGTCGAACCGGTTATGGTAATGTCCAATGGGTTTGGATTCCTCCATGTCTTCGATTCTTTTGAGAACCAATTCCACAAGCCGATCACATTTATGGTTGCCGAACTCGAAGATGTTCTTGGTATTTGTAGCCGTGAAAATGGAGTCCTTGATCATTTTCCTTGCCCTGAACAATCTGACCTTGACGTTGCTGGGGGTCAAGTCAAGACTTTTGGAGATTTCTTGGATCTCCATGCCCTCCACTTCTCTCAGCATATAAATGATCTTATATTTTTGGGGGAGACTATCAACCGCCCTTTCCAAAAAGGCGGTGGACTCTTTATAAATTGTATTGTTTTCTGGATTCATGGCTGAGGTATCTGCGATTTGTAGGACACTCCTTTCTTGATCGAGGGCTATTGTTCTATGACTTTTCAACTTTCGTTTTCGCTGTAGTGCCTCGTTGATCCCGATTCTGACCACCCAGGTTGAAAAAGTGGATTCATTTTTGAATTGATACAGTTTTTGATAGGTCTTCGCATAGGCATCCTGCATGATGTCCTCAATTTCTGATTCCTGGTCAAAATAACTTCGTATCGTACGGTATAACAATTCGTTATAACGCCTCAATAGTATTTCAAACAATTCGGTTTCCCCGTCGAGCACTCGTTCCACGACTGTTTGATCGGATAATTATTTTTGGGACTGCAATTGATTCGTTTTTCTTAATAACACATTGTCCGTTTTAAGTTATGCCATACCCATTGGATGCAATTATGATCAATGGGTAACAAAATTGTAACCACTGTATAAATTTTCATCTAATCGTGGGGTCCAGACCTTGTTGGTTTGGGAATGGGTTCATTCTATGATATTGTTTTGTGGATACGAGTTGCTCCAAGGGTACCAAAACCCATGATGGGTCTTTGCCCTTTGAATGGTATGGCCGGCCCTATTGTCATGACGGACCACACCCTTGATCGGATTGTCATCGATGCGTTCATATTTCAATGCCCTCGAACTTTCACCGGGAACGGCTGACTGCTTTTTTGACCAATTGCCCGCCTTTAGCCTTGGTTGGTATGGCCCCTCAATTTATGGAAGAAAAGATACCATGCCATAAAAAGGAGAAAAATCAATCCCATGGCGAGCCCAACGATTGTCGACGTGGAGACATTGTACCGGTTGACCAAATTGTGAAACATATAAAACAACACGATCCCAATCAGTCCCCAATTGATAAACCACCAGGGTCCCAATGGATTTTGATTCTTTTTTTTGCGTTTGATGGCCTTGCGTTTGGCCGTGATGTAAAGACCTGAAAAGACAAGGGAAGAAATACCGAGCCCCAAAATGAACCAAATAAATTTTGTGGTGAGCCCGCCCCAATATCCAAAATGCATGGGATCGGCGATATCGTTCAAATACATGACCGTCCCCAAATGTTGTGCATCCTGTACAGCCAGTACTTCATAGGTCATGGGGTCCACGTAAACCCGGTTCGCCCTGGCCCGCACCAAAGGAACCTTTCCGAAACCCGTGATATAAATTACATCCCTATACGTTTTTGGAGGTGATATATCACCTGCCCTCATACCCGGAATGGCCTGTTCAGCCTTTTGCAGGGCGAGGTCATAGTCAATTTTCATGGAGTCAAAGGTGTAGCTTCTGACCTCCATTTCTTCGGTGGTCAGTTGTATTTTTGGCCTTTTAGGGTTGCTTGTTGTGGAGATGTTTGCCGTATCGGTCCGTTCCAAAAAATACCAAATTCCGGTAAGGGAGAACAAGATGGTAAAGGGGACCGTCCACAATCCAATCAAACGGTGCCCGCTCCTAAAGAACACCAATATTCCCTTATCGGTTTGAAGTTCAAATAACTTTCTCCACCACTTTTTATAAAATGCCAGAGCCGTACCCAAGGAGATCAGTAATTGAAATCCGAAAAAGAGCACAATGAAATGCCCTATTTGGGAAGGGATGAAAAGATAGTAGTGCAGGTCCCGGAAAAAACGGGCAAAGGTTATCTGCGCCTCCCCTTGGATGGCTCCGGTATACGGGTTGGCAAAGACATAGTTTCGCGCTCCGTTTTCGACCTTGTAGATCAGATCACATAAATAGGGCTCATTTGCCCGTTGCCATAGATCAATTTTTCCGTTGGGATAGGCCTTTTTGAAATTGTCGAGTATGAGATTCCTCGGAGCAAGTCGATCCATCGGATCGGCCCGGATTGCCGGATTGAACAGATAGTCCATCTCATGGCTCAGGGTGGCCAAAGTGCCGGATAGGCATACTATATAAAATAGTATGCCCATTTGTATCCCAATCCAGCTATGGACCTTGAAAAGAAATTTTTTGGCTCGTCTCATCAAAATGTGTACCCAACGCTCAAAAGATAATTCCTGGGCGCCCCCGGAAACAGCCTTACGTAACTATAGCCCCCCACCCAATGGGTCTTGTTTAATATATTGTTCACCAAAAACCTTATATTGAACCTGTCCACGGAATAGGCAATGCCGGCATCAAGTAGCATATAGGAAGGTAATTGGAGTTCTTGTTCAAAAGTGTTTCTTTCACTTACAAAGTTGGTGCCCAGGGTCAAGGATATGCCGTTGAACTTTCCATTTTCGAACGTATATTTTCCAAAAATACCACCTTGGTGCAAGGGCGCATTTTCTTTCCTCAGTCCAACCTCGTCCTCAATGTCACTTGCCGTAATCTTAGCTTCATTATAGGAATAATTGGCCGTCACCCTAAGGTTTGGCAATAGTTTTCCGTTGATATCAAGCTCTAGACCCTTTGATTGTTCCTGACCGCGCTGGCGAAGCAGCTCAGGATTCCCAGGGTCGTTTGCGTTGACCAGGATGTTATAGTTCTCAATATGGAAAATTGCAAGATTGGCGGACAATGTTCCGTTGAAAAATTCTCCCTTGGCCCCGGTTTCGATCATATGGGCATTGACCGGGTCAAATGGACCTCCGGCATTTGGGTTGGTTTGGACGGCGACCCCTTGGGGTTGAAAACTTTCGGTATAAGTGCCGTATACATTGATGTTTTCATTCAATTCGTACACCAATCCCATTCGAGGCAACAGTTTATGCTGGGTGGTCACTTCCTCCTCGGGCCGATCAAAATTGGTTACATCGTTGTAGTATTCCTGTCGGAGTCCCAATAGCAATTGAAGCTTGTTCCATTTTATCTGATCTTGAACATAAAAGCCGTAGCTATAATATTTTGTGGGATTCTGTGGACTATCCACAAATATATAATCACTCAAACGCGATACATTGTAAGTGGGATTTTCCAGGTCAAAGTGCGGTACATTTGGAACGGGGTTTCCATTGGCATCCTTGAGGAAATTTGGGAAGTCGACTGGATTGGTTGAAGATCCACCGCCTTGCAAAAGATAGCCCCGGGCGAAGGATTGTGCGTTCCCGACCGGCTGTCGTTGTTCATTGTAATCGAACCCGAGCAGTATTTTATGATTTATGTTTCCCAAGCTGTTGTATACAAAATAACTGGAAATATTATCGGCGATGACCTGTTGTTGCCGTGATATGACCTGCATGCCCATCAGGGTGGGTATGGGTGCCCCGGTCGCGTCAATGGCAAAATCGTTGGAAGTGCGGTGCTCCTGTAAATCCTCTTCGAACATAAACCTCATATAAGAGGTGTTGAACGACAACCTATCGGAAAATTCGTGGTTTAACGAAAGCGTGGAATAGGCAACATCAGTTTTCTGAAAATCGCTGGTCTGTCCTATGGCAAAGGAAATAGGGGTGGAATTGAGGTCGGTGCCCGCCGTTGCACCGAATATGGGCTGTCCACGGTCCAATTTCCCCAAAAAGTTAGTGATAGCCAAATCAAAGTTGATTCGGGTCCTGGCCGTCGGCAAAAATGAAATGGATGGGGCAATCATATAGGATTTGGTCTCTTGAAGATCCCTGTAACCATCGGCATTTTCGTATGCAAGGTTCAATCGGTACAACAAGGTCCCCTTGTCATTGATGGGACCTGTGAAATCAATACTGGTCCTCAATGTGTTATAACTGCCGGTGGTGAAGTTAATGGCCTTGCGATCTTCGGACAAAGGTTTTTTGGTCACCCGGTTCATGATTCCCCCCGGAATGGAATTTCCAAACATGGCAGATGAAGGGCCTTTCACGATTTCTACCCGCTCGATATTGGCGATTATCGGCTGTGGACCAAACAGTCCCAGGACCCTAAGACCGTTGATATAGGTATCGCCGGAACGGAACCCCCGGAAGGTAAAATCATCATAATAGGAAAATTGTGTCACCCCGCTGACGTTCTTGATAATATCGTTGACACGATAGGCCAGTTGGTCGTTGATGACCTCTTTGGTGACATAACTTATCGCCTGTGGGATGTCCTTGATCGGGGTGGCCGTTTTTGTTGCGGCATAACTGACCTTGTTGTCATACCCGGTTTCTCTCCTGCCGAAAATTTCCACGGCTTGGAGGGCCAAGGCACTTTCTGTCAAGAGGATTTCCATTTCGAGGGTTCGCCCGGATTCGATGGTGACAGGGAGTTCAAGTCTTGAATACCCAATGGTCGAGGCCACCAAAACCTGGTTTCCCGTCGGGACGTTTTCAAGGACAAAATTTCCCTTTTCGTCAGAAGCCGTACCGATCAAGGTCCCTTTCAGAACAAGATTGACAAATGGTGCAGGTGTTCCATCCATTGATTTTGTCGTCCCCTTGAGGGTACCGGTCTGTGCAGAAAGGAAAATGCCATAAAACAGGGCCAAAGCACATATATAATTCTTCATAATTTTAAACTGGATTAATTAAAAATAAAATTTTGGACACAGCTTGTCCTTTTACGATGGATTTAAGGGTTTATAAAGGTTTAAATGGGTAAGGAATAGGCCTTGGTAGGTACTGCCCACATGGGATGCCCCCGGACCCTATTTCCATTAAATTTTACGGATATGGGATGATTGGAGGTCACGATCCGGTGTGGGAAATTGTTTTTCGGATAGTTTTACCAAAGAATAGGCCCCAATGGCCATGACCAGATCCCTGACGGCAACGTCCAAATGATTGCCCGTCACAATCAGGACCATTGCGATCAGGACCAACCAGAGGGCTGTTATATAACCTCCTATGAAGGGCTTCAAAAGAACCACGATTCCGACCGCGATTTCCACGATTCCCACAAGAATCATTACAAATCCAAGGTCAACGGAAAATGTTTCGGCCATGCCAAGGGAAAAATATTGGGACCAGTCGGTCAATATATTGGATAATTTGTCCAAGCCGGCCACAATTGGGACGATGCCATACGTATATTTCAATAAAGTTTGCACTTTTTGTGTGTTCGCAATTCCCATAAATTAAAAATTTCTACTGTGTACTTTGGAGGCGGCCAAAGGCGATGGGTTACAAAAAAACTGGGATTTGTCTTTATCTAAATTATGCGTATGGAGTTGGTCTCCTCGATTTCCTTGACCCTTTTGAGGACCAATCCCACAAGCCGGTCACATTTTCGATTACCGAATTCGAAGATGTTCTTGGTATTTGTGGCCGTAAAGATATAGTCTTTGATCATGTTCCTTGCCCTGAACAATCTGACCTTGACGTTGCTGGGGGTCAAGTCAAGACTTTTGGAGATTTCTTGAATCTCCATTCCCTCCACCTCTCTCAGGATATAAACGATTTTATATTTCTGGGGCAGGGTATCTACCGCGTTTTCCAAAAAGGCAGTGGACTCTTTATAAATAGTGTTGTTCTCTGGATTCATGGCTGAGGTATCTGCAATTTGTAGAACACTCCTTTCTTGGTCGAGGGCTATTGTTCTATGACTTTTCAACTTTCGTTTTCTCTGTAGTGCCTCGTTGATACCTATTCTGACCAACCAGGTTGAAAAAGTGGATTCATTCTTGAACTGATACAATTTTTGATAGGTCTTGACATAGGCATCCTGCATGATGTCCTCGATATCCGATTCCTGGTCAAAATAACTTCGAATCGTACGGTACAGTAATTCATTATAGCGTCTCATCAGGATCTCAAACAATTCGGTTTCCCCATTTAGAACTTTTTCCACGACTGTTTGGTCGGATAACAATTTTTGGGATTGTCCTGGATTCAATTTTCTCACTAACACATTTTCCAATTTTAGTTATGCATACCCATTGGATGCAATTTTGATCAACGGGTTACAAAATTGTAACCGCTTTATAAAATTTTCATCTAATCGTGGGGTCCTGACCTTCCATTTGAGTGGTAGTAAGTCCGGTAAGATTGTGAAACGGTAGGGCTCCTTATTATCCCATTAAATTACAAAATTGAGTCTAAAAAAAGAACTATTATGAGTTATTCTTTAAAAATCACCAAGAAGGAGTGGTTGACACACAATGCGATACGGTTCACCCTGGATCGACCGGAGGGTTTTCAATGTTCCATCGGCGATGCGGTGGAGGTCATCCTCCATTCGGGAAAACCGGATGAGCGCGCAGCCCCCTTCACCTTGACAAACCTATACGATTCAAAATCCTTGACATTGATCATCAAGGTCTATCCAAATGGAGCGGGATTCACCATGGCCATTTCCAAAAAAGGGGTGGGCGACACCCTGGAGATCACCGATGCTTGGCCCTCCTTTGAATATTTGGGCATAGGGACCTTCATTGCGGCCGGATCTGGCATCACGCCTTTTATCCCGATGATTGAGGAAGCCAAAAGACAGAACACCCTTTCGGAACATAGGTTGCTTTATGCCAATAGACAATTGGAGGATATCATTCTCAGAAAGGAACTTGAAGAATTGATGGGATCAAATTGTTGCGGCATCCTCAGTGGGGAAAAGGCTACAGGATATGCCCAGGGCAGAATGGACCGGGAGTTTCTTGCCTCTAAAGTCACAAATGTTGAACAATGGTTCTATGTATGCGGTCCGGATGATTTTTCCAATAGTATTAAGGCCCACTTGATCGGGCTTGGGGTGGATGAACAAAAAATTCAAATAGGATATTGATATGGATTTCGAATCGAACAACAACATTGTCAAAATTGCCCAGGTCAATGGGAAATCGAAGAAGGTAGGATGTGGCTGCCCGGGTCCAAATGAAATTAAAATATCCAAGATCGCAGAATATTTCGGCAAGATAATGGATACGTTGGGTCTGGACCTCGATGATCCCAGTTTAAGGGACACCCCCGAAAGAATTGCAAAAATGTATGTCAATGAGGTCTTTAGGGGGTTGGATAAAAGCCAATTCCCTGAAGTGTCCTTCTTCAACAACAATTACAATTTTGACGAGATGGTCATTGTGAACGACATTACCCTATATTCCTATTGTGAACATCATTTTGTCCCCTTCTTCGGGAAGGTCAATGTCGCCTACTATCCGAACAAGAAAGTGATCGGGCTTTCCAAGATCAACAGGATTGTGGATTTTATTGCCAAAAAGCCCCAGGTACAGGAAAGGCTTACGGTAGAAATCGCCCAGACCCTTTCAAGCTTGTTGGACACCGAACATGTTGCGGTCTACATCCAGGCGGACCATCTCTGTGTTGCATCGAGGGGCATCAGGGACCACGGAAGCAGTACAAGGACCGGTTCCTTTCTCGGAAAGTTCAAAAATGAAAACAACAAAAAGGAGTTCATGACTTCTTTCCAGTGAATTTTTGTAACCGCATTGGTTCCCATGCATCCAATGGTCGTGTTAACAATTTAAAACAAAAATAAAATGAAGAATATTTTTAGCCTTTTGTGCGTGTTGCTCAGCTGTAGTTTTTCCTTCGGACAGGAAACCAGCCTGACCGATACGGAAGTGGCTTCGGTGGCCGTGGTGGCAAATCAAATCGATATAGATTATGCCAAGCTGGCCCTTGAGAAGTCCAAGAACCAAGAGATTTTGGACTTCGCCCAAAGAATGATAGAGGACCATGAAGCTGTGATAGCCCAGGCCGTGGCCCTGGTCACAAAACTGGGGGTCCAGCCCAAGGACAATGCGGTCAGTCAATCCCTGTTGGAAGGTGCCGAGAAAACAAAGCGACAACTTAAAAAGAGCTCGAAGAAAAAGTTTGACAAAGCCTATATAGACAATGAGGTTGCATACCACAAAGCGGTTATCGGTGCGGTGAAGAATCTTTTGATTCCAGAGACCGAAAACGCGGAATTGAAAGACTTTCTCGGTGCCGTGCTCCCTGCCTTGGAAACGCACCTGGGCCATGCCGAAATGGTACAGAAAAACATTCAATAGGGAACCGATGGCAACGCAAAGTCTAATTCCAAAAATATTGGCGACCAGTTTTATATTGTTCCCCTTTTTAATGGATATCGCCGCCTACGATGGACAGGAAATTTCAGAGGATCCACCCACCAAACACACGGTAAAAATATTTAGGATGAAATTCATTCCTGCCCAATTGACCGTGAAGAAAGGGGATATCGTGGAATGGGTGAACAAGGATTTTTACCCACATGACGTAACCGAGGAAAAGAACCGGGCATGGACTTCGGGACCCTTTGGCCAGAATGAGACATGGAGCAAGACCATCACGGGCGATGAAGCGTATTTCTGCGACCTGCACAAGGTTATGAAAGGGACCATCACGGTGGTCGAATAGGACCTTCTGGGAACATGACTAAACTCAAATCGATTGGCCCAAAGGGCGAATCATATAATTAACTGTTGAACAATTTAAATTAGACTACCATGAACAAACATCACTATTTGGCACTGTCGGCATGTACTCTTGTGCTGGTCGGTTTGTCCAGTTGTACCAAAACCGAGACCATAACCGAGACCATAACCGAAACGATCACGGACACCATTATCCAGACCACCGTTGATACCTTGCATTTGGACCCCTTTTTGGTGGCCCAGGGAAGGGATGTGTTCCGATACGATACCTTCGGGGATGAGTCGTTCTGGAGTGGGGTGCTCCATTTGGACAAAGCGATCCTTGGAGAGGAAAATGGTGGATATGGAGGTGGTGTGAGTCCCGCAACCGCCCTTGCCGTTGGATTGAAGGTGGATGCCGAGGCCCTTCCCGGTGAAGTGGTCTCACTTATCCAGTCCGGGGATATTGACCTGAACGACCCGGCCACTACCGTGGAACTGCTCCGGTTGAACTCAGTGGTGGGGGTAAAGGGCAATTTTGATGAATCGGGCGATCTGTCCTCAATTGGTGTTACCTGTGCATTGTGCCACTCCACTGTGGACGATTCTTTTTCGGATGGAATTGGCAAGCGCTTGGATGGACATCCAAATAGGGATCTGAATGTAGGGGTCATAATTTCCTTGACGGACAACGCCCAATTCTTGGCCGATCTGCTCCATGTGGATGTTCCCACTGTCAATGTGGTCTTGAATGGTTGGGGCCCAGGAAAATTCAATGCCGGTCTCATGGTCGATGGTATTGCGACACGGCCCGATGGAACCATTGCGGCAAATCTTCTCCCTGCGGCCTATGGCTTGCAAGGTGTCAATTTGGCAACCTATACCGGTTGGGGGGATATGGTCTATTGGAATGCCTTTGTAGCCAATTTGGAAATGCATGGACAGGGTAGTTTTACCGACGCCAGGCTTAACGACCCGGTGAAGTTCCCCATAGCATTTGAAAACAATTTTTTCAATGTCGTCAATTCACCTGATTTGATCACCGGTAAGCTTCCGGCCTTGCAGGCCTATCAATTGTCTTTGGACGCACCCGTGCCCCCTGAGGGAAGTTATGATGAAGTGGCCGCGATGAGGGGCAAGGAACTGTTCAATGGCCCTGCACAGTGTGCGACCTGTCATATTGCTCCGATTTTCACCGATGCCGGGTACAATCTGCACACTGCCGAAGAAATTGGAATTGATGACTTTGAAGCCATGAGGTCTCCCACTGGATTGTATAGGACAACGCCTTTGAGAGGGCTGTTCGCCAGGATGGAAGGTGGTTTTTACCACGATGGAAGATTCGGGACCTTGGCGGAGGTCATAGACCACTATGACAACCATTTTGATCTTCAACTTTCGCAGGACGACAAAAACGACCTGCAAGAGTATCTAAAGTCCATATAGTTGATTGATTGTTGATTTCCACTAATTTGTTTGTGTTGTAATTTTGAGCTATAGGCCCCATGGATCGAACCGATCTCTTGGGGCTTTGGTTTAAAATACAGTGGGTTTCCAATGCACCCCGATTGAATTTGGACCCGGTCTTCCCATGGTTCACCGAAGACGGCGGTCCGTTTTTGAATTTGTGTATCCCCAATGCCCCTGGGCAATACCCAGTGGAACATTGGCAAAATCCGGTTTTGAAATTGAATCAAAGGGTTCTTCCCCTTATTAATCTAATACCTATTTCATGTTCAAGAAATTGATTCAAACCTTGGGATCCCTATGGCTTATGGTCATTCTTTTCGTCATTTTGGCCGTGGCATTGGGTTCGGGGACCTTTATTGAAAACGCCTTTTCCATCGATGCGGCCCGAATCTATATCTACAACTCTTGGTGGTTCGAGGCCACCATGGGCCTGTTTGTGGTCAATTTCTTTTTGAACCTAAAGAGATACAATCTGCACAAAAGGCACAAATGGCCCACCCTGACCATTCATCTGGCCTTGGTGATCATCATAATCGGAGCGTTCATTACCCGCTATTACGGATTCACCGGTCTGATGTCCATCCGTGAAGACGGTACTTCAAATGAGGTCGTTTCCGATGGAGCGTACCTCGAAGTGGAACTGTCATCGAGAAAGGGGAATCAAATCAAAAGACAATTTATTGAGAAGGAGGTGTTGTTGTCCGGTGCCACTTCCAATTGGAATGATTTTTCCATACAGACCGGTTTTGATAATAAAAACATCACAATCTCCTATAGGGATTTTGTGGAAGGTGCCGCTTGGAAACTCAACGAGGACGGCCAAGGCAAGCTGTACTTGAAGGTTGTGGAAACCAAGGGAGGGGAAAAACACGAACATTTGATCGGGGACAATGAATTGTTCCAATGTGAAGGGACGGTATACAGTTACAACAGTTCCGGGGAAGCGACCTTCCGTTTTACGACCCAGGGAAACGTGATTGTTCTGGAAACCCCTTTGAGAGGCTCGTTGTTGGAGATGGCCACCGGAGATGAATCGGAACTCGTGCCCGGGAACCCCGACACCCTTAAAGTCAGGTCACTATATGATTTTGGAGCGGTAAAGTTCGTGGTGCCCGAACCGCCAGTGCGGGGAACCCTGCAGTTGGAATCCAAGGAGCCCGTGGATGGGTCGGATGGCACGAATGCCTTGGTCCTTGCCCTTGGGAGCGATGCAGTTGAAAAAAAAGTGGTCCTATTCGGCAAAAAGAGAAAAATAGGGGAACCCACAAGCTTTACTTTTGATGGATTGGACTATCGGTTCACTTATGGAAGCAAAGTCCATAAACTTCCCTTTCGATTGAAACTCCATGATTTTATTGCGGAAAAGTATCCAGGGACCACCAACAGCTATGCAGCATTTGAAAGCAAGGTGGAGGTACTGGATGGCCAAAACACATTGAATGCGGACATTTACATGAACCATGTGTTGGATTACAGGGGATATCGATTTTTCCAGTCTTCCTTTCATCCTGATGAGAGGGGCACGATCCTATCCGTCAACCATGATTTCTGGGGGACTTGGGTGACCTATGCGGGATATTTTCTTTTATACCTCGGGCTCCTTGCGATCCTCTTTGCCAAAAAATCCAGATTTGGGCTGGTGGTGCGAAAACTGAAACGGATCAATGGCGGCACGAAATGGGCGGGTGTAGTCGCGTTGCTTCTCATTACGGGCCAAGGATATGGACAAAACGGGGTGGACCCGATGGATCCCATGGTCCAAAAGGGGCTGGATTCCATTTTGTCCCATTTTAAAATACCGGAAGCTCATGCCGCAAAATTTGGCCATTTGATCGTCCAGGACGCCAATGGACGGATGAAGCCCATGGACACCTATACTTCAGAGGTCTTGCGGAAATTGAGCAAGAATGACAGCTACGGGGAATTCAATGCGAACCAGGCGATGTTGTCCATGGTTCAATTTCCGGAACTGTGGTTCAATATTCCCATAATCTATTTGAAACGGGGCAATGATAGTCTCCGAGATATATTGGATGTCCCAAGCGAGGCCAAGCTCGTTCCCTTGGCCATATTTTTTGATGAAAAGGGCGAATATAAACTTGAGGACCAAATGGCCGTGGCCTATAAGTCCATACTGCCCAATCAGTTTGAAAAGGATTTTATTGAGACGGACCGAAGGGTCAACCTGATGTACAACACCCTTAGGGGGGGAGATCTTCGATTGTTCCCCATTCCCAATGCCCGAAACGATAGATGGACCTCCCATGTCAATTTGACGGGACTTGAATTGCAAAAAAGCGATTCTTTATTCATGGCCAACTTTTTCCCCTTGTATTTCAGTACGGTGGCCAAGGAAATCGCTTCAGGTGACTTTCGGGAGTCTTTCCTATTGTTGGGGCAAATTGAAAAATTCCAATTCAAATACGGCTCCCATGTCATGCCGGAGGCTTCCCAGGTCAGACTCGAAGTACTTTACAACAAATATGATATTTTCAAAAACTTGTTCTCGTGGTACCTTGCCTTGGGGTCGATCTTGATGGTCTTGGCCATGATTGTTTTGTTCTGGGGCAGAAGGGTTTCGCATTACCTGTTGTGGATGGCCCGTATCGGCATTTATATCTGTTTCGGACTCCATACCCTGGGATTGGTGGCAAGGTGGTATATCTCGGGGCACGCACCCTGGAGCGATGCTTATGAATCCATTATATACATCAGCTGGGCCACCATGTTGTTCGGGATTTATATCTCAAAAAAATTTGATCTCGCACTGGCTGCCACGGCATTTGTAAATGCCATGATCTTGATGGTCGCCCACTGGAACTGGCTTGATCCGGCCATTGCAAATCTTCAGCCTGTCTTGAATTCCTATTGGTTGATGATCCATGTGGCAATCATTGTGGCGAGTTATGGACCCTTCACACTGGGAATGGTCTTGAGCATTTTGACTTTGATTTCCATGGCCCTGATGAACCAAGGCAATCAAAAGAAGCTGGTGAAGACCGTAAAAAAACTGACCCTGCTCACGGAAATGACATTGACCATTGGCCTGGTGATGCTTACCATTGGGAACTTTTTGGGGGGGCAATGGGCCAATGAGAGTTGGGGACGGTACTGGGCGTGGGACCCCAAGGAAACCTGGGCCTTGATAAGCATCCTGATTTATGCCTTTATCATCCATATGCGCTTGGTTCCCCGGCTGAACAACAAATGGCTGTTTTCAGTGATGGGTGCCTTGGCATTCTACTCCATACTCATGACCTATTTCGGGGTGAATTTTTATCTCTCCGGCCTGCATTCCTATGCACAGGGTGAAAATATTGTTACCCCGAGCTTTATCTACTATTCCTTGGGTGTCATGGGTATATTGGCGATGATTGCCTATTATAAACAGAGACGTTATTCGGTATGACCTTGGACCTTCGATTCCTCCAGTGCGTGTTTTAAAAGCTCTAATAGGAGGTCTATTTCTTTCTTGTGGGTCCTGAAGGAGAGGATGGCCGCCCTTAGGGTAAATCTGTTATCGATCATGGTGGAAGATAGGAATATCCGTCCATCGGATATGACGAAATTTAAGATGGCCCTATTGAACCGATCATTTTGTTCCAGTTCACCTGGGATTTTATACCTAAAGGCAATTACCGTAAGCTCGGGTTCAGTTTGGACCGTAAAATTCAATCGCAACAATTCCCTGTAGAGATACCGGGTCAATTCCAGCTTCTCTTCCAAGTAATCGGAAAATACCTTCGGACCATAGAGTTTCAAGGGCAACCACATCCGCAGACCCCTAAAATGTTTGCTGAGTTCCGGAGATAGATCGGCAGGGGAGAGCCCCTGGCTGTGGTAACTGTCCTGCATATAATGGGCTTCCTGCCTAAAGGTTTTTACCATCTGTTCAATGTTCTTCACCAATACGATCCCCGAACCGTAGGGCAAAAACAGACCCTTATGTGGGTCCAAGATCACGGAATCCGCCTGGCCCAACCCTTTGAGTTTGGACTTTCCCAAGGTGGTCAACGCAAAAAAACCCCCATAGGCGGCATCCACATGAAGCCACATCCCCTTGTTTTTACAGATGATCGACAGCGTTTCAATGGGGTCAATGGCCCCAACGTCGGTGGAACCCGCATTGGCGATTACCAAGAAAGGATGGAGACCCGCCCGGATGTCCAGTTCGACTTGCTCCTCCAAATGTCGTGTGGACAATTTGAATTGTCCATCCAAAGGAATAATGCGAAGGATACATTCCTCAAGCCCTAGGATGTGTAAGGCTTTATTCAGGCTATGGTGCGTTTGGGCGGACCAATAGATCACATTGGAATCGACATTTTGGGAAGAGATGCCATGGCTCTTTTTTGCACATGCCAAGGCTATGAGATTGGCCAGACTGCCCCCCGAGGTCAAATTGCCTCCGAAGCCTTCCGTGTAGCCTATCAATTTTCCGGACCATTCGATCAGTGAATTTTCCATCTTAACCGCTCCTGGAGAGGCATAATGGACACCGGCGTACCTATTGGTAAGGGCGGCGAGATAATCGCCCAAGGCAGCGCTGAACAATCCACCGCCGGGAATATACCCCAGGTGTCCACCCGATGCGGGGTTTAAACCGGGATTAAGTACCCCCTGTTTAAAAAATTCCAACAACTCCTTAAGCTCCCAGGGGTCTTCCAGTATCTCAAAACCTTTTACCGGCGAGGGATTTGGCCCATCGACATTGAACGCATTGGAGTTCTCCAGCGTATCCACAAAATCATGGCCGAACCCAAGGACCATTTTTTCCATTTCGCGCCGCTGCTCCCCAGGTTCTTCCAGGGAAGTATTGGGATGGGACAATGGATTCTTATTATCATCTGGAACCATACTTTAGGGGTAAATTATCCAATTGCTCAATTTGACCGAACTTATAGCCCGTTTGAATCTGGATTTGGTCGATTCCCAATGCCAACAAATTCAACATGGTGTCCAGTTCGAACGATTTTGGTCCACAGATATAAAAATACCGATCTTTTTCATGGATCATGGATTGTAGTAGCTCAAAATCGATTTTTTTGGGAAATATAGTTTTTGTGGCCGGGCAGGTGAGTATGGTTGTGAAATTGCTTCCAAACCATTCTCTCAATTTACGTTCAAACAGGATGTCCTCATGATTTTTCCCAGCATAGAGAACTTTGTCTTCCACCCTAAAACTAAGGTCCGACCTGTTAATTCCGGCAAGAATGGGCATAAAGGGCACAATGCCAGTCCCTGCGGCAATGAAATATCCGGTTCCTTTATATTCAAAAGTATCCCAGGGCCTGCTGAGCTGGACCACTCTACCCAGCTTCAAGTTGGAAAGGCGGTAGGTCAAACTGTTCCTGTCGGGTTTGATTTTGATGATGAACTCCAAATATTGATCCTCCTCCAAACTCATGATGGTAAAAGGGGCCACTTCCAATTCACATCCCGGTTGGTCAATGCTCAAGTCCACGGCCTGGCCGGGAACATACCTGAAACCCATCGGTTTTTGGATGGAAAACTTCATTACATTATATGTGATTTTCTCTTTTTTGACCAGTCTCGAAAAATAGGGAAAAATAAATCCGTTCATCTCACAATAGATTCGATTGTCACCAATTGGATTAAAAATTTCCCCTTGGGTTACAAAATCTATTGATAATCAATCGAAGACATACCGGGTTTTAAGGATTTTACATTGGACGTCAATAAGGGATGTACGGGAATCGGGAATTTTCTTTTGGGCAGGAAAGCCCACCCGAGGGCCCGCATGGACGTACAGGAACACCATACTTTTCTTTATTGCACCTTTATATTCAGTTTGTTTTTTCGGAATTGAAACCCGATTAAAATCAAAATCAAACTCAATCCAAATAGGGGGAATAAAACGGCCAATACGCACATGATCAAAACAATACCATATCCTGGATTAAATCTTTTTGGAGATTTTGGAGTTCCCCATTGTCCCCTTTTTTTACGGGCACTGTACGAGATAAGTGCGGAAATGGCCATCCCGGCCATCATTAGTGCCACAAAAAGCATCAGACACCAATTCCACGCCCCAAATTGACCTTGATGAAAGGCCATGACCCACATCCGGCCCCGCATAAGTATCCCTACATCGGCCCAGCTTTGTTTTGAAATGGGTTCGCCACTGTATTGATCGTAATGGTACTTGACTTGAAGGTCCAGGTCTTGGGGATTGGTGTTGAAAATGCCGTACACCCCGGAGGCGTCCTTGGGTAGTTCGATACCGATCTCCCCCGGGAGGCTCAAGTTTTTTGCGATATCGACCATATCATCCAAGGATGTTTGGGGACCGGAATTTATGGACTGCAGCCCGGCCCCTGACCAAGTGTCAGGATAACCGGTACCGGTGACCTCCTGGATCCATTTGAAATTGTGGCCCACCACATCGGTCCACGGAAAGGCACCGGCCAGGACCAAGATCAATAACCCGGAAATCCAAAACCCCGTAATGGCATGAAGGTCCCTAAAAAGAATGCGTTTGCCCTGTTTGACCCTGGGGACGATCAAGCTCAACACACCCGGTTTGCGCGTAGACAAGAACACATAATTGCCAGTTATGATCAATACGACCAACCAACTGGCCACCAGTTCGACCAATTTGGTGCCATAGCCCCCCATCAGAAGTTCCCCATGGAGTTTTCTCACCTTGTACATCGCCCCTTCAGTAGCCTTTATCGAACCGGAGACCTTGCCCGTATAGGGATTGACAAACAGGCTGGTTTCCTTTGAAAATGCACCGGCAACGAATTCCGTGGCCCGGTCATCTGCCATGGGAACCTTCATCAGTTCGGGCGATTGGGCCATTTCATTGCGTGCGATCTCCCATTGCCGTTGATAGGATATGGGCTCTGAAACGGCTTCCACCTTCTTGATGGATTCAAATGCCCTTTCAGTATAGTCATGATTGAAAAGATAAATGGCCCCGGTTATGGAGAGCAAAATGATAAAGGGGAGGCTTATGAGCCCCGCGATAAAATGCCACCTCCAAAGCCATTGGGTCAATTTTATGTTGTTTTTCATATTTTCCAGTGTTTTGGGTCCGCGGTCCAAAGGGTTCCGTGGAAGCTGATTTGGTTTTTAAAAGGAATATCGGATTCCCCCATGCACGGCAAGGGGTGTTCCTATTGAATAAGTGTTCATACCTGTAAAACTGCTATAACCCACACTTGCGGCATATACCTTGTCGAAAACATTCAAAAGGTGGACCCAAAGCTCCAATGGTTTAAAACGGTAGACGGCACGTGCATTGAATATACTATGGCCGCCGTAACTGGCCGTTCCGAAGTTGCCTTCACCAAGATCCACCTGCCCTTCAAAGCTTGTGGTATAGCGCCCCACCAGTTCATGCTCCAGGGTCAGGCTCAAATTATCCACGGGCCGATAGGTCAATCGGCTTGTTCCCAATAGGCTGGGGGCCGTCTCCCGGTCCGTTTCTGAATAATCGATACCTCGATCGAAAAATTTGATGTACCTGTGTCGTGCATAACTGCCGTTGTGGTTCAGGGACCATTTTGGGGAAGGGGAAAATGTCAAACTGTACTCGAGTCCATAGGATCTTGTACGCCCCGCATTGGTGTCCGTAAGGGTGTCATCCGCATCCCTGATGGAAATCAAGGTGTTTTTCCCATCGAGCAGGTACAGGGCCCCATCCAATTTGATTTTATCAGAGAACATGAAATACCCCCCGACTTCATAATTGTTGTAGATACTCGGCCTGATATCCGAGAGTTTGTTCCTGTTGCGGTACAAAGTTGAAACCTGTGGTGGCACAAAACCTTGGGAATAGTTTGCATAAAGCCCGGAGCGCGTCCCAAAGTTGTAGTTCAAACCCAACTTGGGGGTAAAATTGTCAAAAGTGTCCAGGGCATCATCCACGCCGGTCCCGATGGCGCGATTTTCATAGGCATATTGAAAATGGTCGTAGCGTACCGCCGCGGTCAGTTTCAACTTGTCCATAGGTGTAATTTCGTATTGGGCAAATCCGGCATAATTGAGGATGTCCGCGTTGTAGTTCAAGATATAATCGTTGGGTTGGACCGAGAAATCAAGGTTTCTGTCGGTCCCCGGATCCACGGTTACTAAAATCCCTTGCGCCACATAGACCTGGGGGGTAAAGTCGATGGTTCCCCCGAACACCAATCTGGAGTCCATGGACCTAAAATCAATTCTGTGTTGGGCCAAGGCAGAATAGCTGTTATAGCGGTCGGAATTGATCTCTCCGCTGCCGGAGCCCGTCAAGACACCATTTTCCCTAAATTGTGCAATGCGGTAGGAAGGAATCTGATCCATCCGGTTGTTTCTGAAAATCAGGTTGAAGGTGGTTTTATTGCGATTGTTCCAACGGGTCTCCAAAGTATTTCGCAGTCGAAAGGCCAGGGCCTCCCGCTGGGTAAAGGTCTGGTCGCTCTGGTAGTTCCCAGCGGAATAATCCTGTTCGCTCAGAGAACCGGTCATATCGGATCGATAATCGACCAGGTCCAGGACAGAGGTCCATTGGGAACTTGGGGAGATATCATAAACGGTCTTGAAGGTCAAGGCCAATTTCTCGTAGTCACTGTGTTCAATGGGACCCTTGTTGCGCTGGACATAATGTGTTCCCATGTAAAAACCCAATTTGTCACTCGGTGAATCGGAGATTTCCAATTCATAACGCGACAGGCCAATATCGTTTCCCTGTATTCCCAGGCTTCCCGTCAGCTGTTCTGAGGGTTTCTTGGTGATGAAATTAAAGCTGCCCCCTATGGATTCACTTCCATATATGCTTGAGGCCGGGCCTTTGAGGACTTCGACCCTGGCGTGGGAGAGGTCGTTCATCTCCAAAAGGGCGTTGTGGTTGAAAACGGAGGTAGGACGTATGGGCAAACCGTCTTCCAAATATAGAAATAGTGCCTTGGTGGAAATGGGGGAACGGACGGACATCATATGCTGTTCATTGCTTCCGGCACGTGAAGTCATCATGAATACTCCCGGGACTTGATTGACAAGTTGATCGATGCCAAATGCCTTTGTCTCGGCCAAATCCCTACTCCCGATGACATTGATCGCTGCGGGAACCTCGGACCGATTTTGGCTTTCCCGGTTTGCTGTGACCACCACTTCAAAGAGATCGGTACTTTGTTCCTGAAGTATGATTGGATTGAAGTCATTTCCTAATATTAGGGTCCTGGTCAGGAACCCCACGTGTTTCACGCTCACTGTTGGATTGTCGAGAAGGATGCTGAAGTTGCCTTCGGCATCGCTCACGGTACCGATGGCATTGTTTGATACGGATACGATTTCTGTACCTATGAGCGGAACCTTGTTTTGGTCGGTGACCCTTCCCTGAAATAGGGTTTGGGCATCACCTATTGTCCATGTCAATAGCATGACCAGGACAAAAGCTATGTTTTTCATCTTCTAATTTTTGATTATCGGACAATTGAAAATTGATAAAAGGATGGATAGGGCCGATTTAATGCCCGAACCAAATCGCGTTATATCAATGGAAAGAAAATCAAAGTATGGGACAGGGGGGGTGGAAGTCCGAAGAATTATATAGATAGGAATAATGGTCGATTTGACTGTGGACGAAATCCCTTTGGGGGACAAAATCGATTTTTTTCGGAATGTGTGTAATCAGCACAAAACCAATGGGATATTCGCTGAGCTTTATGCTGGGGAGGCTTTCCTCTTTTTGATTGTTTTGTTCCTGGAGCATTTGGGACAAGTAACATTTTCCATTGCATTCCATCTCTGGTTTGTCCGTATTGATACAGAGGAATTCAGCGATATAGTCTTGATTTATGACAAAATCGGCCAAGGGATAAACCGGTCGTATCATTGCAACGAGATAAAGCAGAGTGAAAAAAAAAGGCGCCTGACTTTTCATATTCCGTATTGCAAAGTTAAACAAGTTTTCCTCCGATGGTTCCCTACTTTGATAGGCTATCAGTATTTTACCATAGGTTCCTTGGTTGTATATTGGATGCCCGCACCCGAGTTTGGTTACAAAATGATTGTTTCCGGCCCGATTCATTGCAATGATAGCTGGAAATGATCAAAAGGGAACAGCTTTTATAATGGTGGCATTTTCCTGGGAATCTAGATGACCTTAGTTAAGCCAAGGGAGGTAGAGCAAGGCAACAGGCTCATATATTGGGATATCCAGAATTATGTTTTGTATTGTTGTAGTACACCAATTTGCCCCCTTTAGTTAATATGAAGTAATAATTACAAGGCCTTGACAATGTTGTTTTTCACCAACGGAAGAATGTTCTAATTTTAATTAAAAGTTTTCCTCGGAGCATGTTCCTTGGATTTTTTACAAACAGAAATTCTATAACATAAAAGGGGACAAATTCTGGGTCTATGTTGAATACCGTGGGTAATCAAATTTGAGTCTACCACAGATGAAGTAAATCATATTGATAAAATTCTCTGTTTTCCTATATCCTCTTGCCCTCTTTTTTGCAAGCTGTATTTTT
>Ga0079224_100002095_pt1 | contig 23901 bp, 21 predicted proteins | sample Stecom2015_FD_80414 | JGI IMG/M metagenome (GOLD analysis project Ga0079224, IMG submission 80414) | Agricultural soil microbial communities from Utah to study Nitrogen management - Steer compost 2015 | ecosystem: Environmental > Terrestrial > Soil > Agricultural land | place: USA: Utah... | reverse complement strand
CCCGGAGTGGGGCCATGGTTGAGCTGTTTGTGGAGCGAACCTACCGGCCGGCCCTCACCAGGGACAGGGTGCTGGCCATGGGCGAGGGCGCCGCGGGCTGCTTCAACCTGTACCGGATCCAGTGGCTGGAAAGCCTTCTGGCGGCGGACGGTGGCACCATGATCTGCCACTTCCGCGCCCCGGACGCCGAGTCCCTGCGCATGGCCCTGAGGGTCACCGACGGGGCAGTGTCGCCCCTGTGGCCCGGCAGCGTCCACACCGCCCCGGGGGCGACCCCGGGCGAGGGCAATGTGGTGGTGGAACGCCACTTCGACACCCCGGTTACCCTGGCGGGAATCCAGGCCCTGGAGGACGCCAGTGCCCACTGCCTGGAAAGCCGCCGGGTGCGCTTTGAGCGCACCTTCTTTTCCCGCGACGGAACACGCATGATCTGTATCTACCGGGCCCCCGACGCCGAGTCCGTGCGCCAGGCCCAGCGCCAGGCCGGGATGCCGGTGGCACGGGTGTGGGCATTCCAGCGCATCGCCCCCGACGCACTGCGCCACTGATGGGCTCGGTTTTGCCCTGTACCTCCCGCCGTTGCGCCCTGTAACCGATATCTCGAAATACCACGCCCCCTTCCACGCTCGCTCCAACGCCCCTGCCCCAGGCTGTGACTGTCCGGCAATGTCGCCGACAAGGTTCAGAACCAATCTTTACTACCACAGAGGACACCACAGATGGAAACCACTGCGACAGTCAATAACGGGGTCGACGTCGTCGCCCTGCTGGCGGCCCGCCAGGCCCTGAGCGAAGCACCGGAAGCGGCCAAATGCCTGTGGCGGGCGAGCTGCGACTGGGTCAAGGGAACCCACAGCAACTCCAGGGTGGAGAGCTTTTACGCCCTGGGCACAGAGCACCACCACAAAAAAGCCTTCACCTTTGCCACCGACCACCCGGAACTGTTCTCCGCCGAGGACCGGGGCGCCACCCCGGTGGAGATGGTGCTGGTGGGCCTGGCGGGCTGCCTCACCGCGGGCATCGCCTCGGTGGCCCAGAACCGGGGCATCCAACTGCACTCGGTGACCGCCACCCTGGAGGCCACCATGGACCTGCAGGGAATCCTCGGGGTCGACAGCGAGGTGCGCAACGGCTTTGAGGAGGTCAGGGTGACCTTTGTCGTCGACGCCGACGCCGGCCGCGACGATATTCTGGCCCTGGTGGCCCAGTCCCAGAAGCGCTCGGCGGTGTTCGACATCATCACCAACCCCACTTCGGTGCAGGTGGCGGTGAAATGACCGCCTACCCAGCCGCCATCAGGGCGGAAGTGGACGGTGCGGTAACCGCGGTGGTGATCGGCGCTGGCCACGCCGGGCTGGCCATGAGTCACTGCCTCAGCGCCCTGGCCATCGACCACCTGGTGCTGGAGCGGGGGCGGGTTGCCAATGCCTGGCACCGGGAGCGCTGGGACTCCCTGCGCCTGCTCACTCCCAACTGGCAATCCCGGCTGCCGGGCTTTGCCTATCGGGGGACCGACCCGGACGGCTTTATGACCGCGGCGGAAACCGGCGCCTTTATCGCCGCCTATGCCCGGGCAATCGCCGCCCCGGTGCACACCGGGGTCGAGGTCACCTCGGTGCAGCGCCGTGGCGACAGTTACCTGGTGAACACCAACCAGGGACGCTGGGCCTGCCGTGGGGTGATTATCGCCACCGGCGCCTTCGCTGCGCCCCTGGTGCCAGCCGTCAGCGCCGCGCTGCCGGCGACAGTCAACCAGTACACGGCCCATGGCTACCGCAACCCAGGTCACTTGCCGGAGGGTGGCGTGCTGGTGGTGGGTGGCTCCGCCACCGGCGTCCAGCTGGCGGACGAAATCTGCGCCTCGGGGCGGCCGGTGGTTCTCGCCACCGGCGAGCACGTGCGCCTGCCCCGCAGCTACCGGGGCCTGGATATCCAGTGGTGGCTGGACGCCCTGGGTGTGCTCGACCAACGCCACGACGAGATTGACGATCTCCACCGCGCCCAACGGGTGGCCTCGCCCCAGCTGGTGGGTTCCGACACCGGCCACACCCTGGACCTCAACGCCCTCCAGGCCAAAGGGGTCAGGATCGCCGGGCGGCTGATGGGCATTGGCGGCGGCCGCGCACAGTTTTCCGGCGCCCTGGCCAATCTGTGCGCCCTGGCGGACCTCAAGCAAAACCGCCTGCTGGACCGCATCGACGCCTGGGCAAAGACCCGGGGGCTGGACCAGGACCTGCCCACCCCCACGCGGCCGCCGTCCACCCGGGTGGACAGCCGCCCCCTGCTGACCCTGGACCTGGAGGCCGCCGGGATCCGCTCCCTGGTGTGGGCCACCGGCTTTCGCCCCGACCATTCCTGGCTGCAGGTGCCGGTGTTCGACGCCAAAGGCAGACTGCGCCACCAGGGGGGCGTAGCGGCCGCCCCCGGCCTCTATGTGTTGGGACTGCCTTTTATGCGCCGCCGCAAGTCCAGCTTTATCCACGGTGCCGGGGACGACGCCCGCGAGCTGGCCGCCCATTTTAAAGGATACCTGGACAGCCTGAGTGGGGCGATCCCCGCGGCTGCCGTGGCCGCAACCGCCTGAGCGGTGCCCTCCCCATGAGCGAGATCTTTGCCATCAGCCATTTCGCCAGCCCCGTCGGGAGCGCCGATATCGAGCAGTCGCTGTGCCGCTGTGGCGGTTGTTTCGACACCCACAGGGTGCAGTGGCGCAACCTGTGGCTGGCCGGGAACGGCAGCCGCGCCCTCTGCCACCTGACGGCCCCCGATGCCGAGGCTGCCCGCCATGCCCTGCGCCGCGCCGGGCTGCCCATAACCCGACTGTGGTCGGCGCGGCACCTGGCGGGGCGGGAACCGCCGTCACGGGTCACTGTGGTGATCGAGGAACAACTGAGAACCCCCGCGACACCAGCGGACCTGGGCCCCTGGCCACACCTCTGGCTGCCACCCTTGACCCGCCACCAATCCTATCTGGCCCTCGACGGGCTGCAGCTCCTCACCCTGGCGGAAGCGACCGGGCCGGAGGCTGGGTTCTGCCCCCAGGTGGCACCAGCGTTGGCCCGCCTGTGGCGGTGCAGTGAAATTGTCACCTGTAGCAAACAGATATGATGGAACCGCACAGCGATTGCATTTTTGGGGGGGCATTTTGCAACTAGCGGCGGGGATTGTGCCCACAACAGGTTGCGTGCCACGTCCATTCGCCCACAGCGTGGGCTCCTACAGGATTGCCCCGGGAGGTGTAGGAGCCCGGTCTCCGTGCGAACGGAGGTGGGCGATGTGCCCATAGCCGGTTGGCTGCCACCGTCGTTCGCTCACAGAGTGAGCTCCCACAGGGGCCTCCGGGTTTGGGCGCATTGCGTAGGAGGCCTGTCCTCCGGGCGAACAGCTCGGTGCCGAATTCATCGCCCACAGCGTGGGCTCCTACCCAAATCATGGACGACCGGCGGGTGGTCATGCCAAATTTCCCGCTGTGCTACCCCAGACAGACCTGGGCGATACTGGCCACATGGCGGAGATCGGTGCCGCAGCAGCCGCCGTACACCCGCAGCCCCGGCAGCAACTGCTGCAAGCGGCGGTAGTCATTGGCAAACTCCTCCGGATCGCCCGCATCCAGGGCTTCGGCGGCGTCCAGCTCGGCGTGGCTGCACCTGGAAGCATTGCCCCGCACACCGCCAATGCGCTGGCGCCAAGTGCTGTCAGCCCTCAGGCGCTGCTCGAAGTGGCTGGGGTGGGCACAGTTGATCATATAGTAAAGGGGGTAGCCGCCACTGCTGTCGTCAACCCGGGCAATGGCATCCCCCAGGCTGTCGCCAGTGGGCAGGTGGCCATCGGTTTCCACAGTGAAGGAGATCACCACCGGCAGGTCCCTGTCCTGTGCGGCGCCAACGATACCCTCGGCCTCCTCCACGTAATTGAGGGTGAAAGCGCTGACCAGGTCTACATCCGCCTCGGCAAATACCGCCAGCTGCTCGCCGTGATAGGCTCGCGCCTGCTCCGCCGTCATCAGGTTGTCGGCCACATAGCCATCCCCCCGGGGACCGATATTGCCGCTGATCAGGATCGGCAGATCGGCGCTGGCCGGATGTTGCTCCCGCACCTTGGCGAGGAAGTCGATGGCCTGGCGATTGATCGCCGCAAGCTCGGCGGCGGAGTAACCAATTTGTACACCCCAGTCCCGATTGGCCCGCCAGGTGGGGCTCTCTAAAATAAACCCCGCCCGGTGGCGGGCCGCCAGGTCCAGGTAGCCCTGGTAGTACTCCCACAACAGCTCCCGCCCCCAGTCGGTGGACAAAAGATCGAAAGCGGCAAAACAGGGCAGCTCGACACCCTTGTTGAAAACCAGGTCGGTCTCCATACCGCCATCGGTAAGAAAGTGGCTGCCGGCCAGTTGACGGGCCAGTTGGCTGTGCTTGATATTCATGTTCGACTCCTGGGGGCAATGCCCCTGTTGTTGGTTGCTCGAAGCACCGCGCGGTACAGGACGAACTCTACTCCCGGACGCCCGCCGCTACAGTGGACCGGAGGTGCTTTTCCGCGAGGACAGTTTTTTTGTTTGATATCAGGCTGTTAACGGATGGGCCCCACACCTGTTGGCATTTTCCAGGGCAAGGGCTAGTGTTTACTGTACCGGCGGTACAGTGAACGACAGCACAGGGACCGAGATGAAGACCCAGAGGGGCGAAGACAGGCGGGAAAAGATCCTTCGGGTGGCGGAGGCCATCATCCTCCAAAAAGGCTTTTCCGCCACCTCCATCGAGGACATCATGGCGGGTGCCCATATCACCAAGGGCGGTTTTTTCTATCACTTTCCGGGCAAGATCGAACTGGCCAGAGCCCTGGTGGAGCGCTACCTGGAGGAGGATGCCGCCCTTTTCAATGGCCTGGCGGCGCGGGCGGCTGAACTCAGTGAAGACCCCCTGCAACAGTGGCTGCTGTTTCTCAACCTACTGGCGGAAACCATGGAAAACCTCGAAGACCTGCACCCCGGCTGCCTGGTGGCCTCCTTTACCTACGAGAGCGGACAGCTGGATGCCAGTGTCAAGGCCCTGATAACCGAGGGCATGCTGCGCTGGCGGCAGTTTTTCCGCAGCCAGCTCGACCGGGCCACGGCCTCGCAACCCTTCCCGGAAAGCGAATCGCTGGACGAACTGGCGGATATGCTGAGCGCCATTATCGAGGGCGGCATCATTCTCTCCCGGGTGTTCCGGGACAAATCGGCGCTGCCCCAGCAGATCAGACAGTACCGCAATTATGTGCGAATGATGTTTGCCGTGGAGCCGGCACGGGGATGAGCGGAGCAACAAGTACCACAGGTTTCAAATCCTCCAGCCCAGTGCCCCGGGCACAGGGCTCTACTCCCTGCGTGGGTGCCCCGCGATGACCGGCTGGCAGGAGTTCTTCACCATCCTGGTGCCGCTGCTGATCATCATGGACCCCCTCGGCAACCTGCCCCTGTACCTGATGTTCACCGCCGACAACAGCCGGGGGGAACAACGGCGCATGGCCGCCGTCGCCTGCCTGGCCAGCGCCGCCATCCTGGTGGTATTCGCCCTCACTGGCGACCACCTGTTGGCACTGTTCGGGATCACCATTCCCGCTTTCCAGATCGCCGGCGGCTTTATTTTCTTTATCTACGCCCTGCAGATGCTGGCGCTGATTCCCGCCGGCCTGAAAAGCAGCAGCGCCGAGGAGCGGGAGGGCCTGAGCAAGCACAATATCGCCCTGGTGCCCCTGGCCATTCCCATGCTCGCCGGCCCCGGCGCCATCACCGCGGTGCTGGTGTGGCGCCAGCAACTGGCGGGCAGCGGCGAGCAGTGGCTGCTGTTTGCCGCCATCGCCGCCGCCTGTGCTACAGTCTACCTGTGCCTGCATTTTGCCGGCCTCCTCCACCGCCTTCTGGGGGTGGGAGGCATCCGGGTGATCACCCGCCTGATGGGCCTGCTGCTGGCGGTGATCGCGGTGCAGTTTATGGTGAACGGCATCGCCGCCCTGAACTGAACCGGCGCCGTCGGCGCCTGTCTCGGGCAGGCCACACCACGTTATCACGGGAGACCACACCATGACCAAACACCTGTTCAGCGCCCTGCTGCTGTGGCTGGGCTGCCACCTCACCGCCCTGGCGGCGGACGAGGTGCTGATCGATGTGCGCAGCGCCGAGGAGTTCGCCGCCGGCCACCTGGAGGGCGCCCTGCTGATGCCCCACGACCAGATCGGGCCACTGATTGCCAAGGCCGGCATTGGCCGCGACACCCCCATCACCCTGTACTGTCGCAGCGGACGGCGTGCCGAAGCGGCCCAGCAAACCCTGCAAAACCTTGGCTACACCCGAGTCAGCAATGCCGGCGGCTACGAGCAACTGGTGCGCCAGGGAGCGGATTCCTGCGAACCCGCTGGCGCCTGCTGACGGCCGTTATGGCAGTGGGCCATGTGGGCCATGTGGGCCATATCGCGCCAGCGGCTTTCTGGAGGCGCCCAACGGATACTTCCAGTCGGCAAAACGGAAAGCGATGGGATACGGTACCTTCTCCACAATGCGCACTGTGGTGTTCCTGATTGCCGGAAAATTGGATTTTAGCAGCGTCCATACACATGCAGCCTAACCCACTCGAAATTCAAACGAGCCCGAAAAATAAATCTTTCACCCTTTTTCCTTAAAATTCTAATTCTTGCCGTTGTCTAACAGCACCTCACTAACATATGAGGCAAATTCTTTCGCCGACAAATCAACCGTATGCTTAGTCTCCACACTTGAAGGGTAACCGAAACTAAATCGTGTTACCCCAATCTTCGAAGGCTCGCCACCTTCCCCATGATAAAATCTGAAACCTGACAGGAGTACTCCGTGCCGATAAGAAAATATTAGGTCGATGATTCCATCATTATCAGAATCGACTAGCACTCTGGAGATGGACCCATCCTCATACTCAATATCAGTTTCCAAAATCCCATCAAAATTCTCATCAGTTTTGCTTCGAATAATTCGAGCATTCGAATCAAAGTAATGGCTCTCATCGATTTTCTTATCAAAATTTCTGTCGACTAGCTCATAAAATTTATCGTTTTCATACTCATAAAAAACATCCAATACACCATCATTATTCAGATCCAAGTTGGCTTCCGAATCAAGTGATTCGTCATCCAATCCACATGACACCATTAGCGAAGAACACGCCAATAAAATTGTTGCGATCAGCAGTTTATTCAACTAAAACTCCCTTATACCCATATCAAAATCCTGAAGGATCAATAGCCCTACGAACACACCTACATCCTTCCAATGGATTTCTCGGAGGCTCCAAACTCGGCCCCCCTGAATCTACAATACAATAGTTGCGGTTTCTATCATCCCAGGGACAATCCCACTCAACACAAACGGTAGGGAACTGAGGATGTAGCTGTTGATCTAAATTATCGAGCTGAGAAGATAGGTCGCCGAGCGTCTGATCCAGCGTTTGCCTCGTTCTTTCAGCTTCTCTTAAGATATTATTGATACGATCTCTGGTGGACTGTTGCTGCCTTCTTAATTGCTCCTGTCTTCGAATGTTACGTGCATTTCGAACATTTCGAGGCTGACGAACATTCTGGATAAGCCCATATTCGTCGTAATAGGACAAAGGGTTTCCGGCGACATACCCAAAAGTATTGAGTCCGCCACCCAACCCGATAGGATCACTCTGCACATATCTACCAATTGACGGATCGTAATCCCTAAAGTAATTGTAATGCAGCCCCGTCTCTTCATCGAAGTACTGCCCCGGAAACCTCAGGTTGAACTCAATATTGACGCCATCCTGATCCGGGTCCTCGTCCACAGTCGCCAGGCCAAAGGGCCGATAGCTGGCCTTCCAGATCACTTGACCTGTTTCGTCGGTGAGGGCCTGGGGGGTGCCCAGATGGTCGTTGTGAATATAGTACAGCTCACCATTGGCCGCCGTGCTGTAATCCACCACCGCGATGGGTTGGCTATTGGCGTGGATATAGGCCTTTTCCACTTGCCCGCTGCCGTCAAGCTCCGCCAGCAGTTGGCCCTGTGGTCCGTAATTGTAGACAGTCTTGTGGTTGTCGGCGCTGATTTTGATGACGCGCTCACCGCTGGCATTGTAGCCGTAGTGGGTGGTTGCGCCCTGGTGGGTGACGCTGAGCAAACGGTTGTCGGGGCTGTAGGTGAGCGCCATATCGCGAAGGTGGGTGGTATTGCCATTGGCATCCAGGGTCACGGGTTGGCCTTCGATACTGCTCAGACGATTGCTTTGGGGCTGGTAGCCATAGGTGATCGCCGCCAGGTTCTCCATGAGCCGGGTGCGGTTGCCGTTGCGGTCGTACTGGTAACCGGAGGTGCCTCCGGGATCACTGGCGCTGATAAGTTTGTCGAGGGCGTCGTAACCGGTGTCCAGGGTGCCGGTGGTTCTGGCCTGGTGGGTGATATTGCCGTTGGCGTCGTAGTGGATGTCGGCGTCGTACACCGGGTCGTTGATGGCGGTGAGCCGGTAGGCCTGGTCGTAAACGAAGCTGGCGTTGAGGCCATTGCCTCGGGAAAAGCCTTGCCATGGCCCGAAGGGTTCGTAGCGCATGTCACTCAGCACCGTGGTGCCCTGGCCGTTGCGGTTGAGACTGACCTGGCTGACATTGCCCAGGCCGTCGTAGCTGTAGGTGACGCTCAGGTTGCCGGGGTAGTTGAGGGTTTTGAGGCGCCCGGCGCTGTCGTAGGTAATACCCAGGGTGGCGGTGACGGATGTGGCATGGGAGGTCACCTGCTGCTGGATGGATGTCAGTTGACCAAAGCCGTTGTAGGCATAGTGGGTGGTGTTGCCACCCCGGGTGAGGGTGCAGAGCCTGCCTTCGCCATGGGGGCAATGGTCGTAACCGTAGCTCAGGTCGTGGTCGGTGCCGGGGACATCCACGTCAAGGAGACGGTTGAGGGCGTCGTAGGTGTAGGAGAAGACCTGGCCCTTGGCGTCCGTTGTCCGGGTGCGGTTGCCGGCATTGTCGTATTGGTGACTTGCCGTGCCGGTATCGGGGCTGGTCAGGCTCACCCGATTGCCGAGGTCGTCGTACTGTTGGTGGGTTTCAGCCTGGTTGGGCGCCGTCACCGCCGTCAAGCCGTCCTGGGGGTTGTAGCCGTAGCGGATTTCCGTATTGGCGGTGCCGGGATCACTGCCACTGGCGTCCATCACTGTGGTGGTCAGGCGCTTGAGGGCGTCGTAGTCGTAGCGGGTCTCCACGCCGTTGCCGTTCACGTCCTTCCTCAGGGTGCCGTCCGGGGCGAAGTCGTGGTCCACCGCTTCGTTGGCCTGGGAGATCACGTCCAGCCGGTTGTAGACATCGAAGCTGCGACTGAGCGATCGCCGCAGGGCGCCAGTGTCGGCGTGGGTGCTCTCTTCGGTGACATTACCCTCGTCGTCCAGGGTGTACGCAATGTAGTTGCCATCGCTGTCGGTGATCCGCTCCAGGCGGCGGGCCTCGTCGTAGGCGAAGGTGAGGGTGTTGCCGTCCGGCGGGGTGAGGGTTTCCACTTCGCCACTGGCCAGGTAGGTCCAGCGGGTGGTGCGGCTGGTGCCGCCGGCGGTCTCGGTGACGGCTGCCAGGCGATCCGTGCCCGGTTCCCACTCGTAGCTGAGGTGCAGGCCGTTGGGGCGGTCCTCCGCAATCAGCTGCCGGAAGGCGTTATAGCGGAGATTGTCCCGCAGCACTATGCCCTCCGCATGGGTCACCCGCAGCAGCATGCCCTGGTGCTGGTAGAGGTCGGGGTCATCCGGGTAGTACTCGAAGTTGGTGATGTCGGCGACATCGGTACGGGGCCCATCAATGGCACTCAACTGGCGATAGGGGCCGTTGTATTCAAAGCGGGTGGTGCGGGAAACCGGGGTGCCGGCGGGGGTGTAGCCCGTTTGGGTGCGACTGAGCAGGTTGCCGAAGTCATCGTATTCCTGCGTGGTGACCTTGCTTTCACCGGGATAGACGGATTCTTCGGCAATACGGGTGATTTTGCTCTGGAAGCGGGAATCATAGGCATAGCCAGTGCGCCGCTCGACACCAGTGACGGCAGCCTCTACCTGCAGGCCGGCATTGCCCCTGGCGTCGTAGTCGCCCCACAGGGTGGTGACGCCATCGAGGGTGCGGGACAGCACATTGTTAGTGGCGGGGTCGTACTCGTAGGCGGCCACGGCGTTGCCGCCAGTGTCGCAGGTGGGGCCGGTGGTGCCGGTGATTTTGCCCTTGCCCAGTTGCGCCACTGCGTTGTAGGTGGTGGTGTTGCCCCGGCTGTCGGTGACCACCCGCTCGCCATTGATGTTGTAGTCCACCTCAACGCGGTCGACACTGTAACCGTGATAGCTGGCGGTGGCATTGCCCCTGCTGTCGTACTCCCAGGTGGCGTAGCGGATGCCCCGCTCGTCGGTTATCCCCGTGAGGGCGTGGGGAAAGGCCGACTCCTCGTAATGGTAGTGGCGTAGACGGCCGTCGGGCTGGGTGACCGAGGTCAACTGGCCGCTGTCATATCCATAGGTCCAGGTGCGTGAGGCCCCCGTGACCGGATCCTGGCTGGCGGCGACGTAGTCGATGGCCACCAGCAGGCCACCTGCGTCGTAGGAAAACTCCAGGCGTTCATTGCTGTCGGAATTGACGCTCACCAGCTGCTTTTTCTTGTAGGACAGGGTCTGGCTGTTGCCCCTGGCATCGGAGATGGCCACCAATACTCCCTTGCCGTTGTAGGTCTCCACACTGTCGTCCGGGGTGTGCAACAGCCAGCTGCCGCCCTTTTTCTCCAGCCGGTAGCGGTTGTCCGGGTCCGTGGACCAGCCCAGGCCCTCGTCAACAAATGTTATCGCCTTGCCGTCAGGGCGTTTCAGCTTGGCGATCTGGACGGCGGATTTCCCCTTGCCCTCCTTGGCGAAGGTGATGCTGCGGTCGTAGCTGTGGCGCCAGTTGGGGCCGAGGACGGTGGCGCCGAGCTCCTTGGAATTGTAGTAACGGACAAATGCCAGGGGCACCGGGCTGGTACCGGCGATATCTGTCTCTTTATGGAACTTGTTGCCGGTGATGACGTTGATGGGGTTGCCAACTGTTACGCAGGGGTCGCGGCGACTTGGCGTTTCAATTTCACCGAGGTTTTCCTCTTCATCAATGTTTTCTATGTCGGTGCCTAATGCAGTCAAATAGAAGTATTCAGGATCGGAGGAACCCATTACTGCATTGATTGTATTAACTCGCGCGGTCCCAGGATAACCGAGCCTGGCATAGGCTTTTGCAAGACCGTCCTCGTCGGACTTCACAGTGAGGGTTTTCGTTCCACCGGTAGAAAAATCTTGAGAATTGGATAATAGATATCCATCAGTGCCGAAAAGCGACAGGCGGAAAGCAATTTCAAAATTGGCCGCGGGTGGTCCACCCGGAAAATCCAAAAGCTGAACCACGAGTGGGCTGGGCACCAAGCTGCCCACCTCACCGGTAAATGTAGAGGGCCCAACTATCGAAAAGGCGGGGGGAACTACAACAAAATCTTCAGAGTAGACTACCGATCCATTAACTTTAAAATCAAAGGTCCAGGCTCCGGGACCGCCCGGAAGTAGATGCTTGGAAAATGAAGAAATCGGCTCGCAGTAAGATTGCTCATCAAGAGTAAAGTGCCAACACTCACCCCCGCCATCCCAGATGATGTCAGTACTGAACACGATGGCGTCCTGTCCTGTGGAGCGAAAAACAAGGCTGACTGTATCGCCATCAGCATTTTGAGATTCATCAAGGCCAAGATAGATTCGGCCAAAGACACCGTACCTGGTCATATAGGCTTGGCCACCATTCAGTTCGGTTCCTGATGCTGCATCCCAAAGCGATCCGTCATAAGAGGCCTCTCGATAGGCCTCATAGTCTTCGAACTGCACAAGTGGTGAAATCATTTCAGCAATCGGTTGTGCAGCACTGGCCGTTGCTGATAATTGGCTCTTTGCCATATCGCCTGCGTCACCGGGGGATTCATTGGCAATCTGAAAGGAAAAACCTGTTTTGGCTGCCTCTACCGCGTAGGCAGCGTTGATCCCTGCCGGTAGCATCAGCGTCAAGAGGGCAAGTGAGAGCCGTAGCGGTAGCGCAAGCGCCTGCGATTCCAGAAGCTTGTCCCATCTAAAACAAGAAATGAAAAAAAACAGACGGCAGGAAATGTTGCTCATAGGAACTCCCTTTCTTGAGCGAGACTTGTGTGAACGAATGAGTGTGCTTGAGCTAGCCGGCTGGCCTAGATGTCAACTTCAGGCTATGGGTGGTTCCGACGTCACAAGTCCATCTTGCTGTTCACTTCATCCATGGGTTGAGTAGCTGCAGAAAAAGCTAGTTCACATAGTGGTCATCGTCAAGGTAATCGAGACGAGAGGGCCTCAACGGCCCCTCCGGCGGACCATCTACAAATGGCAATCCCCGCCTGTGGCTGAACTCCAGCTCAAATCAACTGATTCATCTTCACAATGGGCACCAGCACCGCGCCGACGATCAGCACCACTACCAGGCCCATAAAGACGATCAGCGCCGGTTCCATCAGTTTGAGCAGTGTATCGACGCCATTGCGCAGGCGGGCACTGTAGTAGTCGGAGACCTTCAACAGCATCTGGTCCAGCTCGCTGGAGGCCTCGCCGCTGCTTACCATATGGAGCAGAAAGCCGGGTGCGACGGCCTCGGCCTTGAGGCTGTTGAACAGGCTGTTGCCCTGGCGCACCCGCTCGGTGACGGCTTCCAGGCGGCCCTTGAGGAACAGGTTGCCCACCCCGGCGGAGGAGATGGTCAGCGCCGACAGCACCGGCACCCCACTCTGCAGCAGGGTGCCCAGACTGCGGCACCAGTCCGCCAGGTTGGCCATGCGGATCCACTTGCCCACCAGGGGTGTGCCCAGCAGCAGGCGGTGCCAGCGCAGGCGCCGCCCGGGGTCGCGAAGGCTCAGCACGAAGCCGGTCCAGGCGATGGCGACGGCGGCCACCAGGTACAGGCCCCAGGCGCGAACAAAGTCGCTGAGGCCCATGGTGGCCCGGGTGAGCAGGGGCAGTTCCTGGCGGCTGTTGACGAACACCTTGGCCACCTGGGGCACCACAAAGCCCACCAGCACACTGATCACCACCACTGCCACCACGATCATCACCGCCGGGTAGATCATGCCTTTCATCAGGGTCTGGCGGTTTTCGTTGCCCACCTCCAGCTCGTCGGCCACCCGCGCCAGCACCCGGTGCAGGTGGCCGGTTTCCTCCCCCACCCCCACGGCGGCGATAATTTTTTCCGCCACCGTGAAGGGGGAGCGGCGCAGGCAGCTGGCAAAGCTGTGGCCTGAGGCGAGGCCCTCCCGCCAGCTCTCCAGCACCTGGCGCTGGTTGTTGCTGTCGCTCTGGTCGGCGGTGAGGCGCAGGGCCTCGTCGAGGGGCATGCCGGAGTTGACCAGGATGGCCAGCTGGCGCATCAGCAGGGACAGGTCGGCGTGGCCGATGCGGGGCTTGCGCCACTGCCACTTGCCGCCCTTGGCGGAGACTTCCTTTATCTCGCTGACAAACAGGCCCTTCTCCCCCAGCTCCCGGCGCAGCTGGCGCTGGGAGTCGGCGGCGCTGCTGGAGCGCACTTCCCTGCCCCCTTTGTCGTAGGCCAGGTACTGGTAGGTGGGCATCTCAGTTCACCTCCGGCCGGGGGCTACGCCGTGGTGACACGGAGCACCTCTTCCAGGCTGGTGACGCCCTGGGCCACCAGGTGGTAGCCCTCGTCGAGGATGGAGGGCACCTTGAGGCGGATGGCCGCTTCCAGCTGGCCCTCCCCGGCCTTGTCGTGAATCAGCTTTTGCAGGGCGTCGTCGATTTCCACCAACTCCAGCAGGGCGCGGCGGCCCAGGTAGCCGGTCCAGTTGCAGTGTTCGCAGCCCTTGGCGCGGAAAAAGTGCGCCCCCTTGTCCAGGGCCAGCTGCTTGCGCAGGGGCTTGTCCGCTTCGTAGGGCTCCTTGCAGTGGTCGCAGAGCTTGCGCACCAGGCGCTGGGCGAGCACCCCGCGCAGGGTGGAGGCGAGGAGGAAACCGTCGATGCCCAGGTCCTGCATCCGGGTCACCGCGCCGGCGGCAGTGTTGGTGTGCAGGGTGGACAGCAGCAGGTGGCCGGTGAGGCTGGCCTGCACCGCGATTTCCGCGGTTTCGCCGTCGCGGATCTCGCCGATCAGGATTACGTCCGGGTCCTGGCGGAGGATGGCCCTCAAGCCCCGGGCAAAGCTCATGCCGGCCCGCAGGTTGATCTGGGTCTGGCTGATGCCGGGCAGGTCGTACTCCACCGGGTCTTCCACCGTCATGATGTTGCGGTCCCGGCGATCCATTTGCTGAAGGGCGGCGTAGAGGGTGGTGGTCTTGCCCGAGCCGGTGGGCCCGGTGACCAGGATCATGCCGTGGGGGCGGGCGATAAGGCGGTCGAGCACCGCCCGCTGGTCGGGCCTGATGCCCAGGTCGTCCACGGTGAGCTTGGCCGCCGACTTGTCCAGCAACCGCATCACCACCCGCTCGCCGTAGGTGGAGGGCATGGTGGAAACCCGCAAATCCACACTGCGGCCCCCCAGGCGCACGCTCATGCGGCCGTCCTGGGGCAGGCGCTTTTCGGAAATATCCAGCTTGGCCATCACCTTGATGCGGGAAATCAGCAGCGGCGTGATATGGGCCGCCGGGGTCAGCACGGTGCGCAACACACCGTCGAGGCGGAAGCGCACCTTGGCGTCGTTCTGGTAGGGCTCGATATGGATGTCGGAGGCCTTCTCGTTGAGGGCCTCGGCGAGAATGGCGTTGAGCAGGCGAATAATGGGGGCGTCGTCGTCCCGGTCCAGCAGGTCCCCCATATCCTCCAGGCTGCCCGCCACCGCCTGCAGATCCAGGTTGTCCTCGATATCCGCCATCACCACCGCCGAGCTGTCCTTGCGCCCGGCGTACATGGCCTGCAAACGGCTTTCAAAGGCCTGGTCGTCGAGCCACTCCAGCCGCGGCGCAGTGCCCAGCACTCGCTGCACTTCCAGTACTGCGTGAAGGGGTGCGGCCCGGGTGAGCAGCAGGCAGTGGCGGTCGCCGTCCAGCATCAGGTGGTGCTTGCGGGCGAATTCGAAGGGCAGTAGATCCATGGTGCTCCGCGGTTCCAGGTTGGCCAGGGAATGGGGTCGACAGTATCTGCCTGGCGGGCCTGCAGGGCAAAGGCCGGCGCCGCAAATAAGGGAGCCAGTGTCGCGGGCCATTATGACAAAAAAATGACACCCTGGGAGCAGATGCCAGGGGCAGTCAATATTGACAATCCTTGCCAATTCATGCCATCTTTTTTTGACAGCAACCAGGAGTCCCGCCATGGCCACCATGAATGTCTCACTGCCCGACCCCATGCGCGATTGGGTGCAGTCCCGCATCGACAGCGGCCTGTACGCCAACAACAGCGACTATATCCGAGACCTGATCCGCCGCGACCAGCAGCGGGTGCAAAAAATCAAAGCCCTGCAGGCGGCCATCGACGAAGGCTTGGCCAGCGGGGTAGCGGAGGATTTTGACAAGGAAGATTTCAAACAGCGGATGAGGGAACATCACGATGACAAAATACCAGCTCCAACCCGCCGCTGAACAAGATCTGGAAGCGATCTGGCTCTATTCCGTCAATCGTTGGGGAGTTCCCCAGGCCGATGCCTATATCGACGATCTGGACGAATGCTTTCATCTCCTGGCAAACGAACCTCTATTGGCGTCTGTGCGCAAAGAATTCAACCCGCCAGTGCGCATCCACAGCCACCGCCAGCACCTGGTTGTTCATACCCTGAGTGAACCGGGTGTTGTCATCGTTCGTGTGCTGCACCAGTCGATGGAGATCGGCCAGCAACTCGCCGCCCCCGAAGACCACCAGGCTTGACTTTCAGCGGGTCAGCAGCCCTGCCAGGGCAGCCATCCTCTCCCGTCCCATCATTTGTGGTAGGGATGTCCGGCGTTGATAGTCCACGCTCGATAGAGCTGCTCCATCAGCACAATGCGCACCAGGGGGTGGGGCAGGGTAAGGGGTGACAGGGACCAGGTCTGGTCGGCGCGGGCCAGGCAGCCGGGCGCCAGGCCGTCGGGGCCGCCGATCAGTAAATTGTAGTTTTTGCCGCTTTCCTGCCAGGTGCGCAGTTGGCCGGCGAGCTTTTCCGTGCTCCAGGGCTTGCCCAGCACATCCAGGGCCACCACGCCATCCCCACCGGGGATGGCTTTGAGCATGGCCTCCCCCTCCCGGGCGATGGCCCTGTCGGGGGGCTGATTTTTGTTGCGCTGGCCGAGGGCCAGCTCCACCAGCTCCACCCGCAGCTCGGGGGGCATGCGCTTGGCGTATTCGGTGAAACCCTCGGTGACCCAAGGGGGCATGCGGGTGCCGATGGCGAGGATGCGGAGGCGCATGGTGGGTCGTCGGTTGTCAGTAAACAGTTGCAGGGAAGCGGGGCCGGGGGAGGCACCCTGGAGCGGTGCGCTGCCTACTTCCTCTTGATATCATCCGGCCGCACCGACCACAGCTTTTCCAGCTCATAGAAGGCCCGGGTTTCGGGGAGCATCAGGTGAACCACCACATCCCCCAGATCCACCAACACCCAGTCGGAACTCTCCATGCCCTCCACCCCCAGGGGTTGGAAGCCGGCGTGTTTGGCCTTTTCCACCACATTGTCGGCCATGGCCTTGACCTGGCGGTTGGAGGTGCCGCTGGCCACCACCAGGGTATCCATCACATCGGTGAGGGCGGTGACATCCAGCACGGCGATATCCCGGCCTTTGATATCTTCCAGGGCGTCGATGACGATGTCGGTCAGAGTCTTGCTCATTGCTTCTCCACGGGGGTGTCGGTGTCTATAAGGATTGTTCATAAAGGTGGTGGGCGCCAATGTATGTCAGCACGCCGTCGGTGGTCAGGTAGCGGATGGACTCGCCCCGCGCCAGGGCCGCCCGGAGATCGGTGGCGGCCACCGGCAACAGGGTCATCTCGGCGAGATAGACAAGGCCGCCGGCACGGTTCAACAGCGCCTCTGGCTCCGCGGTCCGGTGCTGCGCCAGCCAGGCGGGCAGTTGACCCCCGGCGGGAAGCGTCCAGCCGGGGCGGGCGGCCACCACGATATGGGCGTAATCGAGAAACTCCCGCCAGCGCACCCAGGTGGTGATATTCACCAGAGAGTCCATGCCCAGGCACAGGCACAGGGGCTCGGTGTGGCCCACTTCGGCGCGCAGTTCCCGCAGGGTGTCGATGGTGTAGGACGGCCCCGGGCGCGCCACCTCCCGGCCATCCGCCACCAGGCCGGGCTCACCGGCCACCGCCAGCTCCACCATGGCCAGGCGGTCGGCGGCGGCGGTCCGCGGCGTGTCGCGGTGGGGTGGGTCGCCACTGGGAATCAGCCGCATGGACGCCAGGTGGAGATGCTGTTTCAACTCCAGGGCCGTGCGCAGGTGGCCGATATGAACCGGGTCGAAGGTGCCGCCGAAAATCCCCGTCGCCAAGTTAACTGCGCACCTGGCCGTCGCCGAGAACAATCCATTTCTGGCTGGTGAGCCCCTCCAGGCCCACCGGGCCCCGGGCGTGGATCTTGTCGGTGGAAATGCCGATCTCCGCCCCCAGGCCGTACTCGAAGCCGTCGGCAAAGCGAGTGGAGGCGTTGACCATCACCGAGCTGGAGTCGATTTCGGCGAGGAAGCGCCGGGCGCGGCTGTAGTCCTCGGTGACAATGGCTTCGGTGTGACCCGAGCTGTAGCTGTTGATATGGGCGATGGCGCCGTCGATATCCGCCACCACCACAATGGCGAGGACGGGCGCCAGGTACTCGGTGTGCCAGTCCTCTTCCACAGCTGGGGTGCAGGGGATAATGGCGCCGGTGGCGGCGCAACCCCGCAATTCCACCCCCAGGTCGCCGTAGGCCTTCGCCAGCCTGGGCAGGATGCTCGCCGCCACCCCCTCGGCCACCACCAGGGTTTCCATGGCGTTACACACCCCGTATCTGTGGGTCTTGGCATTGATGGCAATGGCGAAGGCCTTGTCCAGGTCGGCGCGGTCGTCGATATAGACATGGCAGTTGCCGTCCAGGTGCTTGATCACCGGCACCCGGGCATCTCTGCTGATGCGCTCGATCAGGCCCTTGCCGCCCCGGGGTACGATGACATCGACGAAATCGGGCATGGCAATCAGCTCACCGACGGCGGCGCGGTCGGTGGTGGCAATGACCTGGACCGCGGTTTCCGGGAGGCCCGCGGCCGCCAGCCCCTGGCGGATACAGGCGGCAATGGCCTGGTTGGAATGCACCGCCTCGGAACCGCCCCGCAAAATGGTGGCGTTGCCGGACTTCAGGCACAGGCTGGCGGCATCGATGGTGACATTGGGCCGGGACTCGTAAATGATACCCACCACGCCGATGGGTACCCGCATCTTGCCCACCTGGATACCGCTGGGGCGGTAGCGCAGGTCGGTGATCTCCCCCACCGGGTCCGGCAGTGCGGCCACCTGCTGCAGGCCCTCGATCATGGCGTCGATGCCGGCCGGGGTGATTTCCAGGCGCTCCAGCAGGGCAGCGTCGAGACCCGTGTCGCGGCCCTTGGCCATATCCAGGGCGTTGGCTGCCAGCAGGGCCTGACGGCCGCCGTCGAGGGCCTCGGCAATCGCCAGCAGGGCGGCATTCTTGGCGCCGGTGTTGGCCCCCGCCAGTTTGCGGGAGGCGGCGCGGGCATTGGTGCCCAGGGTGCGCATGTAAGCGATGATATCCATTGACGGGCTTCAGGGGACAGGGGTTGAAAGCAGGCCATTATACCGGTACCCGGCGGGGTTGCCACACAGCTAGTTGGTGGTTCCCCCCTGGGCTGTCGCCATCTCCGCCAGGCAGGTGCGCAACACCTCCAGTCTCACCCGGGGGTCGTGCTCGGCGAGCAGGGAGATCTTCACCCCCCCGGGAAGGGGCAGCAGGGTGGCCAGGCGCCAGCTCAGCTCCGCCAGGGTTGGGGGCTCGGCGGGAAACAGATGGTCCACCTGCAAGCCCGCCACCAGCTCGTCCAGCAGCTGGCCCAGGTCTCCCTGGTCTTCCGCCAGGGGCTGGCGGGGCTCCTCGCCACAGGGTTCAAGGTTGGCGACGATCAGGCCGTCGTCCTCCACCCGGGCGTCAAGCACCTGGAAGCGGCGCTCCCCGGCAATGGTAATACCGAGCAGGCCGTCGGGCTGCTGATCGAAATCCACGATCCTGGCCAGGGTACCCCAGGGATAAAACTCCGGGGCCGCCCCCACTTCCCGGCCGCGGACGATGGGCACCACCCCGAAGGGGGTCTGGGTGCGCATGGACTCCCGCACCAGCTTGAGGTAGCGCTGCTCGAAAATACGCAGCTTCATGGCCACCCCGGGATACAGGGGTTGGCCGAGGGGAAACAGGGCTGCTGAGGTTTGCGGCGCGTCGGACAAGGGCGTCTCCGTGCTGAAGGTGGTGTTATATTCTTAACCCGCCAGGCTGCTGGGCGAATTTGGGCCGGCAGTCTGGGGAATTCAACCACTCGGGAACCGGGATGGCAACCAGGGCATCAAAGAAGCCTGACAAAACCATACCGGGAAAGGGCCGCAGGACATGGGGATAATGGCGAGAAACGGCAGGCAACTTTTGGTTCCAGTGCTGGCGCTGGTGGCCAGCACCTGGGTATCCGCGGCCACGGTCTACAAGTACGTCAACCCCCAGGGGGCGGTAACCTACAGCGACACCCCACCGGCTGACGTCCCCTACGAGGAACTCGAGCTGCGGGATTACCCGGCCGTGGACGGGGACGCCCGGCGGGCAGCCGTCGAGGAGATGATCGAGACCACCGCGCGCCTGCAGGCGGACCGCCAACAGCGGGAGGAGGAGCGCCGGGCTGCCCGCCCACCACCCGCGGCGCGCTACCAGACACCACCTGCGCCGGAGCCGGAGGTCTACTTCTACCCCGGCTACCGCCACCCCTACTATCACCAGCGCCCGCGACCGGCGCCCCCCTATCGCCTGCAGCCGGAGAGCAAATCCCCGCGCGACCGGATCACCACACCGCTGCGCATACCCCAGTTCGGCACCGGCGAATCCCTGCGGGAAAAGATGGGCCACTGAGCCCGATGGCATTTCCTTGAGCTCTCCGCGCACTAAGGCCACTGTCTTGGTACAGGTTTTCGAGACCGTATGCAGCAGGGATGCTGCATCCGAGCCTACAGGGACGTATTTACGGCGTGTCGCGAAAACCTGTACCAAGACAGTGGCCTAGCTACAAGGCGCCCTACAGTCCTTAAGTAAGCACCGTGCGCCACCGAGCCACTCTCAGGCTGTTACACCGCCAGGGCCAGTTTCCCCCGCAGCAGGGCGTCGATGCTGTCCCGGGACATCGGGCGGCTGAAGTAGAACCCCTGCACCTCGTCACAACCCAGGGCCTTCAGGATTTCCAGCTGGTCCTGGGTCTCCACCCCTTCGGCAATGGTGGTCAGGCCCATGCTCTTGGACATGCTGACAATGGCCTTGACGATGGAGTAGCCGCTGTCGGTATCGGACAAGTCGCGGATAAAGGATTGGTCGATCTTGATCTTGTGAACATGGAGGCGGTGGATCTGGCTGAGGGATGAATAGCCAGTGCCAAAATCGTCCAGGGCGAGACGCACGCCCAACCCCCGCAGGGCCTGGATCTGGGGCAGCACCCGCTCGGGTTCGGAGATGGAGGTGGTCTCGGTGAGTTCAAACTCCAGATTGCCGGGGCTGAGCTGGGCCTTCGCCAGGCAGCTGCGAATATGGTCCACCAGACCCGGGCTTCTGAATTGCGCCAGGGACAGGTTGATGGCCACCAGCAGATCCGGCCGCCCCTGTTTTACCCAGCGCCCCGCCTGCTCCACAACCTGGGCGATCACCCACTCCCCCAGGGCGATGATCTGGCCGCTGGCTTCGGCGATGGGAATAAACTCGCAGGGGCCGATATAGCCCAACTGGGGATGGCGCCAGCGCAGCAGGGCCTCGACCCCAACGATTCTGTGGTCGGCGATGCGCACCTGGGGTTGATAGTGGATTTCCAGGCGCCCCTTGTCGATGGCGGTGCGCAGGGCATTTTCCAGCATCAGGGTATAGCTGGCCTTGGCCTGCATCTCCGGGGAGAAAAAGCGAAAGCTGTCGCGGCCCTCGGCCTTGGCCATAAACACCGCGGTGTCGGCGTGCTGGATAAGGGTTCCCAGGTCGCAACCGTCCTGGGGGTAGATGGCAATACCCAGGGAGCCCGTGGTCACCAACTCGTTGCCCTGCACCAGGCAGGTCTGGCGCACCTGGGCGAGAATCGCCTCCGCCAGCCGGGTCGCTTGTTCAGCGTCGGTATCGGCGAAGGCCAGGGCGAACTCGTCGCCGCTCTGGCGGCCGAGGATGTCGGACTCCCCCAACAGGGTCTGCAGGCGTGTCGTCAACTCGGTGAGGATGGCATCCCCCGCGCCGTGGCCGAGGGAGTCGTTGATATTCTTGAACTGATCGAGATCGAGATACAGCAACGCCACCTGCTGGTGGTGGCGGCGGGCGCAGGACAACAACTCCTGAAGCCGGGCGAGGAAATACTTTCTATTGGGCAGCCCGGTCAGGCTGTCAAAGTTGGCCAGCTGCTGGATGCGCTCCTCGTTGCGGCGCACTTGGGTGATATCCTCGACGATTCCCAGATAGCTGCGGATATCGCCCCCGTCGTTGCGCACGGCAAACACCTGTACGGAGCAGATGGCATCCGAGCCATCCTTGCGCCGGGTGAGCATTTCCCCGCGCCAGGGCAAGCCCTGCTCCAGGGCGGCGTGCATGTCCCGATAGACCGAATCCGATGCGTTCGACGAGCGCAGCACGGCCTCTGTCTGGCCGACGATCTCGTCCCGGGCATAGCCGGAGTAGGAGGTAAAGGCACCGTTGACGTAATCGACCCGGCCGTGGAGGTTGACGACGACAATGGCGGCCGGGCTCTGCTCCACCGCCATCATCATCCGGGTCAGCCGCTCCTGGTCGACGATGCGCTGGGTGATATCCCGGCACATCACCACATAGCGGGGGACCTGGTCATCCATCCTGAACTTGCCCGAGACCCCCAGTTCAAACCAGTGCCAGCCATCCTTCAGCTTGACCCGCAGCGGGCCGACAAACCGCGATCGCCCTTCACCTGTCTTGTCGAGGGTATCCACCATTTTCCTGGTGATGTCTTCAGAGAGAAATTCCTGGACCGGGCGACCAACTATGGCGTTCAGCGGGGCATTTATCGACAGCGCCTGGGATGCGTGCACCGACAGGCACACCCCCCGCTTGTCCAATTCCAGAATCACATCGGGACTGGCGTTGAGCAGTGCCCGCAAATGCTCTTCGGAGGCTTTCAGGGCCTTTACCGGCTGCACCACGGCGCGTTGCACAAGGGCCAGACACAGAAGGGTCAGGGCGATGCCTTTGAGCAAGTGGGCAAGGAGTTCCAGGTGATGTTCCGGGCGATCCTGGGCGACGACCACCAACTGGCTGGCGGCCAGCAGCAAGGCCACCGCCAACAGCGTGGGCTGTGACTGCTGATGGTTGCGCTGCAGGTGGTAAAGCAGCGCGGCGGCCACCAGGTATAGTGCTGCCGCACCCACTTCCACCGCCACCCCGATGGGAGCGGAGCCATCCGCGGGCAGCGCCAGCGGCGCGGGCTGCCCCGAGTTCCGGAAAATCAACCCGTAACAGACGGTCACCAGGGACAGGGCAACCACCAGATAGGGCCAGCCCCGGCGCGGCAACAGAGGATGGGTGGCGCCCTTCCCCCGCAAGGCCAAACCGCCAATCACCAGCAGGGTGAAGGCCCCAGCGTAGCTACCCGCCAGCTGGAACGACCGGGCCTTGTCCACCGAGTTGGGGCCGAAGAAATCCGGCATCCCCGGGTATGACAGGGTGTGACCGAAATCGAGGCCAAACATCACCAGAAAGCCGCAGGCCAACACCCGCACCCCTCCGCTGCTCTGCGCCAGGGGCGAACACCAGGCCACGGCAAAAACCAGCATGGTGGCTATCAGCGCCCAGGCTTCGAGTACGCAATGCCAGACCACGACGTTGGGGATTGCCGGAAGCTGGATCCCGGAGGCGGTGACCAGGGCGGTAACAAGCAGCAGGCCCAGCAGGGCCAGGACCTTGGTCAGGCGAAGCGAATTCACGCCATGATTGCCGGAATCAATCACGATATTGATACTTGTGCTCCATGGTTTCGGGCCCTCTGGACCCTTGTTGTTATTGTGGCAACTCTTGTCTACTTTCCCCAACCGTCCAGGGCCAGGGAGGCCGCGCAGGGTCAATCATAGCCCCCAACCCCCTGTGCCGGCCAGCTTTGTGGACCAGCGGACCGATTTGCCGACATATCTCTCCCCCCCCCGCCAGCGGCCACAGCGCAGGTCAGGGGGACGGCACAGCGCCCGTCAGCTTCCGCGGGTCCAACAGATCCTCGAGTTCACTGCGGTCGAGGTCCGTCATCTCCGCGGCGACCTCGACGATGGGCCGCCCCTGGCGGTAGGCCGCCTTGGCGATGTCGGCGGCCTTTTGATAGCCGATCACCGGATTGAGGGCGGTGACCAGGATGGGGTTCATGGCCAGGGACTGCTCCAGCCTGGCGGTGTTCACCGCGAAGCCGGCGATGGCCTTGTCCGCCAGCAGGCGGCAGCTGTTGGCCAGCAGCGCGATACTCTGCAACAGGTTGTAGGCAATCACCGGCAGCATGGTGTTGAGCTGGAAATTGCCGGACTGGCCGGCGATGGCGATGGTGGCGTCGTTGCCCATCACCTGGGCGGCGACCATGGCCACCGCCTCGGGAATCACCGGGTTGACCTTACCCGGCATGATGCTGCTGCCCGGTTGCAGGGCCTGGAGTTCGATTTCCCCCAAGCCCGCCAGGGGACCGCTGTTCATCCAGCGCAGGTCGTTGCTGAT
>Ga0079224_100002094_pt1 | contig 23902 bp, 18 predicted proteins | sample Stecom2015_FD_80414 | JGI IMG/M metagenome (GOLD analysis project Ga0079224, IMG submission 80414) | Agricultural soil microbial communities from Utah to study Nitrogen management - Steer compost 2015 | ecosystem: Environmental > Terrestrial > Soil > Agricultural land | place: USA: Utah... | reverse complement strand
TGTTTTGGGCCAGGTCGTCTAACTCGTCACTCATTGGTAAAATGGAGAATTTGACACAAATATATAGATTTTAACCTAATTGACGATTGCTTTTCGTTTATTTTTCAAGCTAAATCTATCACAAATCAAGTTTTACTTCTTAATTATTTTTCCTGTTTCGATTTGATGATTATTCAAAATATGGTAAAAGTACATTCCACTTTGTAAATGTTGTATGTCTATTTGAGAGTGATTGTTTATTGAGGTATTCAAAATGTTTTTTCCGGAAATATCAAATAACTTAAATGTTCTATTAAGATTATCATTGATAGAGAAATACAAAAAATCAGTAGTCGGATTCGGATATACCGAAAACTCGTTTTTATATTCTTTTTTTGTACTCAAAATTTGATATGCTTGATAAAAATCAGGTATTCCGTAACCTTTCTGAGTATTCGGGTTATTATACATATCTGACGATTCTCTGATATACTGCATCAATTCTTCATTAGTTAAATCAGGAAAAGCTTCCCATAAACAAGCGGCTAAACCGGTTACAACCGGAGTAGAAAACGATGTTCCGCTTCCTGCACTTATCATCCCGAATTGGTTAGCATTTACCGTAAAAACACCTTGTCCTGTTACATCAGGTTTGACCCTATTATCTGAAGTCGGACCAATGGAACTGAACGAAGCATATGCTCCTGTATTATCTACTGCTCCCACAGTAAGTGAACCTTGAGCGTCAGCCGGAGCCGTAATATACTGCCAACTTCCGCTTCCTTCATTTCCGGCAGAAGTCACACATAATATTCCTTTGGAGTAAGCAAGGTTTAATCCCTTGGATATAAACGCTGTTGTTCCGTTCATATCGCTATATGTGTAATCATAATTCGGATTATCAAAAGTATTATAACCTAATGAAGTATTTATAATATCCACCCCGAGGCTGTCTGCTACTTCTGCTGCTTCTACCCATAAGGATTCTTCAAGGGGAGTTTCGCTTTCTGTATCTTCGGTTATAAAGAGATAAAATTTGGCATTCGGAGCAGACCCAATAAGTTCATCTTCTTGATATGCTCCTATAATGGATAAAACTTTTGTTCCATGACTGCCACCGCTATAAAAATTTTCATTTCTCTTTACAAAATCATATCCGCCTAAAATCAAATTTTCATTATGTAATTTTTGAAAAGGTTGAGCGGTATTTACTCCAATAAATCCATTATCCAGAACAGCTATTATTTTTCCTTCTCCCGTAAATCCTTCCTGATGCAGTAAATGCCCGTTATGCAACTGAATCTGACTATATGAATCTCCATACGGAAAATTGTCATTCTCAACCATAAACTTCTGATTAGTTGCCGATGCAAAATAGGAGCTTGTTTTAGGTAATAAGTTTAGCGATTTATTGGCAAATTCAACATAATCTACAAAAGGAAAATCATACAAATCCATTATTTCATCATAAGTTCCTCTGACATGAACAGCATTCATCCATTTGGATTTCGCCATAACCTCAACCATCTCTGCAATATCATTGATATAAGGTTCATGAATAGGAACATCCGTAAAATCAAGAGGAATATTTTGGTTAATACGTCTGTCTAAAGCTCTTTGAGAAAGCATTTGCAAAGGATTATCCAAATAGTACTGACTCAACGGCTTATCAGTAAGGTAAACCCAAGCATCTTGAATTTGCCCGAAAGCAAATACATTCCAAAAAATAAAAACAATAAAAATTAACTTCTTCACAATGATTATGATTTACAGCAAATTTATAAAAAAGAAAGTCTGTAGGAGATTTTTATGTGTTTCTCTTAAATTCACTCAATACAATAGCTGCAGTAGTAGCTACATTTAAACTTTCAGTAGGATTACCAAAACGTGGCACGGCAATTTTTTTAGTAACTAGCTTTTTAATATCTTCAGATATACCATTAGCTTCATTTCCTAAAACTACAATTCCCTTTTGAGGTAAATCAATTTTATAAATATTTTCTCCGTCCATAAAAGTACCGAAAGTCGGTAGTTTAGTTGTTGACAAAAACTCTTTAAGATTGGCATATAAAACATTTACTCGAGCTATTGAACCCATTGTTGCTTGCACAACTTTAGGGTTATACAGATCTACTGTGTCTTCCGAACAAACTATGTGCTGAACACCAAACCAATCACACAAACGAATAATCGTACCAAAATTCCCCGGATCTCTAACCGAATCTAATGCTACAATAAGTCCGTCATCTTTAATATTTCTTTCTTTCGGAATCCTGAAAACAGCAAGCGAATTATTAGCTGTTGTAAGAGCCGATATTTTTTTCAATTCGCTTTGAGAAATTATATTCCGATTAGGAATTTCTTTAAAAATATCTTCAGTCACAAAAAGTTCTTCCAAAACAAAGTCAGAATTCAACAACTCTCCTATTATTTTTTGACCTTCCGCAAAAAATAATCCATACTGTTTTCGGTATTTTTTTTGTTGTAGGCTTAATATTCGCTTGATTTGGTTTTTTGTAACCATATAAAAAATGTAATTTTGGACTTATTTTATTTTGAGCATTGAAAACTCGCCTGACAAAAATAGCATTTATAATCGGAACAGGAATATTTTTTTACTCGTGTAGCACGGTTAAAAAAGTTCCTGACAATAAGCAATTACTCACCAAAAGTACTATAATAGTAAACGGTAAAACCGTAAAAGAAGAAGGTGCAGTCAACCAATTATATCAAATTCCCAACAAAAACCTTCTTGGAGTTCCGATTCGTTTACACTTGTATAATTTGGCTAAAGAAAATACCGATTCTCTCTACAATGCATGGTTAGAGAGAAAACCCAATCGTAAGAAAATACTTACAGCTATTTTATCCGAAAAACAAGTTGAGCGTTTAGGACATTCATTTATTGTTTCGGGCTATAGCAAATTCTTGAAAAACATAGGGGAAGCTCCCTCTATTTTTGATAAAGAAAGAAGTCTTCGTTCGGCAGAAAAATTAAAGTATTATTATGCAGAACAAGGATACTTCAATACTACAACTTCCTTTAAAGTAGATTCTCTCGGAAAGAAAAAAGTCGGAATAACCTATGAAGTTGAAACCGGAGAGCCTTATTTTATTGATTCTTTACGTGTAAAAATATCTACTCCGGATTTAGATTCTTTATATCATCATCATCTTAAAGAAAATTCGCTCATCAAAAAAGACAAACAATACAACAAAGCTGATATTGACGGAGAACGTCTCCGATTGACTAATGCTTTCAGAAACAGAGGTGCTTATTTCTTTCAACCAAGCTATATAAACTTTGTAATTGACACGGTTGATACCGGAAAAAAAGCCAATATAGATTTAATTATATCTCATCAAAGTGTAAGGCAAGGGGATTCTATTTATTCTAAACCTTTCAACTTGTACAAGATAAGTGAGATCAATATTTTCACGAACAATCCTTATGATAAAGATGTTGCCACAACCATAGACAGCACCTCATACAGAGGAATAAACATTTATAGCTCAGGAAAATTAAGATACAGACCCAAGGCAATTACAGATCCTATATTCCTGAATATCGGCCAACCCTATGCGGATTTTAGAGATCAACTGACAAGACGTTATTTGAGTAATCTCGGAATCTTTAATTACCCTACGGTTCAATATGTAGAAGACACTTCTGATCCTACGGGGAATTCACTTATAGCAAATATTCGTCTGAGTTCGATGAAAAAATTTAACTTCAACCCGTCTATAGACGTTACACATTCTAACATTCAGGATTTCGGTATTGAAGGAAACGTTTCAGTAGCTTTCAGAAATGTTTTCAGAGGAGCAGAAGTATTACAACTCGGGCTTCGCGGAAATATTGGTTCTTCAAGAGAATTAGTAAATCCTAATGATGTTTTTTTCAACATTTTTGAATACGGGGCTGACCTGAAATTGAATGTTCCTCGAATTTTATTTCCGTTAAAAACAGAACGCATCATTCCTAAAACAATGATTCCGAGTACTGTAGTCGGATTTGGGTTTTTCAAACAAGAAAATATCGGACTTGATAAAGAAAACCTCACCGGAACCGTAACTTACAACTGGAACCCAAACACCAGAGCTACCGAAAGAAGAGGAAAAGTTACTATGCGAATGGATTTAGTTAATGTTCAGTTCGTACGAAACATAAATGCTTCTAACTATTTTAATGTATATACATCATCCTATAGCAGACTTAATAATTTAGCTCACACTTTCGGAGCAAGTCCCGAATATCTTGACGAAAACGGAAATCTTACTCGAGTTGAAGGTACAAGAGGGTTTATTCAAGACGTGCTAAGCGGAAACTCGACCATAGGAATTGGCACAGAGGAATATGATGCTGTAAGAAGTATTGAAGAAAGACGTAAACGTCTGACAGAAAACAACTTGATTCTTGCTTCTAACCTGACTTACAATAAAACTACCCAAACGGGACTGTATGACAATTCATTTTACAGCCTGAAACTCAAAGCAGAATCTGCCGGAGGATTACTTTCTTTATTGTCTAATCTGTCCGGAAAAGAAAAAAATGAACAAGGCAGATACGATATTTTGAAAATAGACTATTCACAGTACATCAAAACAGAAGCAGAATATATAAAACACTGGGATTTGGGCTCTAATCAGGTATTGGCAACTCGAGTATTCGGAGGAATTGCTATTCCGTACGGAAATTCTTCCAGTGTGCCGTTCTCTCGAAGCTATTTTGCAGGAGGTTCCAATGACAACAGAGGTTGGCAAGCTTATCAGTTAGGTCCCGGTAGAAGCGGAAGTCTTAATGACTTTAACGAAGCCAATATGAAATTATCGGCAAGTATCGAGTATCGCTTCAAACTTATGGGTAAATTGAACAGTGCTTTTTTTGTAGATGCCGGAAATATTTGGAACGTGTTTGATGAAGTGGATGACCCTGATTATGTATTTGAAGATTTGAGCTCTCTTAAAAATATTGCAGTAGGAACTGGTATAGGTTTCAGGTATGATTTAAAGTTTGTTATCCTTCGTTTTGATTTAGGATTTAAAACTTACAACCCTGCAAACGATCAAGACAACAGATGGTTTAAAAACTACCGATTCAGTGAATCAGTACTGAATATCGGAATTAATTATCCGTTCTAAATCCGACTATTTTAGCTATTGTAATTTTTTGTTAATAGTAAAGCGAATGGTTGCTCAATAATTGCTAATTGTTAAATTTGCTGATTGTTTCAGAAAAAATATAAGTAAGTTATGAAAATAAAAAGGTTTCTATTGATGGTGCTATTAGGCATTTCAAGCTTGTCTGCAACAGCACAAAAAAAAGAAGTACTATTTACCATTGACAACAAACCTTATTACACCGATGAGTTTATACGGGTTTACAACAAAAATCTTGATTTAGTAAAAGATGACTCCCAAAAAGACATTGACAATTATCTGGACTTATATTTAGCTTACAAGATGAAGGTAAACAAAGCCTATAACTTAGGCTTAGATAAAAACCCTAAATACATCAATGAGCTTAAATCCTATAGAAATCAGCTTTCTAAAAACTATCTGACAGACACTAAAGTGACGGAAGAACTCATAAAAGAAGCTTATGACCGTTCACTCAAAGAAATAAAAGCTTCACATATTTTAATTTTGGTAGATGAAAATGCAACGCCACAAGATACCCTTGAAGCTTACCAAAAAATTAAATCTATACGAGAAAGAGCTCTTAAAGGAGAAGATTTCGGGAAACTGGCACAAGAGCTTTCCGAAGACCCTTCTGCTAAAGAAAACAAAGGAGATTTAGGCTATTTTTCGGTTTTCAGAATGGTTTACCCTTTTGAAAACGGAGCTTATAACACCAAAAAAGGAGAAATTTCTGAACCTGTCAGAACTCGTTTCGGATATCACTTGATTAAAGTGGATGATATTCGGGATAACAGAGGTGAAATAACCATCGCTCACATTATGTTGTCAAAGCCTGACAACCCTGAAAAAAATAAAGAAGTTCAGGACAAAATAAATATGATTTACCAAAAACTACAACAGGGAGAAAAATTTGAAGATTTGGCAAATCAATTTTCTGATGACAAATCTTCTGCTTCAAAAGGTGGTAAATTGGCTCGTATTGCTTCAGGACAACTCAATTCTGTTATTTTTGAGGAGGCTGCTTTTTCGATTAAAAACGAAGGAGAATACACTCAACCTATTGAAACCGAATTCGGATGGCACATCATCAAATTATTAGAAAAACATCCTGTAAAAACATTTGAAGAATCTAAATCAGACATCGAAAACAGAATCAAAAGAGACGAGCGTTCAAGACGAATTGCCGAGTCTATGAATCGCAAGTTAGAGAAAAAGTACAATCCTAAAAAGAATCAGGCGTTATTCAAAAAAGGAACCGAATTGATTACGGAAACATACTATGAGGCTCCTTTTGAAGTCCCTGAAAACACCGATGATTTCAACAAAATAATTTTAACTATCGGAAGAAAAAACATCAGTGGAATAGAGTTTTTGAACTTTATTAAATCTCAACAAAACGCTCTGCAAAGAGTAAAACCTCTTACAAAACTCAAAGAAACCATAATAGAAAACTTTATTAACTCTAATCTTCATACCTACTATGAAGAAAATTTGGAAAATGAATTTGAAGATTTTAAACACATCATGGACGAATATAAAGAAGGTTTGCTTTTGTTTGACTTGATGGAAAAAGAAATCTGGCAAAGAGCCCAAATTGATACGGTAGGATTAGAAGAATTCTATAACCTAAACAAAGAAAAATATAAATGGAATGAGCGTCTGAATGCTGTGGTAGCTTCGTCTGTAAATCGCTCATTTGTAGAACAAACTCAAAAATTCATGCAAGAAGGTAAATCTGTTGATTTTATTAAACAAGAACTGAATAAAGATGCTAAAATCAACATTATGATTGACCAAGGATTTTTTGAGCAAGGAAGCTCTTCTTTACCTAAAAACTACAAGTTAAGTTTAGGCGTTTCGGAGATTTATAAGGACGGAGATTATTATTATGTGATAGAAGGAAAAGAAATTGTACCTTCGTCCATAAAAACTCTTGAAGAAGCAAAAGGAAGAGTAGTAAGCGATTATCAGCAATATTTGGAAGAGAATTGGATTAATTCCTTAAAACAGGAATTTTCTTACAAGGTGAATGACAAGGTGCTGAAAAAAGTAAAAAAACAACTTAAAAAATAACGGTTGAAAGAATTTAAGTTTCTATTTTCAGGAATTGTCTTCTTAGGCTTGGTTTCCTGCGATTCTTCTCCTAAAGAATCTGACCCCGAAGCCATCGCTCGAGTTGGTACGGAATACTTGTATCTTTCAGATGTTCGCGATTTAGTACCTCATGGGACTTCGCAAGAAGACAGCATCCGAATCGTAAAAGCTTATATAGAACGTTGGGCTTCCCGAAAACTTCTGACTGATGCTGCTGAAGTTAATCTGGATGAGAAACAGAAACAGGAGTTTGAAAAATTAGTCACTCAATATAGGATAGACCTATATACTAACGCTTATTTGGAACAACTCGTACAGACACGCATTGACACAGCTATTGCTAAAAGTGAAATAGAAATTTATTACGAAGAAAACAAAGAAAACTTCAGACTGAACGAAAAACTGGTTAAACTAAGGTACATTAAAGTTCCTTCTGAACATCAAAAGTTTCTTCAGATAAAAGAGCGTTTTTTTAAACCCAAAAAAAATGACAAAGAATTTTGGGACACATATTTAATTCAACTGAAAGCTGCTGCCCTTAACGATTCTGTATGGGTAGAATTAAATCAGGTGTATCGAAAAATTCCATTCATCAATCCTGAAAATGTCAACAATTACATACAGGAAGGGATGCAAATTGAACATAAAGACGGTGAAGACGTGTATTTTATCAAAATAAAAGAGGTTTTACCCGAAAATCAAGCAAGCCCGTTAGAGTATATTGAACCTACGATAAGACAAGTAATACTAAACAGAAGAAAATTAGAGTTTATAAAAAAGATTGAAAAAGAAATAACAGATGATGCCCTTAAAAATAACAAATATGAAATTTATAAATAAGCAGAATCCCCTTTGTACTTTGCTCTTTTGGCTGGTCGGATCTATGCTTTATGCTCAACCCGTTCCGGACAGTACAAATGTTACTTCTGCCACAAAATTTAACCGTGACAAAAGAATAGACGGAGTTGTAGCTGTGGTTGGAGATCACGTTATTTTGGAATCCGATATTGACAAAGCATATCTCGAAATCAGATCTCGTGGGGTAAATGTTAATAATTTTACCAGATGTCAGATTTTAGGAAAACTGATGGAAGATAAATTCTATGCACATCACGCGGTTCAAGACAGTGTTGTTGTTTCTGAGGAAGAAGTTCATTCAATTGTAGAAAACAATATTGAATTTCTCCTTAAGAATTGGGGTTCAATGGATGAAATCGTAAAATATTACCGAAAAAAGAGTGAAAGCGATTTCCGAGCAGAGCTTTTTGAAATTACTAAGCTACATAAGCTTACACAGGGAATGCAAAACAAAATTATTGAAGAAGTAGAAATTACCCCTGAAGAAGTACGCTTATTCTTCAATAGTATTCCTAAAGATTCGCTTCCTGTTTTTGGAGTAGAGCTTGAGGTAGCACAAATTGTCATCGAACCTGAGATTTCACAAGAAGAAAAACAAAAAGTTATTGACCGCCTTAATGAATTCAGAGATGATGTTATCAATAACGGAGCAAGTTTTTTCAGTAAAGCCGTTCTTTATTCGGAAGATCCGGGATCTAAATCAAACGGAGGTTTTTACAAAATCACCCGAAAATCACCTTTTGTAAAGGAGTTTAAAGATGTGGCTTTCAGCCTTCAGGAAGGGGAAATTTCTAAACCATTTGAAACCGAATTTGGTTTTCATATTATCTATTTAGAAAAAATAAAAGGACAAGAATTAGAACTGAGGCACATTTTGTTAATGCCTAAAGTTACCGAAAAAGCTTTGCGAGAAGCCAGAGAAAAAGCTTTGCGAATTCGTGAAAAAATCATTGCTGGCGAAATATCTTTTGCTGATGCCGCTCGTTCAGAATCTGACGAAAAAGAAACGCGTGCTAACGGAGGGTTGCTCATTAACCCTAAAACTCAGGACTCTCGATTTGAGCTTACTCGTATGGACCCTACTTTGTATTCACAAATTGCAAATCTCAAAGAAAACGAAGTTTCGCAACCCATTCCTGACCAAACTCCAACCGGAATGAAACGCTATAAACTTATGACAATAACCAACCGATACGAGGAACACGTAGCCGATTATTCCTTAGACTACATTAAAATCAAAGAAATGGCTTTGCAAGAAAAACAGTTGAAAGTAATTAAAAAATGGTTCGACGAAAAATTACCTGATACTTACATCAGTATTGATAATGCATATAAAGATTGTAAATTTGAAAACAATTGGTTAAAGAAATAATCGATTTGTAATCCGGTATTAGTTTTTAAACAGCACAAAATATGTCAGACGTAGCAGCAATAGAACAGTTAGTTAAAAAGCAAAAAGAGCTTAAATCAGAAATTTCAAAAATTATCATCGGACAACAAGATGTTATTGATGAAATTGTTTTAAGTATCTTCTCCGGAGGACATACTCTTTTGATAGGAGTTCCCGGACTTGCCAAAACTCTTATGGTAAATACTATTTCGCAGGCTTTGGGCTTAGAGTTCAAACGAATTCAATTCACCCCTGATCTTATGCCTTCAGATATTTTAGGAAGTGAGGTTTTGGACGAAAGTCGGAATTTCAAGTTTATCAAAGGACCTGTTTTTGCGAATATTATTTTGGCGGACGAAATCAACCGTACTCCTCCAAAAACTCAAGCTGCTCTTTTGGAAGCTATGCAAGAAAAAGTAGTAACGGTTGCCGGTACTCGATATAAATTAGACCTTCCGTTTTTTGTTTTAGCGACACAAAACCCAATTGAACAAGAAGGAACTTATCCCCTACCCGAAGCCCAGCTTGACCGTTTTATGTTTGCTGTTAAGTTAGGTTATCCTACTTTTGAAGAAGAAGTACAAGTAGTAAAACAAACCACAACTGAAATAAATACTAAAATAAATCCACTATTTACTGCTCAGAAAATCATCGGGTATCAGCAACTTATCAGACGTATTCCGGTAGCAGACAACGTAGTAGAATATGCTGTCGGTCTGGTTAATAAAACAAGGCCAAAAACGGCTATGGCTACTGATTTTGTTAACAATTATCTTGATTGGGGTGCCGGACCTAGAGCCTCACAAAATCTGATTTTAGGAGCTAAAACTCATGCTGCTTTTAATGGCAAATTCTCACCTGATATTGAAGACGTTAAGGCTGTTGCAACAGGTATTTTGCGTCACAGAATCATCAAAAATTATAAAGCTGAAGCAGAGGGTATATCAGAAGAAGACATTATCAAAAAGCTTTTGTAGTAAAAACAATTCAAAAAGATATTTGAAAAAATATTTGTAGAAATAAAAAATCACACTATATTTGCACTCGCTAATCAGGAATGATAGCAGAGACATATTGGAGAAATGGCAGAGTGGTCGAATGCGGCGGTCTTGAAAACCGTTGACTGTAACAGGTCCGGGGGTTCGAATCCCTCTTTCTCCGCAAAACAAATAAAAACCCGCCCGATTCGGCGGGTTTTTTGTTCTTATCTAAATGTTTCGTTTTTCCCTCTCTCTTATTTCCGTATAAATCTTAATAACTGACTAATTAACTTAAAATGTTCATAAACGAAAAATGCTCGGATTTTCCGAGCATTCTTTCGCACTAATAAAACTAAGATGATAGGTTTACCGCAATCTGTCCACAGATTTTACGAGTTCTTCGTCCTTTTTGATAGCTCTGTTTGCCAGAACCAAACAAACAACAGCTACAATAGGAAGAAAAATCCCAATACCCTTCTCAGAGGCAGAATCCTCTCCGGATAAAGTTAGTGAACGATACACAAATAATCCTAGTAAAATTAAGTTTAATATGATATTCAATCTGTTTAACACAAATTGATTTTGTCTCTTTTTATAACCGAATATAGCTACTAATGCTAACGTAAAACTCAAACCAAACAAAGCCGTGTAGCTCATGTTTTCCATAAAGAATACTTTTCTTTCGCCCAATTCATCTTGCCATAACGGAAAAACAAACGGAAGTATTCCTGATATGATTACAACTAAGATAAGGTATATGGTTTGTATTCTCTGAATCATACTTTTTGGTAATGCACTGCGAAAATAAGTTTTCTTTTTTAATTATAGCTATTGTATAATAAAATTTAATTCGTATTATTGCAGTGTAATTCGATATTACTCCTATCACAAATTACACCTCAACAAATTATTTCTTAGTATTACTTATTGCTTTATCGTAAAAACAATAATTTTTAATTTATTTATATTATAGATGTTTGACATTTCTGTATTGAAAGAGATGAAGTTGTCTGAACTTCAAGAAATTGCTAAAGTTGCTAAAATAAAGAACTTTAGAAGTCTCAAAAAAGACGAATTGATTTATCAAATCCTTGACCTGCAAGCAGCTAACCCGGAAAAGGTAAAGCTGGAAACTAACCCAGACAAAGACCAGCAAAAGGAAGAACCGAAGCAAGACAAAAAAGCTTCAAAAATACAAACTCAGCAACCGGAAATTACGGTGAAGGAAGAAAAAAAAGAGGCTACACCTCAAGTAGAATCTACTCAATCGTCTGCTCAGACACAACAACCACAAAAATCACAAAACAAAAAAAAGAGGGATTTTCAGAACAAAAACAGGCAAAACGAAAACAAGCCTGCACAAACTCCTCCCTCTCCACAAGAACAAGTAGAGTCTCCGGAAACTCAACAACAGAACTCTACTTCCGAGAACAACAACTCAAATCAAAAGAATCAAAAAAATCACAATCAAAATCGTAACCAGAAAAAGCAAAACGGGTATAGAGATCCTGAATTTGAGTTTGACGGAATTATAGAAAGCGAAGGAGTGCTCGAAATGATGCCTGACGGCTACGGATTTTTACGTTCATCTGACTATAACTATCTGGCATCACCTGATGATATTTATTTATCAGCTTCACAAATCCGTTTATTTGGTCTTAAAACAGGTGACACCGTTAAAGGGCTTGTTCGTCCTCCAAAAGAAGGAGAAAAATTCTTTCCTTTGGTTAAAGTGCTTAAAATTAACGGACACGACCCTCAAGTAATACGAGATCGTATTTCATTTGAACACCTTACTCCTCTTTTCCCGGAAGAGAAGTTCAATTTAGCTGAAAAACAAGCTACAATTTCTACCCGAATCATTGATTTGTTCTCCCCTATCGGAAAAGGACAAAGAGGTATGATTGTAGCACAACCAAAAACCGGTAAAACAACCCTTTTAAAAGACATTGCCAATTCCATTGCAGCAAATCATCCTGAAGTTTATCTTATTGTACTACTCATTGACGAACGTCCTGAAGAGGTTACCGATATGCAACGAAGTGTTAAAGGAGAGGTTATTGCTTCTACCTTTGATGAACCGGCAGAACGACACGTCAAAGTAGCAAACATCGTTTTAGAAAAAGCCAAGAGATTGGTAGAGTGTGGTCATGACGTAGTTATTCTTTTGGATTCTATTACTCGTTTAGCTCGTGCCTATAATACAGTACAGCCGGCTTCGGGTAAAGTACTTTCAGGAGGGGTAGATGCTAACGCTCTGCAAAAACCTAAACGCTTTTTCGGAGCAGCCCGAAATATCGAAAACGGAGGCTCTCTCAGTATTATAGCTACTGCTCTTACTGATACCGGTTCTAAAATGGACGAAGTTATTTTCGAAGAGTTTAAAGGAACAGGTAATATGGAATTGCAACTGGATAGAAAAATTGCTAACAGACGTATCTTCCCTGCTATTGATTTGACTTCGTCGAGTACTCGTAGAGACGACTTGCTTCTTGACGAAAAAACACTTCAAAGAATGTGGATTATGCGAAAATTCTTAGCGGATATGAATCCGGTTGAAGCAATGGACGAAATAAACGAAAGAATCAAAAGAACCCAAAATAACGAAGAGTTCTTGATTTCGATGAATGATTAAACTAAATAAATCATCAAAAAGCTAAAAGTCTGAATGCAGAAAGTCAAAAAACTCTTTTTTCATTCAGACTTTTGGTTTTTGGACTTTTGACATTGTATCTAAAATAATTGTTGAAAACTTTCGTTATACTGCTTTAAGTCATTGTTAAAAAGACTTATTTTTGTTTGACTAAATAGAAAAACCGAACTCAAAACATCGTTTAATTTATGTTTCCATTAAATTTTTTCTTGCAAAACGATTCGATTCTGAACCCTTCTAACGTCCTCTTAGACGGGGTTGCTAAAAACGGAGAACCTACTACTGCTATTGAATTTTTGATGAAAGGAGGAGTGTTTATTATTCCGATTATCCTTTTGTTGTTTTATACAATTTATGTAATAATCGAAAGATTCCTCTATATCAGAAAATCTACAAAATTCAATCGAACTTTGGTAGACGACATCCGTGCCGAACTCAGTGCAGGAAGAATAGAATCTGCCCGTAATATCTGCAAAAGAGATAATTCTGCCACCGGAAATGTATTAGCAAGCGGAATTGACGGAATTGGGCGTCCTGTTTCGGAAATTGAATCCCGAATGGAAAAGGCAACCAATATTGAGCTCGGAGAAATGGAAAAGAAAATGGGACATTTAGGGCTTATTGCCGGTATTGCACCGATTTTTGGATTTATCGGAACCATTTCGGGAGTAATCAAAATCTTCCACGATATTTCCGTTTCAGAAGATATAAGTATCGGAAATATTTCGGGAGGTCTCTATGAAAAAATGATTAGCAGTGGGGCAGGACTTGTTGTAGGGGTTATTGCTTATTCAGCTTATCACCTGTTCAACGGAAGAATTGATGCTTTTGTTCTGAACATTCAAAAACAAGTTTTGGAATTTTTGAACATCATAAACCAACCAAGCTATGCGTCTAAAAAGGAATAAACGATTTCATACAGAAGTAGCTACTTCTGCTATGAGTGACATTATGTTCTTTTTGCTTTTGTTTTTTTTGATTATTTCGACCTTAGCAAATCCGAACGTAATAAAGTTAGCTTTACCCAAATCAGAAGCTAATGATACTACTAATAAACAACACGTGAGCCTTTCTGTTACACCTGATAAACGTTATTTTATTGACAAACAAGAAGTGGCTTTTGAAGAAATTGAAGAAAAATTAAGAGCTGAAGTTGACCCGAACTTACAAACAGTAGTAATTCGTATTCCTTATGATTTGCAAGTACAAGATTTAGTAGATTTACTCCAAATCGGAGTTCGACTAAATGTGAAATTTGTTATTGCTACGGATAAACAGTAAAACTTTTGACTAGTCCTGAAAAATAGATACAAATTTTCAGGACTAGTCACTAAACTAAGAATATAACTCCTTTTTCAAAAATTTAGCGGTATAGCTTTTTTTATTTTTTACAATTTCCTCCGGAGTACCTACAGCTACCACCTGACCACCTTCTTTTCCACCTTCGTAACCTATATCAATAATATAATCCGCTAATTTGATTACATCTAAATTGTGTTCAATAATAAGCACCGTATTTCCTTTATCTACGAGTTTATTGATAACATCCATAAGGACTTTGACATCTTCAAAATGCAGTCCGGTAGTGGGTTCGTCCAAAATATAAAATGTATTTCCGGTATCTTTTTTAGAAAGCTCGGCAGCCAATTTTACTCTCTGGGCTTCTCCTCCCGAAAGAGTTGTGCTTTGTTGTCCTAAGGTAATATACCCCAATCCTACATCCTGAATCGTTTTAATTTTTCGGTAAATCTTAGGAATATGTTCAAAAAACGGTACTGCCTCATCAATAGTCATATCCAATATATCAGCGATAGACTTGCCTTTATAACGAATTTCCAACGTTTCTCGATTAAAGCGTTTCCCGTAACACGAATCGCACTCTACGTACACATCCGGTAAAAAGCCCATTTCAATAGTTTTTACTCCTGACCCTTCACAAGTTTCGCATCTTCCTCCTTTTACATTAAAGCTAAAACGCCCGGGTTTATATCCGCGAATCATAGCTTCCGGAGTTTGAGTAAATAAATTTCTGATTTCCGAAAACACTTCGGTATAAGTAGCCGGATTTGAGCGAGGAGTACGTCCTATTGGGCTTTGATCAATAGCAATAACTTTATCAATATGTTCCAGTCCTTCAATCTTTTTGTAAGGCATAGGTTTTTTAACCGCATTAAAAAAATGAGCATTTAAGATGGGATAAAGCGTTTGATTAATAAGAGTAGACTTTCCGCTTCCCGAAACTCCTGTTATTCCGATAAGCGTTCCCAAAGGAAACTCAACCGAGACGTTTTTCAGATTATTTCCGGTAGCTCCTGTAAGTTTAATAAATTTTCCGTTGCCTTTACGTCTTTCTTTCGGAACTTCAATTTTTTTCACTCCATTTAAATACGAAGCTGTCAGTGTTTTCTCCTTTAAAAGTTGCCGGGGGGTTCCTTTACTTACAATTTTCCCTCCGAATCTCCCCGCAAAAGGTCCTATATCAATCACATAATCAGACTCTAAAATCATATCTTTATCGTGTTCTACCACCAAAACCGAATTCCCGATGTCTCGTAATTGCTTTAGTGAAGCAATTAATTTTTCATTATCTCGCTGATGTAGCCCGATGCTTGGTTCGTCTAAGATATAAAGCACTCCGACTAATTGAGAGCCTATTTGAGTAGCCAAACGTATACGTTGAGCCTCTCCTCCCGAAAGCGAAGCCGAACTTCGGTTAAGGTTCAAATAATTCAACCCTACATCTAATAAAAATTTTAATCGAGTAGTGATTTCTTTAACGATTTCGTGGGCAATGGATTTTTGTTTTTCGGAAAGATGATTTTCGACATCCAAAAACCAATCATACAACTCCTGAATATCCATCGAAGCCAGTTCGTAAATATTTTTATCGTTTACTTTGAAGAAAAGAGCTTCTTTTTTCAATCGACTTCCTTCACAAGTCGGGCAAGGAATTTCATCCATAAAATCTTTTGCCCATCGTTTGATAGACGAAGAGTCCGTTTCGTTATACTGGTTTTTGATAAAATTAGCAATTCCTTCAAAATCAACTTTATAATCTCGGGTAATACCCATTACTTCCGATTTGATAGAGAACTTCTCATTTCCTCCGTTCAGAATCATACCCATAGCTTCTTGTGGAATAGATTCAATCGGGTCAGATAATTTAAAGTTGAACTTTGCTCCGATAATTTCTAATTGTTTGAAAATCCAAGAGCTTTTATATTCGCCAAGCGGAGCTAAACCTCCGTTTCGGATAGACAATTTCGGATTCGGAATAACTTTATTCAGATTGATTTCGTTAACTATACCTAACCCGTTACAATTCGGGCAAGCTCCTTTAGGAGAATTAAACGAAAATGTATTAGGTTCAGGATTAGCATAAGAGATCCCCGAATCTAAACACATCAACGTTCTGCTGAAGTAACGTACCTTTCCACTCTCCTGTTCTAACACCATAAGTGTATCCTCTCCGTGATACATCGCTGTTTTGATGCTTTCAGAAAGACGATTGTCAAAATCTTTAGAATTTTGGACCAATAATCGGTCTATAACAATCTCAATATCATGAGTTTTGTAACGATCAAGTTTCATTCCTTTTTCAAGGTCACGAATCTCACCGTTTACACGAACTTTTACGAATCCTTGTTTAGAAATTTGTTCAAACAACTCTCTGTAATGTCCTTTTCTGGAGCGAACTACCGGAGACAAGAGAGAAATGCGTTTCCCGCTATACTGGTTAATAATCAAGTCTTTGATTTGCTCGTCCGTATAGCTTACCATTTTTTTGCCGGTATTGTAGCTATAAGCATCTGCTCCTCTGGCAAACAACAAACGTAAAAAGTCATAGATTTCGGTAACGGTTCCAACAGTAGAACGCGGATTTTTGCTCGTAGTTTTTTGCTCAATGGCAATAACTGGAGAAAGTCCGTCTATTTTATCTACATCCGGACGTTCCAAGCTTCCTAAAAATTGTCTTGCATAAGCAGAAAAAGTTTCGATATATCTGCGTTGACCTTCTGCATAAATAGTATCAAAAGCCAACGAAGATTTTCCCGAACCCGAAAGTCCGGTAATTACCACCAATTTCTCGCGTGGAATGGTAACATCTATATTTTTGAGGTTATGAGCTCTCGCCCCAAAAACTTCAATATTTTCTTGTATTTCAGACATAAATTTTCGGCAAAATGCAAAGGTAAGGGTTATTTATAGGAATTAGAAATTTGAGAAAAAGGAATTTTAATCAAGCAAACTAATTCTTTCCGAAAATCAAATTCTGAACAATAAATTAACGTAATAAAAACTTTTTTGGTTATTATCTTTTTTTAAAAAATAACATTGCCAACAAAATCACCATTACCAAAATTGAGAATTTCGCAATATAATCTCCAAACAAAACATATAATGTTTTTTTGTGATTTAAATTTACATGACCCAGCAGTGCTGTTTTTTCATTGTATCTGGTTTGATTTGTAATTTCTCCTTTTTGATTGATAAAAGCCGAAATTCCGGTATTGGCACTGCGAGCAATATCTCTTCGGGTTTCAATAGCTCTAAGACGAGCTAAAGACAGATGTTGTTTGTGTCCTTGAGTTTCTTCCCACCAAGCATCATTAGTAATAATAGCTAAAAAATCTGCTCCGTTTTTCACATAGCCTGTTACATATTCCCCATATACTGATTCATAACAAATGATCGGAGCTATTTTGGTTTGGTCATTTGATATAAAAACACTTCGGTCTTCTTGAGTAGTCTTTACAGAAATAGTTCCTCCCATATCCAACATTATATTTCCTAAGACAGGTTCTAAAACCGATTTATACGGGAAAGTTTCAATACCGGCTACCAGCTTTGATTTTAGATATTTTTGTGGCTGATAATCAGAATTTATAAAAATAGCCATATTATAAAAGTTTCCCCATAAACCTTCACGAAGTTGATTCGACTGTACTGTAGCTTTTGACTCGTCTGTAAACAAATCATAAGTATCTATTCCCCATAAAAACTGCACATTGGGGTGTTGCACAATGTATTGTTTTAATCTCTGAGGCACGTCAGAATACAAAAACCTATCAAACGGGAGATTTTCTGCCAAAACGGTTTCAGGTGCAATTACAAACTCAGTATTCGGAGTAATTACTTTATCTGTTTCTTCGATTAGAAGAGAGGTAATTTGATTGTTTGTATAGTTGTACTTTTCATTATACGGGTCAATATTAGGCTGTAAAACAACAACTTCCTTCTGTTTGCCTTCTATTTCATAAAAGTTATACATCATAAGAGAAATCACAATCGGAACTCCTATCCAAAGAGCAAGTTTCGGGAGAAGTTGTTTGATGTTTTTTCCTGCTATAAATCCGTAAAATACAAAAACATTCGTCAACCATACCCAAAGGCTGCCTCCGAAAGTTCCCGTAAATTCATACCACTGAATCCAAGTAATATTTTCTGAAAATACATGACCTAAGTTGAGCCAAGGCCAAGAAAAATCCCAGTTTAGGTGCAAATATTCATAACTCAACCAAAGGCTCACTAAAAAAAGTAAACTCTGCTTTTGACTTAATCGCTTAGCAACCATGTGATACAACAACATTACTAAACTCATCAAAGAAGAATTGACCATATTGGCAAACAGCATCCCAAAAAAACTGGCATAATACAACCATCCGGTAGTGATAAAGTTCCAAAGGCAAAACGCAAGAAAAGCATGACCAAATAATTTCCATTTTGTATTTTTATATTGAGTTCTGATGTTTTGCTCTACAAACAACAAAGGGACAAAAGCCACAAAAATAAAAATCGGAAATCCGTAAGTCGGCCAACTGATTGCCAACAAAATTCCCGATAATATGGATAATAATACGTTTTTCATAGTTTATTACTAAAACCAACCTTTATACTCAATGTTTGATTCTAAACGCTCTTCCAGTGTATCTTCCAGAAAGTGAAAAAAATCAATTCCCGTGAGTTTTTCGATACTATCTGCAGGCACTAAATAATCATTGAGTTTCTTTCTTTTTTCTTCTTTATGGGGAATCAGATAAGCTCTCATCTGATACTGATTGCCATTATGACGAAGCAAAACTTTATAAAAATATTCAGGAACCGAAACTTTTTCTGCTCCAATAGTCTCTAAACTGTCTGTCAGTATCCCTCCCGTGATTATGTAAACTTTTCCATTTTTCTTTACGAAATTTCGAATTCGCATTTCTAAGCTGTTCCAAATTCCGGTATTAAACTCTGCAAGTTGGGGAGAAATGTTGGAGGTATAAAAAGTCTCATCATACGCTTCTTTAGAAAACACTCTGTCTCCTGCCGGAAGTAAATGCCCTCTGGTATAACCCGAGTTTTTATAATTACTCCAATGAGCCGACTCGGTAATTACTTTCGGGTCTTGAACAAAATATGGTCTTTTGTGTTTTCCCCCCGAAAGATGTTCAGGTTTGAGCTCATAAGCAACCCATTCTGCCTGTTCATGCTTTTCTGAATACGACAAATAATACGTGGAATGAGTAACAATCTGATTAGTTGTTGAAGTGGGCAAAAAATAAACTTTATTAACAACAGAAATGGTATCTCCTTCCCTATTTGTAACTTGAGAAGTAGTTTCTGTTTGTGAAGAAGCAGAAATAAAGCTAAAATTGCCTTTGTTTAAAACAAAAAGTATAAAGACAGCTAAAACTATAAAAAAGTAATACTTTTTACTTTTGGACTTATGTTGTAACATATAGGCAATTTATTCTCCAACAAAACTAAGAAAAACATTTAACTTCTTATTCTTCCTTGTTAACTAAACCCAAAAGCTATTTTTCTTGAATCATATTTTGATTCAAGTTATACAAAACCTAAGATTTAAGTATTTATTTAAAAGTAACTCCGAATTTAGCAGCTTCTGCTTTAGCTGAAGGAATTAGTTTTTGAAGATTACTGATACGTGTTGAATGTGACGGATGAGTGCTCATCCATTGTAAAGGTTCTTTTCCCTCTGAATTAGCTGCCATTCTTTGCCAAAACGGAACAGCATTTTCAGGATTATATCCCGCTATAGCCATAAGCCTTAACCCTAATTCATCAGCTTCAGTTTCGTTGCTTCTGCTAAACGGAAGCATTACTCCAAACTGACCTACTCCTGTATAAGCAAGCCCTACAATCTGTTGAGTCATTGCAGACTTATTAGCTGTAGCAATATCGACGATTTGTCCTCCGAATTGTAATCCCATAGCGGTTTGCATTCTGTCTCGACCATGATTAAGTAAAGCATGAGCTACTTCGTGCCCCATAACTACAGCTATTCCGGCATCGTCTTTACAAATCGGTAAAATCCCTGTATAAAAAACAATCTTTCCTCCCGGCATACACCAAGCATTTACAGACGGATCGTCAACCAAATTATATTCCCATACATATCCGTTGAGATAGCTTTCTTGTCCGACAGATTTAAGGTAAGTTTCAGCTGCCTTTTTAATCTTTTCTCCAACCGTCTTAACCCGATTGGCATCAGGAGTTCCTGTAATAACCTTATTTTCATTCAAAAAGGCACTATAGGATTGGAATGAAGAGGCAAATATTTCGTTATTGCTAATTAGTGCCAAAGACTTCTTTCCTGTAAATGGATTAGTTGTACACGCATAAGCAACAACTATCAACAGGACTATTAATAATTTTGCTTTTATCTTCATTTTATCTTCGTTTAAAAGTTGTAAATAAATCTTAATCGACTTTTAAGTCTTGAATTTCAGATTCCAGATACTTAATCACATTAGTTTCAATTCGTTTTTCGATATTACTTACATCTGCTTTAACGAATTTTTCTCCTAAAATATTTTCGTAAAGCTCAATATATCTTTCAGAAACTGAATTTACATATTCATCTGTCATTTCCGGAACCTGTTGACCTTCTTTTCCTTGAAAACCATTACTAATTAACCATTGACGGACAAACTCTTTAGACAATTGTTTTTGTGGTTCGCCTTTTGCTTGTCTTTCCTCATAGCCTTCCGCATAAAAGTATCTGGAAGAATCGGGTGTATGGATTTCGTCAATCAATACTATTTTTCCGTCTTTAGTTTTTCCGAACTCATATTTAGTATCTACTAAAATAAGTCCTCTTTGTCTGGCAATTTCCGTTCCTCTCTCAAATAAAGCTCGGGTATATTTTTCTAATAATAAATAATCTTCTTCAGATACAATTCCCTTGCTTAAAATTTCCTCTCTGGAAATATCTTCATCGTGTTCTCCGTTATCTGCCTTAGTTGACGGAGTAATAATCGGAGTAGGAAATTTATCATTTTCTTTCATTCCTTCAGGAAGTGAAACTCCACAAAGCATTCTCTTTTCAAGAGCATATTCTCTGGCAGCATGCCCGGAAAGATAACCTCTGATAACCATTTCTACCTTAAAAGGTTGACACAAATGTCCTACTGCGACATTCGGGTCAGGAGTGGCAATAAGCCAGTTAGGGACAATATCTTCTGTAAGCTGCATAAACTTAGTAGCAATCTGATTTAAGATTTGCCCTTTATACGGAATTCCTTTTGGCAGCACTACGTCAAAAGCAGAGATTCTATCGGTTGCAATCATTACTAAAAGTTCATCGTTGATGTTGTACACCTCGCGAACTTTTCCACGATAAACAGATTTTTGATTCGGAAAATTAAAATTGGTTGTAGTTAGTGTCGTATTCATTAGTTTTTTGTTGAAATTGAAAGTATTGGGCAGAAGCCCGATTAAGTTGTGTTTTCTTGTGACAAAATTACAATAAATTATCTGCTTTTGAATTTTTTGCTTTTAAAAAATCCGTTATCAGATAAGCGATGAATTTCCCGATAAGGTTCGGATTTTTTTGATCTGCCAACTCAGGCGCACCTTCACAAATATGCAAATAAGACGCTTTAGGGTTTACTGCCAAATGATGTAAAAACCTACGCAACTTTTCAGCTGAAAAACCGCTAAAAGTCATCGCACTACTCGGCAAATTTTCTATCGAATCCAAGTCTATCTCAATTCCGAAATCAGTATCAGTAATAAATTCTGAAGCTTTGTCTAATTCTTTGGAAAAAGATTTTTCACCACGAACAACCATTTGTTCATAAGTATTGTACTGCACTCTTCCGTTAGTTTCTTTTATTCGCTGGAGGATTCCTTTAGACGTATAATTTTCATGTATTCCGAAAATAAAATATTTATCCAAAAAACCTTCTTCGTACGCGTACGAAAACCCATTTCCGGAATGTCTTCCTTCTAAAGCTCTGAAATCCGTATGAGCATCAAAGTTTATAACATTAACAGGATGTGCTTTAGCTAAAGCTGTACCCTTTATCATCCCGTACGAATTGTTATGCCCTCCTCCTATGGCTATCGGAATCTTATTGTGTTTGACAATAGTTAAAACCAAATGAGTTACCTCTTTGTCTATCTCTCCGACCAAACGGTGTAGCTCTTTGAGCTCTTCATTGTTATTAGGATTAAGATTTTTGGCTTTTTCTTGATATACAGGAGTATCTATATGACCTAAAACTATAAGATCACTGCCTTTTACAAATCGGTTATGCTGAATATTAACCAAAGATTTTAATGTATTTTCATAAGCTGAAGCTGTACCGCATCTGCCAAAATTTGCTTTTACTCCGACATCTTCAGGAATTCCGAAAAGGACGAATTTAGCAGGAGATTCTTGCAAAAAATCTGATACGGAAACCTCATTCGGAATAGTGATAAGTCGCTCCCCAAATTTTGTTTCTCCTTTACGAAAACTCGTTAATTCCCTAAGCTGTTCAGCAGATAGCCGAATTATATTTTCCATAAGTTATTCAATACAATGAAAGTAATCCATAAATATTTTTTCAGGGTAAGAAGTAATCTTTAAATTATTGGAAATCAACTCTTTCTCTATCACATAACTCATTTTTTCTCCGGTAGAAAACCTAATTTGCATAATAGAAACCGGATATTTCTTCAAATCTTCAAAATCATCTTTCATAAAAAGAAAAGAAGTATTCAGCACCCTGATGTTATTTTGATTTTCTAAATCAGCAACTCGAGTCGAACATACATTGCTATCTACATGTATCAATGTATAAATTTTTCCGTTAGTGAGTTGCAAATACATACGTGTATTTTGATCAAAGCATTCCGCTTCAATAAAACTATCACTTTTCTGAACCTTTTGATAATTCAGTACTAAATACCCTCTGTCATTAGCTAATGAAATAAAAGCATAATTTGATTTTTTACCAAAATTTCGCTCGTATATCAAATGCTTTTTAGTCTCTCGGTAATCAATACTATCATTTTTTACCTTGAAATCGAAATCACAGTCTTTTTGAGCAAAAGCAAATACAGGAACAAAGAAAAAAATGATTAGATACTTCATCACTGAATATTACGAAGATTTGCGTTTAAATTTTCTCGCAAATTACTACAATTTTCTCGTTTTTTATATCAGTGGTAAAAAAACAGTATAAATTTCCTCCGTCTGCTATTTTCCATTTTTGACGGATTTGAGCTACAGTTTCAGGGAAGTTTCGAACAGTAATATTGGCTTTTTGGTTTTGTAAAACAGCTTTCATCTCACCTTTTTTATACGGAATAACCTGTTTTACTTCAAATATTCTTCCTACAAATTCAACCTTTTTATCTGATGTATAAAGATGTGAATGTTTATGTAATTTATTCACTTTAAACTCCTCACAAATAGAGTCAAAACCTTGAGACTTCATTACGGAAGCATTCGGTTCATACAAATACTTTTGTAGTTCGGAATAAGTTGGAGAAACCTCCTGACCCCACACAAAATCAAACTTTTCAATT